>Ga0222426_101202_pt1 | contig 11128 bp, 12 predicted proteins | sample 2B50Ametagenome_FD_180087 | JGI IMG/M metagenome (GOLD analysis project Ga0222426, IMG submission 180087) | Enriched microbial communities from leaf-cutter ant dump, University of Wisconsin, Madison, United States - 2B50A (version 2) | ecosystem: Environmental > Terrestrial > Nest > Insects nest... | reverse complement strand
TACCTATGTGTCCCGGCAGAACACAAGCTCAACCCATCCTACGAAGAGCGCCTCGGCGCAGGCGGTGCCTCACAACCACCGAAACCGCCCATCCGCAAGCTGCTCCAACGCCGCCTGCCGCTGCGCCGCGGGCAGCGCGCCGAGCCTTGCGGCCTGGGCATAGAACGCCGGCCAGTCGCCGTCGACCTGGCGGTATAGCGCGGCGAAGGCCGGCACCCACTGGTCGTAGAGCGCGAAGGGCAGCAGCGTGGCGTTGTTCAGCGGCCCGTCGATCCAGCCGTCGAACAGGCCCTTGCCACCCCAGCGCCGGGCCACCAGTTGCCGGTATTCGCTACGCAGGCGCTCGAACTCGGCGGCCTTGCGCGCCCGCATCGCCTCCGGCGGCAGGCCGCTGGCGTAGAGCGCCTGCAACCGCACCCGCGTCGCCAGCACCAGGGCCGCCAGCTCCTCGCGCTGCCGCGGCCCGGAATCCTTCGGCAGCGGCTGCCCGCGCCAGGCCAGCCACTGGCGCAGCCCCTCCCGCTGTACGAAGACCGCCAGGGATTCGTTGAAGGCGCTGTCGCCGGGCAGGTACAGGCGCTGGTGGGCCAGCTCGTGAAAGATCAGCTCGGCCTGGTGCGCCTCGTCGCCGAGCATGGTGCTGAGAATGGGCGCATCCTCGCGCCCGGGAATGGTGAAGGCCGCGGCCGCGCCTATGCAGGTGTCCAGGCCCTGGCGCTGCAGCTCGGCCGCCGCGCGCCGGGCGGCATGCGGATCGTAGAAGCCGAGGTAGCTGACGCAGCCGGCGCGGGGAAAGCAGCGGTCGCGCGGCCGCAGGGAGAATTCGTCGGTGGCGAACAGGTTCCACACCGCGTAGTCCCGGCCCAGGTCGGCGTAACGGCGGTAGCTGGCGTTGTCCGGCAAGTCCAGGTGGCGGCTGGCGAACTCGCGGGCGGCCACGGCGGCGGCGAGCAGGCGCCGGGTGCGCGCGTCGGTGCCGGGGTCGGCCAGCACCTCGGCCACCGGCAGGGCGTTGGCCAGCACTTCCCGCCGGCCCTCGTGCAACTGCTCCTGGTAGCTCCCGGCGGCGCAGGCCACCAGCAACGGCAGGCCCAGGCAGGCCAAGGCGCGATGGACGAAGCCCATGGCGCACCTCCATGCCCGTTGACCCGGGGCAGGGGGGCCATGGCGGCCCGCTCGAAGTCAAAAAATCGACTCTTTACGGGTGAGCCTAGCGCAGGCTGACGAATTCGCCGGTTTTCAGTCGCGCCAGCGCTGCCTGGCGCTCTTCCGCGGGCAACGCGCCGAGCTTCTCGACCCGCGCATAGAACGCCGGCCAGTTGCCGCCGACCTGGCGCAGCAGGGTGGCGAAGGCCGGCACCCACTGGTCGTAGAGGCCGAAGGGCAGCAGCTTGGCGTTGTTCAGCGGGCCGTTCACCCAGGCGTCGTAGGGGCACTTGCCGGCCCATTCGCGCTGGCACAGCGCGCGGTAGTAGCGGCGCAGGCGCTCGAACTCGGCGGCCTTGGCGGCGCGCTTGTCGGCCTCGGGCAGGTCGCGGGCGTAGAGTTCCTTCAGGCGCTCGCGGGTGTCCAGCACCAGGCGGGTGAAGCCTTCGCGCTGGCGCACGCGGCTGGCCTGCTCCGGCGGCAGGCCGCGGAAGGCGCGCCAGCGGCGGCCGCCCTCCTGCTCGACGAAGCTGGCGTAGGACTCGTTGAAGGCGGTGTCGCCCGGCAGGTAGAAGCGCTGGTGGGCCAGCTCGTGGAACAGCGTCTCGGCCAGGCGCTGGTCGTCCCAGCGCAGCATGCTGCTGATGATCGGGTCGTCGAACCAGCCGAGGGTGGAGTAGGCCTCCACGCCGCCGACGTAGACGTCCCAGCCCTGCGCCTTCAGGCGCTGCGCCTCGGCCTTGGCGCCGGCCTCGGCGTAGTAGCCGCGGTAGGCCACGCAGCCGGCGATGGGGAAGCAGTGGGTGAGCGGCTGCAGCGACAGTTCCGGCGTGGCGAACACGTTCCACACCACGTAGGGCCTGTGGATATCGCTGTACAGCCGGTAGCTGCGGTTGTCCGGCAGGGCCAGCTCGGCGCTGGCGAAGGCGCGGGCCTCCTGGGACAGCGCCAGGCGCTGGCGCAGCCTGGCGTCGCGGGCGGGGTCGGCGACCACCTCGGCCACCGGCTCGCGGGCCGCCAGCAACTGCAACTGGCCGTTGCCCAACTGGCTGTAATAGCCGGCGGTGGAACAACCGCCCAGCAGGAAGAACGCCAGGCAGGGAACCCAGCGGGGCAATCGGCGGTCGAGAAACGCAATACACAGGCGGGCGGGCATGCGCGGCACATTAGCACAGGCCCCGAACCGCCGCTGCCGACACAACAAGACTGCCCTGGAGTGTACCCATGCGCCCGCTGCTGCTCGCCACCGGCCTGCTCGTCCTGAGCGGTTGCTCGCTGATTCTGCCGCAACCCGACCCCAACCGTGCCTGGATCGACCTCGACACCAACGGCCAGAGCGACCTCTCGGCCCTGCAGGTGGACGACCAGCCCTGGCACAGCACCCGCTACTTCGAAGTCGACCCCGGCCAGCACGAGCTGCGCGTGCGCTACCAGTTCCAGGTCGAGCCGCAGAACATCGGCTCCGAGGCCGCGGTTTCCGAGGCGATGTGGCGCGACTGCCAGCTGACCCTCAAGTACAAGGACTTCGGCGCCGGCCAGCGCTACCGCCTGGAGACCGGCAGCATCGGCTTCTATCCCTGGGCCCGGCTGTACGACCAGCAGGCCAATGAAATCGCCCGCGGCCGCACCGGGCGCTGCGAGAAGGTCTGAGCGAACGCGCCGCGGCGCCGCCCAGGGCGTATGCTGGGCGGATTCCCCGCTTCGAGCGACACCGCTATGGGCAAACTTCCGCTGCTGTTCCTGCCGGCCCTGCTGAGCGCCTGCGCCGGCCCGCTGCCGGCCCACGACCCGCAGCTGGCCTGGGTCGACCTCTACACCCAGCCGGCCAACACCCTGCTCGCCGAGCGCCTGGACAAGCAGGTGCTGCGCGACGGCCGCTTCTTCCAGGTGCCGCCGGGCAAGCACGAGCTGGAAGTGCGCTACCAGTACGAGATTCCCGGAGGTGGCGGCGGCGGCCTGGCGATGAGCGACAACACCACGCAGATCACCTGCCGCGTGTGGCTGACCTACGACAACTTCGCCCCCGGCCAGCGCTACCGCCTGGAAGTGCGCCCGCAACTGCGCAAGGCCCTGGCCCTGCTCACCGACGCCAACGGCCAGTTGGTGGCCAAGACCGATTTCCAGGGGCGGATGGACTGCGGGCTGTTCTGAGCCGGGCGGCTCAGTCGTCGTTCTTCTGGTAGATGATCTTGCGCGTGCCGCCCTCGCAGCTGCCGACCACCATGCTCGGGTCCTTCACCTCGGCGTTGGTGACTATCTCCAGGGTGTAGGCGGTCACCCCGGCGGACTGGATCTTGGTCTCGATCTCCGCCTTGAGTTCCTCGCACGGCTTGGTCTTCGCCTGGGCGGCGCCCGCGCAGGCCAGGGCCAGCATCAGCATGGCGAACTTGCTCACGGTCATGGCATTCCCTCGTCAGCCCCACCACGGGGCGTCCTATCCTAACGAGAGACAGCGCGGCGGCGACAGAGTGCCCAACGACGAAGGGGCGCCAATGGCGCCCCTTCGCGGTCCCGCGGCGGCTTCAGTGCCGCGAATAGACGATCTCCTTGCTGCCGCCCTCGCAGGTGCCGACCACCTGGCGAGCGCCACCGGCGCCCTTGTCGACGATCTCCAGGGTGTAGCCCGAGACGCCCTTGGCCTGGAGTTTCGCGTCGATCTCGGCCTTGAGCTCCTCGCACGGCTTGCCGGCGGCCAGGACGCTGCCCGCCATGGCCAGCAGGCCGGCGGCCAACAACAGGTTCTTCATGGCTGATGCTCTCCGTTGAACGAATGGACGAAGGGCCCCGCTGGGCCCGTGAAACGGCCGCCCCACGGCGGCCCCCGAAAGCCCCCGGCGCCCCGGCCCGCGGGCGCGCGGCGGCGAATGCCGGTCAGCTGTCGGCGATCTTGAAGCCGACCTTCAGCGTCACCTGGTAATGCCCCACCGCACCGTTCTCGATATGCCCGCGGGTGTCCACCACCTCGAACCATTCCAGGTTCTTCAACGACTTCGAGGCCTCGGCCAGGGCGTTGTTGATGGCGTCCTCGATGCTGGTGCGCGAAGACCCGACCAGCTCGATCTTCTTGTAGGTGTGATGGTTCGACATCGGCTTCTCCTTGGGCGCGCCCGGCGGCGCGCAGTGCTGAATGTCCTCGTAGGACACTAGCCGAGCCCTGGAGGTGCAGCAAATTGCCGCCAGGGGCCAATTGCCGGCCGGGGCCCGGGATCTATAGAATGCGAAGCATTCTTATTTGCGCATACCTGGGATGACGCCCGTGTCCGGCACCTACTCCAGCAAGCTGGAATGTTTCTTCAGCGATCACCACCGCTGGCTGCTGCTGCACGTGCAGCGCTACCTGGGCAACCGCGCCGACAGCGAGGACACCGCGGCCGAGACCTTCTGCCAACTGCTCGCCGCCCGCGTCGACCCGCAGGGCATCCAGCAACCGCGCGCCTACCTGTCGACCATCGCCCGCCGCCTGGTCTACGACCGCCACCGCCGCCGGCGCCTGGAGCAGGCCTACCTCGACTACCTGGCCGGCCAGCCCGAGGCCCTGGAGCCATCGCCGGAAGAACGCGCCCTGCTGCTGGAGGCGCTGAGCCTGGTCGACCGCAGCCTCAGCGGGCTGCCCCAGGAGGTCAAGCAGGCCTTCCTCTACAGCCAGCTCGACGGCCTGGGCTACGCCGAGATCGGCCACCGCCTGGGGGTGTCGGAACGCACCGTCGGCCGCTACATGAAGCAGGCCCTGCGGCAGATCTACCTCAACGAGCTGGTGCCATGAGCGGCATGCGCCTGGATGCGGCCGGCGAGCAGGCCATCGACTGGATGGTGCGGCTGCGCGCCGGCCACGCCGACGCCGAACTGCAACGCCAGCTGGACGCCTGGCTGGCCAGCGACCCGGCCCACGCCGAGGCCTGGGCGCGCCTGCAACGCGGCCTTGGCAGCCCCTACGACAGACTGCGCCGGCTGCCCGGCGCCAGCGAGCTGCTGCTGCGCCAGCACGGCGGCCGCCGCGACCTGCTGCGCGGCCTGGCCGGCCTCGGCCTGCTCGGCGCGGGCCTCTGGCTGGGCGCACGCAGCACGCCCGGGCGCGCCCTGCTGGCCGACCTGCGCACCGGCACCGGCGAGCGCCGCGACTTCGTCCTGGCCGACGGCAGCCACCTCTACCTCAACGCCGAGAGCGCCGTGGACATCGCCTTCGACGCCAGCCAGCGGCTGATCCTGCTGCGCCGTGGCGAACTGGTCGTGCAGGTCGCCGCGGACGCCGCGCGGCCCTTCGTGGTCCGCACCGCCCAGGGCGAGGCGCGGGCGCTGGGCACGCGCTTCCTGGTGCGCCAGGAAGCCGCCGACACCCGCGTGGTGGTGCTGGAGCATTCGGTGCGCGTCAGCCTGCCGGGCAGGCAGGACTGGCGCGACCTGCGCGAAGGCGAGGGCGCCTTGCTGCAGGCGGATGGCATCCAGCCGCTGCGCGGCCAGGCACGCCGCGCCGACTGGCTCAACGGCCAGTTGAGCGTCGCCGACGAACCGCTGGAGGCGGTGATCGACGCACTGCGTCCGTACCTGCGCGGCTACATCCGCGTCGAGCCGCGCGCCCGGCAGCTGCGGGTGCAGGGCGTGTTCCCGCTGGACCAGCCGGCCCGCGCCCTCGCCGCGCTGGGCGAGACCCTGCCGCTGCGCATCGAGCGCTATGGCCCCTGGCTGACCCTGGTCGGCCTTCGCGAGTGAAGGCCGAAAAAATTTGCCGCATGGCTGTCCGGTTTTTTCGCGCCATCGCACCTAACTCCTGAAACAAGACACATTCTCAGGAGAATCCCGTGCCCACACCCTGGCCCCGCGCCTTCGCCACCACCCTCGTCCTGGCCGTCGCCAGTGCGCAGTCGTTCGCCGCCAACGGCCAGCGCCTGCACTTCGAACTGCCCGCCGCCAGCCTGGCCGAGACGCTCAACGCCATCGCCCGGCAGAGCGGCCAGGTGATTTCCCTGGACCCGGCCCTGGTCCGCGACAAGCGCGCTCCGGCCATCCACGGCGAGCTGAGCGCCGAGCAGGCGCTGGAGCGTGCCCTGCGCGGCAGCGGCCTGCAATTGAAGGTCACCGCCAGCGGCGCCTACAGCGTGGAACCCGCGCCCACCGACAGCGCGCTGGAAATGGGCAGCACCACCGTGACCGGCCAGGGCCTGGGCGCCACCACCGAGCACAGCGGCTCCTACACCACCGGCGACATGCAGACCGCCACCCGCCTGCCGCTGTCGATACGCGAGACGCCCCAGGCCGTCACCGTGATGACGCGCCAGCGCATGGACGACCAGGCGATGACCAGCATCACCGACGTGGTGCAGTACACCCCCGGCCTGTTCCTCAGCCATGCCGACGGCCCCGGCCGCCCTTCGTTCAGCGCACGCGGCTTCGACATCGACAACGTGATGTACGACGGCCTGCCCAGCGCCTACCAGGGCTGGACCATCGGGGTGCAACCGAACCTGGCGATGTTCGACCGCGTCGAGGTGATCCGTGGCGCTACCGGCCTGGTCACCGGCAGCGGCAACCCCTCGGCGGCGATCAACATGGTGCGCAAGCGGCCCACCAGCGCCCCGCAGGTCAGCCTGACCGGCGCCGCCGGCCGTTGGGACGACTACCGCGGCGAACTCGACGCCTCCGGGCCGCTCAATGACAGCGGCACCCTGCGCGGCCGCGTGGTCGGCTCCTACCGCGACGCCGACAGCTTCCGCGACGAGGAAGAACAGGACCACGGGCTGTTCTACACGGTCGGCGAGGCGGACCTGGGCGAGGACACCACCCTGACCCTGGGCTTCTCGCGCCAGGAGGACAAGACCAACCTGTTCTGGGGCGGCCTGCCGCTGGGCGTCGACGGCCATCACCTGGACCTGCCGCGTTCCACCTATCCGGGCAGCGACTGGGAGAACAAGGAGCAGAAGACCAACACCCTGTTCGGCAACCTCGAGCACCGCCTGGACCATGGCTGGACGCTGCGCCTGGCCGCCATGGCGGCGTCGCAGGACGGGCTGTTCTCCGGCACCTACCTGCGCCGCGACACGGCCCTGGACCTCTACCACCAGGCCTACCAGGGCCGCTACGACGAAGACCAGAACGCCTTCGACCTGTACGCCAGCGGGCCGGTGCGGCTGTTCGACCGCGAGCACGAGATCGTCGCCGGCGTCAGCCGCCGCGAAACCGACCGCACCACGCAGAACTACAGCGGCGGCGGCATAATCCCCATCGGCGCGGCGAAACCCGACTTCATCCGTTCCTACAAGGCGCATGACGTCACCACCCAGGAAGGCAGCTACCTCACCGGCCGCTTCAGCCTGGCCGACCCGCTCAAGCTGATCCTCGGCGGCCGCCTGGACTGGTACGAGTACGACGACCGCAAGAGCGACGCCGACTACAAGGTGGTGCGCAACGTCACCCGCTACGCCGGCCTGGTCTACGACCTGGACGAACACCATTCGCTCTACGCCAGCTACACCGACATCTTCCAGCCGCAGACGCAGAAGGACACCGGCGGCGCGCTGCTCGCGCCCATCGAGGGCAAGAACTACGAGATCGGCGTGAAAGGCGAGTACTTCGACGGCGCACTCAACGCCAGCGCCGCGGTCTTCCAGATCGACCAGAAGAACCGCGCCAGCCTGCTGGACGACCAGAGCGCCTGCCCGACCTTCCCGTCCGAGTCCTGCTACGAGGCGGCCGGGCTGGTGCGCAGCCAGGGCCTGGACCTGGAACTGCAGGGCGCGCTGAGCGAGTACTGGCAGGTGGGCGCCGGCTTCACCTACACCCGTGCGCGCTACAAGCACGACGCCGACCCGGCCAACGAAGGCCAGCGCTTCAGCACCGATACCCCCGAGCGGCTGTTCAAGCTCACCAGCCTCTATCACCTGCAGGGCCCGCTGGAGAAATGGCGCGTCGGCGGCAGCCTCTACTGGCAGAGCCGCATCTACAACGACGTGGACCTCGCCGACGGCAGCCGCTACCGGGTGGAGCAGGGCAGCTATGCCATCGCGGGCCTGGTGGCCGGCTACCGTGCCAACGAGCACCTGGACCTGCAGTTGAACGTCGACAACCTGTTCGACCGCACCTACTACTCGGCCATCGGCTACGACATCTACTGGGGCTCCACCGACACCTACGGCACTCCGCGCAGCTACATGCTCACCGCCAAGTACGACTTCTGAGCCCTCAGCGCGCCGCGCCGGCCAACTCGCCCCGCAACCAGCGGGCCAGGCGTTCGGCGCGGGCGTCGCCGCGCCGGGCCGGCACCCACAGCGCCAGGCGCGCGGCGGTTTCGGCGAAGCCCCAGGGCGCGGCCAGGCGGCCGGCGGCGAGGTCGTCGGCCACCAGCGCCTGGGGAGCGATGGCCACGCCCAGGCCGGCCACCGCCGCTTCCAGCAGGTAGTACAGGTGCTCGAAGCCCTGGCCCAGGTGCAGCGCGCCGGCGTCCAGGCCCTGGGCGAGCGCCCATTGCGGCCAGGCCTGGGGCCGCGAGGTGGTGTGCAGCAGCGCCTCGCCCAGCAGCGCCCGGGGTTCGGCCCGCTGCAGTTCGGCGAAGCGCGGGTGGCGCGGGCTGAGCACCGGGCCGATGCGCTCGGCGGCCAGTTCGAACACCTGCATGTCGGCCGGCCACGGCGGCTCGGCGAACAGCAGGGTGGCGTCGACGCCGCCGCGGCGCGGGTCCAGTTCGCCCTCGCTGGCCGAGAGTTGCAGGCGCAGTTCCGGCAGCTCGCGGTTGAGGCGGTCCAGGCGCGGGATGAACCAGCGGGCCAATAGGCTGCCCGGGCAACCGAGCACGAAGGGCGCCTCGCCGCCAGCCTGGCGCAGCTCGGCGCAGACACGGCGCAGGCGCTCGAAGGCGTCGCCGCTGGCCTCGCCCAGGCGGCGCCCGGCATCGGTGAGTTTTACGCCGCGCCCGTCCTTGGCCAGCAAGGCCACGCCGAGGTCTTCCTCCAGTTGCCGCAGCTGCCGGCTCACCGCACCGTGGGTGACGTGCAGCTCGGCTGCCGCCTGGCTTACGCCGCCGAGACGGGCGACGGCATCGAAGGCGCGCAGGGCGTTGAGCGGGGGAAGGTCGCGGCTCATGGCGTTCAACCTGTGAGTTTTCCTGACATGTCCGGGCGATCTTATCGCTTTTCCCGCCCGCCCGGCAGTCGTATCCTCGGCACATTCCGTAGGAGCAACGGCCTTGCGCCGAGGTGCTCTTCGTAGGATGGGTTGAGCTTGCGAAACCCATGCGGTTGCGCTGATGGGTATCGCTTCGCTCAACGCCATCCTACGAAAAGCCGTGCTTCCCTGGAGGTGTTTCGCACCCAGGGGCGCTCCTGCCTACCGACACCAGAGGAGCCTTCCCATGTCCACATTGCGCACCGGTCCCGACGCCAAGGGCCTGTTCGGCAGCTTCGGCGGCCAGTACGTCGCCGAGACGCTGATGCCGCTGATCCACGACCTGGCCCGCGAGTACGACAAGGCCAAGGAGGATCCGGAGTTCCACAAGGAACTGGCCTACTTCCAGCGCGACTACGTCGGTCGCCCGAGCCCGCTGTACTTCGCCGAGCGCCTGACCGAGCACTGCGGCGGGGCGAAGATCTACCTCAAGCGCGAAGAGCTGAACCACACCGGCGCGCACAAGATCAACAACTGCATCGGCCAGATCCTCCTGGCCAGGCGCATGGGCAAGCAGCGCATCATCGCCGAGACCGGCGCCGGCATGCACGGCGTGGCCACCGCCACCGTGGCGGCGCGCTTCGGCATGAAGTGCGTGGTCTACATGGGCACCACCGACATCGACCGCCAGCAGGCCAACGTCTTCCGCATGCGCCTGCTGGGCGCCGAGGTGATCCCGGTCACCGCCGGCACCGGCACCCTCAAGGACGCCATGAACGAAGCCCTGCGCGACTGGGTGACCAACGTCCACGACACCTTCTACCTGATCGGCACCGTGGCCGGCCCGCACCCCTACCCGGCGATGGTCCGCGACTTCCAGGCGGTGATCGGCAAGGAGACCCGCGAGCAGTTGGCCGAGAAGGAAGGGCGGCTGCCCGACTCGCTGGTCGCCTGCATCGGCGGCGGTTCCAACGCCATGGGCCTGTTCCACCCGTTCCTGGATGACGCCAGCGTCAAGATCATCGGCGTGGAAGCCGCCGGCCACGGCATCGAGACCGGCAAGCACGCGGCCAGCCTGAACGGCGGCGTGCCCGGCGTGCTGCACGGCAATCGCACCTTCCTGCTGCAGGACGAGGACGGCCAGATCATCGACGCCCACTCCATCTCCGCCGGCCTGGACTACCCCGGCATCGGCCCGGAACACGCGTGGCTGCACGACATCGGCCGCGTCGAGTACACCTCGATCACCGACCACGAGGCGCTGCAGGCCTTCCACACCTGCTGCCGCCTGGAAGGCATCATCCCGGCGCTGGAGTCCTCCCACGCCCTGGCCGAGGTGTTCAAGCGCGCGCCGAACCTGCCCAAGGACCACATCATGGTGGTGAACCTGTCCGGTCGTGGCGACAAGGACATGCAGACCGTCATGCACCACATGCAACAGGAGCAGCAAGCATGAGCCGCCTGCAGACCCGCTTCGCCGAACTGAAACAGCAGAACCGCGCCGCCCTGGTGACCTTCATCACCGCCGGCGACCCGGGCTACTCCACCTCGCTGGACATCCTCAAGGGCCTGCCCGAGGCCGGCGCCGACGTGATCGAGCTGGGCATGCCGTTCACCGACCCGATGGCCGACGGCCCGGCGATCCAGCTGGCCAACATCCGTGCCCTGGGCAACGGCCAGAACCTGGCCAAGACGCTGAAGATGGTCCGCGAATTCCGCGCCGGCAACGACAGCACCCCGCTGGTGCTGATGGGCTACTTCAACCCCATCCACTACTACGGCGTCGAGCGCTTCATCGCCGATGCCAAGGAAGCCGGCGTCGACGGCCTGATCATCGTCGACCTGCCGCCGGAACATAACGAGGACCTGTGTCAGCCGGCCCAGGCCGCCG
>Ga0222426_101199_pt1 | contig 11153 bp, 10 predicted proteins | sample 2B50Ametagenome_FD_180087 | JGI IMG/M metagenome (GOLD analysis project Ga0222426, IMG submission 180087) | Enriched microbial communities from leaf-cutter ant dump, University of Wisconsin, Madison, United States - 2B50A (version 2) | ecosystem: Environmental > Terrestrial > Nest > Insects nest... | reverse complement strand
GCCGACCCGCACCTGATCGCCAAGATCAAGATGGGCCAGGTGGACCAGATCAAGCAGTGCGTCGGCGCCAACTACTGCATCGACCGCCAGTACCAGGGCCTGGACGTGCTGTGCATCCAGAACGCCGCCACCAGCCGCGAATACATGGGCGTGCCGCACATCATCGAGAAGACCACCGGCGTGAAGCGCAAGGTCGTCGTCGTCGGTGGCGGCCCGGCCGGGATGGAGGCCGCGCGGGTGGCGGCCGAGCGCGGCCACGACGTGACCCTGTTCGAGAAGAAGGACCAGCTCGGCGGGCAGATCACCACCGCCTCGAAAGCGCCGCAGCGCGACCAGATCGCCGGCATCACCCGCTGGTACCAGCTGGAGCTGGCGCGCTTAGGGATAGACCTGCGCCTGGGCACCGGCGCCGATGCCGACACCATCCTCGACCTGCGCCCGGACGTGGTAGTGCTGGCCAACGGCGGCCACCCGTTCCTCGAGCAGAACGAACACTGGGGCGCCGCCGAGGGCCTGGTGGTGAGCAGCTGGGACATCCTCGACGGCAAGGTCGCCCCCGGCAAGAACGTGCTGGTCTACGACACCATCTGCGAGTTCAGCGGCATGTCGGTGGCCGACTTCCTCGCCGACAAGGGCGCGCTGGTGGAGATCGTCACCGACGATATCAAGCCCGGCGTGGCCATCGGTGGCACCACCTTCCCCACCTACTACCGCAGCATGTACCCCAAGGAAGTGATCATGACCGGCGACCTGATGCTGGAGAAGGTCTACCGCGAGGGCGACAAGCTGGTGGCGGTGCTGGAGAACGAATACACCGGCGCGAAAGAGGAGCGGGTGGTCGACCAGGTGGTGGTGGAGAACGGCGTGCGTCCGGACGAGAACCTGTACTACGCGCTCAAGCAGGGCTCGCGCAACAAGGGCCAGATCGACGTCGAGGCGCTGTTCGCGATCAAGCCGCAGCCGTGCCTGAGCGAGCCGGGTGAAGGCTACCTGCTGTTCCGCATCGGCGACTGCGTGGCCCAGCGCAACACCCACGCGGCGATCTATGACGCGCTGCGGCTGTGCAAGGATTTCTGAATAGAGCCGTGGGAGGCTGGAGGCGGAAGGCTGAACGAAAGAGCGACCGTGCCTGCTTTTTCGTCCAGCTTCCAGCCTCCAGCCTTCAGCGAAAAGGCTGGTGACCCATGCTTAATACGATTCTTCCCCTCCTGCTCTTTGCCGCTCTGGCACTGGCCGCATTCGGCGCCGTGAAGCGCTTCGCCATGTGGCGCCGCGGGCGGCCCGCGCAGGTCGACTGGCTCGGCGGCCTGCTGGCCATGCCGCGGCGCTACCTGGTGGACCTGCACCACGTGGTCGAGCGCGACAAGTACATGTCCAGGACCCACGTGGCCACCGCCGGCGGCTTCGTCCTGGCGGCGCTGCTGGCCATCGTCGTGCATGGCTTCGGCCTGCACAGCCGGATCCTCGGCTTCGCCCTGCTGGCGGCCACGGCGCTGATGTTCGGCGGCGCGCTGTTCGTCGCCAAGCGCCGCCTCGACCCGCCGTCGCGGCTGTCGAAGGGCCCGTGGATGCGCCTGCCGAAGAGCCTGCTGATGTTCTCGGCGAGCTTCTTCATCGCCACGCTGCCCGTGGCCGGCATCCTGCCCGAAGGCTTCGGTGGCTGGTTCCTGGCGGCCATCCTCGCCATCGGCGTGGCCTGGGGCGTGTCCGAGCTGTTCTTCGGCATGACCTGGGGCGGGCCGATGAAGCACGCCTTCGCCGGCGCCCTGCACCTGGCCTGGCACCGCCGCGCCGAGCGCTTCGGGGGCGGCCGCTCCACCGGCCTCAAGGCCCTCGACCTCAGCGACCCCATGGCCCCGCTGGGCGTGGAAAAACCCACCGACTTCACCTGGAACCAGCTGCTCGGCTTCGACGCCTGCGTGCAGTGCGGCAAGTGCGAGGCCATGTGCCCGGCCTTCGCCGCCGGCCAGCCGCTGAACCCGAAGAAGCTGATCCAGGACATGGTCATCGGCCTGGCCGGCGGCAACGACGCCAAGTTCGCCGGCTCGCCTTACCCATCCCTTGACGGCCGCGGCAAACCACTCGGCGAACACAGCGGCGGCCCGCACCTGCCCATAGTCGCGCTGGAAGGCAAGGCCCTGGTGGACGCCGAGACGCTGTGGTCGTGCACCACCTGCCGCGCCTGCGTCGAGGAATGCCCGATGATGATCGAGCACGTCGACGCCATCGTCGACATGCGCCGCCACCTCACCCTGGAAAAGGGCGCCACCCCGAACAAGGGCGCCGAGGTGCTGGAAAACCTGATCGCCACCGACAACCCCGGCGGCTTCGCCCCCGGCGGCCGGCTGAACTGGGCGGCCGACCTGAACCTGCCGCTGATGAGCGAGCAGAAGCAGGCCGACGTGCTGTTCTGGGTCGGCGACGGCGCCTTCGACATGCGCAACCAGCGCACCCTGCGCGCCTTCGTGAAGATCCTCAAGGCGGCGAAAGTGGACTTCGCCGTGCTCGGCCTGGAAGAGCGCGACAGCGGCGACGTGGCCCGCCGCCTGGGCGACGAGGCGACCTTCCAGAACCTGGCCAAACGCAACATCGCCACCCTGGCGCAGTACCGCTTCAAGCGCATCGTCAGCTGCGACCCGCACAGCTTCCACGTGCTGAAGAACGAATACGGCGCCCTGGGCGGCAGCTACGAAGTGCTGCACCACACTACCTTCATCGACGAACTGGTGAAGAGCGGCGCGCTGCAACTGGGCCAGAGCAAGGCCGACAGCGTGACCTACCACGACCCCTGCTACCTGGGCCGCTACAACGGCGAGTACGAGGCGCCGCGCAACGTGCTCAAGGCCATCGGCATCGAGGTCAAGGAGATGCAACGCTCCGGCTTCCGCTCGCGCTGCTGCGGCGGCGGAGGCGGCGCGCCGATCACCGACATCCCCGGCAAGCAACGGATTCCGGACATGCGCATGGTCGACATCAAGGAAACCGGTGCAGAACTGGTGGCCGTGGGCTGCCCGCAGTGCACCGCGATGCTCGAAGGCGTGGTGGCGCCGCGGCCGGAGATCAAGGACATCGCCGAGCTGGTGGCGGAGGTGCTGATCGAGAGTGCGGAGGCTCCGGCAAAAAAGCCGGCGGCGGTTGAGCGGGAAGAAGTGGTGGGGGTGCATTGATGAGAGCGGTGTTCCTCACTTTGGGTCCTGTGTTGACTGTGAGTCCGCAGGCCCTCTCCCTAGCCCTCTCCCTGAAGGGAGAGGGGACCGTCTCTGCCACGGCGAACCATGGCTTTAGCCGGCTCACCCGCTGCACAGAGCAAGGCTTATCCACCCTCACCCACAGGGCAGCACGGATAGCTCCCTCTCCCTTCGGAGCGGGGCGCGCAGCCAGGGCGGGGGGAGAGGGCGGCCCGGGCCTCGATGCCAGCCCGTTCGCGAGCAAGCTCGCTCCTACGAAAAGCCCAGGCTCGCTGGAGGTTCTGTCATGAGCGACATCATCCGCCGCGACCCACGCGCCGAGTGGATCGCCCGCAACCGCCTGCATCCGCTGCACGCGGCCATGCAGTCCGCCCAGGGCGGCGAGGTGCGCTGGATGGGCCCCAACGGCCTGATCCGCAGGAACCCCCACGCCGTCGGCTTCATCGGCCCCAATGGCGTCAGGCGCATCGACCGCTCCGGCGGCCAGCAGGGCACCGCCGGCAAGCGCTCCAGCGCGCCGGAAGTGGTGCAGCTGCCGCTGCAGGTTATCGAGCAGCCGGCCTTCTACATCGCCGTGGTGCCGGACATGGTCGGCGGCCGCCTCTCCAGCCATGACCGCGACCTGCTGGGCCTGGCCCGCAAGCTCGCAGGCGAGGGCGGCGCGGTGCTGGCCATCGTCTTCGGCGAACACAAGGAAAGCGCCTTCGACACAGCCGGCGTCGACCGCCTGCTGCTGGTCGAGGGCGACGAATACGAAGGCTACGCCCCGGAACAGCGGGTGCTGGCGCTGCGCGCCGTGGACGGCCAGTTCGTGCCGCGCCACTGGCTGCTGCCCGATAGCCGCACCGGTGGCGGCGAACTGGGCCGGCGCCTGGGCGCCAGTCTTGGCGAGCGCCCGGCCACCCGCGTCTGGCAGGCCGAGGGCGAGCGCTGCATCGGCCGCGCCGGCGCCGGCCAGCAGGACCTGCAGCGGCCGCTGGCGCGCCTGATCCTGGCCGCCGCCGAGTGCGCCGAGCCGGTCAGCGAAACGCGCCACGAGGCCCGCCCGGTCGCCCTGGAAGGCGGCGTGGCGCGCAACCTGCCGCGCATCGAGGACCTCGGCCCGGTGGCCGTGGACCCGGCGCAGATTCCCATGGCCGAGGCCGAATTCATCCTCTCCGGCGGTAACGGCGTGCGCGACTGGGACCTGTTCCACCGCGCCGCCGCGGCCCTGGGCGCCACCGAAGGCGCCTCGCGGGTGGCGGTGGACGACGGTCACATGCCGCGCAACCGCCAGGTCGGCGCCACCGGCACCTGGGTCACCGCGCGGGTCTACCTGGCGGTGGGCATCTCCGGCGCCATCCAGCACCTGCAGGGCATCGGCGCCTGCGACAAGGTGGTGGCGGTGAACATGGACCCCGGCTGCGACATGATCAAACGCGCCGACCTTTCGGTGATCGGCGATTCCACGGCGATTCTCCAGGCGCTGGTCCGCCTGGCCGAGGAGTATCGCCAGGGAGGGGCGCGGGATGCGGCTTGAAGGCAGTCCCTGGGCCCCCGCGTTCGCGGGGGTGACGATGCTGGGAAAAGACTCGCAGCAAAGGGCTTGCTCTGAGCTTCCCAAGCTCATGACGAGGGGGTTATCCCCGTCATTCCCGCGCACGCGGGAACCCAATAAACACCGCGTCGAGATCCCATCATGACCGACCTGAACATCGTCACCCTGGTCTCCATCGGCGCCCACCCCGCCTCCGGCCGCGCCCGTCGCGCCGAGCAGGACGCCCGCGCCGTCGAACTGGGCCTGCGCCTGGCCGGCAAGCGCCTGCAGGTGCTGCACGCCGGCAACCCGCAGGAAGAGGCGCTGCGCAGCTACCTGGGCATGGGCCTGGACGAGCTGGCGGTGCTGGAACAACCGGCCGGCGCCGACGCCTTGCCGGCGCTGGTCGACTACCTCGGCGGCGCCGGCGCGCAACTGGTGCTCACCGGCAGCCAGGCCGAGACCGGCGAAGGCTCCGGCATGCTGCCCTTCCTCCTCGCCGAACGCCTGGGCTGGCCGCTGGTGGTGGGCCTGGCCGAGGTGGAGAAGGTCGAGGGCGGCAGCGCCCAGGTGCTGCAGGCCTTGCCGCGCGGCCAGCGGCGCCGGCTGAAGGTGCGCCTGCCCTTCGTCGCCAGCGTCGACAATGCCGCCCCGGTGGCGCGCCAGAGCGCCTTCGGCCCGGCCCGGCGCGGCTTCATCGAGGCCCACGAGGTGGAGGTCGTCGAGGACGACCTGCTCGCCGCCAGCAGCCTGCAACCGGCGCGCCCGCGGCCCAAGCGGCTCAAGGTGATCAAGGCCAAGACCGGCGCCGAACGGATGAAAGCCGCCACCGCCAAGGCCTCCGGCGGCACCGGCCAGGTGCTCAAGGACCTGGCCCCGGAGGCGGGCGCCGAAGCCATCTTCAAACTGCTGCGCGAGGAAGGCGTGATTCGCTGAACTTGCCGGCTGCGTCGATGCGCTCTTCGTAGGATGGGTTGAGCTTGCGATACCCATCGCCATGGTCTGATGGGTATCGCTTCGCTCCACCCATCCTACGGAGGTTCGTCGCGCGATCAACCTGCTGAAATGGCACGAAATTCAGCGTCTAAGCTATTGAATTGACAGCATACTTCCCGTCAGGAAAGCGTGTATTTCCCTGGCCGCACAGGCGACTTTTCTTTATCCTCCGCGACCTTTACCACGGCCTCGGAGACTCCCATGCTCGACAGCACTATCGAACAGCTCGAACAACTGGTGGCTGAGCTGCTGCAGCAGAACAAGCAACTGGCCGACGACAACGCCCAACTGCGCGACAGCCTCGGCAAGGCCAGCGAAGACAACGACGCCCTGCAACTGCAGATGATGGAGCAGGAAGAGAGGCACAACGCCACCGCCGTGCGCCTGCAGGCCCTGGTCCGCCGCGTCAGCGACAGCCGCGCCAGCGCATGAGCGACGACGGCGTGCGCGTCCTGCGCATCCTCGGCCGCGACTACAGCGTCAAGGCGCCGGCCGGCGAGGAGCGCGCCCTGCAGGAGGCCGCCGCCCTGTTGCAGGCGGAGATCGCCGCCGCCAAGCAGAAATTCCCCTATGTCACCAGTAATGAGCTGTTGCTGCTCAGTGCCCTGAACCTGTGCGCCCGTCAGTTGGCGCCGCGCGGGGAGGCTGAAGAGGGTGAGGAGCGTACGGTCGAGCGTCTTGCGGCGCTCAATCGGCGCATTCGTGCGCATTTGCAGGCGCAGGATTGATTTCTTGCCGGGCCTTGGTGCTCGGGCTCAGAACCCTCTCCCCCCGCCCTCTCCCTGAAGGGAGAGGGAGCTTGTCCGTGCCGAGAGAAGATATGGTTTCCCCTGAAACCCACGGAGCCGCCGGCTGACTCAGGAGTATCCAAGCACTCCGAACAGTCCCCTCTCCCTTCAGGGAGAGGGTTAGGGAGAGGGCGCTCTTTCTCACCGGCCAGCCCCGTTCGCGAGCAAGCTCGCTCCTACGAAAAGCAGCAGCCCCCACCAACCCCAGGCGAAAAAAAAGGGACACCACAATCCGTGGCGTCCCTATGAATGGAGAGAGGGCTGAATATCCTCTCGACCGGTGAGACATGGCGCTGCGGGAAGTCCCGTCGCGCCGGGCATAAAAGAAGGGACGGGGGATAGCCCATCCCTGAAGGGTGAGAGGCGGGTACTGCCCCTCGACCGGTGAGTCGTGCCCGGCTCGCGCCGGGCGGTGCATCAGGCGCGCAGCGGGATCAGGCGCGGGGCGATCATGTTCTCCGGGCGCAGGATGTCGGCCAGGGTGGCTTCGTCCAGCAGCTTCTCCTCGCGCACCAGCTCCAGCACGCCGCGGCCGGTTTCCAGCGCCACCTTGGCGATGCGGGTGGCGTTCTCGTAGCCGATGTACGGGTTCAGCGCGGTGACCAGGCCGATGCTGTGCTCCACCAGCTGATGGCAGCGTTCGACGTTGGCGGTGATGCCGGTGATGCAGTGCTCGCGCAGCATGTCCATGGCGCGTTGCAGCAGGCGGATCGAGTCGAAGATCTTGTAGGCGATCAGCGGCTCCATCACGTTCAGCTGCAGCTGGCCGCCCTCGGCGGCGATGGTCAGCGCCAGGTCGTTGCCCATGATCTCGAAGGCGCACATGTTCACCGCCTCCGGGATCACCGGGTTGACCTTGCCCGGCATGATCGAGCTGCCCGGCTGGCGCGGCGGCAGGTTGATCTCGTTGATGCCGGTGCGCGGGCCGCTGGAGAGCAGGCGCAGGTCGTTGCAGATCTTCGACAGCTTGACCGCGGTGCGCTTGAGCATGCCGGAGAACAGCACGAAGGCGCCCATGTCCGAGGTGGCCTCGATCAGGTCGGCGGCCGGCTTCAGCGGCTGGCCGCTGATGGCGGCCAGGCGTTCCACGGCCAGGTGCTGGTAGCCGGGGTCGGCGTTGATGCCGGTGCCGATGGCGGTGCCGCCGAGGTTCACTTCGGTCAGCAGTTCCGGGGCCAGGCGGCGCAGGCGGTCGAGGTCTTCGCCCAGGGTGGTGGCGAAGGCGTGGAATTCCTGGCCGAGGGTCATGGGCACCGCGTCCTGCAGCTGGGTGCGGCCCATCTTCAGGACGTTGGCGAACTCCTCGCCCTTGGCGGCGAAGGCCTGGATCAGGCTGTCGAGGCTGGCCAGCAGGGTGTCGTGGCCCAGCAGCAGGCCCAGGCGGATGGCGGTCGGGTAGGCGTCGTTGGTCGACTGCGCCATGTTCACGTCGTTGTTCGGGTGCAGGTACTTGTACTCGCCCTTGGCGTGGCCCATCGCTTCCAGGGCGATGTTGGCGATCACCTCGTTGGCGTTCATGTTGGTGGAGGTACCGGCGCCGCCCTGGATCATGTCCACCACGAACTGGTCGTGGAAGTCACCGCGGATCAGGCGAGCGCAGGCTTCGCTGATGGCGGCGTGTTTCTCGCCGGGCAGGTGGCCCAGCTTGTGGTTCGCATCGGCCGCGGCCTGCTTGACCATCGCCAGGGCGACGACCAGCTTCGGGTAGTGCGACAGCGGCACACCGGAAAGGCGGAAGTTGTTCACAGCGCGCAGGGTCTGGATGCCGTAATAGGCGTCAGAAGGTACTTCGAGGGTGCCGAGGAGGTCTTTCTCGATGCGGAACGATGCAACAGGGGACATGATGAGATTTTTCTCAGGAGAACACGGCCAGCGCCGCGATGCCCACTAGACTAGGGATTTCGCCGATCGTCGGCCAATGCTGTTGGAAGCTGTCTCATGCACAAACGGCATAATGTATTCTGTGACGACCTGATGACGGCGAGCGTGTGGCCATGCTATGCGCGCCCGTTCATCCACTGACCGATCGATCAAGACCATCCCGCCGCGCCGGGAGGAGACGACGTGAACCTGGAAACCAAATGGCTGGAGGACTTCAGCACCCTGGCCACCACCCGCAGCTTCTCCCAGGCCGCGGAAAAGCGCTTCGTCACCCAGCCGGCCTTCAGCCGGCGTATCCGCAGCCTGGAGGACGCCCTCGGGCTGACCCTGGTGAACCGCCAGCGCACGCCCATCGAGCTGACCGAGGCCGGCCAGCTGTTCCTGGTCACCGCGCGCGCGGTGGTCGAGCAGCTCGGCCAGGTGGTGCGCCACCTGCACCACCTGGAAGGCGGGCAGGGCGAGGTGCTGCAGTTCGCCGCCGCGCACTCCCTGGCCCTGGGCTTCTTCCCGGCGTGGATCGCCCGGCTGCGTGCCGAGGGCCTGAACATCGCCAGCCGCCTGGTGGCGACCAACGTCGGCGAGGCCGTGCACCTGCTGCGCGAGGGCGGCTGCGACCTGATGCTGGCCTTCTACGACCCGGACGCGGCGCTGCAGATGGACCCGGAAGTGTTCCCCTCGCTGCACCTGGGCCGCACCGAGATGCTCCCGGTATGCGCGGTGAACTCCGCCGGCCTGCCGCTGTACGACCTCGACAGCGGCCAGAGCGTGCCGCTGCTGGCCTACAGCGCCGGCGCCTTCCTCGGCCGCGGCGTCAACCTGCTGCTGCGCCAGCGCAACCTGCGCTACACCACGGTCTACGAGACGGCCATGGCCGACAGCCTGAAGAGCATGGCGCTGCAGGGCATGGGCGTGGCCTGGGTGCCGCGCCTGAGCATGGAGGCCGAACTGGCCCGCGGCGAGCTGGCGGTGTGCGGCGGCCCGCACTGGGTGGTGCCGCAGGAAATCCGCCTGTACCGCTGCGCCCTGGTGCGCAAGGCGCAGATCCGCCTGCTCTGGCGCAAGCTGGAGGGCGGCCTGGGGCTGGGCGAGAGCGCCTGAGCCGGCCCCGGCGGATGGCCGGGGCTACCAGGTTCATTTGATAAGCATTATCATTTGCGCCTTTGCCAGGGGCTTCCCCTCGCGCCGGCCCCGGCGCGGACCGCTGGCGAGCCCGCAGTCCATGTCCGACCACGAGTCCCCCGTCCGGCCGCCCGCGGCCGAACCGACGGCGCCCGGCGAAAGCGCGGGGCGCGAGGACTTCCTGCGCGTGTTCCTCAGCCAGCGCCCGCGCATGGAGGCCCTGCTGCGCCGCCGCGTGGGCTGCCGGGCGACCGCGGCGGACCTGGTCCAGGAACTCTTCCTGCGCTTCTGGAAACGCCCCCAGGCGCCGGTGGAGGAGATGGGCAGCTACCTGCTGCGCAGCGCGCGCAACCTGGCCATCGACCACCTGCGCGGCGAGGATTCCCGCGGCCGCACCTTGAGCGTGCTGCTGCCTGACGAGGACGCCGCGCAGCCCTCGCCGGAACAGGCCGTGCAGGCCGGCGCCGAGTTGGAGCGCGTCGAACAGGCTCTGCGCGCGCTGCCCGAGCGCACCCGCCACGTGTTCCTGCTCAGCCGCGTGCACGGCCGCACCTACGGCGAGATCGCCGAGGCCATGGGGGTTACCCGCAGCGCCGTGGAAAAACATATGATGCGCGCCCTCGATGCCTGCAAGGCGAGCCTGGAGCCCGCCGAACCGGCCGCCCGCAGCGGAGCCCCACGCCATGACGCCTGACACCCCGACCCTCCCGGCCGACGCCCGGCGCCAGGCGCGCCTGTGGCTGGCGCGCGTGCACGGCGGCGAGGCGGATGCCGGGGAGCTGCGACGCTGGCTGGACGAGGCCGCGGAACATGCCGAGGCCTACGCCGAGGCCGAGGCGCTGTGGCGCGCCAGCGAGGGCCCGGCGTGGCGCCTGGCGGCGGAGGAGGGCGACGCCCTGCGGGGCTACCTCGACGCCATGCAGCGCCCGCCGCGTGGCCGCCGGCAGGGCAACCCGCGGCGCTGGCTCTACCCGCTGGCCAGCGCCGCCTGCCTGCTGCTGATGCTCTGGGCCGGCGGCTGGTGGCAGCCGGGGCACTGGTACGCCGACCTGGCCGCCGACTACGTCAGCGCGCCGGGCGAAGTCCGCGAGGTGAAGCTGGCCGACGGCTCCACCCTGACGCTCGACGCCGACAGCGCCGTGGCCGTGTCCCTGGACGGCGAGCAGCGCCGCGTCGAACTGCTGCGCGGCGCCGCCTCCTTCGCCGTGCAACACCTGGCCAAGCCCTTCGTGGTGCGGGTGGGCGAGGGCGAGGCGCGGGTGCTGGGCACCGAATTCGAAGTCCGCCGGCTGGGCGACCAGGCCCGCGTCACCGTGGCCGAGGGCCGCGTGGCGGTGCGCGCCAGCCGGGCCGTGGGCGCGCCGGAAGTGGTGTTGGGCGCCGGCGAGCGGGTGAGCTTCGGCGCCACCCTGGGCGCCCCCGAGGCCGCCGACGGCCGCGCCGCGCTGGCCTGGCGCCAGGGCTGGCTGACCTTCTACCGCGCGCCGCTGGGCGAGGTGCTGGAGCGCCTGGCGCCCTGGTACGCCGGGCGCATCCTGCTGCTCGACGACGAGCTGGCGCAGCGCCGCGTCAGCGGCAGCTTCCCCAGCCACGACCCGCAGGCGGCGCTGGATTCGCTGCAGGCCGTGGTGGGCTTCCGCCAGCAGCATCTGTTGGGGCGTTTCG
>Ga0222426_101191_pt1 | contig 11228 bp, 8 predicted proteins | sample 2B50Ametagenome_FD_180087 | JGI IMG/M metagenome (GOLD analysis project Ga0222426, IMG submission 180087) | Enriched microbial communities from leaf-cutter ant dump, University of Wisconsin, Madison, United States - 2B50A (version 2) | ecosystem: Environmental > Terrestrial > Nest > Insects nest >... | reverse complement strand
CTTCTACGAGCGCCACGGCGGCAAGACCGTGACCCTCGCGCGCTTCCTGCCCATCGTGCGTACCTTCGCCCCCTTCGTCGCCGGCATGGCCTACATGCCCTACCTGCGCTTCCTGTTCTTCAGCGTCGCCGGCAGCATCGCCTGGGTCGGCGGCCTGGTCACCCTGGGCTACTTCTTCGGCAACGTTCCCTTCATCAAGCAGAACCTGTCGGTGATGATCATCGCCATCATCGCCTTCTCCCTGGTGCCCATGCTGATCGGCGTGATCCGCCACAAGCTGGCGCGCAACGGCAAGCCGCAGGCCTCGGAGCGCTGATACCGCGATGTGGTCGTTCAGCGCCTGGCGCCGCCGGCGCTTCCTCGCACGCCACCCGCTGGACGCCCAGCTGTGGGCCGAGGTGCTGCGCCACCTGCCGATCCTCGACGGCCTGAGCGAAGAGGAACTGCGCCTGCTCGGCGAGCGGGCGCTGCTGTTCCTGCGCGACAAGCACCTCACCGCCCTGCCCGGCGTCGAGCTGGACGACTTCCGCTGCCTGCTGCTGGCGGCCCAGGCCCAGTTGCCGCTGCTGCACCTGCCGGAGCTGAACTGGTACGGCGGCTTCCACGAGCTGGTGCTCTACCCCGACGACTTCCTCAGCCCGCAGAAGCACCGCGACCCGGCCGGGGTGATCCACGAGTTCGACGACGAGCGCAGCGGCGAAACCTCGCTGCAGGGCCCGGTGGTGCTGGCCTGGCCGGGGGTGGAAAACGGCGGCGGCTGGGACGCCTACAACCTGGTGATCCACGAACTGGCGCACAAGCTGGACATGCTCGACGGCGACGCCAACGGCCTGCCGCCGCTGCACCGCGACATGCGCATCGGCGACTGGTCGGCGGCCATGAAATCGGCCTACGACGAGATGAACCGCAAGCTCGACCGCCATCCCGAGGCGCACACCGCCATCGACCCCTACGCGGCGGAGAACCCGGCGGAATTCTTCGCCGTCACCAGCGAATACTTCTTCACCGCCCCGGACCTGCTGCACCGGGCCTATCCGAAGGTCTACGAGCAACTGGGGCTGTTCTACCGGCAAGATCCGCTTGCGCGCCTGCAACGACTGCAGCGCGAGCACCCCGACTATCAGGAAACTCCGGCGCACTGAGCGATGTCTGTGGCTTGGCCACGGCAATCTGCCTATAATCCGCCGCACTTTTTCGGCCCGACCAACCCCCTTGGAGTCGTCCATGAGCTACAGCAGCATCCCGGCTGGCAAAGACCTGCCGAACGACATCTACGTCGCCATCGAGATCCCGGCCAACCACGCGCCGATCAAGTACGAGATCGACAAGGACACCGACTGCCTGTTCGTCGACCGTTTCATGGCCACCCCGATGTTCTACCCGGCCAACTACGGCTTCATCCCCAACACCCTGGCCGACGACGGCGACCCCCTGGACGTGCTGGTCGTGACCCCCTACCCGGTGGCCCCGGGTTCGGTGATCCGCGCCCGTCCGGTCGGCGTGCTGAACATGAGCGACGAAGCCGGCGGCGACGCCAAGCTGATCGCCGTACCGCACGACAAGCTGAGCGTGCTGTACCACGACGTGAAGGAATACACCGACCTGCCGGCCCTGCTGCTGGAGCAGATCAAGCACTTCTTCGAGAACTACAAGGACCTCGAGAAGGGCAAGTGGGTCAAGGTCGAAGGTTGGGGCAACGCCGAAGAAGCGCGCTCCTACATCACCAAGGCCGTCGCCGCCTTCCAGGCCAAGTGATGGTCGCGGGGCAACCCGCCACGAAGAAGCCCCGCCCCCGCGCGGGGCTTTTTTCTGGGCGCGACGGGCACGCTCGTCGCAACGACGGCGCCTGGCGGAAATGCCATTAGGCAAGCCCGGCCGAATTTGCTAAAGTGCGCGCCCACGACGCCGGTCCCAGAGCCGCGTCCACAGAATTCAAAGGCGGTCGCTGCTTACCAGAAGTAAGGACGGGCCACCCCCTGAAGAGCCGGCCACAAGCCGGCTTTTTTAATGCCCGCGGGAAACGCCGGCCTTGCGCCAGCTTTGCTCTGGCCGCTCAACTCGGCTCAACCTCAGCATCAGACGGCCAGCGCCAATCCCAGGTGGAAGATATCCACACGCTGCACGCCGAACCATCCGCCGCATGCCCTCCACCAGCAGTCCCGCCGCAGCGAATAAAGTGGCCCTGGCGATGGCCAGCAGCGCCAGGTTTACCGCCAGCGACGAGCCGTCCGGTACCAGCAGCATCACCACGCCTAGCCCCGAGGAGCGCCGCCCCCATCAGCCCCCCGGCAGCTCCTACCCGCGCCACCTCGGCCAACGCTAGGCCAAGGCTGCCGAATACGCAGGCGGCGGCGATCACCCGCCCCTGAAGATCGCATCCCATGATTCCCCTCACTGAGCGCCCGTAAAGGCCTTCAGACTAACCAGCAGAAGGGAAGATGCTCGTTTCATTGCGACAATGGCCATGACGAATAGCGCCAAGGAAGCAGAGAGTGAAGTTTTCGGGAAAGAAACTTCAGTAAGTGACGTGCTGCGCTGTGAGCAGCGTAATACTGCTTCTGAAACCACAACGGGTTGTCGATTTCCGCTACCTCCAGGCGAGCGACGCGCGGTAGCGGGCCGACCAGAGGATTTCGCCGCCGTAGCTGATCAGTTTTCTGCAGACACTAGACAGTCGAGTTGGAAAGCGGCTTTCAGCGGACCTTCGCTATCCAATATGGTCAACGAGTGGGAACTGCCGGACTGCAGATCTAGCTACGATACAAGGCATTACCGCTTCCGGCGAGAGATCATTCTAATTTTTCTTTCCTGCCCCTCTTATTTTTTAGAATATTCCAAAAATATTTTTAATTATAAAACCTTTAAACAAAACAACAGCCCTCACAACTTAAATCAACTGAACATATAGCCCCAATAAATAATAACATTATCAGAGCTCGTAGCCTTCAAACGATTACTCATGTGCCTCTTGTTAGCCTCGGCTACCGGACAGATACATCAGATAACGCTATCAACCCATCAGCTCAAACATCAAAACTAGCAATATAGACATCCTAACCATCCCCAATAATCTGGGCGCATTAGGTATCGTTCAGTAGAACGCCTTCATACATACCTTCCATGGATAGACATGATATCCAGGAGATATCCTCAGAAAAAAAGTATGTATGCTGCGGGATCTCAGAGAAAACTGAAAACACCCTACTCATATCCTTGGCACAAAATTTATATGCACAATCCGTCAGTGAGTCTCCAATACAAAAAACATAGCCAAACGGTGCATTAGAGAGTTTTTTTGCAATCTCTTCAAGACCATCATTCAGACCATCACCAAAATAGAAAAATCTATTGGTGACACTTTGCCAGGCAATCTTCCCCCCCGAAAACTTAAACTGAGAATTGATCCTCATCAAAAACTTGTCATGCATCTCATCTGACAAAACCTCATACTTAACCCCTGACTCTTTCAAAGACAATCTCAAATCGTCGTCATAATAGCTCATCTACTTAGGGCCTTTGTTAACTTCAAAACCAACTGGGGTGTAGCATTAAAAATATAATGAGGTCCTTTCTCTTTGCCGGACCATACATTTATATGAGCGCCATTTCTTTCATCATACTCTATACGATATCCTACTTTTCCATCCGAAGTTTGCATTCCAATTGGTTTTCCAGCATTCTCACCAAATTTTCCAATAGTGGGTTTCTCCGCTTTAAAACCTCTCTCGCCCAACCAATCAAGAGCACTATTTCTTGCCTGCTCAAATGTTTCAAACTCTACGTTTTCAGCAAAGGGTTTATTTTCTTTCTCTGCTCTTGGACACTTTGTAAGCCCACTAGCCAACCCCAACGGATCCACCCACCCCGTTGGGTTAGGCACATACTGGTAGTGGTTCAACCCACCCGCCAGCTTGATCGGGTCCGGCGTCAGGAAACGGCCGGTGTTGGGATTGTAGTAACGATGCCGGTTGTAGTGCAGGCCGGTTTCCGCGTCGTAGTACTGCCCCTGGAAGCGCAGCGGGTTGTCGATTTCCGCCACTTCCAGGCGGGCGACGTTGCCGTAGGCGCGGTAGCGGGCCGACCAGAGGATTTCGCCGCCGTAGCTGGTCAGTTCCTGCGGAGTGCCCAGGTGGTCGAGCTGGTAGTAGAAGGGCTCGGCCTTCAGCGGGCCTTCGCCGTCCAGCATGATCAGCGGACGAAGCTGCCAAACTTACAAGGTGGCAGTAATATAAGCCGTCACTAATTTCGATCAGCTTGTTGCTTTCTAGAAAAGCTAATGGTAGCTCAAGAGAGGCATCTAATATGAGCGCATTTCCCTGTCCGGGCTTCAGTAATTTATCAATCTCTGCCTTAGACATGATGAAAAATTATCCATCACGCCAATCAAACCATACTTAGTCTTTCTTCATGAATTCAGCCAAATTTCTTCTTTACAAAACCAAAGAGAGAATTCGCAACACCACAGACAGGTAGAAAAACTCAAATTTATATTTATTCTTTCAAGAGAATCAAATATAAGCTCCTCCGAATCGCCCCTTGTTCACCAACAGTACTGATATCCTCTGCATAGAAGTTATCGTATTCAACAAGACTTAGCCGTGACACATCCTCCCCCTTAAATCTTTTCAAAACACATACGTAGTCGAACCATATTCAACTGATGAAATCGCATATATGGCTACCCATCGTCTTCTCTCAGGAGTCTCAGCAGGAAGCTCTTGGGCTATCTCAGCATACGCCCCAATCAGCCCCATATATCTTGCGCAATATTATTCTTCAGTTCAGCCTCCAATCTCTCCAAACTAATACAGCCTAATAATTTAGATCTTTTTAGAGTGCAATTAAAAATGAGGACGAGTGGCGTGAAGATCATGGAAACATGGTTTTTAATTTATAATTAATTTAGAACCCTAATATGAGAAAAATAATAAACCTTATGACAAACCTGACAACCATGCCTCACACTGGCATAGGATCTCTGACTCACTTAAAGATTGCGAGATCAGCCGCTCTTTCTCCTGGAGCCTCCCCTCCCCTAACTCCATATAAAAAAACATCCAACCATCCCGCCCATCATTCTCAATCAGATAATTCTTCCCATTTTTTAAGACTCTAATTGACCAAGATGAAAAAAAATCCGGGTGATCCGAAAATAAAATCACCTTTGCACCACATCTTCTCATAACTTCATATAGAGCTTTTTGATCCATAACGGCTCCAGCTAATCAATTTTCTCAAAGTTTTCTTTCATCCCTGTAAACACCTGAGTACCGCCACCGCTAGATGGTTGGGAGACACCTCTAACAGACCATGTATCGTCGATTTCCTTTGCGGTCGACTTCAAGACTTTTGTTTTTTCATTCGTCAGATAAACCCCTTTTAATTTAAGTTCTACTGTACCAGCAGCACGATTTTCACCCAACGCACCTATCCCCAACTCCGATGGAGTTGTACTAGAATTTATTGAGTAATAGTTTCCCTGAGGTGCCCCCGGAGACTGGTATTGATAAACACGTTTACCTCTATTTAAAGTCTCTACGTTTACCGACTGGGTAAAATCGATACCATTCAAGTGGCCCGGGATACTAGCCTCATCAAATCTTTGAGATCGATAAAACTCAGTTGCAACCTCACGTCTACCACGCTGAGTAATATCAGCTTGAAGATCGCCTGTCCGCTCATATTTTTCATTTAGTTCTCCCCGTCTCTGTAGAGGGCAGTCGTTGGAAACTTGAGCCAACCCCAACGGATCCACCCACCCCGTCGGGTTAGGCACGTACTGGTAGTGGTTCAACCCACCCGCCAGCTTGATCGGGTCCGGGGTCAGGAAACGGCCGGTGTTGGGATTGTAGTAACGATGCCGGTTGTAGTGCAGGCCGGTTTCCGCGTCGTAGTACTGCCCCTGGAAACGCAGCGGGTTGTCGATTTCCGCCACTTCCAGGCGGGCGACGTTGCCGTAGGCGCGGTAGCGGGCCGATCAGAGGATTTCGCCGCCGTAGCTGGTCAGTTCCTGCGGAGTGCCCAGGTGGTCGAGCTGGTAGTAGAAGGGCTCGGCCTTCAGCGGGCCTTCATCGTTTCGTATATCTAGCGGATGGAAGCTGCCGGACTCGCAGATATAGTAGTAGCCTTTTCCCCTACCTCATCCATATCGAGATAAAGTTTAATTAAATTTTATCTTTCCTTACTAGAACCACCCTCAAAACTCAAATAGTCGCCATAAATTCATTCTTATCTCCCATTGAACCTATGAACATCAAGGCTGCTCTCCAGACTGTATCCAACTACATATTTTGACAGCCCGGCACTCTCTATTTCCTCCCAACTCGCAGGAATAATTCCAACTTCATCCGTATAATCACTCCACACGACCTTGCTATAAGAGTCGCTATTAGGACAAAAGGGCCCTGATGCAAGAGAAATCTCCCGAGTACACAAGTCAAACTCAAACGAACATCCGTATATTTCACCGTCACGTGCTTTCACTAAAACGAGATCCGTTCCTTGAGCCATCGAGCCAATATACGCTTCAACAATATAATATATTTTCCCATGACACGCCTATAGAAAATGGGGGGAACCATTTAACCCTCACAAAACTTAAAAGCATTTCTACAGAGCAGGAAAGATTATACAAGACAATTCACCAAAACAGCCCTGGCATAATCCCCCAGCTAGCAGAAGAATAAATGCCATACACAAAAAACTGTATAGAGCCCATCACAATCTTAAAAAATCATATTTTCAAAAAATTAATCAGAAGCGCTCAAACAGTGCCATCGCCAATAAATCCAGCTATGTTATTTAAGAAGCAAGCAGCCGCCAAAAAAGAAACATCTCCACCATTAGTTACGATGCGAATCAGAGGTAACTCAACAGAAACTTCTGCTTTTCCGAATACGTAAAATCCCTCCATACTCAAGGAAGATACTCCACCTACAACCATATCAAATGAAACGGAATCATATCCCTTGAGCCTCCAACGCTCCGGTATAACCATTCCTGACAAAGAAGCAGTTAGACTTATAACTGCAGAATCCCCATGTAGAATAATTCTTTCAAGGAATAAATTCTCTGGGAATGAGCCCTTAAACAACTCCATCCACTCTTTTTCTGTACGAACCCAAGTACCAATACTCATATCATCTCACTCAAAGACATAATGACCTGCAACGCTTTTCAGATACAAAGTTTTGGTCCTCGCAGCATTCCCCGTCGCCTCATCATATTCTCTTACATTAAAGTGAGGCTTTCCGGCCGCACTCTCTTCAGAAAACTCCTTATGCCCACGAGAGTGCTCTTGAATAACCACCCTCGTTCCATCGATATTAGTATAGTGATATTCCCTAGCCATTATAGGCACCCCGTTGCTATCAAGTAGCATACGGCCACTTTCTTCTAGCGGTACCCTGCCAACTTTAACTGGTTCTGCGGACACAGGGACTCTTGCATCTGCCTTTGCAGCTCTTAAAGCTGCTTGCCTAGATTCGAAGTACTTGTCTGGCCTTTTCCACTTTAGACTACTGGGACACTGAACATTCTCGCTAACCAACCCCAACGGATCCACCCACCCCGTCGGGTTAGGCACGTACTGGTAGTGGTTCAACCCACCCGCCAGCTTGATCGGGTCCGGGGTCAGGAAACGGCCGGTGTTGGGATTGTAGTAACGATGCCGGTTGTAGTGCAGGCCGGTTTCCGTGTCGTAGTACCGCCCCTGGAAGCGCGATTTCCGCGACTTTTAGACGCGGTAGCGGGCCAACCAGAGTATTTCGCCGCCGCAGCTGTTCAGTTTTATGTAAACACTAGACAGTCGAGTTGGAAAGCGGCTTTCAGTGGAACTTCGCTATCCACTATTGCCAACGAACGAAAACTGTCGGATTTACAGATATAACTAAGACAGGGCAGCCATCGCTTCCGGCGGAGAAATCGCTCTATTTCTGTACTTCTTACTTTAAAGCCCTTCCAAATCATATATACAGCCATCACTTTTTATCTTTTCAAGCCAATCATTCAATGACCTGACCTTTCTGTGTTTATTCTTCTCAGCATACTCCCGCCTTAGAAGCCTAAACAATTCACCAACCTTTTCTCGACCAAGCACTCCTATTTCGCTTAGTATGCCTCCTCGCTGAAGAACTTTTTTATCACGACGAAGTCCGTAGTAGGCGCTCAGATTCATTAGTAGGCTGTCGGCTGCCTCATATGAAGTAGAAATCCCTTCCAAGTATCTAAGGAAGAAGTCATTCAATATAGATATTTCAATATTCGACTCAGCTAGATGCGCACAAATACCTTGCCAGTTATTTATATATAAATGCTCCCCCCAGTCAGGATCAGGTGAAAAATAAGGCCCTTTTCCACAAAAAAACTCTACCGGTTCTTTATTCTCTAACGCCATTTGAATTTTTTTCTTCACCGCGGCCCCTATTGTCGATAGTCGCACGACTCAGTAGTGGCTGATCTCTTTCCTACTACAGCATAAACAGCACGTATTTAAATTTGAAAACAAATTAATCAACGCCCCAAGAGCAATGCTCATAGGCACAACTGATACAGTCTTTCTCGCAGATCATCCAAGTTATCATTCTCTTTCTTTAAAATCTTTCCATCCTTAGACAAAACAACATCGTTAAGGGAGCCCATCCCTGAATACATAGAAAAAATTTTACTCGCAACCGACTCTGGGTCAGAGTCAAGATTACGAACCTGAACCTCTAAGGCTCTCCCCCATTCACCCGCCCCTCCGTCAATCAAAAGTATAATCATCTGAGACGCTACATCTCTGATTGCCCGGGAATTTTCACATCAAACGTCATTGTTTAATTATCTCTACGCCTATAGCCACGGCCTTAAATTAATTACCTGTGGAGTGCCGCCTACGTAGAGTCCACCTTGTCACCCAACCTGACCGACATATACCTCACTTCCTGCTGGGCTTGTGCCTCTTCACTCTGAGCGACAGACTTACCCGAAGCTCTGGTGTAATGCTCTCGGGCTTGTATGTTACGGTGCCTACACAGTGCTTTCTATATTAAAGCCTAGGTTGCAACTCCACGATCTCTCCCAGGTTGAATAATTAATAAATTATCTACCTCTCTATTTCTGCAGCGCATGACAAATGGTAAAGCTAAACCGGGGTTCTTCATATAACTTTCAAAAGTATTCTTGTCAATCTCAAAATACTCCTCATAATCAACCATTCCATTGCTTACTGGTATTGAGATATAAAATTTTCCTGAGCTTTCTTCTATCCCTATAGAAAATCGCTCATCCTTGTTGAAATAAGAATCATTAAATCTCATGCGTGTCTAACCTATAAGTCGACTGGAGAAATTTTTAACTTCGGCATGTGGGTTCCCCCAACATCAATTATTGCCTCGCTATTCCCAGTTGGCAGTTTTCCACCCGGAATCCAGAATTCATTAGTCCCTGCCTCATTCCCTGATGGAATTCTAAGATTAAGTTCTTGAGGGTTAGAAATATCAACACGGACCATCTTGTTACTTTCTAGGAAACCTGATGGCAGCCCAAGAGCAGTTTCTAATGCGGGCGCATTTCCTTGGGTAGACTCCAGTAGTTTATCGGCCTCTGTCTTAGGCATGACGAAAGATGTTCCATCACGCTGACCAATGCCATATTTATCCAGATTTTTCTGGGTCATAAATCTAGATGCACCGTTATCAAACTGACTCAGATGATTTTTTATGTATTCTGATGAAAGATACTCACTTGGATCTGGTCGAGCTCCTTTAGGAATTGTCGTAATTTCTTCAATTTTCGCCGTTGTCAACGGAGGAGAGGCGTTAAGACAGTCTCCATGTGTACTAGCCAACCCCAACGGATCCACCCACCCCGTCGGGTTAGGCACGTACTGGTAGTGGTTCAACCCACCCGCCAGCTTGATCGGGTCCGGGGTCAGGAAACGGCCGGTGTTGGGATTGTAGTAACGATGCCGGTTGTAGTGCAGGCCGGTTTCCGCGTCGTAGTACTGCCCCTGGAAGCGTAGCGGGTTGTCGATTTCCGCTACTTCCAGGCGGGCGACGTTGCCGTAGGCGCGGTAGCGGGCCGACCAGAGGATTTCGCCGCCGTAGCTGGTCAGTTCCTGCGGAGTGCCCAGGTGGTCGAGCTGGTAGTAGAAGGGCTCGGCCTTCAGCGGGCCTTCGCCGTCCAGCATGGCCAGCGGGCGGAAGCTGCCGGGTTCGTAGACGTAACTGCGGTAGCGGCCTGCGCCGCTTTCGGCGACCAGGCGGTCGCCCTGCCAGATGAATTCGGTGGTCTTGCCGTCCACTTCCTTGGCGATGCGGCGGCCGAAGGCGTCGTATCGGTAGCTGACCTGGCGGCCATCGGGCAGTTGCACGCCCACCAGGCGGTGCTGGCTGTCGTAGCGGTACTGGGTAACCAGCTTCTGCCCGGCGCCGCGGCGTTCGCGGAGCAGGTTGCCGTAGGCGTCGTAGTCGTAGTGGCAGTCCCCCTGCATCAGCAGGCGGTTGCCCTGTACGTTGACCTGCCGTGGGTCGCCCTGCTGGGCATTCTGTGTCAGCAGGTTGCCCGCCGGGTCGTGGGCGAAGCTTTCCGGCAGGTCGCCGCGCACGGCGACCAGGCGGTCCAGTGGGTCGTAGTGGTAACTGCGCGCGCCCTTGCGGCTGTCTTCGACGCTGGCAAGGTTGCCGCCGGCGTCGTAGCTGTAGCGCCGCTGGTACAGCGCGCGCTCGCGCTGGCTGACCTGGTGGGCGAGAAGCCGGCCCTGTTCGTCGTACTGGTACTGGCTGAGCAGTTGGCCTTGCTGGCGCTGGCGTTCCCGGCCGAAGCTGAACTGGTGGCTGGTCAGGCGCTGGCCGTTCAGGTCGATGGCGCTGAGTTCGCCGCCCGCCCGGTGGCGGTAGTCGAGGGTGCTGCCATCCGGGAGCCGGCAATGGCTCAGCCGCCCCAGGGCGTCATAGCCGTATCGCAGGGTCGCCCAGCCCTGGTGTTCGCGGGTCAGGCGGTTCTGCAGGTCGTACTCGTAGGCCAGCGGCCATTCGCCGTCGTCCACGCCCACCAGGCGGCCCAGGGCATCGTAGCGGTAGTGGACCTCGCTGCCGTCGGGCTGCGTTCTGACCAGCAGGCGGCCCGAGGCGTCGCGCTGGTAGCGGGTGACGAGTTCGCTGCCGTCCTCGCCATACTCGGTCTTCTCCAGCAGGTGCCCGTTGAGGTCGTAGGCATAGGCGCAAGTGCGCCCGTCGAAACCGGTT
>Ga0222426_101184_pt1 | contig 11276 bp, 7 predicted proteins | sample 2B50Ametagenome_FD_180087 | JGI IMG/M metagenome (GOLD analysis project Ga0222426, IMG submission 180087) | Enriched microbial communities from leaf-cutter ant dump, University of Wisconsin, Madison, United States - 2B50A (version 2) | ecosystem: Environmental > Terrestrial > Nest > Insects nest >... | reverse complement strand
ATCTACTACAAAGGTTTTGGCATGAATAAAACCCCGCTTGTAAAGGTATATTTTCACGCCTGCCTGCAATAGCTCCTCAAAGTAAATCCGCGATACGCTGTCCACAATCCTCGAGTCTCCTTTTTCAGGCACCAAAAGCTTCACATCTATCCCGCCCATGGCGGCCATTAGCAGGCTTTGTTGTAGCGTTTCATCAGGGATAAAATAAGGAGTAGTGAGCAATATCTCTGATTTGGCGCTGTGAATGGCCTGCAATGTAGCGAACAAGATATTAGGCAAATCCGAATCGGGTCCACTGGAAATGACCTGCAGCTTGCCTTGTCCGTACATCTCCATGTCCTTAAAAGGGAAGTATTGATTTCCAACTACCGGAAGGTGCTCGTCACTACAGAAGTTCCAATCAGAAATAAAGATCTGTTGTAGGGCCATGGCTCCCGAGCCTTTAATGCGGAGGTGGGTATCTCGCCAGTAAGTTTCATTATTGGAGCCATTAATGTATTTATCGCTCACGTTAATGCCGCCCGTATAGGCAATAATCCCATCAATGATCACGATTTTACGATGGTTGCGATAATTGAGCCTATTAGCCAAAAACAGCAACCTAATTTTATTAAAGGGATAGGCTTCTACCCCATGCTTTTTTAGTTCTTTAGCGATGTTCCTTCGAATGCTCTTACTGCCAAAATCATCATAAATGACCCGCACTTTAACACCTTGCCTGGCCTTCTCTATCAGAATTTCTTTAATCGTATTGCCTATTTCATCGTTATCATAAATGTAATACTCAATATGGATATGATGTTTGGCTTGCTGCAAATCGGCAATAAGTGCTGGAAATTTTTCCTCTCCATTGAACAACAAGCTTAGGTCGTTATTAGGGAGCAGGAAGGCCCGATTAGATTTTCTATTGGCCAACAGCTTAATTAAACGCTCAGATTTGAGCAATACCTCATCGCTATGGATGGCTTCTTCTAGGTTATGCGCCTGAAACAGCAGATGTACTTCCTTTTTAAACTGGTCATCCACATTCAGTTTCTTAACATACATTTTACGTTTGCGGTAGTTTACCCCAAAGGAGAAGTAAAAGGCAATACCTACGATTGGCACAAAAATGGCGAACAACAAATAGGCTAAAGTCTTGCTGCCAGACCGGGTATCTAAAACAATGCGGAAACAGGTAACGCCCAATATGAGGAGATAGGCAATTTCGGCGATTAAAATCCAGATGGTTTGTTGCTGCAGCATGTAAGCGCTCGTTTAATCAAATATAGGATAAAACAATTTACAGGCTTTATGTTTTGTTCGGAAATGAATTTTTGGGTATTATACAATGTCATTCCGAGAGTAAAGAGGAATCTCTCTTTAATACAGGCCTACTTACTTCTATTTTAGCGATGAGAATGTTTTCTATAGACGATCAGATCATCAACCAAAAAGAACGTGAAGAGCTAGAAACTGCATATAGTAAATCGAAATGCTATAGCCCCTTAACGCAAGCTTAGCACCAGAGCAAAGAGCTACAGCCCGAACTGGGCTTTATTTTCTGCCAGCTCAAAACAAAGTAATTGCTAATAGGCACAAGTCTCCTTTCATTAAGCCCTAAACACAAGACTTGCGCCAAGTTGGGATTAAATATTTTCATTAATTTCAATCCAATACCAATTTCCATCGAGATGAATTGCAAAAGGTGTATTTTTTTCTTTAGCTCTTTCTATTAAACCTTGTATTTTGCCTAAATAATTACCAAAATCAACCTTATCATTCTGATTAAAAATATAATAGTATCCTTTTAACCCCTGATCGGGTTTAATAGAAATATATTGATTTTTTCTATATTCAAATGTTTTCAGTCCCAATTCCCTTAAAAGTTTTGAAATTTTTATGGAATCTATTTTTTGCACACGAACACCTAAATCTTCATCAAAAAGAAATCTACCATCCCCCATGGCTTATAAAATTATATTCTCTTAAATCCAAAGCACTAATTTTTCTAAAATTTTCTCTATTATTTGCGTAGAATTTATTGTAGTTAGCGTTATTTCCACATGCAGACATAACAACAATAAGACAAAAAATCGTAATTAATCGTTTGTTTTTCATTTTATGATATTTTGAAAAAATAATAATATTGGCTCTTTTAACATCGTCCCCCTTAGCGCCAAAGGAAAGAGCCCCAGCCTGACTTGGGCTTCATTTTTTACTAACTCAAACAAAGCAAATGCTAACAGGGCATTACCCTTCCCTCATTGCCAATCCAACCTTACAGGAATTTGCATTCTAACAGCAACATTACTCTCCTTACATTTTCCAGGAGTCCAAGCCGGCTCTTCTTAGCGCAAGTCTTAACGCTAGAGGGATTATCCGCTAACCAATTCAAAAAAGAATCCGATAATAAATAATATTCCCAAAAACAAAGAAAAATACTTCCTTACCCTTTTTAAAGGAGAAAGATCGGAGTCCTTACGAAATAAGAAAAACATACTAATAGACAACAGTCCAAACAATAGTAAAAAAAAAGAATCACTCACGTTTACCTCCTAATTTTTTTTAAACTTCCCCCCCTTAGCGCAAGTCTTAGCACTACGGGAAAAAGCTTAGGCCTGACTTGGGCTTTATTTTCCAGTAGCTCAAATAAAGTAATTGCTAACAGGCATAAATCATCTTTCACTAAGCCCGTAAAACTAACTAAATAATTCTGACTATTATGGGGATTTTAGATCCTAAAGGCATCTTATCACAATACAACAGCCCTTCAGTTTTGCTTTTGTCACAATCAATAAGGAAATATATAGCATTCAAACTAACAGATGCCACCATAAACGAACTAAAATCTTTTGTAGAAATACAATTATAATTCACCAAGTCTTCCAAAACTCCACTTATAACAGATCCCTTCTCTTGCTTTTTAAAAAAATCAGACAAATAAATGTTAGTTTGGTTATTTAACTTTTTCAACTTCTTCTTCAACTTATTTTCATCTATAACATATTTGTAATTTGAAAGAAAGAGCGAATCACGGCCTTCTTTTGGCACACCACAGATTAAAGCGTCAAAATTTAAATTATCCCCCTTATATAGAACATCTCCAATTACGACAATTATTTGGCTATATGCAACCGTACGAGATTGCAAATCAACTTTACTGAACTTATAAATCATGATATTGCCGCTGCTCAATTTTTGACCTATGGCATCGCTACTAAAAATAAGTATAGATGTGATTATCAGGAAAATAAATCTTTTCATATAAATAAAAACAAAATGGCATCAAACTCAATTGTCGTGGGGTTAACGCTTAAGCTAAAAAGGGAATGCTTTACGGTCATCTATTTTCAAGATTTAGGCTATTTACTAAAATTCAGAGCTGCATATAAAATTGATTTCTTGATCTAGATTTAAATCATTAAGACCGCTTTCATATGAATTTAAATAATGGGTCTGCTGATCCCAAGACATCATGGTAAAATACATAAACAGCCGCTCCCAATATCGCGGATCCAACTCAATAACCACTCCTTCTTTTGTAATTTTCCCCAAACATTTCGATTTAGTTTTTGCTACAAAACATACCTCTATATTATTCTCTTCAAACTTAAAATCTGGCAGTGTTTTCAAGTTCAAAACGTCTGCACTCATCGAGTCTGTTAAACTAAGAATTCCTTGAGCCAGACTCTTAAAGTCTGACTCATTACCTAGCAAACAAAGACTAGGTCCTTCAAATCCAAAAACTACTTCATATGCCAAATCAACTTTCATCATATTTTTTCGTCTTTATAAAATACAACCACAAAAAAACGAATTAAAACATGCGATATGCTAATTGCAAAAAGAAGTAGTTTCATTTTATATAAGCTTAAATATGTATCTCTTAAAATTAAAAACAGAGACACATAGATAATGTACAAAATCAAACTTATAAAATCGAACTTTTTCTTTCTTGAGAAGAATATGACCAAAAAGAAAACCAGTATATTGTAATTATAGTCTATAGACGGCTCCATACATTTCTAAAACAAGCAATTTTAAACTATTTTATTATTTCATAATTCCCGCTTAGCACAAGTCTTAGGGCATGAGGAATGAGCTATGGCTTGACTTGGGCTTTATTTTCTATCAGCTCAAACAAAGTAATTGCTCATAGGCACAAGTCTCCTTGCACTAAGCCCGAAACACAAGACTTGCAACATATAGTTTATTGATAGATAAACGTATAAGACTTATTAATACTTGGGTCTTTTTTTAAAAACAATATAATTAAGCTGTCACCAACTTTGTATTTATCATTAGTCTCGCTTCCAACATAATTTTTATCGTTTATCCTGAAAGAGTAGTCTATTTGCATAGTCCCTTTTCCGCCCACCTTATATCGATCTATTACATATCCCTTTATTTGGCTATTTTCATTTTTTAGCCTATAATTCAATATCGTTTGTTTGAGTGAGCTATAAAAAAGCCAACTACTTACGAGTACAATGAGAGCGAAAAAAATACTTGCTTTATAAGCCTTAATATTTATACCCATATTTGATTTACTTACACTCTTTAACAATTTATGGTTTATTTCTTCGCCCTTAATGCCTGTTCCTTACTCTAAGTCCCAAAAACACAAGACTTGCGCCAAGCTGGGAATTTCACTGCACCACTGCAATTGGTTATCTTGAGTGAAGATAAACCAAAATCCCAGCTACGCTTACGCAACTGGGATTTTTGTTGATCCATATTTAAGGATTAAAATGCTATTTATTGAAAATACTGTAGCTGATGCCCAACTCGTAGTCGCCAGAAGTATAGCCTTGCAATGGCGAGGTATTGGTGGTGTACATGGTATTAATGGCCAATCTTTTGTTCCAATTGATTCCGACGCCCAAGGTTAAACTACCTGCGCTGTGATACAGCACCAAGGCATTTACCTTGTTCTCGGTAGGTGAGTTAAATTCTACATTCACCCCAGCATCCAACAAGTTACGAAAACCTCTTACCCCTCTATACACTACCTTTGGCTCCAACACGGCAAAGCTTGTAGGAATACGGTAGCTAATGGCACTGAAAAACAGCGGTAAATCAGCCACATCATGATCATCCTTTTTCAATAAACGTTTCATGTTGCTTACCGAACCCTGAATTTGTAAACGTTCTGTTCTGTAGGCCAAGCCAAAATCGGCATCTAAATACGTTTTACGCATATTCACGGCATACACATCTTGGTCGCCATCATCACCTCGTAATGCGGCTAGGTTAATGTCATCATCAGCAAATGATACCGAAAAACCAAAGCTAAGATGGCGTGTACCTGCATTTAAAGGCAGGTGATATGCATAAGAAGCGGCTGCACGGGTGCGTTTGAGCAAACCCGCTTTATCATTGCTTACCTGCAAGCCTATGCCCGTTTTTTCAGCGAAGCCATAATCGGCCGTTACAAATTGTGTTAAGGGTAAACCAGGCATGGTACTGAACTGCTGGCGTACGCCAGCGTTCAGATAAATGCGTTGTTCCAATCCAGCCATAGCGGGATTGGTGAGGTACTGGTTTTGATAGTATACCGTGCTCATTGGATTGAGCTGAGCACGGCTTTCTACCAAAGGAAATATCATTAGGAGGAGTACTACCAAACTACCGCTCCAAGTTTTATTTATATTGTTTTTAATGGTCTTCATTGTTCCGAGATATTAATATTTTCTAACAATTGTGATGTATCCTCTCACTGGTTTCACGCCTTTACCAAGGTCAATAATGTAGTAGTAGGTATTTTCTTCTAACGGCTTACCGTTTACAGTACCGTCCCACTCGTTATTATAGCCTTTTTTGGTATAAACGGCTCTTCCAGCACGGTCAAAGATGCGTACCTCGTTGTTCGGGTACATATCAATATTCTTGATCACAAAGAAGTCGTTTTTACCATCGCCATTAGGCGTTAGTACGTTGTTGCCCTCTACATTATAATCCTCAATAACCGTAATGGTGATGGATGCGGTACTGGTACAACCCGAAGCGTTGGTTCCCGTAACGGTATAAGTAGTGGTTTGCGCCGGACGTACGCTTAGGGTAGCCGAGGTTTGACCTGGAATGGTGCCCGTAGCGGTTGCCCAAGTATAACTTGTAGCACCAGTAGCAGTAATTTCTATGGTTTGACCCTTGCTTACGCTTGTACCTGGTTTTGCCACCAACTGTACTTGAGGCAGTGCCGAAGCAGTAATGGTGAACGTACGGGTAAATACATCAACCCCGCCATTTGCGGTCCCACCATTATCTTTTACGGTTACCGTAACGGTAGCTGTACCTACTGCACCACGAAGCGTGTAGTTTAATACGCCGTTACCACTGGTAAGCTGTGTTACGGATAAGGCTGAGAACAGTGCAGGGTTGCTACTGCTTACACTCAACGTAGTGGTTTGGGCAGTTTCTGTTCCGGCACTAATACCGCTTAAGGCAACGCTTTGTGGCGCATTGGTTAAGCAAATTTGTTGGTTGGCAATAACCGCCAATGTTGGTGCAGTATTTAATGGTGGAATTACCGTTAAAACTTGCGAAACATCTGCCGCTGCGTGGTAAATGGCATTACCTGCTTGCGAAGCCGTAATGGTTACCGTACCCACGCCTACTATGGTCACTACGTTTCCAGAAATGGTAGCTACCGCTGGATTTGAGCTCACAAAGGTTACTGGATTTCCAGAAGCACCTCCTGTAGCATTCAAGGTAAAGCTTGGATCGCCCAGAATTTTAGTTGGCAAGGCGGTAAAGGTAATTACCTGATCCATCTTATCATTATCGGTAATGTTAGCCGTAGCGCTACCACTGGTCGTAGAAGCGGTAAAGCTAAAGCTGGTTGATGTACCACCTGTTAAGCTTAAAACTACCGTTTCTATTGGTTCATACACATTGTCATCTGCTACCAATAATGGAACATTTACCGAGTTTTGGCCTGCTAAAATGGTGGCCGTACCCGTAAGCGGAGTATAATCTGTTCCTGCTGTAGCTGTACCTCCAACCGTGTAACTTACGATGATATTTTCTTTGGCAGTAACACCTGTTGGCAAGCTAATGTTAAAGTTACCATTGGTTGCTGGTTCAGCAGCGTCGGCTGTTTTGACAATGGCCAATACCCTGTTGGCAGCAGTATTGTCATCATCAGCAATGTTTAACGTTGCGCTGCCTGTCGCGATGAAGCTAAAGCTGGCTGCGCTGGCACTGGTAAGGGTAGCAATTACCGTTTCGGCACCTTCAATTACCTTATCATCATTTACCAATACTGGAATATTTACCGCGTTTTGACCTGCTAGAATCGTAGCCGTTCCTGTAAGAGCAGCGTAATCAGTTCCCGCAGTGGCCGTACCTGCTACCGTATAGTTTACGGTAATGTTTTGGGTAGCGGTAATACCTGTTGGTAAGCTAATGCTGAAATTACCATGGCTTGCTGGCTCCGCAGCATCTGCTGTTTTTGCTATCGTCAGCGTTCTATTGGCTACCGTATTTTCATCATCGATAATGTTTACGGTTGCGCTACCTACGGCAGACAAAGTAAAGCTAGCTGAGGTTGCTCCTGTAAGGGTTGCAATGACAGTTTCAGTTCCTTCAATAATTTGATCGTCGATTACTAACACCGGAACATTTACCGAGTTTTGACCTGCTGGGATGGTCACCGAACCTGTAAGTGCGGTATAGTCGGTACCTGCAGTGGCGGTACCTGCCACAGTGTAGTTAACGGTGATGTCTTCTGCTACCGTAATACCCGTTGGCAAGCTAATGCTAAAACTACCATCAGTTGATGGTTCTGTTGCATCGCCAGCTTTGGCTATGGTTAACACCAAGTTTGCTGGGATGTTATCATCATCGGCAAGGTCAATGGTGGCGTTGCTGCCGCCAGTAAAGACCAAACCTGTTGCAGTGCCCGAAGTTACAGCAAGAGTTACGGTTTCAGCACCTTCCACTTCTTGATCGTCTATAACGGTTAACGGTATATCAACACTGTTTTGGCCTGCTAAAATAGTGGCCGTGCCTGAAAGTGTTGCGTAGTCTTTTCCTGCGGTAGCGGTACCTGTTACCGTATAGTTCACGGTAATGTTTGTAGGTACGGTAATGCCTGTTGGCAAAGCAATGTTAAAGTTGCCATGTGCTGTAGGCTCGGCCGCATCAGCGGTTTTGGTTACATTTAACACCAAGTTGGCTGGAATGTTATCATCATCGGCAATATTTACTGTAACATTACCCGCAGCAGTAAAGGCAAAGTTGGTACTATTACCTGCAGTAAGGGTTAAATTTACGGTCTCGGTTTGTTCAATCAGCTGGTCATCAATTACACTGATAGGTACAATCACATTGTTTTGACCTGCCAAAATGGTGGCTGTGCCCGATAGGCTCGCATAATCAGTACCAGGTGTAGCCGTACCCCCCACGGTATAGCTTACGCTAATATTCTCGGTAGCGGTAACCCCTGTAGGCAATGCAATGCTTACTCGGCCCGAAGTACTTGGCTCGGCCGCATCATTTAATTTAGCAATGCTTAATGTACGGTTAGCTGGGGTATTGGTGGCATCAGTAATGTCGACCGTAGCACTTGCATTGGTAGTGCTTGGGGTAAAGGCAAAGCTGGTTGAATTGCCGCCTATAATGGTCAGAATCACCGTTTCGGTACCTTCAATGATTTGATCGACAAGGGCATTTACTGGTATTTTCACTTCATGATCTCCTGCTGGGATCACTACCGAACCACTTAAGCCTGTATAATCTGTACCATTGCTTGCTGTACCCGCTAAGGTATAGTTTACGGTAATAGCTTCGGTAGCGGTGGTAGTAGTACCTGGCAAACTGATGGTAAATTCGCCGTTAGCACCACCTTCTACAGCATCAGCAGTTTTAGCAACGGCTAATACCAAGTTCGCTGGCACATTGTCGTTATCGATAATGTTGGCAGTAACTGGGCCACCAAAAGTATAGGTAAAGTTAGCAGATGTTACCCCTGTAATGGTAATGGTTATGTTTTCTGTACCTTCTATAATTTGGTCATCTACAATATTAGCTACAATGGCCGTTCCACCAGTAGAGCCTGCAGAAATTGTAGCTATACCACTGAAGTGGGTTGGCGAAAGCGGCGTATAGTCTACATCTTTTTGTGCGGTACCGGTTACCGTATAGTTAACAGTAATGTTTTCTGAAGGAATAATTCCCGTTGGCAAACTGAAATTGAACCTCACGCTGTTCCCTCCTTCTTCGCCATCGCGGAATACCGAAGCATTCACTACACGGTTGGCTGGGATATCATCATCGTCGGCAATGTTTAGGTTTACCGGTGTAGTATTCACCGAAATGGTGAAACCAAAACCAGCAGTACTTGTTCCGTTAAGGGCTAGTCTAACTATTTCCGTAGGTTCAATGATCTGGTCGTCAATTACTCTTACAGGAATATCTACATAGTTCTGTCCTGCAGGAATTACGATGGCCCCCAAAGGTTGAAAGTCAACACCAGAAGTTGCGGTACTACCGTTGGTAAAATAATTCACATTAATATTTACCGGACAAAGGATGTTGGTTGGCAAGCTCACACGGAAGTTACCGTTGGTTCCTGGTTCCGCTGCATCAGCCGTTTTAGTAAGGGTTAGTAGCCTGTTTGCTGGGATATTGTCCTCGTCAACAATATTTAAGCCTGCAGTATTTTGAGCAGCCACAGCGGTAATAGGAAAAGCAAAGCTAGCCGATGTACCATTATTCAAGGCAACAATTACGGTTTCGGTTGATTCCATGTAAAAATCGTCAATCACCTGTACAGGTAAAGCCACGTTGTTTTGCCCTGCAGGAATCACTATGGTGCCGCTTAAAGCAGTATAATCCACATCGCGAGTAGCAGTACCCGTCACTGTATAGTTTACCGTAATATCTTCGGCCGAACTCATGTTGGTTGGCAATTGAATTCTAAAGCCTCCATGGGTTGCTGGTTCTGCCGCATGTGCCGTACGTACAATGCTCAATGTTCTCTTCGCATCTACATTTGCATCGTTATCAATAATATCAACCGTAGCGGTTTCATTACCTGTTGCAGCGGTATAAGCCCCTAAAGTACTGGTACCACCCGTAATGGTTAAGGTTACGGTTTCGGTAGGCTCAATCACATTATCATCTACTGCCGTAAGCGCTACGACCACACTGTTTTGGCCTGTAGCAATCGTCGCTGTACCTGTTAAGGCCGCATAATCAGCCACACTGGTAGCCGTACCACCTACGGTATAATTTACCGTAATTGGTGCACTGGCCACCATACTGCCTGGAAGTTTAATACTGAAGCCACCTGCTGCGCCGCCTTCGGTAGCATTGCCCGTAGCTGATGCGCTTAGTGTTCTGTTGGCGATGGTGTTATCATCATCGGCAATGTTCACCGTAGCCGAGGCTGCCGCTGAGCTTGCAGAATATACAAAACCATTAGCCGCGGTACTAGCCACTAAAGTAAGGGCAGCTGCTTCGGTATTCTCTATGATTTGATCATCAATCACCAAAACAGGAACGGTAACACTATTGGTATTTGCTGGAAGTGTAATGGTGTTAATGGTATAATCGCTATTCTGAGTGGCCGTGCCGCTCATCACATAATTAATTGGAATATTGCTGCTTGCGGTATAACCGGTAGGCAAGCTAATGGTAAAGCTACCTGCTTGATCAGGCTCTGCGGCATCGGCTGTTTTTACTACTGCCAGCACTCTATTGGCCACAGTAGCATCGTTATCAGCAATATTTACCGTAACGGTATTTAGGCCTGCACTTGGAGGGAAACTATAGGACACGCCTGCATTCATGGCATTTCCCGAAAGGATAGTGAAGACCATTGTTTCTGTATCTTCAATAATCTGATCGTCTAAAATCTGTACAGGAATGGTGATACTATTTTGGTTTGCAGGAAGGGTAATGGTTCCAAAGTTTTGGTAATCTAAACCAGCGATGGCTGTACCAGATAGGCTATACCCAACGGTGATAGGATACGCGGAGGTAGCGCCACCAATTAAGCCAATGGTAAATGAGCCACTTGTTGCTGGCTCGGCACCATTTACTGCTGCCGTAACCTGCAAGTTAGTAGCAAAGGATGCATTTGCATCCACAATAGTGACCACTGCACCGTTACCTGTTGGATCAATGGTATAAGGTGTTGAACCTGCATTGGCCGAAACCAAGTTAAGAATTACGGTCTCAGGACCTTCCACAACGGCATCAGTAAGTGCATTTACATTTACAAATACTTCATTACTGCCTGCTGGAATAACAATATCAGCACCGACAATTGCACCACTTAAGTTGTA
>Ga0222426_101181_pt1 | contig 11281 bp, 8 predicted proteins | sample 2B50Ametagenome_FD_180087 | JGI IMG/M metagenome (GOLD analysis project Ga0222426, IMG submission 180087) | Enriched microbial communities from leaf-cutter ant dump, University of Wisconsin, Madison, United States - 2B50A (version 2) | ecosystem: Environmental > Terrestrial > Nest > Insects nest >... | reverse complement strand
GCGCACCTGGCAGTACGCCGCCTATGCCCACCGTTATCCGGACGAGGCCGTCGTCGAGCAATTGCTGGCGGGCTGGCCGGCGCAGCGCGGAGCCGGCGCATGAACCGCGGCAACCTGACGACGCTGGCGGTGGTGCTGGGCGTGGCGCTGGTGTTGCTGCTGGGCTTTTTCGGCCTGTTCGAGCGCAAGGAGGTCAGCGAGCCGACCGGTGCCGTCGGCGCCGCCCGCTACAACCGTTTCCTGGCGCTGGAGCAATCCCTGCAGCGCATGGATGTGCCGGTGGTGTCACTGGCCACGCTGGACGCGCACAAGCTGCCGTTGAACGACGGTGACACGGTGCTGTTCGGTGGCGACGTGGCCAGCGTGGATGTCGACGACGCGCGGCGTCTTGATCATTGGGTGCGCGGCGGTGGCCATCTGGTGCTGGCACCCGGCCCTGCGGCGGCGCACACGCCGCTGTTCGAGGCGCTGGGCGTGCTCGGTCGCGACGAGGCCGGACGCGGTTGCGGCCTGTTGCGCGCGGAAGGCAGGCCGGACAAGGCCGGCAACGGCGACGTGCTGCTGTGCGGCGAGCGCTTCCTGCTGAGCGACGCGGCCGACGACGAAGTCGATGCCTCGATCGGTGATGCCGGCGACGGCTACCTGTTCGCGCGCAGTTGGCTGGATGGCGGCGCGGTCAGCCTGCTGGCCGACCTGGACGTGATCTCGGGCAACCGGCTGAAGCAGGCGGCGGCGCGGCAATTCGCGTGGCGCCTGCTCGGCCCCAATCTCGACCAGGGCACGGTGTACCTGGTCTATGCGCTGGATGGCGATTCCTTCCTGAAACGCCTGTTCACCCGGGGCTGGCCGGCGCTGCTGTCACTGGGCGTGTTGCTGGCTGGCTGGATGGCCATGCGCAGCGCGCGGCTGGGCCCGTTGATGCCGGCGCCGCCGCCGCACCGGCGCGCCCTGCTGGAACACGTGCAGGCCGCTGGCGAATTCCTGTATCGCCGCGACGGCGGCCGCAGCCTGCACGCGCTGGCCCGCGACACCGTGCTGGCCCGCTGGCGCCGGCGTGATCCGGCCAGCGCGATGCTGGTCGGCGACGAACTTCACCAACGCCTGGCCGAGCGCAGCGGACTGGATCCCGCGCAGGTTGCGCAGGCGCTGCAGCCGCCGGCCCACGCCGCGGCGTTCCGTACTTCCATCATCACCCTGGCCCGACTCGGGAGCCGTCCATGACCATCGAAACCCCTGCCGTTCCGCCGGTACCGCCGGTACCGCTGCCGATCGCCGAAGCCGGTGCCCGCGTGCAGGCCCTGCGCGAACAGGTCGCGCAGGCCTTCATCGGCCAGGCCGAGGTCTGCGACCAGGTGCTGCTGGCGCTGCTGGCCTCGGGACATGTGCTGATCGAGGGCGTGCCCGGGTTGGGCAAGACCCTGCTGGTGCGTGCGCTGGCCGCGTCGGTCGGCGGCAGCTTCGGCCGCGTGCAGTTCACCCCCGACCTGATGCCGGCCGACGTCACCGGCCACGCGGTGTATGACCCCAAGGCCGAGCGCTTCCAGATCCGCCGCGGCCCGGTGTTCGCCAACCTGCTGCTGGCTGACGAGATCAATCGTGCGCCGGCGAAGACCCAGGCGGCGCTGCTGGAATCGATGCAGGAAGGGCAGGTGACCATCGAGGGCCACCGCTTCGCGCTGCCGGCGCCGTTCATGGTGGTGGCCACGCAGAACCCGATCGAGCAGGAGGGCACCTATCCCTTGCCCGAGGCGCAGCTGGACCGCTTCCTGATCAAGGTGTTGATCGGCTATCCCTCGCTGGAGGACGAGTGCCGCATGGTGGCCGGCGTGGTCGGCGGCAAGGTCGCTTCCGACCTCGACGTGTCGCAGGTACGCCCGGTGCTGGACCAGGCCGGCCTGCTGGCCTTGCAGCAGACCGTGGCGACGATCCGCATGGATGGCGCGGTGACCGATTACGCCGTGCGCATCGTGCGCGCCACCCGCGAGTGGCCGGGCGTGATCGGTGGCGCAGGCCCGCGCGGCGCGCTGGCGCTGGCAAGGCTGGCGCGCGCCAGGGCGGCCGTCGAAGCGCGCGATTTCGTCACCCCCGATGACGTGCGTGCGGTGGCCCTGCCGGCCTTGCGGCACCGCCTGCTGCTGGCGCCGGAGGCGCTGATCGAGCGCCAGCAGCCGGATGACGTGCTGACCGCCTTGCTGCACAAGGTGCCGGCGCCGCGCCAATGACGATGTGCCATCCCGTCATTCCGCAGCCACCGGCAGGGCGTTGCTGATGCGCCCGGCACCGGCACTGTTGTGGCTGCTGCTGGGCTGGACCGTGCTGGGCGTGCTGGCCAGCGTGGGGTGGCTGGCCTTGTCGATCTGGCTGGTGGTCGGGCTGCTGATTGCCGTGCCGGCGGGACTGGACGGCTGGCGCCTGCGCCGCATGCCGTCACCACAGGTGCGGCGCGAGGTGGCGCCGGTGGTGCCGCTGGGGCCGACGACGCCGGTGCGGCTGCATCTGCGTGCCGCGCGTGCGCAGTCATTGCGGCTGCATGACCTGCATCCGGGCGGCTGGGCGGTGCAGGGCATGCCGCGGGCACTGGATCTGCCCGCTGGTGGCGAACTGCAACTGGACTACGTGGTGACGCCGGATGCGCGTGGCCAGTTCCACTTCGACGGTTGCCAGTTGCAACTGCGCTCGCCGTGGCGTGGCTGGACCCAACGCCGGGTGGTCGGCGATGCATCCACCGTGCGGGTGTATCCCGATTTCGCCGCGCTGGTCGAGATGGCCGGGCTCAGCGTGGAGCTGGCCTCGCGCAGCGTCGGCGCACGCCTGCAGCGGCGTCGCGGCGAGGGCACCGAGTTCCACGAATTGCGCGACTACCGCGTCGGCGACAGCCTGCGCCGGATCGACTGGAAGGCCACCGCGCGCAGCAGCCGGCTGATCTCCCGCGAATACCGCGACGAACGCAACCAGCAGGTGGTGCTGATGCTCGACTGCGGCCGCCGCATGCTGGCGCAGGACGATCACCTGGCCCACTTCGACCACGTGCTGAATGCCTCGCTGGCGTTGGCCAGCATCGCGCTGCGCCAGGGCGATGCGGTGGGCCTGCTGGCCTGCACCGGGCAGGAACAGCGCTGGTTGCCGCCGCAGCAGGGCGATGGCGGCATGGACCGGTTGCTGGGCGCGGGCTACGACCTGCAGGCGTTGCCGCAGGCCACTGACTATCTGGCCGCGGCCAGCGCCTTGCAGGCGCAGCAGCAACGGCGTGCGCTGGTGGTGTTGATCACCAACGTGCGCGACGAGGACGACGCGGAACTGCGCATGGCCGTGGAACTGTTGTCACGGCGGCACCTGGTGATGCTGGTCAGCCTGCGCGAGCGCGCGCTGGACCGTGCCGCGGGCCAGCCCGGGGATGAGCTGGAGGATGCCGTGCGCAGTGCCGCGGCGATGCATTACCTGGGGCAGCGTGAGCGGGTGCATGAAGCGTTGCGCCGCGAGGGCGTCAACCTGCTCGACGTGACCTGCGGCGAACTTTCCGGCCGCCTGATCGAGCACTACCTGGCGCTCAAGCGCAGCCGGCAACTGTGATGCCGGCTGCCGCCTGATCCGCTCTCACTCGGTGGCCGCGGCCTTCGGCTTGCCGATCCACTGCGCGGTGCCGAGCTGCGCGTCGATGGTCTTGGCCAGCTGGTCGATGCGCGGCTTGACCGTGTCGGCGATGCCGCCCATGCAGCCGTAGTAGAAATCCACGCTCTTGCTGCCGCTGGCATCGGCCACGGTGATCTTCACTCCGGGCATGTCGGTGGCGGTGTTGCCGCAGCCGTCGTCCTGGTTGAAGTAGCTGTCGCGCAGCGAAGCGAAGTCGCTCTGCTTGATCGCGGCAAGGATCGCGGCCTGCTGTTCCGGCGTGGCCTGGCCGCTGGCCTTGGTCGTCTGCACGTGGCCGCGGCCCTCGAACTCGATTCGGCCATCGGCGGCCATGGTCACGCTGTAGCTGGGGCAGAAGCCGAAGCAGGGACTGCGCTCGAGGGTGACCGTGACGTCGCTGGCGGCTTCCGCCGGGCGGGTGTCGGCAGGCGTCGAGCAGGCGGCCAGCGCGATGGCGGCCACAACGGACAGCAGGGCGTGGAAGGGACGCATGGTGGTTCTCCGTCGGGGAATGACGGCAAGCATAGCCGGTCAACGGCTTCGATCGAGGTGAAGAAAGCCGCCTGCGGCGGGGAACCGTGGCGTCGGGGCCACGGTCTGCAACGCTGTTGCCCCGATGCACGCGCCCTGTACGGATGGCCCTGTTGCCAGCCGGGGCCGGCTGCCATCCTGCATGTCCGCACGTCCCGCGCCTGTTCCGGAGACATGGTTATCGCCCGTTCGCCACAAGCCGACCATCCGCCTCTTTCCCGCCCGGGCGGAGCCTGGCCGCGAGCGCGGCAGGCGGGCCGGTGGCTGCCGCTGGCGGTCACCGTCGTCCTGCATCTGTTGTTCGTGCTGTTGCTGTGGCAGCAGATGCGGCCGCCGGCGCTGCCGGTGCGCGCGAGCGCGCCGGACGAGGTGCTGCACGTACGCTTCATTGCGGCCGGACGGCCATCGGCCCCGCCGGAAATGGCCTTGCCGCCACCGCCGGAAGCCGCCGCACGACCATCGCGGCCGCCGTCGGCCGTGCCGGAACCGGCGCCGAAACCGGAGCCTCCGGCGCCCGACGCGATGAGCCTTCAGGTGCCTGCCAGGCCGCCGGCGCTGTATGACGAGGACGGTCGCCCGCGCCTGCCTGCCGCAGCTTCCAGCGCTCCCGCACCCGATTACGTGCAGCAGCTGCCGCAGGGGGATGCGCGGATCATGCGCCACGACAGCCCGGTCGAATACCGGGCCACCCGCTTCGACAAGGACTGGGGACATGGCGGCAGTGCGGTCGACGAGGCCTTGTCGAAGGTGATGGACAAGGTCACCGTGAAGAAGACCCTGCGCCTGCCCGGGGGGATCCGGCTGCATTGCGCGATTTCGCCGCTGGGTGGTGGTTGCGGCGGTGATCCGCCGGCGCCGCCGTCAGCCAAGGACGGCGATGCACGGCTGAGCATGGCGCCGGCAAAACCGCTGGACGGCGAGGCCTACGCGCCGGAGAAGCCGTCGGTCGAGGCGTGCATCGCGATGTACCGTGCCGGCAAGCCGCTGGTCTGGGGCTGCCCTTCGGATACCCCGCTGCGCGCCGTCGATGCCGAAACCCGCGAGCGAGCCGAAGCCGAGGCACGCGGAAACGCCCGCAGCACGCCCTGATCGTCGCGACGGACTCCCCGTTCTCCATCCCGAATCCGCACATCCAACCGGTACACTGCGCGGATGCCCTCGCCACCCACGGACCCGCCAGCCCGCAGCCGCTCCGCCAACCCGGCGCAGGTCATGCTGAACTCGCCGCTGGCGGCATCGATGCGCTGGCGCGGATCCCGCCTGCACGGGCGTGAGCAGCCACGCCAGCGCGGCCGGCAGGTGCTGGCGGTGGCCGGTACTCTGCTGGTGCACCTGGTGTTCCTTTTCAGTTTCGTGCTGGGGCCGGCCTATCCACCGCCGCCGGTGTCCGACGAGCCGCGTGACCTGCTGCAGGTGCGCCTGATCGAACCGCCCGAACCGCCGCCTCCGCCACCGGTGCGCGGTACTCCGCCGAAGGAAGTCGGGCCGCGCCATCAGGGGCGCAGCCGTCGTGCGGTGGCCAGCCGCGAGCGCAGCGCGAATGTCGATGTCCAGGTGACCCGGCAGGCCGCAGCCGCTGCCCAGCCCGTGGTTGCCGCCGCCGCCACGCCGAGTGCGCCGCAAAATGAGCCGGTGGCGGCGACGAAGCCGCCGGTCAGCCTGCCCGAACCCGCGCCGCTGCCGGATCTGCAGCCGGTGCCGTTGGCGGCCGAGCCGCCTGTGGTGAGCTTGCCCGAGCCGACCAGGTCGCAACCGGTGCCGCCGAAATTCCAGCCCGAGGTGGTGCGGCCGCCGCAGCCGGAGGGCAACCAGCCGATGCCGCCGCCGGCCTCGCTGGCGCTGCCCGAGTTGCCGCCGCAGGCGGCACCGTCGCTCAGCGTGCCGGCGGTGGCGCTGGAACCGGCCGCGCCCGTGTCGCCGCAGCCGATCAGCATCACGCCGGTGCGTGCCGAACAGCCTGTCGCGCCAGCGGTGCCGGAACTGCAATCGGTGCCGTTGCCGGCGCAACCTTCGCCCAGCGTGAACCTGCAGGCTTCGCTGGCGCCCTCGCGGCCGGTCATCGCCAACCAACGCCCGCAGGTGCAGGCGGCGGCGATCAAGGTGGCCGAGGTCGAACTGGCGGCCGTGCCGTTGAGCCAGCCCGCGCCGTCACGGCTGGAGAACCGGCCGGCAGCGGCCAGGATCGAGCTGGCCGACGCCGCGCCCCGATTGGCACCGCTGCCTTCCATCGAACGTCCGCGACAGGTGCCGGAGCAGGCTGCGGACCAGGTTCCATCACAGGAAGCGCCCGGTGAGCAGCTGCCCACCGACGCCGTGGCCACCCATGCGGCGGACGAGCAGGTTGCGACGGATGCCGCCGCAGCACCGGAGCAGCCGGCCGGTGACGATGTCAGCCGCGCACCGGACGCCACGCCGCAAGGCAGCGACGACGCCGTGCCAGGGCAGCCCGACGGGGTGATCGACAATCCGGTGGACACGCCGGCACAAAGCGATGGCCCGCGTACCGCCGCTGCGTCGCCTTCGGCGACCGGACACGGCACCGAGGGCGCGGACGCCGGTACCGGGCCCGCAGCCGCTGGGAAGGCCGGCGGCGAGGCGTCGCCGGCACCGGGTGACTACGTGCAGCTCAAGCCGCGCGGGGACACCGACATCATGCGTCACGGCGGGCCGGACATCGGCTACCGCGCCACCCGCTTCGACAAGGACTGGACTCCCGACGGCGAGAGCTCGATCGACACCGCGTTGCGCCATGCGGTGGAGAAGACCACCGCCAGGCATACCTTCCACCTGCCGCGCGGCATCCGCGTGGAGTGCGCGGTGATGCCGCTGCTGCCGATCGCCTTGCTCGGTTGCGGCAATCCCGATGCGCCGGCCGAGCCGCTGGATCCGGAAATCTACAAGCGCCTCAACGCGCCGCCGCCGAAGCCGCTGGCTCCACCGCCGCCACCGGCCGCCAGCGTGGCGGCGCCGGCGCCGATGATCCGGCTGGACAACGGCGCCGAGTGCGCCGCCGCCCGCGTGGCCGGTGGCCCGCTGCCGCCGGGATGCGCACCAATCACCTTGCCACCCAAGCCGGCGGCGCCCGCTTCACCGTCACCCACGGACTCCTGGGTACCGGCCAGCGACCAGTTCCATTGAGCTTCCATCCGCGCGGGGGATGCCCGTGGAACGGGTGACGAGCATGGGCGCGGCTCGCTTGCAGGAGCCCGCTCGCGGGCGATGCTTTTGGGCGGCCGGGATTCGGGATTCGGGATTGGGGATTCGTGAAAGCAAAGGCATCGCCCGCAAGCGGGCTCCTACGGTGCCCATGCGGGGTGCGGCTCACTTGTAGGAGCCCGCTCGCGGGCGATGCTTTTGGGGGCCGGGATTAGAGATTCGTGAGAGCGAAAGGCATCGCCCGCAAGCGGGCTCCTGCGGTGCCCATGCGGGTGCGGTTCGCATCGCGGGCGATGCTTTCGGGGTTTCTGCGGTGGTTCGGCAGGGGCGGGGACTGACGTGGTGCTTTTCTAGAGCAGCCGCAGGAACTCCGGCATCAGCGGCAGGCGGCGGATGCGGACGGCGCTGGCGCGGAACACCGCGTTGGCCAGGGCGGGGGCGGCGGTGGGCATGGCGAGGAAGCTGGCGCCGGTGGGCGGGCGGTCGTCGTTGATGATGATCGTTTCCACCTCGCGCGGCAGTTGCGCCATGCGCGCCGGCGGATAGTCGGCGCGGCCGCGCTGCTGGACCTTGCCGTCGCGGAACGTGATGGTCGCATTGAGCGCGGTGGACAGTGCTTCCAGGGTGGCGCCGGCAACCTGGCCCTCTAGGCCCAGCGGATTGATCACCCGTCCCACGTCGACCGCGCAGACCGCGCGCAGGATGCGCAACTGCTCGCCTTCCACCGCGGCCTCGACCGCGTGGGCCACGTAGGCGCCGTCGACATGCCAGCAGGCGATGCCCAGGCCGTTGACGGTGCGCAGCCAGTTTTTCCACTCGATGCGGTCGGCGACCTGTTGCAGCACGTTGTGCAGGCGGCCGATATCCAGCGTGCGCCCGTCGCCCAGTGGCAACTGGCGCGGTTCGCCAAGCAGGCGCAGGCGGGTCTTTAGCGGATCCTCGCGCATCATGTGCGCGATCTCGTCGATGAAGCCTTCCACCGCGAAGGCGTTGGACAGGTGCGGCATGCCGCGCATCGGGCCGCGCGGCATCGGCGATTCCAGGCTGTACCAGTCGCTGCGGAAGTTCGGCGTCAGCGGGGCGGGCAGTTGGCCGGCCTGCAGCTCGGAGCGCCACAACTGGTCGGCCGGCACGTTGCGGCCGACCAGCGCCGGAGCGCTGGCCATGCGCTGGTGCCACGAGTGCAGCTGGCGCTTGCCGTCGATGATCGCCTCGAAACGGTGCACGCAGCCGGCGCGGAAGAAGTCGTGGCTGATCTCCTCGCCCTCGCTCCACAGCAGGCGTACCGGCCGGTTCGCGGCCTGGGCCAGCATGACCGCCTCGGCCACGTAGTCGTGATCGAGCCGACGGCCGTAGCCGCCGCCGACACGCGGCACGCGGATATCGATGTGGTCGGGGGCCAGGCCGGTCAGGCGCTGCACCACTGCCCAGGCCTTCTGCGGTGCCTGGGTCGGCACCACCAGGCTGGCGCGGTCCTTGTCCAGCCGCACCAGGCAATTCATCGGTTCGGCCGCGGCATGCGCCAGCCAGGGCTGGAAATAGGTGGCGTCGAGCCGGCGCGCGGCTTTCTTGCCGGCGCTCTCGACATCGCCCTCATCACGCACGCGGGTGGTCGGTTCGGCCTGGCTGTCGAGCAGGGCGACAGCCTGCCGCTCAAGCTCCGCGCTGCTGGCGTCGCCATGCTTGCCGGCCTGCCATTCCAGCTGCAACTGGTCGCGCCCCTGCATGGCGGCCCAGGTGTTCTCGGCCAGCACCGCGACCGCCGGGGCGATCACCGTGCTGCCGGGCGGTTGTCCGGGTTCGGGCTTGAGCTGCACCACTTTCACCACGCCCTTCACCGCCAGCGTGGCCTTGGTGTCGATGCGCGCCAGCGAGCCGTCGGGCCACGGGCAATGCACCAGCAGCGCGACCAGCGCGTCATCGTCGTAGTGGTCGATGGCGTAACGGGTCTGGCCGGTGACGATGGCATGGGCGTCGATGTCGCCGGCGGGTTTGCCGACCAGCCGGTAGTTGGCCGGATCCTTCAGCGGCGGCGGGGCGTCGGGCAGCGGAATCCGCGCGGCGTCCTTGGCCAGGTTGCCGTAGTCGAAGCGGCGGCCGTCCGGAGCGATCACCAGGCCGGTGTCGCTGCGCAACTGGTTGGCCGGGATGCCGAGCCGGCGGGCGGCGGCCTGCAGCAGCAGCCAGCGGGCGAGTGCGCCGGCCTGGCGCAGATCCTTCCAGGCGGCGGGAATCGAACTGCCGTCGCCACCGACCTGATGGCCGTAGATCCAGCTGGGCTGGCCCTTGTCGGCGGTCACGCCCAGGCCGAGCGGCACCACGCTGACGCGGCTCCATTCGACATCCAGTTCCTCGGCGATGATCCGTGCCAGCGAAGTGCTGACGCCGGTGCCGGTGTCGGGGTCGCGTACGCCGATCAGCACGTTGCCATCGGCATCGATGCGGATATAGGCGCCCAGTCCGTGCAGGTCGTCGCCGAGCATGGCCGGCGGCAGCGGCGGATCGACCACGCCGGCGGCAGCGGCGGTGCGGATGCCGACCAGCAGGGCACCGGTACCGAGTGCCAGCACCTGCAGGAAGCGGCGACGGGGCAGGGCGATGCGGTCGGCGCTCATGGCTGGCCTGCCTTGCCGGCAACGACGCGCTTGATCGCGCGGCGCACCCGCGTCTGGCAGCCGCAGCGGCACAGATCGGGCAACTGGTCGATGTCGTCGTCATTGGCGCGTGGCTTGCGCGAAAGCAGGTCGACCGCGGCGATCAGCCAGCCCGGCGTGCAGTAGCCGCAGCCGATCGCGTCCTCGTCGATGAAGGCCTGTTGCATCGGATGCAGGCTGCCGTCTTCGGCGGCCAGGCCCTCGACGGTGACCACGGCGCGGCCGGCCAGCGCATCCATCGCGAGCTTGCCGGCGGACATGGCCTTGCCGTCGACCAGCACCAGGTCGACGCCGCTGCCGCTGCCGTACTTGGTGCCGGTCAGCCGCAGCACGTCGCGCAGATACCACAGCAACGGCATCTTCGGGTCGCCGGTGTGGCGGAAGTGCTCGCCGTTGATCCGCACGTCGATGCCGTCACGCACTTTCTCGGCGACGATGCCGCCGTCGGGAGTGGCCGGCACGGCCTGGGCTTGCACGAACACCATCCGTTTCTCCTGAAATCAATCCGGCTATTGTGGCATTGCCGGCTTGTCGTCGTGCGGCGGCCGGCTGAACAGCTTGCGCCAGACCACGTAGACCGGCACGCCGGCCAGCATGATCAGCGCGCCGATGCCGGCGTTGCGCGGGTTGTCGCGCAGGGTCAGCACCACCACCAGCGCCACCGTGGCGATGAACAGCAGCGGCAGCCACGGATAGCCGGGCACGCGGAAGCCGCCGGGTTGGCTGGCCTGGCGGCGATACCAGAACAGGGTGGCCACGCCGCAGGCGCAGGCCAGCCAGTCGCCGAAGGTGGCGTAGTCCAGCAACTGGCCGTAGCTGCCGGACAGCGCCAGCACCACCGCCCAGCCCGACAGCAGCAGCAGCGCGATGTTCGGCGTGTGCCAGCGCGGATGCAGCCGGGCCACCGCGCGGAAGAACAGGCCGTCCTCGCCCATCGCCTGCAGCACGCGGGCACCGGCGACCAGGGTGATGTTGCAGAAGCCGAGGGTGGAGATCGACACGCCCAGCGCGATGGCGCGGGCACCGAACGAGCCGAATACCTGCTGCATCACGTCGGCCGCCGGTGCGGTGCTGGACGCCAGCCCGGCGTGGCCGAGCACGGCCAGATAGGCCACGTTGACCAGTGCATAGGCGGCGATCACCAGTGCCATGCCCAGCGCCAGCGCGCGCGGCAGGGTGCGCTGCGGCTCGCGCACCTCGCCGGCGAGGTTGTTGAGGTAGGTGAAGCCTGAATAGGCGAACAGCACCGGCAGCGCAGCGCCGATGAAACCCACGCCCGCGCGGGCCGGATCGGCCGCCAGCACCGGTTG
>Ga0222426_101177_pt1 | contig 11329 bp, 10 predicted proteins | sample 2B50Ametagenome_FD_180087 | JGI IMG/M metagenome (GOLD analysis project Ga0222426, IMG submission 180087) | Enriched microbial communities from leaf-cutter ant dump, University of Wisconsin, Madison, United States - 2B50A (version 2) | ecosystem: Environmental > Terrestrial > Nest > Insects nest... | reverse complement strand
GCTCCTACAGGTTGGATATCACTCGTCGCCGGGCACGCCGTAGCTCGGTGCCTTGGTCGGGTCCAGCGCGCGGGTGATGTAGTCCTGCATCTGCGGCTTGTAGGCTACCCAGAGTTTTTCCAGTTCGTCGATCGGCGCCTCGTCGGCCCAGTCCACGCGCAGGTCGACCATCGGCCAGACCAGGTCGCCCACCACCTTCAGCGCCGCCGAATGTACCGGCCCGGCTTCGCCGCCGGCGGCCATGGCCGCCTGCATCGCCGCCAGCAGGCGTTCGGCCAGGCAGCCGTCGGCCGCTTCGAAGGCCTTGGTCATGGCTTCGATCACCGCGGTGGACGACAGCAGGTTGCCCGCCGCCACGCAGTTCTCGCCGGCCACCGCGTGGTTCACGCCCAGCGCCTCGCTGCCGGTGAACAGCGCCACCTGGCCATGCTGGTCGATCACCGTCACCTGGCGGTACTCGCTGTAGCCGTTGCTGGACAGCGCCTGGTCCAGCGCGGCGGCCGGCGCCAGGCCCGCTTCCAGGCGGTCGAGGATCTGCGGGCCCAGGGCCGGCAGAGTCACGTTCTGCGTGGCCACCGCGCCGACGCCGGCGCGCACCCAGGGGCAGCGCGCGCCGACGGCGATGCTCGACGAGCTGATGGCGATGCCCAGCTGGCCGGTTTCGGCGCAACGGCCGACGATGGAGAAGGTCATGGGCCGCTCCTTATTTTTCCCAGTCGTCCGGAATCACCGCGATCACGTCGATCTCCATCAGCCACTGCGGCTGGCCCAGGGCCGAGACCACCAGGCCGGTGGAGATCGGGAACACGCCCTTGAGCCACTTGCCGACCACCTGGTAGACCGGCTCGCGGTAGCGCGGGTCGATGATGTAGGTGGTGGTCTTGACGATGTGCGACAGGTCGCTGCCGGCTTCTTCCAGCAGTTGCTTGAGGTTCTTCATCGCCTGCTCGGCCTGGGCCGCCGGGTCGCCCAGGCCAACCAGGTTGCCGTTGAAATCGGTGCCGACCTGGCCGCGCACGTACACGGTGTTGCCGGCGCGCACGGCCTGGCAGAGGTCGTTGTCCAGGGACTGGTTCGGGTAGGTGTCCTTGGTGTTGAACATGCGAATGCGGGTGTGGGTAGGCATCACTTACTCCCAGGAAGCGGCTTTTTTGGCTTGCGATTCAGCGGAGGCCCCGCGCTGCGAGGCGTCCTGGTATTCGACGTATTTGCGTTGCGTGGCGATGTGCCCGGCGACGTGCTTGGCGTCGTGCCACACGCCCCAGATGAACGACGAGCCCCGGCGCGACAGCCACGGCAGGCCGACGAAGTACACGCCCGGCTCGCGCGACACGCCACGCTGGTGCTTGGGCTTGCCCTTGTCGTCGAAGGCATCCACCTGCAGCCAGTTGAAGTCCACGGCGTAGCCGGTGGCCCAGATGATCGAGGTGATGCCGGCGGCGGCCAGGTCCAGTTCCAGGATCGGGTTGCGGATGCACTCGGCATCCGGGTAGACGCGACGCGCTTCCGGCTCTTCCGGCAGGTCCAGGCCGTTGCGCTCGATGTAGGCGTCGGCGGCGTCCAGCAGGTCGAGATAGTTCTGGTCGCCGGCCTGCAGGTTCTTCACCAGGTCTTCCTGGAAGCTCACCTTGCCGCCTTCGAAGGCCTTGGTCAGGCCGACCAGGGTGATGCCCTCGGTGGCCAGGCGGCGGAAGTCGATGGTCTCGCCGCCACGGGCGCCGCTCACGGCGATGGTCACGTGCTCGCGGCCGGGCTGCACTTCCTCGGCGTCCCACAGGCCGAGCACGCCCAGCCACCAGACGAAGTCGCGGTTGCGGTAGGAGCGCGGCGGGCGGTCATGGGCGCCTACCGAGAGGAACACCTGCTTGCCGGCGCGGTTCAGCTCGTCGGCGATCTGCACGCCGGAGGAGCCGGCGCCCACCACCAGCACGGCGCCTTCGGGCAGCTGCTGCGGGTTGTAGTACTGGGCCGAGTGGATCTGCTGGATGCGCTCGTCCTTCGGCGCGATGGCCGGGATCACCGGGCGCTGGAACGGGCCGGTGGCGGAGACGATGCGCAGGGCCTGCAGGGTGCCTTCGGAGGTTTCCACGGTGAAGCCGGGGCGGCCTTCGTTGCGGGTCACCTTCTTCACTTCCACGCCGGTGCGGATGGGCGCGTTGAACTGCTTGGCGTAGGCGACGAAGTAGTCCGCCACCTGCTCCTTGTGCGGGAACTCGTCGGGGCCGACGGAGAATTCCATGTTCGGGAAGCGGTCGTGCCAGGCCGGGCCGTTGGCCACCAGCGAATCCCAGCGGCCGGTGCGCCAGGCTTCGGCGATGCGGCTCTTCTCCAGCACGATGTGCGGCACGCCCTGGGCGGTCAGGTGCTCGCTCATGGCCACGCCGGCCTGCCCGGCGCCCACCACGAGGGTGTCGGTTTCAATGCCATCGAGCGATTTGCCGGCGGGCTTGCCGAAGGCGGTCTGGTTCGGATCGGCCATGGGGTGATTCCTCGGACTCTGATCGTTGTTGTTCTGCGGTCGCGACTGTCCACCGCGTGTTGGCCGCATTCTGTTCAGACCCGGGCATTAGCGAAATTATGATTTTTGTAGTCGCAGGCTAGGGAAAAACTGTGGGCCCGCGAGCCAAGCGCCGCGCGGGGCGGCGGGGAGGGGGTATAGGTTTTTGCGTGGCAGGGAAGACAAATTCGATGGTGTGGCGACGGGGGCGGCGCTTGCGTAGGGCGAATAACCGTTCGCGGTTATCCGCCGCTGCACCTTCCTAACCGGCAATGCCGTGGTTGAGCTTGGCGCGGTTTCGAGGGCGGCTCCGTGCTTGATAGCCAGCGGTATTGGGCCAAGGTCAAACGGCGGATAACGCGGAGCGTTATCCGCCCTACGTATGATTTATCTCACCACCTCATCCGCACATCCGTAGCATTTACCTTTGTAGGAGCGAGCTTGCTCGCGAACAACCTCAGGCACGCGGTGTCCGGCGAAAACGATGTCTTTCTCGGCACGGACAAAGCCCCCTCTCCCTTCAGGGAGAGGGCTGGGGAGAGGGAACCCAAGTTCCCCACCACACCGTAAATAACAGGAGAGACCAGAAACGAAAAAACCGGCCTTGGGGCCGGTTTTTTCACCCCAACAGCCAGCGAACTGAATCACTGCGTACGGGGTTGAGTCGTGGAGTGGATGCTATGGATTCGGTAATACGAAGGTCAAACCTATTTCGTTGTAAAAAACTGCCTACAACATGCCATTAGCTGCTGCTTCATCCGCAGCATTTCCTACCGACTCTCCGCCACCGCCTCCAGAAACCGTTCCAGCACCAGGTTCGGCCGCCGTCCCTTGCGCGTCACCACCGTCAGCGGGATGTCGTAGTGGAAGCGCTCCGGGCGCAGCGCGCGCATGCTTCCCTGGGCCACCCAGTCGGCGGCGTAGTGGTCGGGCAGGTAGCCGATGTAGCTGCCGGTGAGGATCAGGAAGGCCATGCCCTCGCGGTCCGAGGCGTTGGCGCTGGCGTTCAGCTCCTGGTGGCGCTCCTGGGCCTCGGCGGGGATGCGGTAGCTGGGCGCCACCGCGTCGCAGGCGTGGATCTCCGCCACCGTGATGCCGGCGTCCTCGCGCTCGAACAGCGGGTGCTCGCGGCTGCAGAACAGCAGCGACCGTTCGTCGTACAGCGGCGAATACTCCAGCCCCGACAGCGGGCTGATGAGCGGCACCACGCCTATATGCAGGCGGCCGTCGAGCACACCCAGCTCGATCTCGTTGGGCGTGGTCATGCCGATGTTGATGCGTACCCCCGGGCCGCTCGCCTTGAGCGCGCGCAGGGCGTGGGTGATGCGCATCTGCGGCAGGGTCACCAGGTTGTTGATGATGCCGATGTTCAGCTCGCCGCGCAGGTGCTGGTGCAGCTCGTTGACCTCGGCGCGGAAGCCCTCCAGCGCCGCCAGCAGCGACTGGGTGGCGCGGTACACCTCGCGGCCTTCGTCGGTCAGCGCGAAGCCGGCGCGGCCGCGCTGGCACAGGCGCATGCCCAGGCGCTTCTCCAGGTCGCCCATGTGCAGGCTGATGGCCGAGCGGCTGATGCCCAGGGTGCTTTCCGCGGCGGAAAAGCTGCCGCACTCGACTATGGTCTTGAAGATGCGCAGCAGGCGTATTTCGAAATCGCTGACCTGGCCCAGGGACGGGCTGCGGGTTTTTGCCATTTTTGTTTTACCGAATCGAAACTGAACGTGAGAAGAATAGGCTTTAACTCACGTTAAGTCAGGCCCAATCTTGAGCCATCGCAGCAGGCGTGACGCGGCCTGCGCGCCCAACAAGACAGTCGTCGAGGACGAGTTCCATGAACCAGCAAGTGAACGTAGCGCCGTCGGCCGCCGCCGACCTGAACCTGAAGGCCCACTGGATGCCCTTCAGCGCCAACCGCAACTTCCACAAGGACCCGCGCATCATCGTGGCCGCCGAGGGCAGCTGGCTGGTGGACGACAAGGGCCGGCGCATCTACGACAGCCTGTCCGGCCTGTGGACCTGCGGCGCCGGTCACTCGCGCAAGGAAATCGCCGACGCGGTGGCCAAGCAGATCGGCACCCTCGACTACTCCCCGGGCTTCCAGTACGGCCACCCGCTGTCCTTCCAGCTGGCCGAGAAGATCGCCCAGATGACCCCGGGCACCCTCGACCACGTGTTCTTCACCGGCTCCGGTTCCGAGTGCGCCGACACCTCGATCAAGATGGCCCGCGCCTACTGGCGCATCAAAGGCCAGGCGCAGAAGACCAAGCTGATCGGCCGCGCCCGTGGCTACCACGGCGTGAACGTCGCCGGCACAGCCCTGGGCGGCATCGGCGGCAACCGCAAGATGTTCGGCCCGCTGATGGACGTCGACCACCTGCCGCACACCCTGCAGCCGGGCATGGCCTTCACCAGGGGCGCGGCCGAGACCGGCGGCGTGGAGCTAGCCAACGAACTGCTGAAGCTGATCGAACTGCATGACGCCTCGAACATCGCCGCGGTGATCGTCGAGCCGATGTCCGGCTCCGCCGGCGTGATCGTGCCGCCGAAGGGCTACCTGCAGCGCCTGCGGGAAATCTGCGACGCCAACAACATCCTGCTGATCTTCGACGAAGTCATCACCGCCTTCGGCCGCATGGGCAAGGCCACCGGCGCCGAATACTTCGGCGTGACCCCGGACATCATGAATGTCGCCAAGCAGGTCACCAACGGCGCCGTGCCCATGGGCGCGGTGATCGCCAGCAGCGAAATCTACGACACCTTCATGAACCAGAACCTGCCGGAATACGCGGTGGAGTTCGGCCACGGCTACACCTACTCCGCGCACCCGGTCGCCTGCGCCGCCGGCATCGCCGCGCTGGACCTGCTGCAGAAGGAAAACCTGATCCAGCAGTCCGCCGAGCTGGCGCCGCACTTTGAAAAAGCCCTGCACGGCCTCAAGGGCACGAAGAACGTCATCGACATCCGCAACTGCGGCCTGGCCGGCGCCATCCAGATCGCCGCCCGCGACGGCGACGCCATCGTGCGTCCGTTCGAAGCCAGCATGAAGCTGTGGAAAGAAGGCTTCTACGTGCGCTTCGGCGGCGACACCCTGCAGTTCGGGCCGACCTTCAACGCCAAGCCCGAAGACCTCGACCGCCTGTTCGACGCGGTCGGCGAAGCCCTCAACGGGGTGGCGTAAGTGAGCGAGCGTCCCAAGGCCGTGCCGACGGTGCAGATCGACAACGACAAGGTCCTGGTCACCGAGTGGCGCTTCGCCCCGGGAGCGGAGACCGGCTGGCACCGCCACGGCATGGAATACGTGGTGGTCCCGGTGACCAACGGCGAACTGCTGCTGGAAACCCCCGAGGGCGAGCGGCGTGCGCCGCTGGTCCTGGGCCAGAGCTACACCCGCCAGATCGGCACCGAGCACAACGTGATCAACCCGTGCGACCACGAAGTGGCCTTCATCGAGATCGAGCTCAAGCAACACTGAGCCCGCGGGCCCGCGCGTAGGCATGCCGGTTCGGCCGGGCTTACCCTGGCCGTCCCGGCGAGCCTCGCGGCCCACCTCACACACCGAACAATCCCCTCTCCCTTCAGGGAGAGGGTTAGGGAGAGGGGCTCTTACGCTCCTCCTCCAAACCCCACTCAGCGAGAAGAGACAAGACGATGACCATCATCAAGCACCTGATCGGCGGCGAGCTGATCGCCGACACCGGCCGCACCGCCGACGTCTTCAACCCGTCCACTGGCGAAGCCGTGCGCAAGGTGCCGCTGGCCGACCGCGAAACCATGCAGCAGGCCATCGATGCCGCCAAGGCCGCCTTCCCGGCCTGGCGCAACACCCCGCCGGCCAAGCGCGCCCAGGTGCTGTTCCGCTTCAAGCAACTGCTCGAAGCCAACGAAGAGCGCATCGTCAAACTGATCAGCGAAGAACACGGCAAGACCATCGAAGACGCCGCCGGTGAACTCAAGCGCGGCATCGAGAACGTCGAATACGCCACCGCCGCCCCGGAAATCCTCAAGGGCGAGTACAGCCGCAACGTCGGCCCGAACATCGACGCCTGGAGCGACTTCCAGCCCATCGGCGTGGTCGCCGGCATCACCCCGTTCAACTTCCCGGCCATGGTCCCGCTGTGGATGTACCCGCTGGCCATCGCCTGCGGCAACACCTTCATCCTCAAGCCGTCCGAGCGCGACCCCAGCTCCACCCTGCTGATCGCCGAACTGTTCCAGGAAGCCGGCCTGCCCAAGGGCGTGCTGAACGTGGTGCACGGCGACAAGGGCGCGGTGGACGCGCTGATCGAAGCCCCGGAAGTGAAGGCCCTGAGCTTCGTCGGCTCGACCCCGATCGCCGAGTACATCTACAGCGAAGGCACCAAGCGCGGCAAACGCGTGCAGGCCCTGGGCGGCGCCAAGAACCACGCCGTGCTGATGCCCGACGCCGACCTGGACAACGCCGTCAGCGCGCTGATGGGCGCCGCCTACGGCTCCTGCGGCGAGCGCTGCATGGCTATCTCGGTAGCGGTGTGCGTGGGTGACCAGATCGCCGACGCCCTGGTGCAGAAGATCGTCCCGCAGGTCAAAGGCCTGAAGATCGGCGCCGGCACCTCCTGCGGCCTGGACATGGGCCCGCTGGTCACCGGCGCCGCCCGCGACAAGGTCACCGGCTACATCGACACCGGCGTAGCCCAAGGTGCCGAGCTGGTAGTGGACGGCCGCGGCTACAAGGTCGCCGGCCATGAGAACGGCTTCTTCCTCGGCGGCACCCTGTTCGACCGCGTGACCCCGGAAATGACCATCTACAAGGAAGAGATCTTCGGCCCGGTCCTGTGCATCGTCCGCGTGAACAGCCTGGAAGAAGCCATGCAGCTGATCAACGACCACGAATACGGCAACGGCACCTGCATCTTCACCCGCGACGGCGAAGCCGCCCGCCTGTTCTGCGACGAGATCGAAGTGGGCATGGTCGGCGTTAACGTCCCGCTGCCGGTCCCGGTGGCCTACCACAGCTTCGGCGGCTGGAAGCGCTCCCTGTTCGGCGACCTCCACGCCTACGGCCCGGACGGCGTGCGCTTCTACACCAAGCGCAAGGCCATTACCCAGCGCTGGCCGCAACGCAAGAGCCACGAGGCGGCGCAGTTCGCTTTCCCCAGCAATAGCTGAGGTGGCGTGAGGTAAGGGAAAGGCCGGTCGATTGACCGGCCTTTTTCGTTTACGGGGCGTGATGGGTATCGCTTCGCTCAACCCATCCTACGGGGCCTCAGGGATCGGTGTTTGTAGGATGGGTTGAGCGAAGCGATACCCATCATTTCCCTCACTCCCCGGCCCGCTCGACCTCCCCATTGCCTCCCGCCCAATCCGCCGGCAACACCCCATCGCGCACATAACGATGAAACGACGACCACGGCCAATCGACCACTCGCTGCACATGCCCGTGCTTGCACGGATTGAAATGGATGTAATCGACGTGCCGCGAAAAGTCCTGCTCATCGCGGATGCGGTGCTCCCAGTAGCGGCGCTGCCAGATGCCGCGCTGCAGGGTCCTGGAGAAATGCGCCTTCATGAGCCGCCAGCGCAGGGCATAGTCGTTGTCGCCCTCGGGCAGGGTGCACAGGGCATGCAGATGGTCGGGGAGGATGACGATGGCGTCGATTGTCCAGGGATGCCGTTCGGCGACGTAACGGAAGGCCTCGCGGAGCGGGCCGATGTGCTCGACCAGCAGGCGGGATCGGCGGTCGTGCAGTGCCAGGGTGAAGAACCAAGTGGCGCCTGGGGTCCGGTCACGGCGGTAGGTAGTCATGGCGCGTCCTTGGCCTTGGGGTGATGGGTATCGCTGCGCTCAACGCCATCCTACGGGTCCGTGCCAGGCGTTGATGCCGGAGCGTGCAGATACCCCCGTAGGATGGGTGGAGCGCAGCGATACCCATCAATCGGCGAGCAGCCGCGGCATCTCCTCGAAGGGCACCCAAAGCGCGCCCTGCCACTCCAGCAACATCACCCGCCGCGCCTGCCAGCTCATCATCACCCGTCTCGGCGCTTGGCCATCCGGCACGGACTGGTCGCGCAGGCTGGGGATGACTTCGCGCGTCAGCCAGGTATCCAGGTGCTGGCTTTCCGGGCTGCCGAAGCGCACCAGGGCCTTGTAGAGCGCGGCTTCGTTGAGGACGTCGATGGCTTCTTCGCTGCCGCTTTCGTACAGCAGGTGGATGCGCCGGGTTTCGTGGGGCAGGACGCGGTATTGGAAGGTGTGGGGACGGCGGATGCCCAGGAGGCGGGCGAGGTCGTAGGAGGCGAACCAGGGCTGGTTGTCGATCATGACCGCGCGCAGGGGGCGGTTGTGGCGGATGAAGAAGGTGGGGGTGTATGCGTCGTGCATTGCTAGCTCCTGTTATCCATCAAGAGAGCTGCCACCACACGTCGCCAAGCGTAGGGAGGCAGGCCGCGCGGGGTTGGCGAACCGGCTAACAGGACCCGGCAGACCCGAAGGTCTCCCCGCGCGATCTGCCATCGAGCATTGCAGAGAATCTGCGAGCTTGTGGGAGCTGCAAGAGCACTCCCTTTGGCATTACGCGCCTGCTAGTGATTGGGTCGCCAAACCCAAGTCACGGCACTGGCCGTGACCGGTGCAGGATAGGGAGCGGCCGGTGGAGCGCATATGGTGATATTTCTGATGGGATCGTAGGAGTGGGCTTGCTGATGAGCAGAGGCCTGTTCCTCTCGTTTGTCGTCGAAAAAGTCTCGGGATGGAACAAATATTTCGTACACCAGATTAAGAGTGATCTGGTTGTCGGGGCGCGAGGGGCCAATCAACGTCCTCCTTTTCATGGAGAAAAGGGGACACCCATGACCGGTAAACCCGCTGCCCGTCTCACCGATGCCGTCGCCTGCCCCCGATGTGGCAGGTCGGCCATCGCCAGTGGCTCTGCCGATGTCCAATTCGACGGCCTGCTGGCCGCGCGCCAGGGCGACGTCTGTACCTGTGGCGCCGCCATCAGCGGCCAGGTCATTCCCAACGTCCTGATCAATGGCCGGCCCGCTGTGGTCCAGGGCAGTATCGACAGCCACGGCGGCGTGGTCATCGGTGGTTCTGGCAGCGTGATCATCGGCCAGCAGCACACCCCCGCGCCTTTCACGCCGCCCGCGCCTCTGCAGGGCGCCGGTGCAATGGCCGCGCCCAGCGCGATGGCCCGCTCGGCAACTCCCTCCGCGAACCCACCCGACGAGCTTCCGCAGGTGCTGGAAGAAGAGGAGGAGGAAGAGGAACTCGAAGCCGATACCCGCCAGCGCCTCCGCCTGCGGGTGTTCATCGGTTTCGACGGCACCGGCAACAACGCCGCGAACAGCGAAGTCGGCAAGCAATGCCGCGCCGCCGCGCAACAGCTCGACGACGAGGCGGCCCGTGGGGTCTACGAGCGCTGCAAGCGCTATCAACTCGACCCCGATAGCAGCTATGCCAACGATGTGAGCAATGTTTGGCGGATGCATGAGTTGTATCGGGATAACGCGGGCAGAGTACTCGGCCCATCGGAATCACTGAGCCTTGTACGCATCTATGTCACAGGCATAGGAACCACAATAGGCGGCCCGGACACACTTTTGCCAGGACAGGCTCTAGGGCGTGGTAGCACCGGTGTACTTGCCAAAGTTGAGGAAGCCTTTGTCTCGTTAAAGAAAACTGTCCTGCAGATCATGGATATGAACCATGAACATGCCATTGAAACGCTGGAATTGGATATCTTCGGTTTCAGTCGTGGGGCCGCCGCAGCCCGACATTTCGTTAACCAGGTACTCAAGACTGAGCAGGGGCCGCTCGGCGCGCTGGTCCAGAACAACCGCCAGGCGTTTGCCCCGGGTTTTGCCTTGGGCACCGATGTGCGCATCACCTTCATCGGCCTGTTCGATACCGTGCTCTCGGTGGGCGGCCTGGGCGCCTGGGGCGTGCCCGGCGATGCGCTCAATGGCGAAGTGGACCTCTACCTGCCATGGGGTTGTGCCGAGCATGTGGTACACCTCACCGCGCGCGACGAACACCGCTACAACTTCCCGCTCAGCCGCGTCAGCGCGCCCTTCCAGGAACTCAGCCTGCCAGGCGCCCACTCCGATCTCGGCGGCGGTTACCCGCCGGAGATGGAGGAAAGCCTCTACCTGGGACGTCCGCTCTGCGACTGGGTCAGCCGGGATACCCCGGCACAGCGAACCCTCGCCTACCGCAATGCCGAACAAGCCACGGCCTACCTCCAGCGAGCCGACCTTCTCGACCCGCAGGATGATTCGGCCAGCCTGACGACCGACGTCTGGGAGCACTATGCGCCATACAGCGGCGACCGGCGCGATAGCATGAAATATGTACTGGCGGCGCCGCTGCTGCGGCGCCGGGTCCGTGGCCACCTGTCCCTTGTCTATTTGCGGGTAATGCATGTATTGGCGCGGGATGCGGGGGTGCCATTTAAAGACATCCCGACAACGGAGGAGCTGGCTCTTCCTCCTGAGTTGGAACCCATTTCGGCGACATTGGTCGACTGGGCCAGACGAGGTAGCGGAAAGCTGTCACCGGAGCAGGAGCGCCTGCTTCGTCAGCGTTACATTCACCAGTCCTCGAACTGGAATGCGGAAATTGGTCAGGGCACCAGCCGTGTCGATGTGGTATTTCCCAACCGCCCGGCTGATGGTGGCCGCGGCCGCTATGCCGACCAACCGCCAAGGAAGGATGTCTGATGAAAAGCCTTGTACTGATGCTGTGCTTGGCGCTGCTAGGCGGCTGCGCCCAAGCCGACAAGGGCGCTGGTGATCTGCCTTACCGGTATTGGCGGTTGGGCTTCCTGGCGCCGGACTATATGGAAGTGTGGGTGGAGA
>Ga0222426_101174_pt1 | contig 11392 bp, 1 predicted proteins | sample 2B50Ametagenome_FD_180087 | JGI IMG/M metagenome (GOLD analysis project Ga0222426, IMG submission 180087) | Enriched microbial communities from leaf-cutter ant dump, University of Wisconsin, Madison, United States - 2B50A (version 2) | ecosystem: Environmental > Terrestrial > Nest > Insects nest >... | reverse complement strand
TCCCAGCTGGGCTGCTCCGGCAGGGCGGCGGCCAGGGCCTGCTGCTCCGGGGTCAGCGCCAGGCCGATGTCGTCGATCAGTTCAGCGGCGCTCATGCCTGGGCCTCCAGGGTGTCGGCGGCCGACGCGGCGACGGTGCGCTCGCGCAGGTCCTTCTGCTCGTACATGTCGCCCATGGCGACGACTATCTTGCGCGGCCCCTCGTAGGGATCGCGGGCGTGGGCGGCCAGCATGTTGTCGAGCAGAATCACGTCGCCCTTCTGCCAGTCGAAGCGCACCGCGCAGGCCTCGTAGAGCTCGCCGAGCAGTTCCATCACCGCGTCCTCGATCGGTGTGCCGTCGCCGTAATAGACGTTGCGCGGCATGCGCTCCAGCCCATACATGGCCAGCAGGTCCTCGCGCACGTCCGGGTCCAGGCAGTGGATGTGGTGCAGCTGCACCTGGTTGAAGAAGCTCGCCTCTCCGGTGACCGGGTGGCGGATGATCGCCGGGCCGGGAGTGCGGATCTGCAGCTCGTCGGCCCCCAGCCATTGCCACTGGATGCCCGACTCGCGGCAGCGGCGCTCTACCTCGGCGCGGTCCTCGGTCTTGAAGAAGTGCTGCCAGGGCACGTCGAGCTTGTCGGCGAAGGTGCGCACGTAGAGCAGCCCCTTGGCCTCGAAGCGCTGGCGCAGTTCCTGTGGCAGGCGCTGGTACATCAGCCGGCAGTCCACCACCGGGGTGGCGCCGCCCTTCAGCGAGGGCTGCTCGCAGTAGAACAGTTGCTTGCGCGGCCAGCGGTCCTGGTGCGAGCTTTCGTTGTGGAAGAGGATCATCTTGCGCTCCGGGTAGGGCGTGGAGCGATAGGTGTTGCGCCCGCCCTCTTTCTTCGGCAGGTCGCCATACTGCCCGTAGAGCCCCGGCTGCACTGCCTCGGCGAAGGCCTCGAAACCCTGGATGCCGTCCAGACGGAAGCCGCGGAAGAGGATGCCAGCGTGCTCGGCCAGCTTCTGCTCCAGCAGCGGGCGGTTGTGCCGCGTCCACTCGATGAGGTCGAGCTGGCTGTCGCTCGGCTCCATCAGCAGCGGGAAGCGCTGACCGGGCACCAGCGGCGTCTCGCGCATGCCGGCCGGCTGCACGACGCCACCGGCCGACGCGGTGCCGGCGCGCTTGAGGAACTTGCCCAGCTTGTCGGCTTTGGGCCCCTTTGCGGTGGGCGTGGAAACGCCCGTGGATGGAACGTCGATTGGCATGCTGATAGCTCCCAGCTTCCTGTCCTGATCGGTGGCGAACTGTTCCAGCAGCGCGGTCCAGGCGCCGAGGAAACGCTGGATGCTGTCGCGCTGGAACAGTTCGGAGGCGAATTGCCAGTTACCCTGCAAACGCCCCTGTTCCTCTTCAACGAACAAGGCCATGTCAAATTTGGAGTGGACCTCCACCGCCGCCAGCGCTTCCACTTCCAAGCCGTCGATGGCGGCCCGTCGCGCCGGCAGGTTGTTCATCACGAAAAGCACCTGCAGCAGCGGGTTCATGCCTTTGAAACGCGGCACCGCGACACTCTCGACGATCATGTCGAAGGGCAGGTCCTGGTGCTCCAGCGCCGCCAGCAGGTCCTGCTGGATCTGCCGCAGATAGCCGCCCAGCGGCAGTTCGTCGCGCAGCCGCGAACGCAGCGGCAGTACGTTGACGAAGAAGCCGATCAGCGCCTCCAGGTCGGTATGCCCGCGCCCGGCCACATCCACGCCGACCACCACGTCGTCACTGCCGCAGAGACGGTGCAGGAACAGCTGGAACGAGCCCAACAACAGGCTGTAGAGGGTCACTCCATGGCGCTGGGCGACCTCGCGCAGGCGCGCGACCAGCGCGGCCGGCAGCTCGAAGCCGAGCTGGCCGCCGGCCTGCGAGGCGCTGGGCGCCCGCGGTCTGTCCAGCGGCAGCTGCAACTGCCCGCTGTAGCCGGCCAGACGCTCGCGCCAGTAGCCGGCCTGCTGTTCGAGAATGCCGGCGGCCTGCAGTTGCTCCTGCCACAGGGAGAAGTCGGAGTACTGCAGTGGCAGCGCCGGCAGTTCGCCGCTCTCGCCGCGTTGAAGGCGCGAGTAACTCTGCACCAGGTCGTTGATCAGCACGCCGAGGGACCAGCCGTCGGAGATGATGTGGTGCATCGAGTGCAGCAGCACGTGCTCGTCGGCCCCCAGGCGCAGCAACCGGGCGCGCACCAGCGGCGCCTGCTCGAGGTCGATGGGCGTGGTCGAAAGTGCGCGGAAGGCCTCGTTCACCCGCACATCGCGTTCGGCCGGGGCCAGCGCCGACAGGTCCTCCAAGGGAATGTCCAGGCTCGCCCGCGCGGCGATCAGCGCCAGCGGGTTGCCCTCCTCGTCCTGGCTGTAGGCGGTGCGCAACACCTCATGGCGTTGGGCGACCAGTTCGAAGCTGCGCCGCAGGTGCTCCACCGCCAGCGGTCCGCGCAGGCGCAGGGCCATGGGCATGCCGTAGGCGGAGCTGCCACCGGAAAGCTGCTCGGTGATCCACAGGCGGCGCTGTACCAGCGACAGCGGCGCGCGAGTCTTGGCGCCGTGGCTGCGCAGCTGCGGCACCGCCGTGGCGGCCCCCTGGCCAGCCAGGCCAGCAATGTGCGCCGCCAGATCGCCCAGGCACGGATGCTCGAACAGGTCGCGCAGGCCCAGCGGGGCGTCCAGCAGCTGGCGCAGGCGCGACAGTACCTGCGTGGCCAGCAGCGAGTGGCCGCCCAGTTCGAAGAAGTTGTCCTCCAGGCCCACCTGCTGCAGTTGCAGCACCTCCTGCCAGATGGCCGCCAGGGCCAGTTCCAACTCGCTGCGCGGGGCCACGTAGGCCTGCTGTGCCTGGCTGGCGTCCGGCGCCGGCAGCGCGCGGCGGTCCAGCTTGCCGTTGGCGGTCAGCGGCAGGCTACCGAGGAACAGCAGGTGCGTCGGCACCATGTGTTCCGGCAGCTTGGCCTTGAGGGCGCCGCGCAGTTGCTCGCGCAGGTCGTCCCCCTCCTCCTTCGGCACTATGTAGGCCACCAGTTGCGTACCGCCCGGCCCTTCGTGGGGCAGTACTGCCACCTCGCGCACCTGCGGTTGCTCCAGCAGGCGCGCCTCGATCTCGCCCAGCTCGATGCGGAAACCACGAATCTTCACCTGGTGATCGATGCGGCCGATGTACTCGATCACCCCATCGCGACGGAAACGCGCCAGGTCGCCGGTGCGGTACAGGCGCCCACCCTCGCCGGAGAACGGGTCGGCCACGAAGCGCGTACTGCTCAGGTCCGCACGGTTCAGGTAGCCCCGCGCCAGGCCGGCGCCACCGACGTAGAGTTCGCCGATGCAGCCCGGCGCCACCGGCTCCAGCTGGGCATCCAGCAGGTACCACGACAGGTCCGGGATGGGCTCGCCGATGGGGCTGGCGGCACCACCCTCCAGATCGGCCAGGGTGATCGGCCGGTAGGTGACGTGCACCGTGGTCTCGGTGATGCCGTACATGTTGATCAGGCGCGGCGCCTGGTCGCCGAAGCGTTCGAACCAGGGACGCAGCGCAGTGACTTCCAGCGCCTCGCCGCCGAACACCACATGGCGCAGCGCCAGATCGATCTCCCGCGCCGGGTCGCACGCCACCTGTTGCAGCTGCTTGAACGCCGAAGGCGTCTGGTTCAGCACGGTGACGCGCTCGCGGCACAGCAGCGCCAGGAAGTCCTCCGGCGAGCGACTGATTTCGTGCGGCACGATGACCAGCTTGCCGCCGTACAGCAGCGCGCCAAAGATTTCCCACACCGAGAAGTCGAAGGCATAGGAGTGGAACAGCGTCCAGGCATCGTCCTCGCCGAAGCCGAACCAGTGGTTGGTGGCTTCGAACAGACGCAGCACATTGCGGTGCGGCAGCAAGGTGCCCTTCGGCTTGCCGGTGGAGCCGGAGGTGTAGATCACGTAGGCCAGGTTATCGACCGTGGCGCGATTGGCCGGGTCGCTTTCCGGGTAGCCCGCCAGCCAGTCGGCGCCGCCCTCCAGCAGCAGGGTCTGCACACCGGGCGCCGCGGGCAGTTGCCCCTGCACCTCAGCCTGGGTCAGCAGCATGCCGATGGCGCTGTCCTCGATCATGTAGGCCAGGCGGTCCTGCGGATAGCGCGGGTCCAGCGGCACGTAGGCGCCGCCGGCCTTGAGGATCGCCAGCAGGCCGACGACCATCTCCAGGCTGCGTTCCACGGCCAGCCCCACCAGCACGTCCGGGCCCACACCGGCCTCGATCAGCCGATGCGCCAGGCGGTTGGCCCGGGCGTTAAGCTCGCCATAGCTCAGGGCCCGGCCCTGCAAGGTTACCGCCACCGCCTGCGGGCGCAACGCGGCCTGGCGGGCGATGCCCTGATGCAGGCATTCCTCCACCGGGAAACTGCGCAGGTCCGGGTTCCAGGCCCGCAGTACGGCGTCACGCTCGGCCGCGTCGAGCAGTTCCAGCTCGCCGATGCGCGCCTCCGGGTGTGCCACCATGGCCTGCAGCAGGTTGACCCAGTGCGCGCCGATGCGCTCGGCGCTGGCGGCATCGAACAGGTCGCAGGCGTAGGTCAGCTCGGCGCTCAGGCCCTGGGCGGTCTCGCAGGTGTCCAAGGTCAGGTCGAACTTGGCGGTCCGCACCTCCCAGACCATGTCCTCGATGCGCAGCCCGGCCGGTCCCACGCTGCGCGCGCCGCTGTGGTGCTCGCGCTGGTGGTTGTACAGCACCTGGAACAGCGGCGCGTGGCCAAGGCTGCGCTCCGGCTGCAAGGCGTCCACCAGTTGCTCGAAGGGCAGGTCCTGATGGCCCTGGGCCTCGACCACAGCCTGCCGCACCTGCCCCAGAAGGCTGCGGAAGCTTGTTTGCGGGTCGACTTCGGCGCGCAGTACCTGGGTGTTGACGAAGAAGCCGATCAGCCCTTCGGTCTCCAGGCGGTTGCGGTTGGCGATGGGCACGCCGACGCGGATGTCCGCCTGGCCGCTGTAGCGGTGCAGCAGGGCCTGGAACGAGGCCAGCAGGAGCATGAACAAGGTGCTGCCCTCGGCCTGCGCCAATTGCCCAAGGGCCTGTTCCAGCCCGGCCGGCAAGGCGATGCGCAGGCGTCTGCCACGCTGGCTGCGCTGGCTCGGCCGCGGGCGGTCGCCGGGCAGCTCCAGCAGCGGCTGCTCGCCGCTCAGGCGCTGGCGCCAGTAGGTCAACTGGCGCTCGCCCTCGCCGGCGGCCAGCCACTGGCGCTGCCAGGCGGCGTAGTCGGCATACTGGATCGGCAGCTCGGCGAACCTCGGCGCCTGCCCGGTGCTGCGCGCGGCATAGGCCTGCAGCAACTCCTCGACCAGCACCTGCAGCGACCAACCGTCGGCGACTATGTGTTGCAAGGTGAGGACCAGAACCCGGTCCTCGGCCTGGCTTTCCAGCAGCAGGACACGCAGCAAGGGGCCGTTGCGCAGGTCGAAGGGCCGGTGCGCCTCCGCTTCGACCAGGGCGCGCAGCGCCGCCTCGTCCGTGCCCGGCGCCAGCTTGCGCTGCTCGATGGCCAGCGCCAGCCGCGGGTGGATCAGTTGGCGCGGCTCGCCGCCGACCTCATCGAAGGTGCTGCGCAGGCTTTCGTGGCGCAGCAGCAGGTCGTCCAGCGCCGCCTGCAGCGCCGCCACGTCCAGCTCGCCGCGCAGGCGCAGCGCCAGGGGGATGTTGTAGGCCGGGTTGTCCGGCTCCAGCTGCCAGAGGAACCACTGGCGCTCCTGGGCGAACGACAGCGCTGCAGCCTCGCCGCTGCGCCGCGGGATGCGCGCTTCGGCCTGCGGCGCCAGCCCGCCCAGGGCGGCAGCGAAGCCGGCCAGGGTCGGCTGTTCGAACAGCAGCCGCAGCGGCGCCTGGACGCCCAGGCGGCGGCGCACCCGTGAGACCACCTGGGCCACCAGCAGGGAGTGCCCGCCGAGGTCGAAGAAGTGGTCTTCACGGCCGATGCGCTGCACGCCCAGCAGTTCGCTCCAGATCGCCGCCAGGGTCTCTTCCAGCTCGCCCAGCGGGGCGCTGAAGGCAGCCTGCGCCAGAACCGCCTCGGGTTGCGGCAGGGCCTTGCGGTCGACCTTGCCGTTGGGGGTCAGCGGCAGTTCGGCCAGGAACACCCACTGCGCCGGCACCATGTAGTCCGGCAGGCCGGCCAGCAGGGCTTGCCTGAGCTGCTCGCGCAGCGCCGGCAGGGCATCGGCCTTGTGTCCGGCCGCCGGCACCAGATAGGCCACCAGTTGAGCGCCGCCGGGGCCGGGCTGGGCCACCACCACAGCGGCGTGCACGGCGTCCTGTTGCAACAGGTGCGCCTCGATCTCGCCCAGCTCGATGCGGAAGCCGCGGATCTTCACCTGGTGGTCGATGCGCCCCAGGTACTCGATCACTCCATCAGCGCGGTAGCGCGCCAGGTCACCGGTGCGGTACAGGCGCTCGCCCAGCCCGAAGGGGCTGGCCACGAAGCGTTCGGCGGTGAGCGCCGGGCGCTGGAAATAGCCGCGCGCCAACCCCTCACCGCCGATCAGCAGTTCGCCGGCGACGCCTGGCGCGCAAGGCTCCAGAAACTCATCGAGGATGTACAGGCCGGTATTGTCGATGGGTGCCCCCAGGTACGGGCGGCCCTGCGCTGGCACACGGTACTGCGCCGACCAGATGGTGGTCTCGGTGGGGCCGTAGAGGTTCCACAACTCTGGCGCCTGTTGCAACAGGCGTTGCGCCAGCTCCTCGGGCAGCGCTTCGCCGCCGCAGAGCAGGCGGCAGCCGTGCAGCAGCGGCGCACGCTCGCTGTCCAGCAGCATGCGCCAGGTCGCCGGGGTGGCCTGCATCACGTTCACGGCGTGGCGCTGCACCAGGTCGAGCAGTGCTTCGGGGTCCTGCGCGGCGTCGCTGGTGGCCAGCACCACGCAGGCGCCCCGGGCCAGCGGCACGTAGAGTTCCAGGCCGAAGATGTCGAAGGAGAAGGTGGTCAGCGACAGCAACCGGTCGCCCGCCGCCACGCCGGGTTGGCGGGCCATGCTGGCGACGAAGTTGGCCAGCGCGGCATGCCGTACCATCACGCCCTTGGGCTTGCCGGTGGAGCCGGAGGTATAGATCACGTAGGCGAGGTTCTGTGCCCCGGCCACTGGCGCCAGGTCGCCATCGGCGCGATCCTGCAGCAGCGCGTCCAGGTCGTCCAGCAGCAGGGCCGCGCAAGGCTGCTCGAGGGCGAGCTGTTCAAGTACCTGCTGCTGCGTCAGCAGCAATGCCAGGCCGCTGTCCTGCACCATATAGCGCAGGCGATCGGCGGGGTAGCGCGGGTCCAGCGGCACGTAGGCGCCGCCGGCCTTGAGCACCGCCAGCAGGCTCACCACCATGGCTACGCCGCGCTCCAGGGCGATGCCCACCAATTGCTCGGCGCCCACGCCACGCTCGCGCAGAAGGTGCGCCAGGCGGTTGGCCCGGGCATTGAGTTCCGCGTAGCTCAGGCGTGCCTCGCCGAACAGCAGCGCCGGCTCGTGGGGGGTCAGCGCGGCCTGGCGCTCGAACAGCTGGTGCACGCCCAACTCGGCGGGGAACCCGACCGGCGCCGGGTTGCACTGGAGCAGCAGGGCCTGGCGCTCGTCCGCATCGAGCATCGGCAGTTCGCCCAGGCGCTGCTGCGGGTCGCGCACCAGCGCCTGCAGCAGGTTGCTCCAGTGGCGGCCCAGGCGCTCGACGCTGGCGGCGTCGAACAGGTCCAGGGCGTAGGTGAACTCGGCGCGGATACCCTGCGCCGTCTCGTAGGTTTCCAGGCTCAGGTCGAAGGGCGCGCCGGGCGCCTCCCACGACAACTGCTCCACCACCAGCCCCGGCAGATCGGCCAGGCGCGCGCCATGGCCGGCGACGCCCTGGTGGTTGTACATCACCTGGAACAGCGGGCTGTGGCCGAGGCTGCGCTCCGGCTGCAGCGCCTCCACCAGTTGCTCGAAAGGCAGGTCCTGGTGGGCCTGGGCCTCCACCGCCACGCGCCGCACCTGCTGCAACAGCTCGCGGAAGCTGCGTTGCGGATCCACCTCGGCGCGCAGCACCTGGGTGTTGACGAAGAAGCCGATCAGCCGTTCGGTCTCCACCCGATTGCGGTTGGCCACCGGGACCCCGACACGGATGTCGCGCTGGCCGCTGTAGCGCTGCAGCAGGGCCTGGAACGATGCCAGCAGGAGCATGAACAGAGTGACGTCCTCGCGCCGCGCCAAAGCCTTGAGCGCCTCGCTCAGTTCGGCCGGCAGCTGCACTGCGCTACGCGCGCCACGGTAGCTCTGGCGCGGCGGGCGCGGTCGGTCGCAGGGCAGTTCCAGCACCGGTTGCACGCCGCCCAGCCGGGCCTGCCAGTAGGCCAGCTGGCGCTCGCGCTCGCCGGCTTCCAGCCAGTGACGCTGCCAGATGGCGTAGTCGGCATATTGGATCGGCAGGTCCGCCAGGTTCGCCGTACCGCCCTGGCGGTGGGCAGCGTAGAGGGCGATGAGCTCTTCCACCAGCACGCCCATGGACCAGCCATCGGCCGCCGCGTGGTGCAGGGTCAGTGTCAGCACGTGATCATCCGCCGCCAGGCGCAGCAGACGTGCGCGCAGCAGTGGGCCCTTGCGCAAATCGAAGGGCTGACGCGTCTCGTTTTCAACAAAAGCGGCAATGGCCACGGCCACGTCGCCCACGCCCGCCTGGCTCACCGGCAGGTCCACCGACGACTCGGCGAGGATCAGTTGGCGTGCGTGATCCTGTTCCTCATCCTCGACGAACAGCGTGCGCAATGCCTGGTGCCGGCTCACCACTCCTGCCAGCGCGGCGCGCAGCGCCTCAAGGTCCAGCTCGCCGCGCAGGCGTAGCGCCGAGGGGATGTTGTAGGCCGGGCTGTCCGGCTCCATCTGCCAGAGGAACCACTGGCGTTCCTGGGCGTAGGACAGCGGCAGGCTGTCGAACGCCGAGGCCACCTCGGGAATCGGCAGATTCGCCGGCGAGACGCCCTCTTCCAGCATCTTCTGCAGGTAGGCCTTGCGCTTGTCGAGCGGCAGGGTGATGAAGCGCCTGGCGATCCTCAGGGCGACATTCATATCCATCAAGCTTCCTCCATTTCGTCAAGCAGGGCTTCCAGCTTGTTCAGTTTCGATGTGTCGACCTGTTCGCCGGCGCCTTGCAGCTGCTCGACGAAGACGGCCAGGGTGGGGAACTGGAACAGCAATTGCGGGGTGAGCTTCAGCCCCAGCTCCAGCTGCAGGCGCGAGACCACGCCGACCGCCAGCAGCGAATGGCCGCCCAGTTCGAAGAAGTGGTCGTCTCGGCCCACGCGCTCGAGCCCCAGGACCTCGCACCAGATGGCCGCGACCTGGTTCTCCAGCTCGCCCTGCGGAGCCACGTAGTCTTCTTGGCGGGTGCTGGCATCGGGCAACGGCAGGGCCTTGCGCTCGACCTTGCCGCTGGGCGCCAGCGGCAGCCGCTCCAGCAACAGCAGGTGCGCCGGCAGCATGTATTCCGGCAGGCGCTCGCGCAGGTGCGCGGCCAGGCGGGTGCGCAGGTCCTCGGTGTCGCCGGGCCACGCGCGCGGCACCGCGTAGGCCACCAGCTGCAGGCCGCCGGCTGCGGGTAGCGCCAGTACCAGGGCCCGGGCCAGGGCCGGGTGTTCGCCCAGGCAGGCCTCGATCTCACCCGGCTCGATGCGGTAGCCGCGGATCTTCACCTGTTGGTCGGCGCGGCCGAGGTACTCCAGCACGCCGTCGGCGCTCCAGCGCGCCAGGTCGCCGGTGCGGTACAGGCGCTGGCCGGGAGCGCCGAACGGATCGGGCACGAAGCGCTCGGCGGTCAGCCCCGGGCGGCCGTGGTAGCCGCGGGCGAGCAGTTCGCCGCCCACCGCCAGTTCGCCCACCACGCCTTCGGCCACCGGCTGGCCGGCGCCGTCGAGCACGTACAGGGCGCGCCCGGGCAGGGTGCGGCCGATCGGCAGACTGGCCGGCAGCGCGGCGGCGCCGTTCAGGTAGGCGGCGCAGTCCAGACTGGTGACCGTGACCGTGGCCTCGGTGGGGCCGTAGGTGTTGAGCAGGCGCACGTGCTGCAGCCCGGCTGCGCGCCAGGCCGCCAGGCCTTCCGGCGGCATGGCCTCGCCGCCGCTGTGGACCTGGCGCAGGCGCCCATAGTCGCGAGGACCGCGCGCGGCGAAGTCGCGGGCGAGCATGCCCCAGTACGCCGCAGTGAGGTACAAGGTGGTGATGCCCAGGTCGAGGATCTGCCGATACAGCGTCTCGCTGTCCCACACCTGTGCGTCGCGCAGCACCACCGAGGCGCCCCGGGCCAGTGGCGGGTAGAGCTGCTCGACGAAGGCGTCGAAGCTGAAGCTGGAAAACTGCAGCATGCGGTCCTCACGGTCGATGCCGTAGAAGTCCGCCGCCACTTCGACGTGGCGGGCCAGGGCCTGGCGGCTGATGGCCACGCCCTTGGGCCGACCGCTGGAGCCGGAGGTGAACATCACGTAGGCGAGGTTGGCCGGCTGCGCGCGCGGCGCCGGGTCATGGGCCGGGTGGGCGGCCCAGGTGGCCTCGTCGTCCAGCGCCAGGCACGCCAGCGATGCCGGCAGCGCCAGGCCGGCCAGCAACTCGGCCTGGCCCAGCAGCAGGCGCAGGCCGCTGTCCTGGATCATGTAGCCCAGGCGCTCGGCCGGATAGTCCGGGTCCAGCGGCACGTAGGCGCCGCCGGCCTTGAGCACCGCCAGCAATGCCACCACCAGCTCCAGGCCACGCTCCATGGCCACGCCCACCAGCACGTCGGGGCCGACACCAGCCTCGATGAGGCGGTGCGCCAGGCGGTTGGCGCGGGCGTTCAGCTCGCCATAGCTGAGTTCGCGGCCATCGAACAGCAGCGCGCAGGCCGTCGGCTGGCGCGCGGCCTGCTCGGCGAAGCGCAGTTCGACGTCGCGCTCGTCGGCGTAGCGCCCGGGGTTGTACGCCCAGTCGCGCACCAGGCGCTGGCGTTGTTCGCCCTCGATGAGTTCGAACTCGCCCAGCGCGGCCTGCGCGCCAAGCGCCGGCATCTGCGCCAGCAGGTGCGTCAGTTGACGGTCCAGGCGCTCGATGGCGGCCGCGGTGAAGTGCGCACGGTCGTAGCCGTACTGCAGCTCCAGGGTGCTGCCAGCGTTGACGCCCAGGCTCAACGGGTAGTTGGTCTGCTCGTGGCTGGCCATGGCGCCGAAGGTCAGGCCTTCGCTGGCCTGTTCCTGGAGCACGGCGGCCACCGGGTAGTTCTCGAACACCAGGATGTTGTCGAACAGCGCCTCGCCGCCCTGCCCGGCCCAGCGCTGAATGTCGTACAGTGGCGTGTGCTCGTGCTCGCGCAAGGCCAGGTTCTGCTCCTGCACCTGCTGCAGCCACTGCCCGAGGGGCTGCTCGGCGCGCGGGCTGGCGATCACC
>Ga0222426_101156_pt1 | contig 11564 bp, 8 predicted proteins | sample 2B50Ametagenome_FD_180087 | JGI IMG/M metagenome (GOLD analysis project Ga0222426, IMG submission 180087) | Enriched microbial communities from leaf-cutter ant dump, University of Wisconsin, Madison, United States - 2B50A (version 2) | ecosystem: Environmental > Terrestrial > Nest > Insects nest >... | reverse complement strand
GCACCGCGTGCAGGCCGCGCTGAACCTGCTCGACGCCCAGCCCACCCTGGTCGCCGGCGTGCACCAGGGCGGCGCCTGGGCCTGGCGCTGGCTGGCCGGGCAGAACAGCGACAAGGCCAAGGCCCTGTCGGTCGGCTTCGCCCTCGACAAGCCCGACTGCGCCGCGCCCAAGCTGCCGCAGAGCGCGCCCCACGGCCACTGGACCGCGGCCTGGAACGACAACCCGGACGACGAGACCGCGCGCTTCGCCCGCACCCAGCAGAACGCCGAGACCGTCATCGCCAACTACTACGACAGCCTGCCGGTGGTCCTCGACGACCAGCTCAAGCGCCTGATCCAGGGCAGCGGCGACGACTTCCCGGTGGTCGAGGTGCCGGCCGCCAAGCCCTCGCCCACCGTCACCCTGTTCTATTCCGGCGACGGCGGCTGGCGCGACCTGGACCGCGACGTCGCCGGGCAGATGGCCGAACTGGGCTACCCGGTGGTGGGCATCGACGCGCTGCGCTACTTCTGGGAGCACAAGAGCCCCGAGCAGAGCGCCGCCGACCTCGCCCTGCTGATGCAGCACTACCGCGAGAAATGGGGCGCCACCCACTTCGTGCTGGCCGGCTACTCCTTCGGCGCCGACGTGCTGCCGGCCATCTACAACCGCCTGCCCGAGGCCGACAAGCAGCAGGTCAGCGCCGTGCTGCTGCTGGCCCTGGCGCGCAGCGGCAGCTTCGAGATCGAAGTGCAGGGCTGGCTGGGCAAGGCCGGCCAGGAAGCCGCCACCGGCCCGGAACTGGCGCGTATGCCCGGGCCCAAGGTGCTCTGCGTGTACGGCATCGACGAGAAGGACGAGAGCGGCTGCACCCAGCCCCAGGCCATCGGCGAGAACCTCGAACTGCCCGGCGGGCACCACTTCGACGAGAACTACCCGGCCCTGGCCAAGCGCCTGGTGAACGCCATCCGCGCGCGCCAGGTGCCGCCGAACGAGTCCTGAGCCGAAGGCTGGCTTACACTTCAGGCATTGGCTGCGTCTTCAGCCTGGCTTCAGGCTGCGGACGCAAGCTGCCCCGACCCGCCGCCACGAGCGGGACAGCCTGAAGAGAAGGAGTTTCCATGAGCCAGCCCCCCTACCCGCGCCGCTACGGCAGCCTGTCCATCGCCCTGCACTGGCTGATGCTGGTGCTGATCGCCGGCGTCTACGCCTGCATCGAACTCAAGGGCAACTACCCCAAGGGCAGCGACACCCGCGCCCTGCTCAGCCAATGGCACTTCATGCTCGGCCTGAGCGTGTTCTGCCTGGTCTGGCTGCGCCTGATCGGCCGCTTCATCTACCCCACGCCGCCGATCGTGCCCGCCCCGCCGGCCTGGCAGATGCTGCTGGCCAAGACCGTGCACGTGGCGCTCTACGCAATGATGATCGGCCTGCCGCTGGCCGGCTGGACCATCCTCAGCGCCGCCGGCAAGCCGATTCCCTTCTGGGGCCTGCAACTGCCGCCGCTGGTGGCGGAGAACCCGGACCTGGCCAAGCAGGTCAAGGCCGTGCACGAGACCGTCGGCAACATCGGCTACTTCCTGATCGGCCTGCACGCCGTCGCCGCGCTGTTCCACCACTTCATCAGCCGCGACAACACCCTGGTGCGCATGCTGCCCGGCGCCGGCGAGGCGCGGCCGGAGTAACCGCGCCATCCCGCACCTGCGCGCGAATCGCGGACGGAGTCCCGTAGGATGGGTTGAGCTTGCGAAACCCATGCGGTTGCGGTGATGGGTATCGCTTCGCTCAACACCATCCTACGAAAAGCCGTGCATCCTGGAACCGTAGGAGCGGACTCCGTCCGCGATCGGCCGATCCCATGCACGATCGCTTGGCGAGCCCCCCAGAACGAAAAAGCGCGCCCTCAGGCGCGCTTTGTCTTCCCCAGCAAAACCACTCAGATCTCCACCTGCGTCCCCAGCTCGATCACCCGGTTCAGCGGCAGGTTGAAGTAGCGCAGGTTGCCGTTGGCGTTCTTCAGCAGGAAGGCGAACAGCCCCTCGCGCCAGCGCGCCATGCCGATGCGCCTGGACGGGATGACTGTCTCGCGGCTGAGGAAGTAGGTGGTGCGCATGGGGCTGAAGTCCAGCTCGTTGAGGTGGCAGTACTTCAGCGCCGCCGGGATGTCCGGGTCCTCCATGAAGCCGAAGTGCAGCAGCACGCGGAAGAAACCCTCACCGTAGGCGTCCACCTCGAAGCGGCGGTCGGTGGCGACCCGCGGGCAGTCTTCGTTGACCACCGTGAGCAGCACCACCTGCTCGTGCAGCACCTGGTTGTGCAGCAGGTTGTGCAACAGCGCGTGGGGCACGGCGTCGGAACGCGCGGTGAGGAACACGGCGGTGCCCTGCACCCGGTGCGGCGGCTGCGAGCGGATGCTGGCGATGAACAACGGCAGCGGCAGCGAGCCTTCGTCCAGGCGCTCCACCAGCAGTTGGCGGCCGCGCTTCCAGGTGGTCATCAGGATGAACAGGGCGATACCGGCCACCACCGGGAAGGCGCCGCCCTGCACCACCTTCGGCAGGTTGGCCGAGAAGAACAGCACGTCCACCAGCAGCATCAGGCAGAAGAACGGAATGGCCAGCCACAGCGGCCACTTCCAGTGCAGCCAGAGCACCACGCCCATCAGCAGGGTGGTCACCAGCATGGTCCCGGTCACCGCCACGCCGTAGGCCGAGGCCAGCGCCGCGGAGGACTCGAAGCCCAGCACCAGCAGCACCACGCCGACCATCAGCGCCCAGTTCACCCCGGCGATGTAGACCTGCCCCTGCTCCTGGCTGGAGGTGTGCTGCACGAACATGCGCGGCACGAAGCCCAGCTGGATGGCCTGGCGGGTCAGCGAGAAGGCTCCGGAAATCACCGCCTGGGAGGCGATCACCGTGGCCACGGTGGACAGCGCCACCATCGGCAGCAGCGCCCAGGACGGCGCCAGCAGGTAGAAGGGGTTGCGCGCGGCCTCCGGGTTGTAGAGGATCATCGCGCCCTGGCCGAAGTAGTTCAGCACCAGGCCCGGCAGCACCAGGGCGAACCAGGCGCGGGAAATCGGCTTGCGGCCGAAGTGGCCCATGTCCGCGTACAGCGCCTCGGCGCCGGTCAGCGCCAGCACGGTGGCGCCAAGGATGGCCACGCCGATGCCCGGGTGGACGATGAAGAAATTCGCCGCCCAGTACGGGTTCATCGCGTTCAGCACCACCGGGTGCTGGTAGATGCCGTACAGGCCCAACGCGCCGAGCACCACGAACCAGATCACCATCACCGGGCCGAACAGGATGCCGATGCGCGCCGTGCCGTGGCGCTGGATCAGGAACAGGCCGACCAGCACGACCAGCGCCAGCGGCACCACCCAGTGCTCCAGGCCGTCGAAGGCGATTTCCAGGCCCTCGATGGCCGAGAGCACCGAGATCGCCGGGGTGATCATGCTGTCGCCATAGAACAGCGAGGCGCCGAACAGGCCGAGCACCACCAGCACCGAACTGAGCCGCGGATAATCGTGGGCGGCGCGGCGCGCCAGGGCGGTCAACGCCATCACCCCGCCCTCGCCCTGGTTGTCGGCGCGCAGGACGAAGATCACGTACTTGATCGAGACCACCCAGACCAGCGACCAGAAGATCAGCGAGAGGATGCCGAGGATGGCGTCGTGCCCCACCTGCACGCCGTAGCCGCCGACGAAGACTTCCTTGAGCGTGTACAGCGGGCTGGTGCCGATGTCGCCGTAGCAGACGCCCACCGCGGCCACCATCATGCCCAGGGCGGAGCTTGAATGGTTTTCCTGCTGCTCCGCGGTTCCAGCGCTGGCGTTGGACATGTAACAAAATTCCTCTAGGAAAAATTCGGCGCATCCTGCGCCGACGGGCCCGGCGATGCAAGAGCCGTGAAAGCTTGATCTGAGTGACTATAGAAGGTGTTTGGCGGCCTTACCCTGTGTCTGCCGGCGCTTTCGCAAGCCACTGCGGCAGCTTGTCTCACGGAGGCTGGTCAAGTGCGCGGGACGCCGCTAGAATTGCGCACTTTTTGATCAGAGGCGCCGCCAGCGCGCCCTTAGAGGTTAGCCGCCCATGTCCACCGCAACGCCCAAAGTCGGTTTCGTCAGCCTCGGATGCCCCAAGGCAACGGTCGACTCCGAACGCATCCTCACCCAGCTGCGCATGGAGGGCTACGAGATCGTGCCCACCTACGAGGACGCCGACGTCGTTGTGGTGAACACCTGCGGCTTCATCGACAGCGCCAAGGCCGAATCCCTGGACGCCATCGGCGAGGCCATCGCCGAGAACGGCAAGGTCATCGTCACCGGCTGCATGGGCGTGGCCGAGGACAGCATCCGTGACGTGCACCCCAGTGTGCTGGCCGTCACCGGTCCACAGCAGTACGAGCAGGTGGTCAGCGCCGTGCACGAGGTGGTGCCGCCCAAGGCCGAGCACAACCCGCTGATCGACCTGGTGCCGCCGCAGGGCATCAAGCTCACCCCGCGCCACTACGCCTACCTGAAGATTTCCGAGGGCTGCAACCACAGCTGCAGCTTCTGCATCATCCCGTCGATGCGCGGCAAGCTGGTCAGCCGCCCTGTGGGCGACGTGCTCAGCGAGGCCCAGCGCCTGGTCAAGGCCGGCGTCAAGGAACTGCTGGTGATCTCCCAGGACACCAGCGCCTACGGCGTGGACCTGAAGTACAAGCTGGACTTCTGGGACGGCCAGCCGGTGAAGACGCGCATGCTGGAGCTGTGCGAAGCCCTGTCGAGCATGGGCGTGTGGGTGCGCCTGCACTACGTCTACCCCTACCCCAACGTCGACGACGTGATCCCGCTGATGGCCCAGGGCAAGCTGCTGCCCTACCTGGACATCCCCTTCCAGCACGCCAGCCCGAAAGTGCTCAAGTCCATGAAGCGCCCGGCCTTCGAGGACAAGACCCTGGCGCGCATCAAGAAATGGCGCGAGCTCTGCCCCGAGTTGACCATCCGCTCGACCTTCATCGTCGGCTTCCCCGGCGAGACCGAGGAAGACTTCCAGTACCTGCTCGACTGGCTGACCGAAGCCCAGCTCGACCGCGTCGGCTGCTTCCAGTACTCCCCGGTGGAAGGCGCCCCGGCCAACGACCTGGGCCTGGAGCCGGTGCCCGATGACGTCAAGCAGGAACGCTGGGAGCGCTTCATGGCGCACCAGCAGGCGATTTCCGCCGCGCGCCTGCAACTGAAAGTGGGCAAGGAAATCGACGTGCTGATCGACGAGGTGGACGCCGAAGGCGCGGTGGGCCGTTCCTGGGCCGACGCCCCGGAGATCGACGGCGCCGTCTACATCGATACCTTCGACGTGAAGCCGGGCGACAAGGTGCGTGTGCGCATCACCGATGCCGACGAGTACGATCTCTGGGCCGAACTGGCCTGAGTCGCCGAAAGCCCCGCCTTGCGGGGCTTTTTCTTTCAACCGGGACACTACCGATGCTCAACAACGACATCCTGCGCAGCCTGCGCTACAGCCTCGACATCGCCGACCGCGAGGTCGCCGCCATCGCCGGCCTGGCCGGATTGACGCTGGACGAGGCCGAAGTCGCCGCGCTGCTGGCCCGCGAGGACGAACCCGGCTACCGCGAGTGCCCGGACGAGGTGCTGGCGCGCTTTCTCGACGGCCTGATCATTCACCGCCGCGGCCGCGACGACAGCCGGCCGCTGCCGCCGCTGGAGTTGCCGCTGACCAATAATCTGGTGTTGAAGAAGCTGCGGGTGGCCTTCGAACTGCGCGACCACGACCTGCTGGCAATTCTCGACGACGCCGGGCTGGTGATGACCAAGGGGGAACTCAATGCGCTGTTCCGTGCTCCCGGTCACGGCAACTACCGTCCCTGTGGCGACCAGTTGCTGCGCAATTTCCTCAAGGGCCTGGCCCGGCGCTCCGATCTCTAACCTGTCATTCCCGCGAACGCGGGAACCCAGTGGCTTCTTGTTTGGGTGTGACGCGCCGCTCCGAGTTTGCGGAGATTTTTTGTTCCGCCCCCTCGGGCGAGTCACTTCTTTCAAACGCCAAAGAAGTAACCAAGAAGGCTTGCCCCAACATACGGGCCCGATAAAGCCGGGCTACCCTCACGAACTCCCCCGCCACGGAGGCCCGCCCCGAGGGTACGTCCCTGTATCCCGCGGGGCTCTCGCGACATCCATGTCGCATGACCTCCTGAGCGCCGGTTTCGCTCGGCCTTCTGAAGGGGCGTTCCGGTGCGCTCGGCTATTTCTCTGGAAGTCCCAAAGCAAAAGCCAGAGCAGGGCTGCTTTTGCTCTTCGTAGGAGCGAGCTTGCTCGCGAACCCCGCAGTCACTGGGTTATTCCCCTTCGGGCCAGCGCAAGCGCTGTTCGCGATGGAGCCGCGTCCCGCGTTCGCGGGAATGACGGGGGTGGAGGATGGTGCCGGACTGGCAAGCCACTCAGGACAGCCCCCTCTCCCTTCAGGGAGAGGGCTGGGGAGAGGGTTACGGACTTCGCCCCCACACCTCTGCCAATCCTGTACCCCGCCCCCTCCCTAACCCTCCCCCGCAAGCGGGAGAGGGAACCGTTCGGCGTGAAGCGCAATCACCAGCCTCCCTGAATCACAGTACGCAAATCATAGGGCGCGAATAGCAGGAGAACGGCTCCAGGGAGACACGGACGTAGGAGCGGACTCCGTCCGCGATTGGATTCCCCGGCCACACCGAATACCCCGACGGCACGGAGCGGAGCCAGGATTAGCCCCCCGCCAAACCGAAGCACCACCCAAATGAACAGCATCACCACCCTGCCGGCCTTTCCATTGACCCATCTATCCTTCCCTCGACCACTCCACCACGCCGGAAACACCACCATGCTCCTGCGCCTGGCCGCCGACGCCGTGGTGCTGCTGCACCTGGCCTTCATCCTCTTCGTCGTCCTCGGCGGCCCACTGGTGCTGCGCTGGCCGCGCCTGGCCTGGTTGCATCTGCCGGCCGCGGTCTGGGGCGTGACGGTGGAGTGGTTGCAGTTGGTCTGCCCACTGACGCCGCTGGAAAACCACCTGCGCCGCGCCGCCGGCGAGCAGGGCTACAGCGGTGGCTTCGTCGAGCACTACCTGATCCCGCTGATCTACCCGCCCGGCCTGACACCCGCCGTGCAACTGCTGCTGGGCACGCTGGTCGCGGCGCTCACCCTGGCCTGCTACGGCTGGCTGTTGCTGCGCAGGCGCCGGCGATGACGCAAGCGGCGGGGGTTTGCCGTGCCGATCGGGTAACATGGCGGCCCCTGCTCCACGCGCGTGCCGCCATGTCCTACTCCGTCTCCCCCATCGGCCATATCCGCTCCTGCTTCAAGGAGAAGTTCGCCATCCCGCGCCAACCGCAGCTGGCCCCGGCGGCGCGGGGCGTGCTGGAGCTGCTGCCACCATTCGACGGCGGCGAGGCGGTGGAAGGCCTGGAGCAGGTCAGCCACGTCTGGCTGCTGTTCCTCTTCCACCAGGCCCTGGAAGACAAGCCGCGGCTCAAGGTGCGCCCGCCGCGCCTGGGCGGCAACCGTTCCCTGGGCGTGTTCGCCACCCGCGCCACACATCGCCCCAACGGCATCGGCCAATCGGTGGTGCGCCTGGAGAAGGTCGAGCCCGGGCGCCTGTGGCTGTCGGGCATCGACCTGCTGGACGGCACCCCGGTGCTCGACATCAAGCCCTACGTGCCCTACGCCGACGCCGTGGCCGACGCGCGCAACGGCATCGCCGAGGCGCCGCCGGCGCCGATCCCGGTGCAGTGGAGCGACGCCGCCCTGGCCCAGGCCCGGGAGCAGGCCCTGCGCCTGGGCGAGCCGGTGGTCGAGCTGGTCGAACAGTGCCTGGCCCAGGACCCGCGCCCGGCCTACCAGCAACCCACGCCCGAACGCCGCTACGGCGCACGCCTGTGGGACCTGGATGTGCATTGGCATTACCCCGAGGCTGGGGTCATCCGGGTATTGGATGTGCAACCCGCGTTTCGCCGCCTCACCCCGTAGGGCGGATAACGCCTACGGCGTTATCCGCCGAATCGCGGACGGAGTCCGCTCCTACGGTTCCAGGAAGCACGGCTTTTCGTAGGATGGCGTTGAGCGAAGCGATACCCATCACCGCAACCGCATGGGTTTCGCAAGCTCAACCCATCCTACGAAGAGCACCTCGGCGCAAGACAGTTGCTCCTACATCACCGGTTGGCGGCGATTTTCGTAGGAGCGAGCTTGCTCGCGAACCGCATGGCACCGCGTTTGTTCGCGAGCAAGCTCGCTCCTACGAAGAGAATCGCGGCGCCGGCTGTAAGCGATATGCCCACCTACCGCCGCTTGCCGCCCAGCAGGGAGCCCATCAACCCACGCACCAGCTCGCGGCCGATCTGGTTGGCGGCCTGGCGCACCACCGTCTTCATGGTCTGGCTGGCCAGGTTGCCGAGAATTTCCCCGGCCATGCTGCCCAGGCTGCTGCCGGCGTCGGCCTTGGTTTCGCTGGGCGCCATCTTGTCGTCGGTGCGGCCGGTCAGGCGTTCGTAGGCCGATTCGCGGTCGATCGGCTTGTCGTAGCGCCCGGCCAGGGGCGAAGTGCGGATGATCTGCACGCGCTCGGCGTCGGTCAGCGGGCCGATGCGCGACTGCGGCGGGGCGATGGCCACGCGCTGGACCATGGCCGGGGTGCCCTTCTCTTCCAGGGTGCCCACCAGCGCTTCGCCGATGCCCAGTTCGGTGAGCACCTTCAGGGTGTCGAACGCCGGGTTCGGGCGGAAGCCGTCGGCCACCGCGCGCAGGGATTTCTGCTCCTTCGCGGTGAAGGCGCGTAGTCCGTGCTGGATGCGCAGGCCGAGCTGGGCCAGGACGTCGTCCGGCAGGTCGCTGGGCGACTGGGTGACGAAGTACACGCCCACGCCCTTGGAACGGATCAGCCGCACCACCTGCTCCAGGCGGTCGTGCAGGGCCTTGGGCGTGCCGTTGAACAGCAGGTGCGCCTCGTCGAAGAACAGCGCCAGCACCGGCTTGTCGGCATCGCCGCGCTCGGGCAGTTGCTCGAACAGCTCCGACAGCAGCCAGAGCAGGAAGGTGGCGTAGACCTTGGGCGCCTCGTGCACCAGCTTGCTGGCGTCGAGCAGGTGGATGCGCCCGCGGCCGTCGGAATCCGGGCGCAGGATGTCTTCCAGCTGCAGCGCCGGTTCGCCGAAGAAGGCCTCGGCGCCCTGCTGCTCGAGGGTCGCCAGGCGCCGCAGCAGCGCCTGGGACGAGGCGCCGGTGAACAGCGCGCGGTCGTCGCCGAGCACTTCCGGGTGGTCCTTGAGGTAATTGAGCAGCGCCTTGAGGTCCTTCAGGTCGAGCAGCAGCAGGCCCTGCTGGTCGGCCACCTTGAAGGCGGCGAAGAGCGCGGCCTGCTGGCTGTCGGTCAGCTCCAGCAGGTTGCCCAGCAACAGCGGGCCCATCTCGCTGAGGGTAGTGCGCAGCGGGTGGCCGCTGTGGCCGGCGACGTCCCACAGGCTCACCGGGTAGGCCTTGGCCTGGTAGCCCAGCCAGGGCATCGAGGCGATGCGCTCGGCCACCTTGCCCTGCGGGTTGCCCGCCGCGCCCAGGCCGCAGAGGTCGCCCTTGATGTCGGCGGCGAACACCGCGATGCCGGCATCGCTGAAGCTCTCGGCCAGGTGCTGCAGGGTCACCGTCTTGCCGGTGCCGGTGGCGCCGGCGATCAGGCCGTGGCGGTTGGCCAGCTTCCACGGCTGGCTGACGGGCTGGCCATCGGGACCGGCGCCGATGATGAGTTGGTTGCTCGCTGACATCCTTGCTCCCCTGGTGGACGGAAGATCACCCGGCAAGACTGGCGCTTCGCGCGCCCGAGCGCAACGGCGCCGAAGCGCTTTTCAGCCGCGGGCCTCGTCGACGCGGAAGACGTGCTTGAGGTAGCGGCCGAAATTCTCGTCGTTGCATTGCATCTTGCCCGGGGTATCGGAGATTTTCGCCACCGGTTGGCCGTTGCAGGCGGTCATCTTCAGCACGATGTTCATCGGCTCGACGCCGGGGATGTCGCAGGTGAAGTGGGTGCCGATGCCGAAGCTGACGTCGATGCGCCCGCGCAGCGAGCGGTAGATGTGCAGCGCGCGCGGCAGGTCGAGGCCGTCGGAGAACACCAGGGTCTTGCTGCGCGGGTCGATGCCGAGGCTCTCGTAGTGGGTGATGGCCTTCTCCGCCCAAAGCAGCGGATCGCCGGAGTCGTGGCGCAGGCCGTCGAAGAGCTTGGCGAAGTACAGGTCGAAGTCGCGCAGGAAGGCGTCCATGGTGATCACGTCGGTCAGGGCGATGCCCAGCTGGCCGCGGTACTCGCGGACCCAGGCGTCCAGCGCGGCGGCCTGGCTGTCGATCAGCCGCGGGCCGAGCTGCTGGTGGGCCATCAGCCATTCGTGGGCCATGGTGCCCAGCGGCTTGAGGTCGAGCTTGCGCGCCAGGTGCACGTTGCTGGTGCCGACGAAGCGCCCGGGGAAGCTCGCCTTCAGCTCGCGCACCACGCATTCCTGCACGGCATAGGAGAAGCGCCGGCGGGTGCCGAAGTCGGCCATCTTGAAGCCGGCCAGTTCCTCGGCGCTGGCCTCGCGACGCAGCCAGTCGAGCTTGTCGCTCAGGCGCTCGCGCACCAGCTCCAGGGTCACCTGTGGATAACGCTGCAGGTTGCGCGCCTCGCTGATGCTCGCCAGCACCGGCACCTCGAAGAGGATCACGTGCAGCCAGGGGCCTTTCAGGCGCAGGAAGAACTCGTCGTTCTCGATGCCGGTCTGCACGTAGCGCATGTTGAAGCGGAACAGGCCGAGGAAGCGGATGAAGTCCGGCTTGAAGAAGGGAATGCGTTCGAGGAAGGCCAGTTGCTCGCTGCTGAAGCTCAACCCGGCCAGCGCCTCGATGCGCTCGCGGATGCGCGCCAGGTATGGGCGCAGGTCTTCGCGGTTGCGGCAACGGAACTCCCACTCCACCTCGACGTTGGGGTAGTTGTGCAGCACCGCCTGCATCATGCTCAGTTTGTAGAAGTCGGTATCCAGCAGGTTCTGCACGCCGAAGGGGGTGAATGCGGACTCAGCCATGCTCGCCTCTCGCTTGTCGTCAGCTTGCAGTCTAACGGGATGTGTTCGGCAGGCGCAGAAAAACCCTGATGAGGGGGATGGGGTTCGTTTGGGGTGGAGTCTGCTGGGGGGTTCGGTGCGGGGTTCAAGAGCGCCCTCTCCCCAGCCCTCTCCCTGAAGGGAGAGGGAGCTGTCCGGAGTGGCCTGGAAGTCAGGCACCATCCTTCCACCTCGTCATTCCCGCGAACGCGGGACGCGGCTCCATCGCGAACAGCGCTTGCGCTGGCCCGAAGGGGAATAACCCAGAGACTTTGGGTTCGCGAGCAAGCTCGCTCCTACGAAGAGCAAAAGCAAAAGCGCGTTTGCTCTTGGGATTTCCAGAGAAATATCCGAGCGCACCGGAACGCCCCTTCAGAAGGCCGAGCGAAACCCGCGCTCAGGAGGTCATGCGACATGGATGTCGCGAGAGCCCCGCGGGCTACAGGGACGTACCCTCGGGGCGGGCCTCCGTGGCGGGGGAGTTCGCGAG
>Ga0222426_101154_pt1 | contig 11580 bp, 9 predicted proteins | sample 2B50Ametagenome_FD_180087 | JGI IMG/M metagenome (GOLD analysis project Ga0222426, IMG submission 180087) | Enriched microbial communities from leaf-cutter ant dump, University of Wisconsin, Madison, United States - 2B50A (version 2) | ecosystem: Environmental > Terrestrial > Nest > Insects nest >... | reverse complement strand
CACCTCGACCGCAAAGTGGAAGCCAAGCTCGACGACCACCTGGCGGTGGCCAACAACCAGCACATCCGCCTGGGCAACGCCCAGCTGACCCGCGCCGGCCGGGAAATCCACCTCAAGGCCGGGCAGAAACTGGTGATCGAGGCCGGCCAGGAACTGACCCTCAAGGCCGGCGGCAGCTTCATCAAGCTCGACGCCAGCGGTGTCACCGTGTTCGGTCCGCTGGCGAAGATCAACGCCGGCGGCTCGCCGGGCAGCGGTTCGGGCATCGCCCTCAAGTCCCCCCTGCAACCGGGCGCCGCGGATGCGGACAAGGCCGGCGGGCCGATGGACGAGGCGCTGGCCAATCCGCTGAGTGAGACCAAACCCACTGGCCAGTACCCGATGTCCCTTTGAACGAGCCAGAGAGCACTAACGGATAAGGACCATTCAAGATGATCATCAGCCCTCCCTTCCTTCCCGCCCCTATCGCGGGAGAAAGCGATGAAGCCTTCCTCGACCGCGCCATGGTGGGCGGTATTCCGGGTGATGGCGGCTTTCCCCTGAGCTTCGATCTGAACTGGCACGGCGGCATTCATCTCACTGCCCCGCAGGAAGCTGGGGCCCCCCTACCGGTAAGGGCCATCGCCGACGGCACAGTTGTCTATTTCAGGAAACCCACCGAAGAATCCAGCAACCCGGAACACCCATTGCATTACATGGATGGCTGGACCGATGACGGCTGTATCGTCCTCAAGCATGAAACCGAAATCGGCGAAGGCGACAACGCCAAGGTCGTTTACTACTCGATCTACATGCACCTGTCGAAAATCAACCTCGCCAATCCCTCCGTAGGCCAGTCGGTCTACCGCAAGGACAGCATCGGCGAGGCCGGCAAGATCTACGGCAAGGCGGGACGCATTCATTTCGAGATCATCGCCGACCAGACCCAGATCGCCAACCTGACCGGCAGAACCACCCGCGAACTCGACTATCAGTCCGGCAATGGACGAACGGACAGTTGCTGGGGCGACATGTATTTCTTCGTCCCTCCCGAGCTTCTCGCCTACTCGGCACCCCCGACCAATCGCACCCAGGCGGAAAATACCTCGGCGGTAGCCTACCGCCGCCCCGCCATGCCAGCTGCCACTATGCAAGAAGGCGCCACCTCCACGGGAAGTGCTCCAGCCCAAGTCACTCCGGACGGGTATGAGTGGGCTGTGGCCTCCCAACTACAGCACGGCATCTTCGTGCGTATGAGCTACGAAAAAGGCCAGTGCAAGCTGACTTCGTACTATCTCTCCGGCGACGTCATAGGCATGCAGGAAGAGGAGGCCGATTTCGAATACAACCTCTACAGCAAAGCCTCAACACTCTATCCCCAAAGCCCCAGCGCCGGGTATGAACTGCTGCGCTTCGGCCGCGTCCTCGGACCGGACATACTGCGCCCCACCGATGCAGCCCATTGGCGACAGATCAAGGTCCCGGGCAAATCCGGAGAAGAAAGCCGCAGTGCCTGGGTAAACCTGAACGCCCCCACCGTCACCAAGTTCAGCGACGCCGACTTCCCCCACTGGCAAGGTTGGTACCTTGTAGATGACGACACGGACAAAGACAGCCATTGCCAGTCGGCCTTCATCCGCAACCTGCTCAACCTGGACGAAGGGAAAGTGGTAGCGGATAACGGCGATGCTGTAAGCATCGCGACTTCGCCCGCATACGATGCGCTCTCTCCAGACGAACAAAAGAAATTATCCGAGCGTTATGTAAGGGAACGCACTCTGAACATGAGTCGGTTGACTAGCAGCGAAACTCAATCGCGCATCAGGCGACTGGTCTGCAAGTTTCCCACGGAGTGGAGTGCCAATGACTTTGACGACTGTTATGGCTGGCTTCAGAAAGTAGCAGAGGGAGGGCCTTTGACCTCTGACCAATACGGGAAGCTCAAGAGGCATCAGGAAGCTTTGGCGTTTTGGGATGAGGTGACAACCACCAAAGCTAGAAATAATCAATGGCACTTTCCACCCAAAGATTTTATTAAAATCTTCAGGAGATGCAGTTGGATTAGTAAAGAGGAAATGGTTCAGCTTTTACCATCAACAGGGTTAAGTATAAGTTACTCCAACGCTCTAAAAATAATTTCTGAAGGACAGTCTTCAGGCAATAAAATCATGCCACCCAAAATGTGGGTTGCACTCAATAAAACAAGAGCAAAATATAAAATAGATAGCGTAATACGTACAGCTCATTTCTGGGGGCAAATAGTTCAAGAGACTGGTGGATTACAAACTGTAAGAGAGTATGCTAGCGGGACTGCATATGAAGGCCGTGCAGACCTTGGCAATACTGAGCCAGGAGACGGAGCAAGATTTAGAGGTCGAGGCGTTATCCAGCTAACAGGACGGGCCCTATACACCAAATACCAGACTTATAAAAAAGCCAATTTCACTACGGAACCTAACCACTTACTCATTCAGTCGAATAGCCACATCGCAGCCGATACATCAGGTTATTATTGGGCAGCAGAGAAAACTAGAGACCGAATCACCAACCCACCAGGAACCCCCAACCCGTACAAGTGGGTTCTGGACGGAAGAATCAATATAAATACTCGGGCTGATGAAATAACCTTCACAGACTTAAATGACTCCGCCGCAATAAGAGCCGACGTACTTAATGTTACACGACAGATAAATAGAGCCGCATTGCACCTAGATCACAGAACTGCCTATTTCAAGCACGCTTACAAGGCGTTAAGCGATGATACTTCGGACATTTTAGCAGGAAGCAACCTAAAGCCATGAAAAGCTCAAAAACCATTTCCATTGCTATTTTTTTAACAGCCTTTATTTCGGCAAGCACAACAAATCTAATAGCAGGTGAAAAGCTATATTTTTATGACCTCAGAGAAAATTGCGACTTCTCAATAAGCATAAAAATGAAACTACAAACAAAGCCTAACTCTTGTACCTTGTCGTACTTTAACTCCATAGACAGCCCATTTCTTAACGGATATGTACTCTCCCAAGAAGGTAAGCCATCAAAACTCAAGCCGTTAGGACAGTTCAAAACAAAAAATGGCAACTTAGTTTCAGCAAGAGAGAATTACTATGATGACGAACGCAACGTTGAACAAAAGATCATCAAAAGAAAAGAAGTCGATTCATTAAAAAAATCCAACTCAGACATCGTCATTGCCACACTACTCGAAATAACTTACGACAAGGAAATCCCTACTACCCAAGAAATCGTGTCTACAGATGAATTTTATGAGTGCTGGGATGGAGTATTTCATGGAGCGGCTAGAAACGTAATTGTTTCACTTTGTAGCTTAACCGACCCTAAGAGCAAAAAACTCTTCTCACTTGACAACTGGAAGGCACAAGCAATTAAAAGTATAAATATATATTAGATCAACAACCAAGACAAATTCTACGGCAGAGAAATAATGCAACTCACATGGGCCGGAAACTATAAATCCTATGGAGAATACAGGCACTACCTAACCATACAGACCCATATATCGAAAGGCGCGCCGGAACTCCGGCTAGACTGACAGCGATAACACAGCACTATACCGCTAACCCAAGCGATGGAGGGCAACTTATTACATGGGCCCCAAGATTTGATCCAGACACAATAGGAGAAAAAACTTTTGAAGCTTGTGACTCCGGTGGTTATTACTGGGTTTCGAAGAAGTTCTCTCAAGGCATGAGCATAAATAGAGTTTCCGATAGAAACTACTCTGCAGAAAATATAGGACCAATAAATAGATTATTCAATAGAGGCGGTAACGGCTACTATGAACGACAGGCATACACTGCATATATTTTAAGAAAAATAACAGACACCACAGATACAACTCAAGAAATCGCCATAACACCACCGCACCTTAAGCGGCCAATACGCGCCAACATGCAAGAACCGGAGTAATTATGCCCCCCTCCAGGATATCACTCATTATTTTAGGCTTCACATTTAATTTTTATGCATGTGCGCAGGAAGTAACTTTCACCCCGGCACCTGGACATCCTATTAAAATAGAAACGCAAGGATCGAACGTTAAAATAGAGGAAATCAACACAGAGAACAATAAACTAATCGAGCTAGACACAGACAAGGCGATCCATATAGAAGTAGATGATTATAATTTTGATGGAGTTACTGACTTTTCTGCTTGGCACATAGACGACGGGATGGGCACTTACTCCATATACAGGGTATTCATCTACGATGCGAAAAACAATGATTTCAATGAAGTATTCCCACAATGCGGTGACGAGTTTATAAACTTAAAGAAAGACCAAAAATCCCAATCATTACTCAGCACATACTTTGAAGAAAACATCCCCAAGACATGCAGAACAATATTTAAGAAAAATAAATAGGAGAGCTTCCAACTCAATGCAACGACTACTTTCTTGAAAGTTTATAGCCTCGTATAGAGAATCAAACAACATCTAGTCACTCACCGAGGCTCTGTAGATAGATCGACAGGATAGACACGATCACGAACGACCAGGACATCCAGAGGGCTATATCAGCAGGGAAACCAGATGAAATATCCAGCCTTTTTAGGAACACTTATAGCTAGTCTATTCTTGCCTACACTATGCATAGGCAAAGACAATTTAGAAATAGAACCAGAGCAAGATAACTACTGCAATTACACCCTTGGAGATAAGCTAAAAAAAGCATCATCGCCTCCTTGGAAAGAGACCCAAAGCAAAGTAACAGTACACGCCCTAGACCTCAACATAATAATAAATAATAAAATAAAATCTGGAAGATTGAAATTTACATGCTTTGAAAACCTGAAACAAACCTCCGAGACCCCAGAAGAGGTTACCAGCCCATCAGCTGCAGTAGAAATTGCAAACGAAGACTCCGGAGGTAGATATTATCGGATAGTGAGTTGGGAAAAGCCAATAATCGGACAAAACTGGAAAGGCACCATAGCGTATACAAACTCAAGCTTTGGCGACAACCAGAAAATATTGACCCCTGACTTTTTCTATATCTGCCCAAACAACCGAGTCACAACTTGCTTCTCTTTCTCATTTTCAGAGACTGGTACTCTGAAAAACTCAGAGGCCGCAACAATTCCTCAGATCTTGTCTGACATAAAAATAAATAATCAATAAATTTCAAAACACAAGAAAACGATATATCGCCCCTTTAGCCGAGCCTAGCTATTTGAGAAAGCCATAATCAATAAGCTCGACCTATTTTGACTTGACGGCGACTATGAAATCCAGAAACTGCATAGTTTTATTTATTTCTATAACGGGAGCTACCAGCACAGCAATCGCTTACTCCCCTGAATACACGGTTTCACTAGGAAACCAGTTGGAAGATGTGCGAGAGTTTTCAGGACCAAGTGTAATCGAAACTAAGCAGGGAGACTGTTCATACTCGCTTTCATTAGGTGACCAGCAACGCGCCCAATACGATGCCCCAGATATAGTCATCTATGAGGCACCATCTAAGATTAATAGGAATTCTACCCCATATTTATGGCAAGCGGAATCAGCAACAGGGTACGATTGGGATTTCAAAAATCCAGGAAACCCTGAATTTAAATGTTTCGGATTAATGTGTGAAAGCAAGGAAAATCTTCCATTTCCCATGACCAACGAAGATGACTTACCCCCGAATATAGAGAGATATTAGAATCTAACTCCTTAAAGTGCCCAGCAGATTTCAGAAACGGAAAATTCGTAATCAAGCCTAGCATGGCAGGCGATAATAGTTATATTTTTCAGCGATGATCCGAGAACAATTGGGAGGGCTTTCTAGTTCTTCATAAACAGAAGGGAAAAGAAAACTATGACCAGATTCGCTTTTGCTTAGTCCATGAAGGAAATGTACTAATTGGAACATCCGAAAATGAAGAGCCAACTCCAAATATAGATAAGAATTTCGCAGATGATTTGATAAAGATCATAAAAACGATAAATTTCAAAAGTCATTAACCCCCAAGACAAACGAGAAAAGATCATCTTATTTACTTGAGCCAAAAAATAGCAATCTCTAGAAAAAAGCAAAAGCCACATGCTTTAAATCATAGATGACTCTCTATATAAGGGTAGATGGAAAAACATCTCACTTTCTCACCCGAAGGCTGACTAACCAGACAGAATCAGCACCGTAAAAGCGCACAATCCCCTTCAGCCCACGGTCTATCCTACTCCTGGCCAGCCCCCACCAACCGGCCTGATGACCTGCCCTTCTCTCCCTCCGCTCGCCTACTATCAACCCCGTCGATCATCATCATCAGCTCAAACGAATTCATATCGTTTTTCACCGATATATAGTTCGTTCCCAAGCGATACACACAAAGGCAGCGATGAGCGAAGCACTGAACCTCGACGAGATCTTCAAGGCCCTGGCCCACCCCGTGCGGCGCGACATGTTGCGCTGGCTGAAGGAGCCGGAGCGCTATTTCGACGAGCAGGAGCACCAGCCTTTCGCCATCGGCGTCTGCGCCGGGAAGTTCGACCAGCGCACCGGGTTGTCGCAATCCACCGTCTCGGCGCATCTGGCCACCCTCCAGCGCGCCGGCCTGGTGACCAGTCGGAAAATCGGCCAGTGGCACTTCTTCAAACGCAATGAAGACACCATCGCGGCCTTTGTTCGCCACTTGAGCGAAGCGCTGTAGCCGCAGCGAACTGCCTAGAACGTCCCACTTTCTTCCAGGAGCAGGCGCATGCCCCTTCCGCTTCTCGTCCTCGCTTTGTCCGCGTTCGCCATCGGCACCACGGAATTCGTCATCATGGGGCTGCTGCCGGACGTGGCCGGCGACCTCGCGGTGTCCATCCCCAGCGCCGGCTGGCTGGTCAGCGGCTATGCCTTCGGCGTGGCCATCGGCGCGCCCATCATGGCGCTGCTCACCGCCAAGCTGCCGCGCAAGCGCGCGCTGCTGATGCTCATGGGCATCTTCATCCTCGGCAACTTCCTCTGCGCCGTCGCCGCCAGCTACGGCATGCTGATGCTGGCGCGGATCGTCACCGCGCTGTGCCACGGCGCCTTCTTCGGCATCGGTTCGGTGGTCGCCGCCGGCCTGGTGCCGGCCAACCGCAGGGCTTCCGCCGTGGCGCTGATGTTCACCGGGCTGACCCTCGCCAACGTGCTCGGCGTGCCCCTGGGCACCGCGCTGGGCCAGGTCGCCGGCTGGCGCTCGACCTTCTGGGTGGTGACCGTCATCGGCGTGTTCGCGCTCATCGGCCTGTGGCGCATCCTGCCCGCCGGGCATGACGAAGAGGCCGTGGACCTGCGCCAGGAAGCCGCGGCCCTGCGCAGCGGCCAGCTGTGGCTGGCGCTGGCCACCACCGTGCTGTTCTCCGCCGCGGTGTTCGCCCTGTTCACCTACGTCGCGCCGCTGCTCGGCGAGGTCACCCAGGTGTCGCCGCGCGGCGTGACCTGGACCCTGGTGCTGATCGGCCTGGGCCTGACCTTCGGCAACATCCTCGGCGGCCGCCTCGCCGACTGGCGCCTGGGCACCACCCTGGCCGGGGTGTTCGCCACCATGGCCGTGGTTTCCACGGCGCTGAGCTGGACCAGCCACGCGCTGCTGCCGGCCGAGATCACCCTGTTCGTCTGGGCCGCGGCCGCCTTCGCCGCCGTGCCGGCCCTGCAGGTCAACGTGGTGCGCGTCGGCCAGAGCGCGCCGAACCTCGTCGCCACCCTGAACATCGGCGCCTTCAACGTCGGCAACGCCATCGGCGCCTGGGTCGGCGGCAGCGTCATCGACCACGGCCTGGGCCTGACCCGCGTGCCCCTGGCCGGCGCCCTGCTCGCGGTACTGGCGCTGATCGCGGTGATGATCGCCTTCAGCGGCAAGCCCAACCAGGCGCAGCCCGTCCTGGACTGAACCTATCGAACATCCACCGAACCCTCACCGAACATCCCGTAACGGAGCACCGCAGCAATGACCACGCTCTTCGACCCGATCACCCTCGGCGACCTGCAACTGCCGAACCGCATCATCATGGCCCCGCTGACCCGCTGCCGCGCCGACGAGGGCCGCGTGCCCAACGCGCTGATGGCCGAGTACTACACCCAGCGCGCCGACGCCGGCCTGATCCTCAGCGAAGCCACCGCGGTGACGCCCATGGGCGTCGGCTACCCCGACACCCCCGGCATCTGGTCCGACGACCAGGTCCGCGGCTGGAGCAACGTGACCAAGGCCGTGCACGCCAACGGCGGGCGCATCTTCCTGCAGCTGTGGCACGTCGGCCGCATCTCCGACCCGCTGTACCTGAACGGCGAAACGCCGGTGGCGCCCAGCGCCATCCAGCCGGCCGGCCACGTCAGCCTGGTGCGCCCGATCAAGGAGTTCGTCACCCCGCGCGCCCTGGAGACCGAGGAAATCGCCGACATCGTCGAGGCCTACCGCCAGGGCGCCGAGAACGCCAAGGCCGCCGGCTTCGACGGCGTGGAGATCCACGGCGCCAACGGCTACCTGCTCGACCAGTTCCTGCAGAGCAGCACCAACCAGCGCACCGACCAGTACGGCGGCTCCGTCGAGAACCGCGCGCGCCTGCTGCTGGAAGTCACCGACGCCGCCATCGAAGTCTGGGGCGCCGGCCGCGTCGGCGTGCACCTGGCGCCGCGCATGGACTCCCACGACATGGGCGATGCCGACCCGCTGGCGACCTTCGGCTACGTGGCCCGCGAACTGGGCAAGCGCGGCATCGCCTTCATCTGCACCCGCGAGAAGGAAGGCCCCGACAGCATCGGCCCGAAACTGAAGGAAATCTTCGGCGGCCCGTACATCGCCAACGAGCGCTTCACCAAGGCCAGCGCCAACGCCTGGCTGGCCAGCGGCAAGGCGGACGCGGTGGCCTTCGGCATCCCCTTCATCGCCAACCCGGACCTGGTGGAGCGCCTGGCCAAGGATGCGCCGCTGAACGAAGCGCATCCGGAAACCTTCTATGCCAAGGGGCCGGTCGGGTACCTGGACTACCCGCGGCTGTAAGGGGCTGGACAGGCCATGAAGAAAAGGGCGCCTCTAGGAGGCGCCCTTTTCGTTTGTGGCGTGGCGCTTTTCGTAGGATGGGTTGAGTTTGCGAAGGGCCTAGAGCCCCTCTCCCCAGCCCTCTCCCTGAAGGGAGAGGGGGCTTTGTCCGTGCCGAGAGTAGGCTTGGTTTTAACCGGTAATCTCAGTGCTAGCCGGCTGACTCCAGAACATCCAAACGCCCCGAACGGCCCCCTCTCCCTGAAGGGAGAGGGGGGCTTGGTTTTAACCGGTAATCTCAGTGCTAGCCGGCTGACTCCAGAACATCCAAGCGCTCCGAACGGTCCCCTCTCCCTTCAGGGAGAGGGTTAGGGAGAGGGAACGGAGCCAACCCAAAGCACGAAAGCCACCGGTGAATACCGTTACAAACCATGTAGGACGCGAATCGCGGGCAGGGCCCGCTCCTACACGGGGGCTCAGCGGTTGGTCAGCTGCTGCTGGAGGTTCTGCACCTGCGCCTGCAGCGCGTTGATGTTGCGCGTGACCTGGGCGCGGAAGGCGTCGAACTCGGCAGTGCTGCCGCCCTGCTGGCCCTGCTTGCCTTCGACTTCGCTGCGCAGGATCAGCAGGTCGTCCTGGATGCTCTTGATCGACTGGCTCTGGTCGCCGCGCTTCTTCAGTGCCGCGATGTCGGTGCTCAGGTTCTGGATCTGCGCGTTGGCGGTGGCCAGGTCGCCCTGCAGGCTCTTCACCTTGGCCTGTTCGTCGGCCAGCGACTTGATCTTGCCGTCGAGCTGGGCGATCAGCTGCGCGGCGCTGTCCTGCTGGGCCTTGAGTTCGTTGTTCAACTGGTCGAGGCGCTTGGCTTGCTGGCCGTCGATCTGCGACAGCGAGTCCTGCTGCTGGCGCGCCTGGTCGGCGAGCCGGCCTTGCAGTTGCTTGACCTGCAGCTTGAGCTGCTCGCGCTCGCTGGTCACCGAGGACTCGTTCTGGACGAACTTGCCGCGGATGTCGTCGAGGCGGCCGGCGGCTTCCTCGCTGATCTTGGCGAAGCTTTCCTGGGTGGCGATCAGTTGCTGCTCCATCAGCGTCAGCTGCTGGTGGCTCCACCAGGCCACGCCGCCGAGGGCGATGGCCATGGCCGCCACCAGCGCCCACAGCGGGCCGGTGCTGCCGCCCTGGGCCTTGGGCTGGGGCGCCAGGCGCTTGCCGTCGGGCTCGTAGACGCGGCGCGGATGGTGGCCGAACTCGTCGCGGTCGGCGGCGTCGGTGGTCAGGCTGGGCACATCGTCGAAGTCGTCGAAACTGTCGTTACGCATGAAGGAAACCTGTGGGGGAAAGCGGCATGGCGCCTGCGCAGGGCGCAGTATATCCGTTCGCGCCGACGGCTTGGACAGCGCGCCATCGGGGGGCGCGGCGCACCGCGGCGGCGCGCACGGGACCTGGCAGAGACCACGCCGGCGCGGCCGGGGTTCCCGCCAGGCCGCGGAAATAGTGGCAAGGCGACAGTATGGCATATGCCTTGCTCCGCCTCCGCACCGGCGCCGCCCTGGCGCCCACTGCGGGGAGGGAGTTGGGTGATCGAATTCAACAAGGCCATCCTGGACTGCATGCGCGAACTGCGCCGCCGTCTGCGCGAGGAACAGGCGCTGGACATCCAGTTCCAGCAAGCCGATGCCATCGCGCTCATGCTGCGCGCCTGCGAGGGCTCCAGCCGGGACGACACCCGCGAGCTGGGCCAGCGCCTCAGCGAGCTGAGCGGCGTGCGCCTGCCGCGGGTGGTGCAGGAGCCGAGCTTCCTGCCCAGCGAGTCCGGGCAGCGGCATTACTCGGGGCCGTTGCGCGGGTGACGGCGGGGTCGAGTGCAGCAAGACCCCGGGCGATGGGTTTCGCTGCGCTCTACCCATCCTACGAAAGCCGCGAAGGGCTCTTCAGAGCCCGCTGGCTTTCCACCAGTCGCAGAACTCGTCCACCGCGTCCCACAGGCTGGCGCGCGGCTCGTAGCCGAGGAACTGGCGGGCGCGGCTGATATCCAGGCTGAAGTCCTTGGCCAGCACCGCCATGCCCATGCGCGTGAGCACCGGCTCGGGGCGGCCCGGGCGCAGGTAGCAGAGACCCTCGTTCAGCGCCGCCACCGACCAGGCCAGGGGATAGGGCATGTGCGCGGTCACCGGCGGCAGGTCGAGGCGGCGCATCACGTAGTTGACCACGTCCCACAGCGGCACCGGCTGGCCGTTGCTGATGTTGTAGGCCTGGCCCAGCGCGGTGCCGGTGACCAGCAGCGCGCTGAACAGGGCGTCGTTGAGGTTCTGCATGCTGGTGAAGTCGACCTTGTTCAGGCCCTTGCCGATGATCTTCAGCTTGCCCTTGCGCTGCGCCGCGATCATTCGCGGGAAGATGCTGGTGTCGCCGGCGCCGGTGACGAAGCGCGGGCGCAGCGCCAGCACCTCCAGGCCGAACTCGGCGGCGCCCAGGGCGACCTTCTCCGACTGGTACTTGGTGGCGCCGTAGTGGTTGGCGAAGCGCGTCGGCACCTGGTCCTCGTTCAGGCCGACGTGGGCGCGGCCGTCGAAGTAGATCGACGGCGAGGACAGGTGCACCAGGCGCCGCACGCCCTGTTTCAGGCAGGCCTCGACCACGCTTTC
>Ga0222426_101140_pt1 | contig 11716 bp, 11 predicted proteins | sample 2B50Ametagenome_FD_180087 | JGI IMG/M metagenome (GOLD analysis project Ga0222426, IMG submission 180087) | Enriched microbial communities from leaf-cutter ant dump, University of Wisconsin, Madison, United States - 2B50A (version 2) | ecosystem: Environmental > Terrestrial > Nest > Insects nest... | reverse complement strand
AGACATCCTCGACCTGGTCCGCGAACGCGGCTACCTGAGCATCGAGGAGCTGGCCCAGCAGTTCGCCGTCACCCCGCAGACCATCCGCCGCGACATCAACCAGCTCGCCGAGCGCAGCCTGCTGCGCCGCTACCACGGCGGCGCGGCCTGGGATTCGAGCATCGAGAACACCGCCTACAACACCCGCGCCGACCAGATGCGCGACGAGAAGCAGCGCATCGCCGAGGCGGTGGCGGCGCAGATTCCCGACGACGCCTCGCTGTTCATCAACATCGGCACCACCACCGAGGCCATCGCCCGCGCCCTGCTCGGCCATCGCCACCTGAAGATCATCACCAACAACCTGCACGTCGCCGCCACCCTCAGCGCCAAGGACGATTTCGAAGTGCTGGTGGCCGGCGGCACCGTGCGCGGCGACGGCGGCGTGGTCGGCCAGGCGGCGGTGGACTTCATCGAGCAGTTCCGCGCCGACTTCGCCCTGGTGGGCATCAGCGGCATCGACGAGGACGGCAGCCTGCTGGACTTCGACTACCAGGAAGTGCGCGTCTCCCGCGCCATCATCGACAACGCCCGGCAGGTGTTCCTCGCCGCCGACTCCAGCAAGTTCGGGCGCAACGCCCTGGTGCGCCTGGGGCCGATCGGCCTGGTCGACCGCCTGTTCACCGACGCCGCGCCGCCGCCCGCCGTGGCGCGCCTGCTGGCCCAGCACAAGGTGCAGCTGGAGCTGGTCTGACGCGGCTTGTGTTCGAATACGAAAATCCCCGGTAAATCAGCCGAATGGCTGGGCTTCAGCCTGGCCATCCGGCGTTCGCTCGCCTATCATATTTTCGAATTCGAACGCATTTATGTTCATTTCCAGCCAAGAGGACGCCCCATGAGCCATTCCCACAAGCGCTCCGCTCCCCTGGCTGAGGTCTACGACCTGGCGGTGGTCGGCGGCGGCATCAATGGCGCGGGCATCGCGGCGGACGCCGCCGGGCGCGGCCTGCTCACCTTCCTTTGCGAACAGCACGACCTGGCCAGCCACACCTCCTCGGCCAGCAGCAAGCTGGTCCACGGCGGCCTGCGCTACCTGGAACACGGCGAATTCCGCCTGGTGCGCGAGGCCCTGGCCGAGCGCGAGGTGCTGCTGGCCAAGGCGCCGCACATCGTCCACCCGCTGCGTTTCGTGCTGCCGCACCAGCCGCACCTGCGCCCGGCCTGGATGATCCGCGCCGGGCTGTTCTTCTACGACCACCTGGGCCGGCGCGAGAAGCTGCCCGCCTCCCGTAGCCTGCGCTTCGGCGCCGACAGCCCGCTGCAGGAACATCTGCGCCGCGGCTTCGAGTATGCCGACTGTTCCGTCGACGACGCCCGCCTGGTGGTGCTCAACGCCATGGCCGCCCGCGAGCGCGGCGCCCACGTGCACCCGCGCACCCGCTGCGTCAGCGCGCGGCGCAGCAAGGGCCTGTGGCACCTGCATCTGGAGCGCGACGACGGCAGCCTCTATTCCATCCGCGCCCGCGCCCTGGTCAACGCCGCCGGGCCCTGGGTGGCGCAGTTCCTCCGCGACGACCTGCGCCAGCGGCCGCCCTACGGCATCCGCCTGATCCAGGGCAGCCACCTGGTGGTGCCGCGGCTGTACGAGGGCGAGCAGGCGTACATCCTGCAGAACGAGGACCGCCGCATCGTCTTCGTCATCCCCTACCTGGGGCGCTTCACCCTGATCGGCACCACCGACCGCGAATACCTGGGCGACCCGGCGAAGGTGCAGATCAGCGACGAGGAAACCGGCTACCTGCTGGCGGTGGTCAACGCCCACTTCAAGCGCCAGTTGCATCGTGAAGACATCCTATGGAGCTTCTCCGGGGTGCGCCCGCTGTGCGACGACGAGTCCGACGAGCCGTCCGCCGTCACCCGCGACTACACCCTGGCGCTGCAGGGCGCGCCAGGCGAGGCGCCGCTGCTGTCGGTGTTCGGCGGCAAGCTGACCACCTACCGCAAGCTGGCCGAGGCCGCCCTGGCCGAGCTGGCGCCGACCTTCCCGCGCCTGGGCCCGGCCTGGACCGCCGATGCCCCGCTGCCCGGCGGCGAAAACATGAGCAGCCCCGAGGACCTGGCCGTCGAACTGCTGGCCAGGCATCCCTGGCTGCCGGCCGGTCTGGCGCGGCGCTGGGCCACCAGCTACGGCACGCGCAGCTGGCGCCTGCTCGACGGGGTGAAGGGCGAAACCGAGCTGGGCGAACACCTGGGCGCCGGGCTCTACGCCCGCGAGGTGGACTACCTGTGCCGCGAGGAATGGGCCGAAGGCGCCGAGGACATCCTCTGGCGCCGCAGCAAGCTCGGGCTGTTCCTCGATGCCGCGCAGAAGCTGCGCCTGGCCGAGTACCTGGCCCGAGAACATCCGCGCAAAGCCAGCGTGCAGGTAGCCTGAGCAGGCTCAGAGCGAGGCGTTCAACTCGCTGATCAGCGCTTCGCGATGCTTGAGCGAGGCCAGCGCGCTCTCGCCCAGCCGTCCGGCCACCTCGCTGAGCAGCCCCTGGGCCAGGAGCATGAAGGCGCACATGCTGTTGCTGTAGAACAGGCTGTGGTTGGGCACGTAGAAGCTGTGCGCCGCCACCCGCGCCAACGGCGAACTCGAAGAATCGGTCAGGGCCACCACCTCGATGCCGTGGCGCGCCGCCACTTCGGCGGTGGCCAGCACGCTCGGCGTATAGGGGAAGCAACTGGCGACCACCAGCACGTCGCCGGCATCCAGTTGCGCCAGGGCATCGGCCACGCCCTGGCGGTTGGAGTCCAGCGCCGCCACGTCGGGGCGCAGCATGCCCAGGCCGTAGGACATGAACAGCGCCAGCGAGGTGAACTGGCGCATGCCGTGGATGCGCACGCGGCGCGCGCCGGCCAGCAGCTCCACCACGCGGGCGAACGCTTCCGGCTCCACCTGCTCGATCAGGCTGGCGATGTTGGCGCTTTCCTGCCGGCCCAGGCGCGTCAGGCGCGACAGGGTGCTGTCGGCGGGGGTCAGCAGCAGGCGCGAGGCCTGGTCGCTGTAGAAGCTCTTGCCCTCGGTCAGCTCGCGGCGGAACACGTCCTGGAACTTGCTGAAGCCGCCGTAGCCCAGGCGCTGGGCCAGGCGCGAGAGGGTCGAGGCGTTGACCCCCAGCTGCTCGGCCAGCTCGCTGATGGACGACACCGCGGTGCGCTGCGGCGCCTCGATCAGCGCCGTCAGCACGCGGCGCGAGCTGGCGCCCAGGGAGATGCCCGCCTCGCCGCGCTCGATGTCCTCCAGCAGTTGCTTGAGGGCTCCCAGGTTGTCGGGCAGGGCGGCGGGCGCTTGGCTCATCATGCAGGTCCAGGTGCGGGGTGGGGACGGACACTGCCCCGGGCCTCGACCTCGCGGGTGTCGGGCTGGCAGTGGACGCGCCATTCTACCGAGTTCGCCCCGATGCGGAACACGGCCGTGGCCAGGGTGTTCTCCTCGTCCGGATCGTCCGCCGCGCGGCGGTACACCGGCAGCCCGGCGTCCGCCGTGTCGCGCAGGATGGCCAGCGCCCGCTCCTCGTCCAGCAGCGCGGGCGCCCCGGCCAGCAAGGCATCGACGCGCAGCTGGCGGCTGCCGGAACTGCCGGTGATGCGCTGGCCGGCGGCGTCCAGGCCGGCATCCAGCAGGTGGTTGGAATGCCCCGCCGGGTGCTGGATTTCCCGCACCGCCACGCCGGCGGAACAGGCCTCGACGCTGAACAGCTGACTCGCCCCCACCTGCCCCAGGGCATGGTGGAAGGCCCCGGCGCGCCCCGCCGTGGACAGCACGGCGACGGCCTGCGCCAGGCTCCCGGCATCCAGCACCGCCCGGGCCAGCACCTGGCGCGGCAGGCCCGCCAGGATGGCGCGCGGGCGGATGTTGTTGACCGTGCTGACCAGCCCACGTTCGTTCACCGCGAAGGTGTGGCCGGGGATCGAACCGGGGTAGACGAAGCTGGTGAAGCCCAGGCCCTGCTCGGGTTGCGCCTGGAGCAGGCCGCAGAAGCCGTCGAGCGAAGGCAGGCCATCCTCGTTGTGGGCGATCAGCCAGCCGCCCTCGGCGGGGCCGAACACCGTGGTGCAGCCGTCGACGCTGGCGTCCTGGACGAAATCGCCACGGCAGTTCCACAGGAAGACTTCCTCCAGCGGCAGTTCCAGGCCGTCGGCCAGGCCGCGCAGTTCGTCCCAGATGCGCGGGAACTGCGCCCGGACCTGCGCCTGCATATGCTGCGCCGCGGCCGAGCCGGCCCGCGCCGCCAGGCTGCGCCACAGCGGCAGCGGGCGCAGGCGCTGGTGCACCGCGTCGCGGCCGAAGCGGCCCAGGCCCAGGCCGATTTCATAGGCGCTGCCGGAAAGGTTCAGGGGGGTCAGGCTCATGGGGCGACCTTCAGGCGACATGTTGCAGGAACTCCCGCAGGCGCGGGCTGGTGGGGTTGCCGATCAGGCTGGCGGGCTCTCCGTCCTCGGCGATGCGGCCCTTGTCGATGAAGATCAGCCGCGAGGCGACCTTGCGCGCGAAGTCGATCTCGTGGGTGACGATGACCATGGTCATGCCCTCCTCCGCCAGGTCCTTCATCACCTGCAGCACCTCGTGACGCAGCTCCGGGTCCAGCGCCGAGGTCGGCTCGTCGAACAGCATCAGCTTGGGCTTCACCGCCAGGGCGCGGGCGATGGCCACGCGCTGCTGCTGGCCGCCGGACAGCTCCGACGGGTAGTGCCCGGCGCGCTCGGACAGGCCGACCTTGGCCAGCAGTTCGCGGGCCAGCGCCTCGGCCTCGGCCTTCTTCGCCCCGCGCACGCGGATCGGGCCGAAGGCCACGTTCTCCAGCGCGGTCATCTGCGGGAACAGGTGGAACTGCTGGAACACCATGCCCGCCTCCTGGCGGATCAGGCGTTCGTCCACCTTGGGGTCGTTGACCTCCATGCCGTCGACGAACAGCTCGCCGCCGGTGATCACCTCCAGCTTGTTGATGCAGCGCAGCAGCGTGGACTTGCCCGAGCCGGAAGGGCCGATGATCACCACCACCTCGCCGGAACCGATCTTCAGGTTGATGTCGTGGAGCACCTCGGTCTGGCCAAAATGCTTGGAAACCCGCTTGAACTCGATCATAGGATCTTCAGCCTCGACTCCATGCGCCGCAGCACGTAACTCAATACCAGGGTGATGACCAGGTAGATCACCGCCACCGCCGACCAGATCTCCATCGCCCGGAAGTTGCCGGCGATCACCTCCTGGCCCTGGCGGGTCAGCTCGGCCACGCCGATGACGATGAACAGCGAGGTGTCCTTGATGCTGACGATCCACTGGTTGCCCAGCGCCGGGATCATCCGCCGGAAGGCCAGCGGGGCGATCACGTAGCGCAGGGTGTCGCGCCCGGACAGCCCCAGGGCCAGCCCGGCCTCGCGGAACCCCCGGTTCACCGAGAGCAGCGCGCCGCGGGTGATCTCGGCGATGTAGGCGCCGGAGTTGATCATGATGGTGACCACCGCCGCGCTGAACGGGTCGATGCGCACCGGGATCATCAGCGGCAGGGCGAAGTAGATGAACATCACCTGGACCATGATCGGCGTGCCACGGATCAGCTCGACGAACACCAGCGCCAGGCGGCTGGAGAAGAAGCCGCCGTAGGCGCGGGCGACGCCGGCCAGCAGGCCGATCACGGCGCCGCCGGCAAGGCCCAGGATGGAAATCCACAGGGTCAGCCGGGCGCCCTCGAGCAGCACCGGCAGCGCGTCCCAGATGGCGGACCATTGGAAATGCATGGGGTTCTACCTCCGGCTCACTTGGGGTCGGTGCCGAACCACTTGCGGTAGATCTGCGCGTAGGTGCCGTCGGCGCGCAGCTTCTTCAGCGCGGCGTTGACCGGCTCGCGCAGCTCGCTGCCCTTGGGGAAGCCGATGCCGTACTGCTGCGCCATCATCTGCTCGCCGACGGCCTTCACCTGGCCGTCGCCGGCGGTCTTGATGTAGTAGAGGACGTTCGGCGTGTCGTGCATGGCGGCGTCGACGCGGCCGGTACGCAGCTCCAGGTAGGCGTTGTCGACGTTGGGGAACTGGCGCAGGTCGGCGGCCTTGAGGTTGGCCTTGGCGTAGTCCGCCGCCGAGGTGCCGCTCTTCACCGCCAGGCTCTTGCCGGCGATGTCGGCCTCGCCCTTGATGCTGTCGTTGTCGGCCTTGACCATCAGCAGGAAGCCGCTGTCGTAGTAGCCGTCGGAGAAGTCGATGACCTGCTTGCGGTCTTCCTTGATGGTGATGCCGGCCAGCGCGGCGTCGACGTTGCGCGTCTGCAGCGCGGGGATGATGCCGTTGAAGTCCATCGGCTTGAGCTGGTAGGTGACGCCCATCTCCTTGGCGATGGCCGCCCACAGGTCGATGTCGAAGCCGACGTACTTGTCGCCCTGCTTGAACTCGAAGGGCACGAAGGCGGTGTCGGTGGCGATCAGCAGTTCCTTGTCGGCGGCCATGGAGCTGGCGGCGGCGAACAGGGACAGCGCGGCGAAGGAGGCTTGAAGCAGCTTTTTCATGCAGGTCTTCCTCTTGCAGGTCAGTGGATGCGCCCCGCCTGGGCGGGGCGCGCATTAGCGGCAGTTCGATCGCAACGGGCCGGGGCCCGGACTTTATTGTTTTGAGCGGCTAACCCACGGAAGGGGCTGCATGCACAGGGTGCTTTTTCGCAAAATAAACATGCAACAAAATCGATTGCAAGTATTTTTCTCACGCCTTGCCGGGGCTTTGCGGACGAGAGCCAGCCGGAATTTCGCCTGGAGCTTCTCTGTTTCGCCGCTTTCAGCCCATCTGGAGCTGCCCGGGCTGCGCAACGGGCGCGCAACAAAAGATTGCCAAGATCAAAAATGCAATTAATATTTGCGCAATCACCCCGGAGGTCACCATGAGCCACGTCCTGCACCGCAGCCTCACCCAGTCCTACCCCACGGCCGTCCGCGGCGACGGCGCCTACCTGATCGACAGCGAAGGCCGCCGCTACCTGGACGCCAGCGGCGGCGCGGCGGTGTCCTGCCTGGGCCACAGCGACCCGGCGGTGATCGAGGCAGTGCGCCGGCAGGTCGGCACCCTGGCCTATGCCCACACTTCCTTCTTCACCACCGAGCCCATGGAACAGTTGGCGGACTTCCTGATCGCCCGCGCGCCGGAGGGCATGCGCTCGGTGTACTTCGTCAGCGGCGGCTCCGAGGCGGTGGAGGCGGCCCTCAAGCTGGCCCGTCAGTACTTCGTGGAGATCGGCCAGCCGCAACGCACACACCTGATCGCCCGCCGCCAGAGCTACCACGGCAACACCCTCGGCGCCCTGGCCACCGGCGGCAACGCCTGGCGGCGCCAGCAGTTCCAGCCGCTGCTGATCGACGTCAGCCACGTCAGCCCCTGCTACGCCTACCGCGACCAGGCCGCCGGGGAAACGCCCGAAGCCTATGGCGAACGCCTGGCCCGGGAGCTGGAGGCGGAAATCCTGCGCCTGGGCGCGGACAAGGTCATGGCCTTCGTCGCCGAGCCGGTGGTGGGCGCCACCCTCGGCGCGGTGCCCGCGGTGCCCGGCTACTTCAAGCGCGTGCGGGAAATCTGCGACCGCCACGGGGTGCTGCTGATCCTCGACGAGGTGATGTGCGGCATGGGCCGCACCGGCAGCCTGTTCGCCGCCGAGCAGGAAGGCATCAGCGCCGACCTGATCACCATCGCCAAGGGCCTGGGCGCCGGCTACCAGCCGATCGGCGCCACCCTGGTGAGCGAGCGCATCCACAATGCCATCGCCCAGGGCTCGGGCTTCTTCCAGCACGGCCACACCTACATCGGCCACGCCACCGCCTGCGCCGCGGCCCTGGCGGTGCAGAAGACCATCGAGGAACGCGACCTGCTGGCGCGCGTGCGCAGCCTCGGCCTCGACCTGCAGCAGCGGCTGCAACAGGCCTTCGGCGCCCACCCGCATATCGGTGACATCCGCGGCCGCGGGCTGTTCCAGGGCCTGGAACTGGTGGCCGAGCGCGACAGCAAGGCGCCCTTCCCCGCCGAGGCGAAGCTGCACGCGCGGATCAAGAAGGCCGCCATGCAGGAAGGCCTGCTGTGCTATCCCATGGGCGGCACCCTGGACGGCCGCAACGGCGACCATATCCTCCTGGCGCCGCCCTTCATCCTTGAAGAAGCGCAGCTGGACGAACTGGTGGACAAGCTGCAACGCGCCATCGACCAGGCCATCGGCAGCCTCTGAGGAAAGCCCATGAAGATCACCTCGCGCCTCACCCCGCTCACCGACGAGAACATGGACGACGAGCAGCGCCGCGTGCTGAGCGACATCCTCAGCGGCCCGCGCGGCAACCTCGACGGCCCCTTCCTGGCCTGGGTGCACAGCCCGCAGCTGGCCGACAGCGCACAGAAGCTGGGCGCCTTCTGCCGCTACGGCACGCGCCTGGAACTGCGCCTGAGCGAACTGGCGATCCTGCTTACCGCGGCCTGGTGGCAGTCCCAGGCGGAATGGCAGATCCACGAGCCCATCGCGCGCCAGGCGGGTTTGGCCGAGGGTGTGATCGAAGCGCTGCGGCGCGGTGAAGAACCGACTTTCGAGCGGGGCGATGAACGCCTGGTCTATCGCCTGGGGCGGAGTCTCTATGCGAATAAGCGGATCGGGCAGGCGCTCTATGACGAGGGAGTGGAGGCGTTCGGCGAGGCAGGGATGGTGGAACTGGTGGGTATCTTCGGTTACTACGCGCTGGTGGCCATGACCCTCAACGCCTTCGCCGTGCAGCGCGAGACGGAGGCGCCGCTGCCCTTCGCCGAGCCTTGAGCGCCGGCCCTGCTGGCGCAATCGCGGATGAATCCGCTCCTACAGGACGACGGCGTATAACCGCGAACGGTTATACACCCTACCCCATCCCACACCATTCCCCTGCGTGCGCAACTGACTTGCAGGCCGCGCCGGAGCGCTCTTCGTAGGAGCGAGCTTGCTCGCGAATGAGCCCCGCAGCGGAGTCCGTTCGCGAGCAAGCTCGCTCCTACGAGAAGCCGTGCTCGCCTGCAAGGAGCGGACCTTGTCCGCGATAGCCGGAGGTATCGGCGCAATTCGCGGATGAGATCCGCTCCTACGTTGTTTTCTGGGTTATTCCCCTTCGGGCCAGCGCAAGCGCTGTTCGCGATGGAGCCGCGTCCCGCGTTCGCGGGAATGACGTCGGAAAACACGAATCTCAATCCCGTCATTCCCGCGAACGCGGGAACCCAATAGACAACCGCCCCACCCACGCCATTCCCCTGTAGGAGCGCGCCCTGCGCGCGAAATCGCGGGCAGGGCCCGCGCCTACACGGCCAGCTGCGCCTCCAGCTCGGCGATGCGCGCCTGCAGGCGTTCGCGTTCGGCGCGGGCCGGGCCTATGTCTTCGTAGACGCTGATCAGGTGCTCCGGCAGGCCGTCCTGGCGGCGGCGTTGCAGCGAGGTGCGGGCGCGCACCCAGACGTAGCGGCCGTCCTTGCGCCGGCAGCGCTTCTCCACCACATAGCGGTCGATCTCGCCGGCCAGCATGCTGCGCAGCAGCTGCAGGTTGCGCTCCAGGTCGTCGGGGTGGGTGAGTTGCTGGAAAGTCATGCCGTAGAGCTCCTCGGCGCTGTAGCCGAGCAGTTCGCAGAGGCTGCCGTTGACGCGCTGCCAGGTGCCGTCCAGGCCGATGTAGGCCAGCGCGCCCCAGGTCAGCTCGAAGATGGCGCGGAAGCGCTCCTCGCTGTTGCGCAGCTCTTCTTCGGCGGCCATGCGCGCGGTGTTGTCCATGCTGATGCCGACTATCTTCACCGAGCGCCCGGCGCTGTCCTTGACCACCCGGGCGCGGGAGGCGATCCAGCGCAGCTCGCCGTCCGGGCGGTAGATGCGGAAGTCGCACTCGCAGCCGCTGCCTTCGGCGATGGCCTGGTCGTACATGGCGCGCATGGCGGCCACGTCCTCGGCCGGCAGGTGCGGCCAGAAGTCCTGGTTATGACTCACCGGCCAGCCGTAGACCTCCTCCACGTTGGGCGAGTAGGTCACCTCGTCGCTGATCAGGTTCCACTCCCAGGTGACGATGCGCGCGCTCTCCTGGGCCAGCTTCATGCGCGCCTCGCTCTCCATGATCTCGGCGGTGTAGCGGCGGCGCACGTCGGTCATCGGCAGTTCGATGGGCTCCAGCGCCTGCAGGTCGCGCACCGCCTCCTCGCCGTAGCGCAGCCAGATCCAGTTGACCTTGAGGAAGGCGGCCAGCTTGCGCAGGTTGTCGTAGTCGATCTCGCCGCCGCGCGTCCACTTGTGCACCGCGGTGCGCGAGATGCCCAGCGCGGTGGCCACGGCCTGCAGGGTCAGCTTGTTGAGCTCGAGCAATTCCTTGAGGCGGAAGGCGAAGCTGTTTTCCGTCATGCGCGGTCCTGTCCTGGAAGAAGCCTGGAGCCGCAGTATACACAGTTGTAAACCACCGGATTACAGCAAACCCCGGGGCGCACGGCCGTGCGCCCCGCCCGCTCACGCCAGGCCGGCCAGCTTCAGCCAATGGGCGTAGAAGCCCTCGGCCACGCGGTTCAGTTCAGCCACCTTGCGCGGCAGGTCGGCGAGCATCACCTCGGCGCTTTCCTGGCTCGGCTGGCTGGGGTCCAGGTACTGCGGCCAGCCGTTGATCCAGCCGCTGACCAGTTCCTCGGTCATCTCCGGGTGACCCTGCAGGCCGAGGACGAAACCGCCCCAGGAGAAGCCCTGGTTGGCGCACCAGGGGCTGGACAGCAGGTGCTCGGCGCCCTCGGGCAGCTCGAAGGTATCGCCGTGCCACTGGTAGATCGGGAATTCCTCGGGCAGGTGCACCAGCCACGGACTCGCGGACTCCAGGCGGCGCATCGGCTGCCAGCCCATCTCGGTGTAGCCCTGCTGGCGGATGGATGCGCCCAGGGCTTTGGCCAGCAACTGGCCGCCCAGGCAGTGGCCGATCAGCGGCACCCGGCGCTCGATGAAGCGACGCAGCGCCGCCACCTCGGTGCGCAGCCAGGGCAGGTCGTCATTCACGCTCATGGGGCCGCCCATGATGGCCACGGCTTTCGGGCGCCCCAGGTCGTAGCCGTCCAGCTCGCCGTGGTCGGCGCGGCGCACCTCGAAGCCCAGGCCAGCGTGGTCGAGCACGCGGGCCAGGTGGCCCGGCGGGCAGAAATCGGCGTGGGTCAGAATCAGGATATCGGTCATGCTTACCTCCGCGCGGCAGTCTGCCGCAAAAGGCGCGCGACCATAACCCCCAGCGCGCCCGCGGGCAGGCCCGCACCGCCTTCCGGCGGCGCGGGCGCATTGGGTTCATGGGAGTGGGAAGCCACCGGCCGACGCGGCCTGGCGGCGAGACGAACGTGTTGGATCAGGGACGCAGGCTGCTCACTTCCTGGGTAACCCCCCAGCCGTCGAGCACACCTCCGAGCGGCGCCACGACTTCCTCCAGGTCGTGTTCGAATGCGCCGATCGCCGCGTGGGTGGCGAACATCACCTTGCTGATCTGCAGGTTCCAGCCACCGTCGGAACGGGCTTCGACCTGGGCCCTCAGGGATTCGCCGCGGAATTGCCGGGCGGCCTGGCGGGCGTTCTGTTCATCGGGAAAGATGGCGAAGAAGTCGATGGGATGAATGCGGGCGAAATCGAAGCCCCCTTCCTTCATCCGGCGCAGCACATTGACACTGATATCCTCCGAGAGGGGCTTTTCCATGGTACGCACCTCCTTTCGAGACGTTC
>Ga0222426_101132_pt1 | contig 11794 bp, 12 predicted proteins | sample 2B50Ametagenome_FD_180087 | JGI IMG/M metagenome (GOLD analysis project Ga0222426, IMG submission 180087) | Enriched microbial communities from leaf-cutter ant dump, University of Wisconsin, Madison, United States - 2B50A (version 2) | ecosystem: Environmental > Terrestrial > Nest > Insects nest... | reverse complement strand
ACTCCCCCGCCACGGAGGCCCGCCCCGAGGGTACGTCCCTGTAGCCCGCGGGGCTCTCGCGACATCCATGTCGCATGACCTCCTGAGCGCGGGTTTCGCTCGGCCTTCTGAAGGGGCGTTTCGGTGCACGCGGATGTTTCCCTGGAAGTCCAAGAGCAAACGCGCTTTTGCTTTTGCTTTTCGTAGGAGCGAGCTTGCTCGCGAACCCCGCAGTCACTAGGTTATTCCCCTTCGGGCCAGCGCAAGCGCTGTTCGCGATGGAGCCGCGTCCCGCGTTCGCGGGAATGACGGGGTGGGGTTAGGCGTTTTCAGGATGACTCAGGATTCTCCCTTCGCTCAGGACAGCCCCCTCTCCCGCTTGCGGGAGAGGGTTGGGGAGAGGGCGCTCTTCCCCCTAACACCCAAAGCCCCGGCCCCCCGTTCGCGAGCAAGCTCGCTCCTACGAAGAGCGCCTCGGCGCGGCCTGCAAGACAGACCACCCATGTCATTGCCATTGTAGGAGCGGGCCCTGCCCGCGAATCGCGCGCAGGGCGCGCTCCTACAGGTAGGCATCGAGACCCCTGGGACGCACGGATGTAGGAGCGGACTCCGTCTGCGATTGGATTCCCCGACCACGCCGGCCGCCCCGGTGGCACGGATAGTCCCCGCCCGGCTTTCGCTCCCACCCCGCCTTACATCCGAAATCCCCGCCACCCAACGTGCTTATTTGATCGCCGTCAATTGCGAATCATTTGCGTAGAACTAGCGTGAGCCACGAGGGCCGGCGAATTCGAAGAATCATCGAATTGTCGATCAGCCCCTTCCGAATCGTTTGAGAGTGATCTCCGACTGTCTTCGGGAATTTTCGAGCCGCCTTTGAGGGAGGTATCGGGATGGTCGGATTCGAAACGCTCCTCGCGCTCTTGCCGAAGGTTCGCGTGGTTCATCACATTCCCGGGCGCATCCGCCTGAAGCTGGTGGACCTGGAGTTGCCTTCCGCCGCCCGCCTGCCGGAGCGTGGCGCCTTGCGCAAGGTCGATGACATTGCCGCGCGCATTCCCGGCGTGCGTTCGCTGCGGCTCAACCCGCTGGCGCGTTCCTGTGCCGTGGAGTACGACCCGCGGATCATTCCCGAGCAGGCCTGGGGCGATCTTCTTGCCGGCACCCGCTCGCCGGCGGCCCGCATCCTGGAAGAGATCCTGCTCGACAGCTACCGGGAGATCGTCGATGCGCAACTATGACGAGCCGATCCTGCGCGGGCGCCAGCTGCAACCCGCCGCGCCCTTCCCGATCCTGCACCAGGCGGTGCGCATCGCCCTGTACGACGAATACGCCGCGCGCAGTTTCTACGCCCGGGTGGTGGAGGCGTTCGGTGAGCGACCGCCGTTCCCCGCCGTGCTGCGCGACCAGGAACGGCACATCCAGACGCTGTCGGCGTTGGCCGCGCGGTTCGGTATTCCCCGGCCGCTGGACCCCTTCCCGGCGGAGACCGCCATCGAGCCGACCTGGCTGGCCAACTGCATGCGCGCGGTGGTGGGCGAGAGCGCCAACGTCCGCCTCTACGACTACCTGCTGGCCCACGTGCGCCAACCCGAGGTGCGCCGGGTGTTCCTCGACCTGCAGGCCGCCGCTTCCGCCAACCACCTGGCGGCGTTCCGCGAGGCGGCCATCGACGCCTTCGACCAGGAGCGCTACCACGCCGGCAAGGGCGTTCCGCCGCAGGAGGCCTACGCCAGCCATGGCCCGATTTCCGATTTCACCGAATACCTGATCGCCCACCTCAGCGGCCAGGGCGGCCTGCTGGGCCTGGCTGGGCCGTTGCTGCGGCGCGTCAACCCGGTGCTGCTGGCCGGCGTGGCCGTCGGTGGCGGCGGTGTCTACCTGTGGAAACACCAGCGCGCAAATCCTGCACACCCTGCACACCCTGCACACCCTGAAGAGGAGAACTGACCATGCAGCCACTGATTTCCTTCGCCGCCGGGGTGGTGGCCGGGGCCGTCGCCCTGCGCCTGATCCGCCGCGGCAAGGCGGCGAGAACCGCCGAAGAACCGCCAGCGGCCGAACCGGCGCCGGTGCCCGTCGTGGTGCCCAAGGCCGCGCGCCGGCCCGCCGCGAACAAGGCCGCGTCGGCGAAGAAACCCGCCGCCCGCCCACGCAAGGCCACCCGGCCTGCGCCCGCCACGGAGCCGGGGGCATGAAAGCCTATCCGGTGGTGCGCGGGGCGGGGTGGGATGACGCCAACTTCGCCAAGGGCTTCGTCGCCAGCGCCTGCCTGTCCGCCTTCCAGGATGCGAGCGGGCAGCCCGACCTGCGGCGGGTGGCGCGCCATGCCCTGCAGGGCGGCACCGCGCTGTGCGCCGGCACCCTCGCGGCGCGGGCGCTGCAACGGCAGGAATACGCACGGGCGCTGTTCGCCGGCATGGCCGGGGCAGTGGGCGTGATGCTTGTGGAACGTTGGCTACGCGACGGGGCACGGCCCTGTCAGGAGAACTGAGCATGGCTAAGAAGGGCAAGCGGCGGCACCACGCCGCCGGATATGGCTACGGGGAAGAGGCTTACGCCGGCAACGCTTACGGCGGCTACGGCTATGCGCCGCAGAACCCGCCCGGCTGGCAGATGCCGCCGCCGCAGATGATGGGCGGCGCGCCGGGCATGCAGGAGGCGGCCGGGCTGTTCGGCCTGGCCGGCGGGATGGATGCCGGCATCCTCCAGGGGCTGCCGACCTTCCTGCGTTCGCGGCACACCGAGCAGTTCCTCCTCGGCCTGCTGGTCGGCGGCGCGGCGGCCTGGGTGATGAGCGACGAGGAACTACGCGGCAAGCTGATGAAGTCCGTGGTGAAGCTCTACGCCAACCTGGCCGGCGGCCTGGAGGAGTTCAAGGAGCAGATGGCCGACCTCAAGGCCGAGATGGGCGCGCAGCAAAGCGGTGACAAGTAATGCCGGGGCCCTGGTTCGCCAGCCTCGACCTGGTGCACGGCAGCGCCGGGCGGGTGCGCTATCGCTACCGCTGCCAGGCGGGCAGACGTGGCGAACTGCACCGCATCGAGTGGGCCGTCGAGTCCCTGCGCGGGGTGCGCAAGGTGCGCGTCAACCCGGCGATCCAGGCCCTGGTCGTCGAGTACGAACGCGCGCTGACCGATGCCGAGCGCCTGCGCCAGGACATCCTCGCCCTGGAGTACCCGGACCTGCCGCTGGCCGCGGGGCGGGCCGGCGGCCATGGCGACGAATCGCCGGCCGGGGTGCTGACCACCGGCGCGGCGCTGCTGGCCGACCGCCGTTTGCAACCGGAACTGCAGGGCCCGCTGTCCATGGCGGTGTCGCTGCCGCTGTTCGGCAAGGCCCTGGCGGAACTGGTGCAGCGGGGCATCACCTCCCACGTGCTGGAGGCGCTGGCGGTGGCCATCTCCATCGGCCGCCAGGACTTCCTCACCGCCAACATCACCACCTTCCTGCTGGCGCTGGGCGACTACCTGGAGCGCTCCATCGAGCGCCATTCGGACAACCTGCTCAAGAGCCTGCTGCGCCCGGCCAGCAACGAAGTCTGGGTGGAGCGTGACGGCGTCGAGCAACTGATCGACGCCCGCGAAGTGGCCTTCGGCGACACGGTGATCGCCGCCACCGGCACGGTGATCCCGGTCGACGGCACGGTGCTGGGCGGCGAGGCGCTGGTCAACCAGGCGACCATGACCGGCGAGAGCGTGCCGGTGGTGCGTCACCGCGGCGACATCGTGCTCTCCGGCACGCTGGTGGAGGAGGGGCGCCTGCGCATCTACGCGGAAAAGGTCGGCCGCCACGCCGCCGCGGCGCGCATCGCCAGCTTCGTCGAGCAATCCCTGGCGGTGAAGAGCGCCACCCAGCTGGAAGCCTCGCGCCTGGCCGACCGTCTGGTGCCCATGGTGCTCGGCCTGGCCGGCGGCACCTGGCTGCTGTCGGGCAGCCTGCAGCGCGCCTCGGCGGTGCTCCAGGCCGACTATTCCTGCGCCCTCAAGCTGGCCACGCCGGTGGCGTTCAAGGCCTCGATGTACCAGGCCGGCCGCCACGGCGTGCTGGTCAAGGGCGCCAACGCCCTGGAGCGTCTGGCCGAGGCGGACACCTTCGTCTTCGACAAGACCGGCACCCTGACCACCGGCGCCCTGCGCGTCACCGACTCGCTGGTGTGCAGCGCCGGCTACAGCGCCGAGGACGTGATCAACATCGCCGCCTCGGTGGAAGAACACTACTACCACCCCATGGCCATGGCGGTGGTCGAGGCGGCCAGCCACCTGCCGCACCGGCAGCACTTCAACCACGGCGAGGTGGAGTTCATCGTCGCCCACGGCGTGGCCAGCGTCATCGACGGCAAGCGCATCGTGGTTGGCTCGCGGCACTTCGTCGAGGAGGACGAGGGCATTTCCACCGCCGCTTACGCGCAGGACATCGAGCGCCTGCGCCGGGCAGGCAAGACGCTGCTGTACATCGGCTACGGCGGCGAGTTGCTCGGCGTGCTGGGCATGCTCGACAGCGTGCACCCGGACAGCGCCGCGACCATCGCCCGCCTGCGCGAGCTGGGCGCCCGGCGCATCGTCATGCTCACCGGCGACCACCCCGAACGCGCCCAGGCGCTGGCCGACGAGCTGGGCCTGGACGGCTTCCGCGCCGGTCTGCTGCCGGACGAGAAGGCCGAGGCGATCAAGGCCCTGGCCGAGGAGGGCGCGCGCATCGCCTTCGTCGGCGACGGCATCAACGACGCGCCGGCGCTCAGCGGCGCCCACGTCGGCATCTCCATGCGCCAGGGCTCGGACATCGCCCGCCTGGCCTCGGACATCGCCCTGCTGGAAGACGGCATCGCCGGGGTGGCCGACGTGCGGGCCATCGCCATGGCCGCGCGCGACCTGATCAACAGCAACTTCAAGCTCATCGCCGGCCTCAACAGCAGCATCCTCGGCGCCGCCGCGCTGGGCCTGCTGAGCCCGGTCTCGGCCTCGATGCTGCACAACGGCTGCACCATCGGCATTCTCCTGCGCGCCCTGGCCGGCGCCGGGCTGCCGCGCCCGCCGCGCCCGCAGGAGGCCCCATGAGCAGCGAGGCACTGCCGCTGAGCATGGCCGGGGAGAACGTCAAGGTGCGCATCGTCGCGCTGCTCGGCGGGCCGGGCCTGGCCAGGCGGTTGACCGAGATGGGGCTGAACGTCGGCAGCGAGATCACCGTGCGGCAAAGCCAGGGCGGCGGTCTGGTGGTATCCAGGGGCGAGACGCGTTTCGCCCTGGGTGCCGGAGTGGCTCACAGAATCATGGTGTGCCCCGTCTGACGGCGCACCGGGAGGCAGACCATGGCAATGCTGAAAGAACTGGCGGTGGGTGAGCGGGCCAGGGTGACCGGTTTCAACCAGGGCGGCAGCGCCTACCGGCGCAAGCTGCTGTCCATGGGCCTGACCCCCGGCGCCGAACTCTCGGTGACGCGGGTGGCGCCGATGGGCGACCCGGTGGAGATCCGCGTGCGCGGCTTCTCCCTGTCGCTGCGCAAGGCCGAGGCCGATGCGCTGATGGTGGAGCGCCTGCCATGACCGAGCATCGCGTCGTCGCCCTGGTGGGCAACCCCAATTGCGGCAAGACCACGGCGTTCAACGCCCTCACCGGTTCGCGCCAGCGCGTCGGCAACTGGCCGGGGGTGACGGTGGAACGCAAGGTCGGCGAATACCGCTTCGAAGGCGAGCGCTACGAAGTGGTCGACCTGCCCGGCACCTATTCCCTCGACGTGGTCGACCAGGAAGTCTCGCTGGACGAAAAGATCGCCCGCGACTACGTGCACGCCAACGAGGCGAGCCTGGTGGTCAACATCGTCGATGCCTCCAACCTCGAGCGCAACCTCTACCTGACGTTGCAGCTGGCCGAGATGCAGGTGCCGCTGGTGGTGGTGCTGAACATGGTCGACGTGGCCGAGGAAAAGGCCATGCGGGTGGACGCCGGCAAGCTCGCCGAGCGCCTGGGCTGCCCGGTGGTGCCCGTGGTGGCCTCGGAAGGCACCGGCATCGACGAACTCAAGCTGGCGCTGCGCGAAGCCCTGCGCCAGGCCCGCCGGCCGGGCGTGAAGGTGACCTACGACGCCGCCCTGGAACAGGCCATCGGCAAGCTGCTACCGCAACTGGCCGAGGCGGGCAGCGGCATGGCGCCGCGCTGGTTGGCGGTGCGACTGCTGGAGGGCGACGACCTGGCCCGCGCCATCGCCGGGCCGCAGGCGACCGGGGCGGCGAACCGGCTGGCCGAGGAACTGGGCGACGACATCGACGTGATGGTGGCGGACGCCCGCTACGGGCTGGCCAACGACATCACCCGCGAGGCCCTGACGCGCCTCGGCCGCACCAGCCGCGACCTGACCGACCGCATCGACCGCGTGGTGCTCAACCGCATGCTGGGCATCCCGATCTTCTTCGCGATGATGTACCTGATGTTCATGTTCACCATCAACATCGGCAGCTCCTTCATCGACCTCTTCGACCAGCTCGGCGCGCTGTTCTTCGTCGACGGCCTGGGCCGCCTGCTCGGCTCGTTCGGCACCCCCGACTGGCTGGTGGCGCTGCTGACCCAGGGCATCGGCGCCGGCGTGCAGACGGTGGCCACCTTCATCCCGGTGATCGGCTTCCTCTTCCTGTTCCTCTCGGTGCTCGAAGACTCGGGCTACATGGCTCGCGCGGCCTTCGTCATGGACCGCTTCATGCGCTGGGTGGGGCTGCCCGGCAAGTCCTTCGTGCCGATGATCGTCGGCTTCGGCTGCACCGTCCCGGCGGTGATGGCCACGCGCACCCTGGAACACCGCCGCGACCGCTTGCTGACCATCGCCATGGCGCCGTTCATGTCCTGCGGGGCGCGGTTGCCGGTGTACGTGCTGTTCGCCGCGGCGTTCTTCCCCGAGCACGGGCAGAACGTGGTGTTCGGCCTCTACCTGATCGGCATCGGCGCCGCCGTGCTGACCGGCCTGCTGCTCAAGCACAGCCTGCTGGAAGGCGAGGCCACGCCCTTCATCATGGAGCTGCCGCCGTACCACATCCCCACGGTCAAGGGCGTGCTGCTGCACACCTGGGCGCGGCTCAAGGGCTTCGTGATCAAGGCCGGGCGCATCATCGTGCCCACGGTGCTGGTGCTGAACATGCTGAATTCCACCGGCACCGACGGCAGCTTCGCCAGCGTGGCGCCCGACCACTCGGTGCTGGCCGAGGTGGGCCGGGGCATAGCGCCGGCCTTCAGCCCCATGGGCGTGACCGAGGAGAACTGGCCGGCGGCGGTGGGCATCATCACCGGCATCCTGGCCAAGGAAGCGGTGGTCGGTACGCTCAACGCCACCTACGGCGCGCTGGCCGGGCAGGGGGAAGCGGAGGAGGACAAGCCCTTCGACCTGGCCGGCGGCATCGTCGACGCCTTCGCCACCGTGCCGGCCAACCTGGCCGAGGCCTTCGGCCGCTGGACCGACCCGCTCGGCCTGGAGGCCGACCTGGGGGACCAGGACGCGGTCGCCGCCGCCAATGAGGTGTCGAGCAGCATCTTCGGCGCCATGGTCACTCGTTTCGTCAGCGCCTCGGCGGCCTTCGCCTACCTGCTGTTCGTGCTGCTCTATTCGCCCTGCACGGCCGCCATGGCCGCCGTGTACCAGGAGGCCGGCACCCGCTGGATGCTCTTCGTGGTGGGCTGGACCACCGGCCTGGCCTACGGCGTGGCGGTGCTGTTCTACCAACTGGTGAACTGGGCGGAGCACCCGCTGAGTTCGCTGGCCTGGTGCACCGGTGTGCTGCTCGCCTTCGCCGCCGCCTTCGTTTCCCTGCGCATCGCCGGCCAGCGCGCGCCACGGGCGCCGGCCGGCGTGCCGCTCTCGCCATCCGCAGGAGGCTCGCCATGATCCTGTCGCAACTGAGCGACTACCTGAAGCTGCACGGGCGCGTCAGCCTGCACGACATGCAGCACTACCTGGACACCACGCCCGAGGCCCTGGAAGGCATGCTCGCCGTGCTCGAACGCAAGGGCCGGGTGCGCCGCCTGCCGAGCGGCACCTCCTGCGGCGGGGGGACCTGCTGCAAGTGCGACCCGGCCAGCATCGTCGTCTACGAATGGGTCGCCGCGGCCACGCCCGGCAATGGCTAGCGAGACCGGGCGCGGGGCCATGAGGCGGCCGCCGGCGCTGCTGGTCATCGGCATCCATCGCGAGGAACTGGCTTTCGGCGAGCGCGTCGCCGAAGGCGTGGACCCCGCCCGGGCGGACGTGCAGCGCATCCCCGACGGCCTGTCCGGGCGCCACCCGCGGGCGGACCAGCGCTTCCACCACGAACTCCTGCATGCCGCCCTGTACGAGCAACTGCTGCCGCTGGCGAGCGGCCGCTACCGGGTGCTGATCGACCTGCACAGCGGCCGCGACCGTGATGGCCCGAGCGTGGACCTCTACTGCGGCCACCCGCGCTTCTGCCAGGCGCTGGCGGCGGCCCTGGCCCGGGAAGGCCTGGCCGGCCGCGGCATTGAAGTGGTGCCGCTGGGCGAGTCGGTCGCCACGGTGATCCCCCGGCGCATCTGGGACAACCCGCGCTTCCTCTACGTCGGCATGGAGGTCTACCTGCCCGACGGCGAGCAGGGCGAAGCCGTGGAACTGGCCAGGCGGCTGGTGGGCCTGGTCAGCCAGGAGGCGCAGGCGTTAGCGGACGGTTAGCGCAGGATGTGCCGGCGGTGCGTGCTCAGGTGCACCCCGAGGCAGGCGACGAACACCGCGCCGCAGGCCGCATGCCCGCGCTTGGAGCCCATGCCCACCAGGGCCAGCGAACTGCCCAGCCCGGCGATCATCCCCAGCTTGGCGTAGCGGTTGACGCGCATCTTCAGCGGGCGCCGGCCGGCGGCCTGCAGCGGGGCGGCCAGTTCGGCGTCGACCAGCGCGTCGATGCGGCCCTCGAAGTCCACAAGGCTGGCCTGCTCCGCAGCGAAATGCACCAGCAGCGAACCCGACTTGGCGTTGGCCTCGCAGGAAAGCACGCCGTCCAGGGCGGCCAGCTTGTCGTGCAGCCTGTGCAGGCGTTCGGCATTGCGCAGCCGGGCGTCCCGGACACGGATGCGGCCGGGCAGGGAGGAAACGATGTTGGTCATGGGGGCGGCGAGCGGCTGATAGGAGTCCGCATCATAGCGATTTGTATTCCGCCGCAGAGTCGCCGGCGGTCGGCTCGACGTGGCGGGCGCGGGGCGGCTTGCATCGCCGGCACGGGAAAGGCACCGGCGGGTGTCGCCTGGTGCCTGTGCCGTCGTCACCAGGTATCGATGAACGACCGCCCGCCGGCCTCCGCGGGTGCGGCGCCGGAGGCGGCGTTGAGGCCACGCAGCAGCCAGGCGCGGGTATCCGCCGGGTCGATCACCGCGTCGATCTCCAGGTAGCTCGCCATGTTCAGCGCCTTGCCGCTCTCGTAGGCCTTGGCCACCAGCTTGTCGAACAGCGCCTGGCGCGCGGCTTCGTCCGGCTGCGCGCCTAGCTCCTTGGCGAAGCCCAGCCGTACCGCGCCCTCCAGGCCCATGGCGCCGAACTCACCACTGGGCCAGGCGGCGGTGAACAGCGGCGCGTGGAAGCTGCCGGCGGCCATCGCCTGGGCGCCCAGGCCATAGCCCTTGCGCAGCACCACCGTGAAGAAGGGCACGCTGAGGCTGGCGGCGGTGACGAACATGCGCGAGACGTGGCGCACCGTGCCCTGCTTTTCCGCCTCGGGGCCGACCATGAAGCCGGGGGTGTCGCACAGCGAGACGATCGGCAGGCCGCGCGCCTGGCACAGCTGCATGAAGCGCGCGGCCTTGTCGCCGGCCACCGCGTCGATGGCGCCGCCCAGGTGCGCGGGGTTGTTGGCGATCAGGCCGAAGGGCTTGCCCTCGATGCGCACCAGCGCGGTGACCAGCCCGGGGGCGAACTGGCGGCGCAGCTCCAGCACGCTGCCCTGGTCGGCGAGCAGCTCGATCACCCGGCGGATGTCGTAGACGCGCAGGCGGTTCTCCGGGATCACATGGCGCAGCTCGCGCGGGTCGGCGCATTGCCAGTCGCCCGTCTCGCCCTGGAAGTACGCCAGGTACTGCTTGGCCACCCGCACTGCCTCGGCCTCGTCCTCCACCAGCACGTCGATCACCCCGTTGGGGCCCTGCACGCTGGTCGGGCCGACCTCTTCCGGCGTGTAGCTGCCCAGGCCGCCGCCCTCGATCATCGCCGGGCCGGCCATGCCGATGCTGGCGTTGCGGGTGGCGATGATCACCTCGCAGCAGCCGAGCAGGGCGGCGTTGCCGGCGAAGCAGCGGCCGGACACGACACCGACGGTCGGCACCCGCCCCGAGAGCTTCGCGAAGCTGACGAAGGTGTGGCAGTCCAGCCCGGCCACGCCGACGAAATCGGTGTCTCCCGGGCGGCCGCCGCCGCCCTCGGCGAACAGCACCACCGGCAGGCGCCACTGCGCCGCCAACGCGAGCAGGCGGTCGGTCTTCTTGTGGTTCATCACCCCCTGGGTGCCGGCGAGCACCGTGTAGTCGTAGGCGATGGCCATGCAGCGCGCCGCCTGCTCGCCGAACCGCGCGGCGCCCACGGTGCCGATGCCGGCTACCAGGCCGTCGGCCGGGCTCAGCTCCAGCAGTTCCTCGGTGGAGCGGCGCCGGCGCTGCGCGGCCAGGGCCATGGCGCCGTATTCGCTGAAGCTGCCTTCGTCCAGCAGGTCCGCCAGGTTCTCCCGGGCGGTGCGCTGGCCAGTCCTGCGCCGCTTGGCCACCGCCGCGGGGCGGCGCGCGTCGGTCAGGCGCTCGTGGCGTTCCCTGACCTCGGCCAGGTCGGCGCGGATGTGGGCGAGGTCGACGGCCTGCTCGCTCAACGCCGCGCCACCCTCGACCTCGGCCGGTTCGAGGAACAGCAGCGGCTGGTCCTCGGCCAGCGCATCGCCCGGGGCCGCCGCCAGCAAGCGGACGATGCCGCCGCTTGTGGCCTTGACTTCGAACTCCATCTTCATCGCCTCCAGCACGGCGACGGTCTGGCCGGCGGCCACGCTGTCGCCCTCCGTGACTGCCAGGGCCACCACCACACCGGTGCTCGGCGCGTTCAGGGCGATGGTGCCGGGCGGCGCATCGACGTTCTGGCGCCGGGTTTCGGCCACGCTGCCGGCACCGCTGAAATAGCGGTGCGGGTGGCTCTCGCCGCGCGCGCTGAGCAGTTCGCGCAGGTGGCGCTCGACGAAGCGGGTGTCGACCTGGTTGGCGGCGACCTCCTCGCGTTGCAGCAGGTTCTGCAGCAGGTGCAGGTTGCTCGCCACGCCTTCCAGGCGGAACTCGCAGAGCGCGCGGTAGGCGCGGCGCAGGGCACCGGGATAGTCGCCGGCACTGGCGATCAGCTTGGCCAGCAGCGAGTCGTAGGCCGGGCTGACCGCATAGCCGGCGTAACCGTAGCCGTCCACCCGCAGGCCGGGGCCGGAGGGCGGCTGGTAGGCGCTCAGCACGCCGGCGGCCGGTCGCGCGCTGCCGTCGGCCTGGAGCGTTTCCAGGTTCAGCCGCAGCTGTATGGCGCAGCCCTGCACGGCGGGCGGTTGGTCCAGCTGAAGTTCGCCGAGCGTGGCGCCGGCGGCCAGGCGTAGTTGGGCGTGCAGCAGGTCGACGCCGGTGACCTGCTCGGTGACCGTGTGCTCCACCTGGATCCGCGGGTTGGCCTCCATGAAGTAGAAGCGCCCGTCGGCCACCAGGAACTCGAAGGTGCCCAGGCCGCGGTAGTCCACCGCGCCGGCCAGGCGCAGGGCGCAGGCGATGATGGCCTCGCGCAGGCCCGCGTCCAGGCCGGGGCTGGGGGCGATTTCCACCAGCTTCTG
>Ga0222426_101128_pt1 | contig 11826 bp, 9 predicted proteins | sample 2B50Ametagenome_FD_180087 | JGI IMG/M metagenome (GOLD analysis project Ga0222426, IMG submission 180087) | Enriched microbial communities from leaf-cutter ant dump, University of Wisconsin, Madison, United States - 2B50A (version 2) | ecosystem: Environmental > Terrestrial > Nest > Insects nest >... | reverse complement strand
AGCAGCAGGAGCCAGCGCGAGGCGGCCGGAGGTGCGCCGACGTCGTCGGTTCGGGAAGAGCGGGAAAGGGTCATGGCAGGTCCGTCGTTGAGCCAGGGGAACACCCGACGCACGCTAACCATCCCGGCATTGCGGAAAAACCGGCTAGGATTCCTAACATAACGGACTTATCTGTCCGCAATCCTTCGCGAGCGCCGCCGCACAATGGGCGCACGCCCAACCCAAGGCGCCACGCCATGGATAGCCTCAACGGCCTGCGGGTCTTCCTGCAGGTCGCCGAAACCCTCAGCTTCGCCCAGGCCGCGCGCCTGCTCGGCCTCTCCGCCTCGGCGGTGGGCAAGAGCGTCGCGCGCCTGGAGGAACGCCTGGGCGTGCGCCTGTTCCACCGCAGCACGCGCAGCCTCAGCCTGAGCAACGAAGGCCTGCTATTCCTCGAACGCTGCCGCCGCGTGCTCGACGAACTGGCGGCGGCGGAACAGGAACTGGCCCAGGCCACCCAGCAGGCCCGCGGCCGCCTGAAGATCAGCATGCCGCTGGTCAGCGGGCTGTTCCCCCAGGTGCTCCCGGAATTCATGCGCTGCTACCCGCGCATCCAGCTGGACATCGACTTCACCGACCGCCTGGTGGACGTCATCGAGGAAGGCTTCGACCTGGTGGTGCGCAGCGGCGAGCTGCGCGACTCGCGGCTCAAGGCGCGCCAGCTGGGCGACTTCCACCTGCTGCTGGTGGCCGCGCCGGCCTACCTGCGCCAGTACGGCACGCCCCGGCGTCCCGCCGACCTGGCCGGGCACCTGTGCCTGCACTACCGCTTCCCGAGCACCGGCAAGCTGCAGAAGTGGCCGCTGCGCCTGGCCCCGGGCGAGGCGGAACCGCGCCTGGACGGCGGCCTCACCTGCAACACCGCCGACACCCTGATCAGCGTCGCCGGCCAGGGCATGGGCATCGCCTGCCTGCCGGACTTCGCCGTGCGCGGCGCGCTGTCCGACGGCAGCCTGGTGCAGGTGCTGGCCGAGCACACCGAACACCAGGGCAGCTTCCACGCGCTGTGGCCGGCCGGGCGGCGCATGCCGCTGAAGCTGCGGGTGTTCCTCGACTTCCTCGGCGACCGCCTGTTCGCCGCGCGCTGAGCCGCCGTCAGCGGATGAACTCGCGGCTGACGGCGCGGAAGGTCTCGCTGCCGGCGCGCTCCAGCCATTCGAAGGCGACCATCTCGCGGTTGACGATCACCGCGCCGGCCTGGCGCATGCGCTCCAGGGCCAGGGCCTTGTCCTCCGGGCGCCGCGAGCCGACCGCCTCGGCCACCACGTAGACCTCGCGGTCCTCGGCCAGCAGGCCGAGCACGGTCTGCAGCACACAGACATGGGCCTCGGTGCCGCACACCACGAACTGCCGGCGCTCGCCGCCGGGCATCTGCAGCAGGCCCGGGTCGGCCACCGCGGAGAAGGCGATCTTCTCCAGGATGGCCGCGGCCGGCAGGTGCTCGCGCAGCTGCGCCAGTGTCGGGCCCAGGCCCTTGCTGTATTGCTCGGTGGCCAGCACCGGCACGCCCAGGCGCTGCGCCACGGCCAGCAGCCAGGCGCTGTGCTGCAGCAGCGCCTCGGCGTCGTGGATGGCGGGGAACAGGCGTTCCTGGATGTCGATGAGGAGGAGGGTCGAGGTGGGGGCGTGGAGCAGCATGGGGGAGTCTCCTGGGGTGGTTCTTCTTTTTCGGCTTGCTGTGTGGGGGTGTCAACTGGATGTTGTGCAGGGGACCGATGGTGCGGGGGATTTGCTCGGGTGTTTATCCTTTGAGCCCGCCTGCCCTCTCCCTAACCCTCTCCCTGAAGGGAGAGGGGACCGTTCGGCGCGGGTGGATATTCCGGCGTTAGCCGGCCATGAGAAACCACACTGTCCGCCGGTACGGACAAGCCCCCTCTCCCTTCAGGGAGAGGGCTGGGGAGAGGGAGCCACGCCCACAAGCCGCGCCGAAACCTCCCCCCGCACCAAAGAAAAAGGCCCCTGCAAAAGGGGCCCTCCTCTCTTCAGCCATGCACCCTCAATGCCCCGTCACATCCCCGCGGCGGCTGGTCTCGAAGAGGAACCAGGTGCGCTGCTCGGTCTCGTCGATCCAGTTCTCGATGAGGCTGGCGGTGGCGATGTCGTGGTACTCGTCGCACAGGTCGTGGACTTCGCGCATGTAGGCGGTCAGCGACTTGTTGTCTTCCTGCAGCTCGGCCAGCATGTCCAGCGGCTGGACGAACTCGGCGTCGTTGTCGGCGATGCGCTTCAGGCGGCCGATGTGGCCGATGGAGCGGATGGTGTTGCCGCCGATCTTGCGCACGCGCTCGGCGATCGGGTCGGTCATGGCGAAGATTTCGGTGGCCTGGTCGTCCAGCAGCAGGTGGTAGTCGCGGAAGTGCGGGCCGCTCACGTGCCAATGGAAGTTCTTGGTCTTCAGGTACAGGGCGAAGACGTCGGCCAGCAGGCGGCTCAGGGCCGCGCTGAGGTCGCGGGTGGCGTCCCTGGACAGGTCCGACGGGGTCGCCAGGGCCGGTGCGCGGCGCGGTGCCGGCTTGGCCGCGGCGGCGGGTTTGGCGGCAGCTGCCGGCTTGGCGGCGGGTTTCTTCGCTGCCGGCTTTTTCGCCGCGGCAGGTTTCGCAGCAGCGGGTTTGGCAGCAGCCGGCTTGGCCGCAGCCGGCTTGCTGGCGACGGTCTTGGGTGCAGCGGGTTTCTTCGCAGTGGCTGCGGTTTTCTTCATCTCGATCACCTCAAGGGGTCTTGTGGATGCCGCCCCTGTGCGTGCCGAAACTGGCGGTCCGGGACGAGCCTGACGCACTCCCTGCGTTATTCCTCTCACGGCCAAGAGTGCGCTCTTGAGCCTACCTCGCCGCGCTTCGATTGCAAGTCGTCGCGCCGCCCAACGTGCGGCGCAATGACGCCGGGCAAGACTCAGGATTGCACGGCGAAGCACGCGTCGAGGCGGCTGTACCCCATACCGACACCCTTGTGCACCTTGAGTTGCACGGGGATGCGTTCCTTGAGCGCCTCGACGTGGCTGATCACGCCGATGCTCTTGCCGCTGGCGTTGAGGCTGTCGAGGGCGTCCAGCGCCACTTCCAGGGTCTCGCCGTCGAGGGTGCCGAAGCCTTCGTCGAGGAACAGCGAGTCGATGCTGGTCTTGTGGCTGACCAGGTCGGACAGCGCCAGGGCCAGGGCCAGGCTGACCAGGAAGCTCTCGCCGCCGGAAAGGGTGCGGCAGTCACGGGCGACGTCGCCCTGCCAGGTGTCCACCACTTCCAGTTCCAGCTCGCCGTCGCTGCGCCGCGCCATTTGGTAGCGGCCGTGCAGGCGCTGCAGTTGCCGGTTGGCCAGGTGCACCAGGTGGTCGAGGGTCAGGCCCTGGGCGAAGCGCCGATACTTGGCGCCGTCGGAGGAGCCGATCAGGCCGTTCAGGCGTTGCCAGAGATCGTGGTGCGCCTCCTGCGCGGCGATCTCGGCGAACAGCGCCTGCTGGCTGGCGCGGCGCACGTCGTCACCCTGCAGTTGCGCGCGCACTTCGCCCTGGCGCTGGCCCAGTTCGCGCAGCTGGGTGGCGAGGGCCTGCAACTGCTCGTCGAGGGCCGGCAGTTCCAGTTCGCCCAGCGGCTGCGCACGCAGTTGGCGCTCGGCTTCTTCGGCGGCGGCGCGCAGTGCCACGGCCTCGGTCAGTGCGGTGTCCAGGCGAGCCTTGAGTTCGCCCAGGCGCAGGCGTTCGCCGTCTTCCAGCAACGCGGCGAGGAAGGCCGCCAGCTCGGCGAACGGGCTTGCAGCCAACGCCTGCTGCCAGGTGCGCTCGCATTCGGCCAGGGTAGTGCGCGCCTGCTCCAGGTGCGCGGCGAGGCTCTGCTCGCGGCCGAGCAGCGCATCGGCCTGGCGCTGCGCCGCCTGCAGGGCCGACTCAGCCGCTTGCAGGGCCTGTTGCGGCTGCGCCTCGGGCGCCGGCTCCGGCAATGCCTGCTCGCCACTGGCGCTCCAGCGTTCGCGCCATTGCCCGGCTTGCGCTTCGGCTTCCTGCAACAGGCGCCGGGCTTCGCGCTCGGCCTCCTGCAGTTGCTGGTCCCGTTGCTGGGCCTGCTGCCAGGCGCGCCATTCGCCTTCGCGCTCGGCTAGCCAGGCTGCGCCTTGCTCGGGCAAGGCAGCGGCGAAACCGTCGAGGCTGGCCAGCAGTTCGGCGGCCTGGCGTTCGGCCTGCACCTGCAATTGTTCCAGGCGTTGCTGCTGTTCCGCCTGGCGCTGCTGTGCATTGTCCAGATCGCGACGCAGCAAAGCCTCCTGCTGCAACGCGGCCGCATGGCTGCGCTCGGCGTGCTCGCGGGCGCTCGCGGCCTGCTGCAACTCGCCCTTGAGCGCATCGAGCGCCGCCAGGCGTTCCTGCAGGTCGGCCAGGGCCTGTTCCTGGGCCTGGCGAATCGCGGCCAAGCCGGCGGCATCCTCGATGGCTAGGTTCTGCTCGATCGACTGGCGCTGCCATTCGGCATCGAGCTGATGCAGTTGTTCGCGCAGTTGCTCCAGTTGCTGCCGGACCTGTGCGGCCTGGGCCGTCACGTCGGAGAGTTCGTCGCGCAGCGCCACGCCGTCGCTTTCCAGTGCGGTCAAGGCTGCGCGGCATTCATCGAGGGCGCGGCGCGTCTGCGACACGTCCAGCGCCTGGTAGCTGGCGATGGCCGGGTGTTCGTGGGAGCCGCACAAGGGGCAGGCTTCGCCGGGCTGCAGTTGTGCTCGATATGCCTCCAGGGCCTGGATGCGCTGCTCCTGCTCCAGCAGCTTCTCCTTGTCGGCGACCTGCTGTTTCAGCCCCTTGTAGCGCTCGCGCAGTTCGGCGATCGCGGTTTCCTTCTGCGCCTGGCGTTGCTGCAGCGAATCGAGCTGGGGTTGCAGGCGGGCAGACTGCGCGCTGGCCTGTCCGCGGCTCTGCGCCAGCTGTTGCAGGCGGTCCAGCGCCCTGCCCTGCTGCTGCAATTGCTGCCAGCGTTCGCGCAGGGCGCTTTCACCGGCGCCTTGCAGCAGGGCCTGCAAGCGCGCCTGCTGCTGCGCCTCGGCCTGGCGCGCCGCGTCCAGCGCTTGCCCGGCGCCAGCCAGGGCCTGGCCATGGGCGGCGAGTTGGCCGTGCAACGATTGGATGGCGGAGGCTTCCTGCTCCAGGCGCGCGCGGGCGCCCTGAAGTTCACCACCGAGCTGTTCGCGCTGGGCGAATTGCGCGCGCCAGCCCCCCAGCAGTTCACCCAGGCGGGCGCGTTGCGGGTGCGCGGCAAGCTGCGCCTGTACTTCGCGGCGCTGCGTTGCGAGTTCATCGATGGCGCGCTGGCGCTGCCCCGCCCACTGCGCGCTGTACTGGCTGGCCTGCCACAGGCTGCGCACGGCCTGCTCCGCGCAGTCCCGCTGCTGGCGTTGCAGGTCCGCCAGGCCGGTTTCGTCTCGCTCCAGCGCCTGGCGCGCCTGTTGCCAGGCCCCATGCAGCGGCTGCAGGCGTGCCGCTGGCTCGCTGGCGGCCAGGCGCTGCAGGTCGGGGGTTGCCTGGAGCAGGGCATCGCGGGCCTGCTGCTCCCGCGCGGCGGCCTGCTGGTGCTGGTGTTCGGCGCGGGAAAGGTCCTCGCGCCAGCGGCGCTGGGCCTGCAGTTCGGCCTGGCGCTGGAGCAGCGGTGCTTCCTCGGCCAGCAGGCGTTCGGCTTCGGCCTGCAGCTCGCCGCGCTGTTCCTCGCTGAGCAGCTCCATACCTTCGGCACGGCTTCTCAGTAGTTTCAGGTCGCTCTCCGCCACCTTGGTACGTTCGAACACGCGCTGGGAAATCAGCCCGTAGATTTCGGTACCGGTGAGTTCTTCCAGCAGTGCCGCGCGGTCGTTGGCGCTGGCTTCGAGGAAGGCGGCGAAACCGCCCTGGGCCAGCAGCATGGACTTGGTGAAGCGGCCGAAGTCGAGGCCGGTGAGCTGCTCGGTCTGGCGCAGCTTGTCGTTGATCTTGTCGGTGAGGATTTCCCCCTCGCCGCCGGCCGCCTCGATGCGCGCCAGTTCCACCTTGGGCGCCTGCAGCGCGCCGTCGACCTTGTCGCGGGCCCGGCGCTGGCTCCAGAAGGCGCGGTAGCGGCGGCCCCTGACCTCGAACTCGACCTCGGCGAGGCAGTCGGCGGTGTGCCGCGTCATCAGCTCGTTGCCGCTCTGCGACAGCGTGCTCATGCGCGGCGTGCGGTGGTACAGGGCCAGGCAGATGGCGTCCAGCAGGGTGGTCTTGCCGGCGCCGGTGGGCCCGGTGATGGCGAACAGGCCGTTGCCGGCGAAGGGCTCGGCGGCGAAGTCGATCTTCCACTCGCCCTTGAGCGAGTTGAGGTTCTTCAGGCGCAGGCTGAGGATGCGCATCAGGCTTGCTCCTCCTGCAGTTCGGCGACCACCTGGCGGTACAGCCCGGCCAGTTCCTGGCGCAGCGGCGGTTCCAGCTGCTCGGCGTCCAGGAGTTGTTCGAAGACGTCCTCGGCGGAGAGTTCGTCGAGGGTCTCGCGCGCCTCGCCGAACAGCCCGGCCTGCTGGTTGCCGCGTTCACGGCGGGTGCGCAGCACTTCCACCGGCAGTTCCTCGCAGAGCTTCTCCAGGCGCGCCTGCAGGTCGTTCAGGTAGTCGTCGCTGCGCACCAGCACTTCCACCCATACCGGGCGTTCCGGCGTGCCCAGGTTGGCGGCTTCGGCCAGCGCCGCGGGCAGGCTGTCGAGGTCGCCGGCCAGCGACTGCAAGGGCTGGAAGCAGGGCACGGGCAGCGGCGTCACCGCGCGCAGGCCGCTTTCGTCGAGGTCCACCAGCAGTACCTCCTTGGCCTGCCGCGCCTCGTCGAAGCTCAGGGCGATGGGCGAGCCGCAGTAGCGCACGTGCTCCAGGCCGCCGACCTTCTGCGGCCGGTGGATGTGCCCCAGGGCGATGTAGTCCGCCGCCGGGAAGGCGCTGGTGGGGAAGGCCTCCAGGCTGCCGACGTAGATTTCCCGCACCGACTCGCTGGCGCTGGCGCCGACCGTGGTCAGGTGCCCGGTGGCGACTATCGGCAGCTTGCCACCGAGTTCGGCGCGTCGGGCCTCGGCCAGGGCGAACAGTGCCTGGTAGTGCGCCTGGATGCCCTGCTGCAGTGCCAATTGCTTGTCCTGCGCGCTCTGCCCGGCCTGGCTGGCCAGCAGGTCACGCGGGCGCAGGAAGGGAATCGCGCAGAGCACCGCGCCCGGCGTGCCGTCGCGTTGCGGCAGCACCAGCAACTGCCGGTCGAGGTCGGCGCCGGCGGCAGCGATCACCCGTGTGCCGAGCACCGCCAGCAGCTCGCGGGACTCCTCCAGCATGGCCACCGAGTCGTGGTTGCCGCCCAGCACCACCAGGCTGGCGCCGGTCTCGCGCAGCTCGACGATGAAGCGGTTGTACTGCTCGCGGGCGTAGCTGGGCGGCGCGCCGGTGTCGAACACGTCGCCGGCGATGATCACCGCGTCCACCGCGTGCTCGCGCACCCGCTCCACCAGCCAGCGGCAGAAGGCGCGGTGTTCGGCCTCGCGGCTCTTGCCCATGAAGTGCTGGCCGAGGTGCCAGTCGGAGGTGTGGAGGATGCGCATGCGCCTGCTGTCCCGCTGTCTGATCCAGCCGGCGATGATACCCGCTTCCGGGGTGCGCCGGCGCCAGGCTGGCTATCCTGAAGGAATGCCGGCCGGGAATCAGACCATGCAACGCCTGCTCAATATGCTCCGCGACCTCGCCATTCTGGTGCGCGCCAACCTGTGGATAGTGCCCGTGCTGGCCGCCCTGGTGGCCGCGGTCTTCTACTTCGTCGCGCCGCCGCCGCCGATGAGCGCCACCCTCGCCACCGGCGCCCCCGACGGCGGCTACGCGGCCTTCGGCGAAAAGCTGCGGGCCGAGCTGGCCGAACAGGGCTTCGAGCTGAAGCTGGTGCCCAGCGCCGGCTCGCGGCAGAACATGGACCTGCTGCTGGACGAGCACAGCGGCGTGGACATCGCCCTGGTGCAGAGCGGCCAGGAGCGCCAGCTCGCCGCCGGGCAGCGGCAACGCCTGCAGACCCTCGGCGCCATGTTCCAGGAGCCGCTGTGGCTGTTCCAGCGCCGCGACGTGCACATCGACCGCATCGCCGACCTGCTGCCCCTGCGCGTGGCCCTGGGCAGCCGCGGCAGCGGCACCGAGGCGATCACCGCGGCCATCCTGCAAGCCAACGGCATCGGCGACGAACAGCACCCCGCCGGCTGGCAGGCCAGCGGCGGCGACAGCGCCGCCGACGCGCTGCTGGCCGGCAGCCTGGACGCCGCCTTCTTCGTCGGCCCGGCGGACAACCCGCTGATCCAGCGCCTGGCCGCCAGCGAGCAGTTGCTGCTGGCCGGCTTCCGCCGCGCCGACGCCTACGAGGCGCGTCTGCGCTTCCTCAAGCGCCTGGAGGTGGGCGAAGGCCTGTTGAACCTGGAACACAACGTGCCGCACCGCAACCTGACCACCCTGTCGCCGGTGGCCACCCTGGTGATCAACGAGCGCTTCCACCCGGCGCTGACGCCGCTGATCCTCCAGGCCGCGCGCCAGGTGATGCGCCAGGGCAGCCTGCTCGACGCCCCCGGCGCCTTCCCCGCCGCCGAGCCGCGCACCCTGCGCCTGAACGAGGACGCCGAGCGCTACTACAAGAGCGGCCTGCCGCTGCTGCAGCGCTTCCTGCCGTTCCGCATCGCCTCCCTGGCCGACCGCTACATCATCCTGCTGATCCCCTTCATCGCCATCCTCATCCCGCTGTTCAAGTCCATCGGCCCGCTGTACCGCTGGCGCATCCGCGCGCGCATCTACCGCTGGTACCGCTACCTGCGGGAAATCGATCGGCGCCTGGACGAGCACACCGGCAGCGCGGAACTCAGCCGCGAGATCGAGCGCCTGGAGAGCCTGGAGGCCGAGCTGTCGCGGGTGGAGGTGCCGCTGTCGTACTACAACGAGCTGTACGAGCTGCACCTGCACCTGAACTACGTGATCCGCCGCCTGCGCCAGCTGCGCCGCAACCGCCGCGAGCGCGACGGCGAGGCGCCGCTGGACAAGGCCGGGTGAGCGTGGCGCGCCGCGCTCGGGTAAACTGGCGGCTTTGCCACCATCGTCCAGAGCCGAGCCCGAGATGCCGATTCGTCACGCCATCGTCCACCTGATCGACAAGAAGCCCGACGGCAACCCCGCCACGCTGCACGCGCGCGACGCCGAACTGGGCGACTCCCAGGCCATCGAGAACCTCATGGCCGACCTCAACGAAAGCTACAACGCCAAGCCGAACAAGGCCTGGGGCCTGTTCCAGGAAGAATCCGGCGCCTACCCGTTCAGCGGCTGGCTGGCCGAGTACCTGGACGGCGGCAAGGACTTCGTCGCCTTCAGCCGCCAGGCCGTGGAGCACCTGAAGAGCCTGATGGAGGAGTCCAACCTCTCCACCGGCGGCCACGTGCTGCTCTGCCACTACCAGCAGGGCATGACCGACTACCTGAGCATCGCCCTGCTGCACCACAGCGAGGGCGTGGCGGTGACCGAGGCGCTGGAAGTGGCGCCCTCGCGCCACCTGGACCTGGGCCAGCTGCACATGGCGGCGCGGATCAACTGCTCGGAATGGCGCAACAACAAGACCTCCAAGCAGTACATCTCGTTCATCAAGGGCAAGGGCGGCAAGAAGGTCTCGGACTACTTCCGCGACTTCATCGGCTGCCAGGAAGGCGTCGACGCCCCCAGCGAGACGCGCACCCTGCTCAAGGCCTTCAGCGACTACGTGGAAAGCGAGGACCTGCCCGAAGAGCAGGCCCGCGAGAAGACCGACACCCTGGTCGACTACGCTACCAGCCAGGCGCGCATCGGCGAGCCGATGGCCCTGGACGCGCTTTCCGAACTGATGGACGACCAGGCGCCGCGCGCCTTCTACGACTACATCCGCAACAAGGACTACGGCCTGGCCCCGGAAATCCCCGCGGACAAGCGCACCCTCAACCAGTTCCGCCGCTTCACCGGCCGCGCCGAGGGCCTGTCGATCAGCTTCGAGGCGCACCTGCTGGGCAGCAAGGTGGAGTACGACGAGGAGCGCGACATGCTGATCATCCGCGGGTTGCCGACGCAGTTGCACGACCAGCTCAAGCGCCGCAAATAGGCCTGACACCACGCTCAACCCAGGCGTAGGGCGAATAACGTTCGACGTTATCCGCCGTTTGACCGTGGTGCCCGGGCACTCCGGGATCGAGCCCGAAGCGCCTGTTCGGGGCGGCTTCGAGTTCGGCCCCGAAGCGAGCGAGCAGTCCCGTGTATCGGCGTACAACCGCGAACGGTTGTACGCCCTACGTCACGGTCGAACCCGGTGCTCAACGCGCCTCGATGGCGAACCCCAGCCGCGGGAAATGCACATGCACCACCCCGGCGCGCGGGTCCTCGCGGCGCAGGATCAGTTCCTCGCTGCCCACGTGCAGCAGCTCCCCCTCCACCGGATCGACGCCGTAGTCGGTCGCCGCGATGGCCACCCGCTGGCCGGCCCGCAGGCCGTTGGCGTCGCTGAACGGCTCGTCCGGCAGCGCCGCCGGCTGGCTGTCGCGGGCCACGGCGATGGCTTCCTCGCCGCTCATCTCGCTGTGCGCGCCATGGCCGAAGCCGAGTACCCGGCCCAGCCAGGCCACCACCGACGGGTAGGCGTCCACCAGCGGCGAGGTCACCGGGGTGGCCTTGACGAACCAGAGCACGTGGGCGACGGCGAAATCCGCCACGGACGGCTCGCCGAACAGGAAGTCGCCCTCCTCCCGCGCCAGTTGCTGCTCCAGCCGCGCCATGAACACCGGCCACTGCTGGCGCGCCTGCTCGGCCGGCAGGCGCGCGGCGCTGCCGCCGCTGAACAGCTGGCTGCGGTCGGCGACGAAGGCCTTGAGGAATTCCGGCGGCAGCTTGCCGAAGCGCACGGCGATGGACTCGGGCTGGAACACCAGGCTCACGCCGTGCTGGAACAGCACCGAATCGGCCCAGGCGGCGAAGGCGGCAACGCTGAATTCCTGGCCCTCGGGGAACAGCGCCGGGGTGGCCTTCTCCTGCTCCAGGCGGCGGGCGATCAGCGCAGTGTCGCAATAGACGTCGGCGCCTACCTGCAGCACCGGCGTCTTGCGGTAGCCGCCGGTGATCGCCAGCAGGTCGGGCTTGGGCATGATCGGCGGGATCAGCACCGAGCGCCACGACAGCTGCTTGAAGCCCAGCAGCAGGCGGGCCTTCTCGGCGAAGGGGGAAGTCGGGTAGTGGTGCAGAATCAGCTCGGACATGCGGGGCTCCGTTGGCCGGCGTTGAGGGCCTTCCAGCTTACTCCGCCGCGGCGCGCGGTCCTACCCGGTCGAAGCTATGGACGGCTATCCGCCGCGCTGATGGCCAGGGCCGCGCCGGCCAGCGCCAGGCGTTCCTTGGCCGGCTTGCCCAGGGCCTTGATCGCCCGCTCGCGGCGCAGCGCCTCGCCCTTGCCGGCGCAGGGCTCGACGTACACCAGCGCCTGCGCCGGGCTGGAATGGAAGAAGCGCGCGCCACGCCCGCTGCAGTGCGCCTCGAAGCGCCGCTGCGGGTCGTCGCTGATGCCGCAGTAGAGCGCGCCGTTGGCGGCGCGCACCAGGTAGACGAACCAGGGCTTGGGCTCGGCCTGGGTCATGTCCAGACCCGCTGCTGCATGCGCTCGCAGTAGCCGACCAGCCGCTCGTATTCGCGCGCCATGTGGTTGAGGGGGGTTTCCAGGGTGCACAGGACCAGGTTGGCGAGTATCCCGTAGGCCGCGGCATCGGCGCTGCAGGGCTGGGCGCCGCCGAAGTACGGCAGGTCGCCGAGCAT
>Ga0222426_101118_pt1 | contig 11937 bp, 10 predicted proteins | sample 2B50Ametagenome_FD_180087 | JGI IMG/M metagenome (GOLD analysis project Ga0222426, IMG submission 180087) | Enriched microbial communities from leaf-cutter ant dump, University of Wisconsin, Madison, United States - 2B50A (version 2) | ecosystem: Environmental > Terrestrial > Nest > Insects nest... | reverse complement strand
AGAACGCGGAAGACGAGGACGAGGGCCGCAAGCTGCCGGCGATGAAGCCCGGCGACAACGTGCCGCTGGAGCGCATCGCCGCCGAGCAGCACTTCACCCAGCCGCCGCCGCGCTACACCGAAGCGGCGCTGGTCAAGGCGCTGGAGGAATACGGCATCGGCCGCCCCTCCACCTACGCCTCGATCATCCAGACCCTGCTGTTCCGCAAGTACACCGAGATGGAGGGCCGCAGCTTCAAGCCGACCGACGTCGGCCGCGCGGTGAGCAAGTTCCTGTCCAGCCATTTCACCCGCTACGTCGATTACGACTTCACCGCCAAGCTCGAGGACGAGCTGGACGCGGTGTCGCGCGGCGAGGAGGAATGGGTGCCGCTGATGCAGCGGTTCTGGGGCCCGTTCAAGGAGCTGGTGAGCGACAAGAGCGAGTCGCTGGACCGCACCGATGCCGGCAGCTCGCGCACGCTCGGCACCGACCCCAAGAGCGGCAAGGAAGTCAGCGCGCGCATCGGCCGCTTCGGCCCGATGGTGCAGATCGGTACCGTCGAGGATGAAGAGAAGCCCAAGTTCGCCTCGCTGCAACCGGGCCAGAGCATCTACTCGATCTCGTTGGACGACGCGCTGAAGCTCTTCGACATGCCGCGCAAGCTCGGCGCCGACGCCAACGGCGAGGAAGTGAGCGTGGGCATCGGCCGCTTCGGCCCGTTCGCCAAGCGCGGCAGCACCTATGCCTCGCTGAAGAAAGAAGACGACCCGTACAAGATCGACCTGGCGCGCGCCATCTTCCTGATCGAGGAGAAGGAAGAGATCGCGCGCAACCGCATCATCAAGGAGTTCGAGGGCTCGGACATCCAGGTGCTCAATGGCCGCTTCGGCCCGTACATCAGCGACGGCACCCTCAACGGCAAGATCCCCAAGGACCGCGAGCCCGCCTCGCTGACCCTGGCCGAGGTGCAGCAGTTGATGGCCGAAACCGGCAAGCCGGCGCGCAAGGGCTTCGGCGCGAAGAAGGCGGCCGCCAAGAAGGCCGCGGTGAAGAAAGAAGCGGCACCGAAGAAGGCCGCCGCGAAAAAGGCACCCGCGAAGAAAGCGGTTAAAAAGGCCGCAACCAAGACGGCAACCAAGAAGACCGCGGCAAAGAAAACCGTGGTGAAGAAGAAGGCCGCGGCGGCCGACGACGCGCCGCCGTTCTGAGGGCAGCTCACCGCCATGCCGGCGGGAGGATAATCGGTACTCCCGCAGCAGGCCGCCCACCGGGCGGCCTGTCCATTTGCGCTCCACCCACGCCTGCGCGCCCGCCCGGCGTGCGGAGATCCCACGGTGCCGACCATGCTCGAATTCGATCCGCAGACCATTCTTCCCACCCTGCACGCCGGCGGCGTGATCGCCTACCCCACCGAGGCGGTCTGGGGACTGGGCTGCGACCCTGCCAACGAGATGGCGGTGATGAAGCTGCTGGCGCTCAAGCAACGCCCGGTCGAGAAAGGCATGATCCTGGTCGCCGCCGACGTGGCGCAGCTGGACGGCTGGGTGCGGCTGGACGCACTGGCCGACGACCGCCGCCAGGCCGTGCTCGACAGCTGGCCCGGCGCCAATACCTGGATCGTGCCGGCCGGCCCCCGCACGCCGCGCTGGATCACCGGCGCCCATGACGGCGTCGCCGTGCGGGTCAGCGCGCATCCGCTGGTGCATGCCCTGTGCGAAGCCTGGGGCGGCCCGCTGGTCTCGACCAGTGCCAACCTCGCCGGCCAGCCCCCGGCCCGCAGCCGCGCGCAGCTCGACCCGGCCCTGCTCGCGCAACTGGACGGCCTGCTCGATGGCACCACCGGCGGCCTGGCCCAGCCCACCCGCATCCGCATCGCCACCAGCGGGCAGACCCTGCGCGACTAGCCTTTCCTGCAGGACGACGTGAGTCGCGACCGGGGCTTTCCCCTTGAAGGCTCCGGTCGCGACTCACGTCGCTCCTATGGGCAAGATCCCGGACAGCAGGCTTCGTGGCACCATGACGGCATGGACGCCCGCCTGCCCTGCCTGCTGCTGTTGCTGGCTGCCCCCGCACTGGCCGCCGAACCACCACCCGCCAGCAGCAACGTGCGCATCTACCGCTGCGTGGCCAGCGATGGCACGGTGGCGCTGCAATCCACGCCCTGCGGAGACAACCACCGCCAGCAGGTATTGGACATGCAGCGCCCGCAGGACCCACCCCCGCAACCGGCCGCGCCGCCACGGCCGCAACCAGCCCCCATCGCAGCCACGAACGAACGCGAAGTCCGCATCGTCACCGTGCAGCCGCCACAGCCCATGTACGAGTGCGTCGGCCCGGACGGTGAGCGCTACCTCAGCGACGACGGCATCGGCAACCCTCGCTGGGTACCACTGTGGGTCGGCGGCCATTACCCACCGCCGCACGGCAGCGGCGCCAGCGTTTCCGGCAACCTCACCCTCGGTTCCGGGCAGCTGTCCATCCGCGGCGGACAACCACCCGGCCACGGCCACCCGTATCCCCGGCCCGGCCCCGCCGTGGCCGGCGGCACCTGGATACGCGACAGCTGCCACCCGCTACCGCAGCAGGAAGTCTGCGACCGCCTGCGCGACCGCCGCTGGGAACTGATACGCCGCTACAACAGTGCCCTGCAGAGCGAGCGGCAGGAACTCAAGCGCGAGCAGCGCGGCATCGAGGCGCGGCTGGGGCAGGACTGCGGCGGGTATTGAGCCGCGCCCTGCACCGGCCCACTGGCGCGGCCGCAACCCGACAACTGGCGCAGCAACTCAGAACCCGTACCGCAGGAACCCGCCATCCACCGCGATGCACTCGCCGGTGACGTAACTCGATGCCGGCAGGCACAGGAAGCCGACCGCGGCGGCCACTTCCTCCGGCTCGCCGATGCGGCGCATCGGGGTGCGCGCAATCACCTCGTCGTAGTAGTCCGGGTCGGACAGCGGGCCGGAGGTGCGGCGGGTGCGGATGTACCACGGCGCCACCGCGTTGACGCGGATGCCGTCCTCGGCCCATTCGCAGGCCAGGTTGCGGGTCATCTGGTGCAGCGCCGCCTTGGTCATGCCGTAGACCACGCCGCTACGCACGTGGATGAGGCCGGAGACGCTGCCGATGTTGACGATGGCCGAGCTCGCGTGCCGGGTCAGCAGCGGGTGGGCCAGCCGCGACAGCTCGAACGCGGAGAACAGGTTGGTTTCGAAGAGGCCGCGCCACTCGTCCTCGCTGTAGTCGTTGGCCGGCCGGGTGACGTTGCCGCCGGCGTTGTTGACCAACAGTTGCAGACCGCCGTGGTCCTCGACCCAGTCGAGGATTTCATGGCGGTCCTCGTCGCCGGAGACGTCGGCGGACAGGCCGTGGATGCCGCGCCCGGGAAACTCGTCGGCCAGTTCGTCGCGCGCCTGCGCCAACGCGTCGGCATCGCGCGCCACCAGCAGCAGGTCGGCGCCGAAGCCGAGCAGTTCGCGCGCGATCGCCAAGCCGATGCCGGCACTGGCGCCGGTGATCAATGCGGTCTGTCCGTCCAGCCGCCAGCGGTTCGTGTCCATGCATCGTAGGATAGCGCCGCCCCCGTGACCGAAGCACGCGCATGAAGCCCGTCCCGCTGCCCATCCGCTTGCTCGCTCCTCTGCTTGCCGCCTGGCTGCCGGCCATCGACGCGCAGGCGCAGGAATTGTTCGGCGGCGTGGATGCCCGGATGACGCCGGAGCAGGTAATCGCGACGGTACCCGGTGCGTCCGTTCCCGCGACGCCGGCAAAGCTGCATGGCGGCGACCGTGAACAGGTGCGCATCGACGAGCTGCGTATCGGTGGCCACACATTCACCGGCAGTGTGTATTACGGCGAGAACGGGCTGTCGCAGTTGACGCTGGCTCTGAACCGCCGGGATCTTCCGCCACCCGAGGCATTGGCCGCCTATGACGCGGTGCTGGCCGAATTGGCCGGGCACCACGGCCCGCCATCGCGCAGCGAGGATTTCCTCGACGATCCGCGGGCGCCCGAGCGCGAGGCGCGTTGGCAGACGCTGGGGCAGGACATCACCCTGCTTTACATCGGCAACAGCGATGGCAAGGGTGGCTACCTGTCGCTGTTGAACGTGGTGTTCAGGCCTGCGGTGGAAAACGGGGAGGCAAGGTAGGCCATCCGCTTGCAGGGGTTGTGTCAGGATGGGGCCGGTTTCCGCCGGAGCTTGCCGATGAAAGTACGTCACTGCCTGCCGATGTTGTCCTTGGCCCTGCTTGCCGCCTGCGGCAGGCCGCAGCCGCCGGATACCGAACGCCCGCCCGAGCCGCAGGCCGGTGCGATGCGCGATGCCATCGCGCAGCCGCTGGAAAAGGCGCAGGCGGCAAGGGCCGCGGTAGAGGAGGCCGCCGGGGCCGAGAGCGCGGCGTTGAAGCATGCGGAGAGTGCGCAGGAGTGATCCTGTCTTCAAAGCCTCCCTGCCGGGCACGGGGATGGGGTGAAGGACGACAGCAATGGAATCAGGATGGTTCAACCATCATGACTCCGCTCACCCTTCATCCGCCCTCCGGGCACCTCGCTCCGGGCACCTCGCTCCGCGCCCCGGCCCGGCGCGCCGGGCGTTCAGGCATGTGCGAGCCGGTGGCTCGCAAGCAACACGCCTTCACCCCGCAGGGAGAAGGGAAGAGCCAAACGACAACGCCGCCCGAGGGCGGCGTTGTCGTTCGCGTCGCGGCGCTGGTTACAGGCCGCAGAAGCAGTAGGCCAGCGCCTTGACCGGCGCGCCGTTGCGGTCCTTCACCGCGTCCTCGACGAAGCGCAGCTGGGCGTCCATCTCCGGCATCGTGCGCGCCAGCAGCATCCGCGCCATGCCCGAGTCGGACAGCATCCATGCGCCCATGCGGCTGCCGGCGAAGCCGGTCATGAACTGCGCGAACGGGGTGGCTGCCTTCTCGATGTAACGCACGTGGTATTTGCTTTCCTCGCCCAGCTTGGCGCGGCTGGCGGCATCGGCCACCGCGGCCTTGAGCCCGCCGAACTCGTCCACCAGCCCGCGCTCCTTCGCCTGCGCGCCGCTCCACACGCGGCCGCGCGCCACCTCGTCGATGGCCTCCACGCTGCGGTCGCGGGCCTGTGCCACCTTGCCGGTGAAATCGGCATAGCCCTTGTCGATCACCGACTGGATCACCCGGCCCACCGCCGGGTCCATCGGCCGGGTGACGTCGAACGCGCCAGCGAAGCGGGTGGTGCCGACGCCGTCGGTGTGCACGCCGATCTTGTCCAGGCTGCGGGCGAAGTTGGGGATCATGCCGAAGATGCCGATCGAGCCGGTGATGGTCGATTCGTCGGCGTAGATGCGGTCGGCGTTCATGCTGATCCAGTAGCCGCCGGAGGCGGCCAGGTCGCCCATCGAGACGACCACCGGCTTGCCGGCGGCCTTGAGCGCCTCGACCTCACGGCGGATCTGCTCGGAGGCGAACACTTCGCCGCCGGGCGAATCCACGCGCAGCACCACCGCCTTGACGTTGTCGTCGTCGCGCGCGTCGCGCAGCAGGGCCGAGGTCGAGATGCCGCCGACGCGGCCGGCCGGCAGGTCGCCGCCAGCGATCTCGCCCTCGGCCACCACCACCGCCACCTGCGGGCGCTTGTCCAGCGGCGAGCGGCGCGCGTCGAGCTGGGTCAGGTAGTCGCCCAGCGCGATCTGGCGGTAGCCGCCATCGGCGTCGCCGTCGGCCACGCCGCGCTCGGTGAGCAGCGCGTCCACTTCCTCACGGGTCTTCAGCCCGTCCACCAGCTTCTGCTGCAGGGCGAAGCGGGCCAGGTCGCCACCGGCGGCGGCCACGCCCTCGGGCAGAGTGTCGATGCCGGCGGCCAGCTGCGCGGCGTCGAGCTTGCGCGCGGCGGCGATGTCGCCGGTAGCGCTGCCATACGTCGTTCATCCAGAACAGGTCGGCTTCCTTGGCCTGCGGCGAGGCGGCGTCAAGCACGTAGGGCTCGGCGGCGGACTTGTATTCGCCCACCTTGAACAGGTGCACGTCCACGCCCAGCTTTTCCTGCAGGCCGGTGCGGAAATACTGGCGATAACGGCCCAGGCCTTCCAGCAGCAGCCCGCCCATCGGGTCGAGGTAGACCTCGTCGGCCTGCGCGGCCAGCAGGTATTGCGACTGGCCCATGTTCTCGCTGAAGGCCACCACCTGCTTGCCGGCCGTGCGCAGGTCCTGCAGGGCGGTGGCCACTTCGCGCATCGAGGCGAAGCCGGACGGCTGCAGGCGGTCCAGGTTCAGCACCACGCGCTCGATCTTCTTGTCGTCCCTGGCCGCCTCGATGGCGCGGACCAGGTCGCGCAGCTGGATTTCCCCGGCGTTGCGCTCGCCCATCGCCTTGGCCAGCGCGCGGCTGACCGGATCGGTGCTGTACTGCTCGACCAGCCGCCCTTCCGGCGCGATCACCAGCGCGGTGCGGTCCTGCAGCACCTTGACCGACGAGGCGCCCTTGCCCATCGCCACCAGCAGCACGATCAGCATCAGGAACAGCAGGCCGAAGAACAGCAGGTTGAGGATCAACCGGCGGGTGAAGTTCATCACGTCCCACAGCCCGACGAAGAAGCGGGCGACGGGGTTGCGACGGGGCACGGGCGGGGGATTCATGGGGGCTCCGACTGGGGCTTGTTGCAATGCAGGATACACAGGACCGGCACGGCCGGCATGGGCTTCAAGTCAGGGGACCGAAGGGTGGAACAGGCGCCGGCTGCTGACCCGCAGGCGCCAGCCCAGCAGCACCGCGGCAACGCTCAGGCCCACGGTCAGGCCGACCCACATGCCCTGCGGGCCCCGGCCCAGGCCGAGGCCGAGCCCGGCGCCGAGCGGCATGCCCACGCCCCAGTAGGCGAACATGGCGATGAACATCGGCACGCGGGTGTCCTTGAGCCCGCGCAACGCGCCGGCCGAGAGCACCTGCACGCCGTCGGGGAACTGGAACGCCGCCGCGTACAGCAGCAAGGTGGAAGCCAGCGCGGCTACCGCGAGGTCGTCGCTATAGAGCCGCACCACCGCCTCGTGGCCGAGCAGCAGCCCGCTGATCGACAGCATCTGCGTGACCAGCACGATGGCGTAACCGGCCCAGCTGGCGCGGCGCACGCCGGCCGGATCATGGCGGCCCACCGCATGGCCGACGCGCACGGTGGTGGCCTCGGCCACGCCCATCGGGATCATGAAGCACAGCTGGGCGACGTTGATGGCGATCTGGTGCGCACTGGCCTCGACCGCGCCGATGCGGCCGATCAGCAGCGCGGTGACGATGAACAGCCCACCCTCCATCAGCACGGTGATGCCGATCGGCAGGCCGGTGCGCAGCAGGTCCCATATCGCGACCACACGCGGCGGCTCGAAATGACCGAACAGCTGCAGGTGGGCGAAACGCCGGGTCTTGAACAGGTAGCCGGCGAAGCACAGCGCCTGCACCCACATCGTCACCGCCGAGGCGATGCCCAGCCCTTCGGCGCCCAGTTCCGGGAACCCGAGTTTGCCGTTGCACAGCGCATAGCCCAGCGGCGCCAGCACCAGCAGCCCGCCGAAGCCGAGCAGCATGGTCGGCAGCGTCCAGTGCATGCCCTCGCTGAGGTAGCGCATGCAGAAATACAGGGTCAGCGCCGGCACGCCCCAGCGGATGGCGTGCAGGAAGGCGGTGGCGCCGGGCACGATGTCCGCGGCGATGCCGAACGTCGGCAGGAATGCCGGCACGATGCTGAGGAAGGCGAACATCAGCACGCTCAGGCCCACGCCCAGCCACAGCGCCTGCCGGAACAGCGGGCCGATCTCGCGCTCGCGGCCGGCGCCGTGCAGCTGCGACACCGAGGCAGTCAGCGAGATCAGGGTGCCGATCGGCACCAGCATCGGCAGCCACAACAGTGCGGTGCCGATGCTGACCGCGGCGAAGGTGCCGGTGCCGTGGTGGCCGGCGATGGTGTTGTCGACGAAGGAGATCAGGCCGGCGGAAACGTGGCCCAGCACCAGTGGCAGGGCGAGCAGGCCGGTCGTCCGCACTTCATGGCCGAAGCGCGGCGTGGCGGGGGAGGTGGACATGTGGAGTCGGCAGACGCGGACTGCGGCCGGCGCGGAGGCGCTGTTGCCGGGTCGCGAAAGGGCGGCATTGTAAAGGGATGAAAGAGTGAAGAGGAACGAGCGTAGGTGCCGGGCTTGCCCGGCACGGGGCTTTACCGGGACCTGATTGGCACGAAGCTTCAGTTTCAAGTCCCTCTCCCTGCGGGGTGAGAGGGACGGTTTGCGAACCAGTGGTTCGCTGTTCCTCGAACGCCCTTGCACTGACGCACGGGCCGGGGCGCGGAACGGGAGTTGGGGAGAGAGAGGGTCTGGGGCAAAGCCTCGTGGTATTTGATTGCACCAGGCTTCGCCGGAACCCTCATCCGCCCCTTCGGGGCACCTTCTCCCGGAGGGAGAAGGGAAAAGCGCTGATCAGGCCCAGGGATGGCGCCATGCGGGGCAAGCCTCGCATCCACGCTTGCTCTCGTTCTTCTTCACTCACTCCTCGCTCTTCCGCCGCAGCCATTCCGCGCGGCCGGCCGCGGGCACGGCCAGCAGTGCTTCGCGCAGGGTATCGCGCTCCTGCGGCGGCGTGCGTTGCGACAGCAGGCTCAACTGCGCCAGCTGCGCCGCGTCGAGCTCGCGCAGCAGGGCCAGCATCGGGGCGCGCTGCGGTTCCGGCAGGTAACCCAGCAGCGGCTGCAGCTTCGGGTACAGCGCGCCCAGCCGCGGCCCCAGTTGCCAGCCGTCGCGGTGCAGGCGGTCCAGCCCGGCGAAACGCCCGCGCAGGGCGTCGCGTTCGGCCGCCGGCAGGGCCGCCAGTTCCGCCGCGGCCATGCGCACGCGCTGCCGCTCGGTTTCGGGCAGGGCACGCCATGCCGCATAGCGCGCGCGCAGTTCACGCTGCTGCGCCGGCGCCAGCGCAGCCCAGCGCGCTTGCGGGTCCACTACCTGCGGCGTGCGCGGCGGCGGCTCGTCCAACGCCCGCGGCGCAGCCGGGATCGCGAGCGATGAAGCCGCCGGCAGCAACGCCAGCAGCAGCCATGCGCCCTCAATCTTCCGCATCGACGGTCTCCAGCGCTGCCGAGGCCGGTTCGGCGCGGCCGGGCGCGGCCTGCGATTCGTCCACCGGCACCGGCGCGCCGGCGGCGTACCAGGCATGGAAGTCGGCGTCCTGCGCCAGCGCCAGTTCGGGATCGGCCAGCATCGCGGCATCGTCCGCCGCATGGTTGTCCACGGCGGCGGCCGGCACGGAATCGTCCGGCAGGCTTTCGACCTGTATCGGGCCGTTGTCGCCCAGCACGCCTTCGGCCGGCGGCCCGCCACTACCGGGCAACATCGCGCCGTGTTCGTGCCACCACCAGGCCGCCACCGCGGCCAGCACCAGCACGAACAGGCCCGGCAACAGCCAACCCCGGCGCACGCGCTGTCGCGGGACCGGGCGCGGGGTTCTTGCCGCCATCGGCGCGGGCGCGGCCTTGGCGGTTGCCGCATCGCGCAGTTGTCCCAGTTGCCGCAGCCGCTCCGGCGACAGGTCGCGCACCTGCGCCTGCACCCGTTCGGCCAACGCACGCCACGCGGCGGCATCGGGCTGGCCCTGGGCATCCAGCGGGCAGGCACGCGCCAGCGCCTGCCGGTAGGTGCCGATGTCCATGCCCAGGCTGGCCGCCGCGACGGCTTCGTCCAGCCCGGCGCCGACGCGCAGCAGCAACGCCAGGCGATCCGCGGCCTGCAGCGTCGACAGATGCGGCAACGAGGTGGCGGTGCCGGTCGCCGGCGCACGCAGCTGCGGCGCATTGCACAGCAGGCCCCAGAACCGGGCCGGCCAGTCGACCATCGCGGTGGCCGCGGCCTGGCCGGCGAAGGCGCGCATCGCCGCCGCCACGGCCTGCGTGCCGGCGGCGCCCGCCTGCAGGCCGGCGACCACCAGCGCGCGGCGCTCGACCCCGCGCAGGAAGGCGGAGGAAGCATTGGCCGTGGCCGGGGAAGAAGAAGCTGTTGCGGCCATCAGGCGTACTCCGTCATCGCCCGGATGATACCCAGCGCCCCGGCGGCTGCCGATGCCCCAAGGCCGCGTCCGGGTCTGGCTGCCGCAACTTGTGCACAGCGTCAATAGGCCAGCGCCGATTTCCACAAATTTCCTGCCCGACGCCTTGTTTCATCTTTGTTTCACGACCAAGTCATTGATTCCAAAAGATTTGATTGTGTGGCGATTTTTTGTCCAAATCGACGCAGAGGCCGCTGTCACCGCCCTGCGGGCGTGGAGCACAGGGCTGATGCACAGACTTATCCACAATCTGTGTGGATAAACCGAAATCCCCTGTAGCGGCCGGTGTTTACGCGCCATTTATGCTCGCCGCGACAACAAACGCGGGCAAGTGGAGGGGCCGCAGGTGTGCCGGCCAAGGCCGGCACCTACACTCTCCCCATGTCTTCCTGCCCCACCCTGCGCATCGCCCTGCCGGTTCCGCTGCCGCAGGCCTTCGACTACCTGCCCCCGGCCGGCAGCCCCGCACCGTCGCAGGCCGACGTGGGACGCAGGCTGCGGGTGCCCTTCGGCAACCGCGAGCTGGTCGGCATGGTCGAGGGCATCGGCGGCAGCGACGACCCGGCCGGGCTGAAGGCCGCGCTGGAATGGCTGGACCCCACCCCCCTGCTGGGCGGCGAACTGCTCGCCTCGCTGCGCTGGCTGGCGCGCTACACCCACGCACCGCTGGGCGAGGTGGTCGCCACCGCGCTGCCGGCCCCGCTGCGCCGCGGCGAGCCGCTGCCCGACACCCACGGCTGGGCGTGGGAGCTGACCGACGCCGGCCGCGACGGCCTGCCGGGGCTGCGCAACGGCAGCCGTCCGCAACGGCTGGCCACCCTGCTGGCCGGCGGCACGCTGGCCGAGGAGGTGATCGAGGCGCGCATGGACGCCTGGCGCGAGCCGAGCCGTGCCCTGCTCAAACGCGGCTTCGTGCAGCGCGTGGCGGTGCCGGCGACGGCGCCGCAGGCCCGGCCGAATCCCGGGCCGGCGCCCAACCCGCAGCAACAGGCGGCGATCGAGGCGATAACCGCCGCCGATGGCTTCCACCCGTTCCTGCTCGACGGCGTCACCGGCAGCGGCAAGACCGAGGTCTACCTGCAGGCCATCGCCCACTGCCTCGCGCGCGGCCGGCAGGCACTGGTGCTGGTACCGGAGATCGGCCTGACCCCGCAGATGCTGGCGCGCTTCCGCGCCCGCCTCGGCATCCCGGTGCACGCGCTGCATTCGGGCCTGAACGACAACGAGCGCGCACGGGTATGGGCGGCGGTCGCGCGCGGCGAGGCGCGGGTGGTCGTCGGCACCCGCTCGGCGGTGTTCACGCCGCTGCCGCAGGCCGGGCTGCTGGTCGTCGACGAGGAACACGACGGCAGCTACAAGCAGCAGGACGGCATCCGCTACCACGCCCGCGACTTCGCGCTGGTGCGCGGCAAGGCACTGGACGTGCCGGTGGTGCTGGGCAGCGCCACGCCCTCGCTGGAATCGCTGCACAACGCACGCGCCGGCCGTTACGCCCACCTGCGCCTGCAGCAGCGCGCCGGCGACGCCAGGCCGCCGGCGGTGCGGGTATTCGACGTGCGCAAGCGGCCGTTGCAGGACGGCCTTTCGCCCGAGGTGCTGGAAGGTATCGGCCGGCACCTGCAGGCCGGCAACCAGGTGCTGGTGTTCAAGAACCGCCGCGGCTACGCGCCGGTGCTGCTGTGCCACGACTGCGGCTGGACCGCGCCGTGCCGGCGCTGCAGCACGCCGCTGCACGCCACGCCGATGACCGTGCATGGCGCCGGCCGCCGCCTGCAATGCCACCACTGCGGTGCGCGCGCGCCGGTGCCGCTGGCCTGCCCGGACTGCGGCAGCCTCGCGCTGCAGCCGCAGGGCATCGGCACCGAGCGCCTGGAAGAACGGCTGCTGCAACTGTTCCCC
>Ga0222426_101116_pt1 | contig 11945 bp, 10 predicted proteins | sample 2B50Ametagenome_FD_180087 | JGI IMG/M metagenome (GOLD analysis project Ga0222426, IMG submission 180087) | Enriched microbial communities from leaf-cutter ant dump, University of Wisconsin, Madison, United States - 2B50A (version 2) | ecosystem: Environmental > Terrestrial > Nest > Insects nest... | reverse complement strand
CATCCGCCACGAGCCGGTGGGTGTGGCCGGGCAGATCATCCCCTGGAACTACCCGCTGCTGATGGCCGCCTGGAAGGTCGCCCCGGCCCTGGCCGCCGGCGCCACCTGCGTGCTCAAACCGTCCGAGCTGACGCCGCTGAGCGCCCTGGAACTGGCCGCCGCGGCCGACGCCATCGGCCTGCCCGCCGGCGTGCTCAACGTGCTGCCGGGCCTGGGGGCCGACGCCGGCGGGCCGCTGGCCCAGCACCCGGGCGTGGACAAGCTGGCCTTCACCGGCAGCGTGCCGACCGGGGCGAAGATCATGTCGGCGGCAGCCCAGGACATCAAGAACGTCAGCCTGGAGCTAGGCGGCAAGTCGGCCTTCATCGTCTTCGACGACAGCGACGTGGAAGCGGCGGTGGAGTGGATCCTGTTCGGCATCTTCTGGAACCAGGGCCAGGTGTGCAGCGCCACTTCGCGCCTGCTGGTGCAGGAGGGCATCGCCCCGCGCCTGCTGGAACGCCTGGTGGAAGCCACCCGCGCCATCGCCATCGGCAACGGCCTGCAGCCGGGCGTGCTGCTCGGCCCGCTGGTCAGCCAGGGGCAGTACGACAAGGTGCTCGGCTTCATCGAACAGGGCAAGGCCAGCGGCGCCCGCCTGCTCACCGGCGGCCGGCGCCCGGCGGGGCTGGAAGAGGGCTGGTTCGTCGAGCCGGCCATCTTCGACGAGCCGGCGGAGAACGCCATCGTCTGGCGCGAGGAAATCTTCGGCCCGGTGCTCTGCGTGAAGCGCTTCAAGACCGAAGCCGAGGCCCTGCGCCTGGCCAACGACAGCCGCTTCGGCCTGGCGGGCGCGGTGATGTCTGGCGATCCGCAACGTGCTGCAAGGGTGGCTGATGGGTTGCGGGCGGGGATCGTGTGGGTCAACTGTTCGCAACCGACCTTCACCCAGGCGCCTTGGGGGGGCATGAAGCAGAGTGGGATCGGGCGGGAGTTGGGGGTGTGGGGGTTGGAGAATTATCTGGAGGTGAAGCAGGTGACGGAGTATGTGTCCGACCAGCCTTGGGGGTGGTACCTGTAGGAGCGAGCTTGCTCGCGAACGGCGTTGGTTCGGTGTGCATCCTCAAGAGCACCCTCTCCCCAGCCCTCGGCTGCGCGCCCCGCCCTGAAGGGAGAGGGGGCTTGTCCGTGCTGAGAGAAGAATTGGCACAAGCCGGAAATCACCGAAGCCGCCGGCTAACGCCATAACATCAAGCCCTGCCCAACGGTCCCCTCTCCCTTCAGGGAGAGGGTTAGGGAGAGGGAGCGGAGTCAGGCCAAGGCAGCGGAATCGCCGGAAAGCTCTGTTCGCGAGCAAGCTCGCTCCTACGAAAAGCCGTGCCCCTGCTCAATCAAGATTGTGGCCGATACGCCACAATACCCCGCTCGGGTCATGCAGCGTGAAATCCCGCATCCGCCAAGCCCGATCCTCCGGCTCCCCCAACTGCACGCCATAACGCCCCGCGATATCGATCTCCCGCAGACGCTGCCACCAGGCGTCGGCGTCTTCCACCAGCAGGTGCAGCATCAGGTTCTCGGCGAATTCCTTCACGTAGTAGTTCTGCAACAGGAAGGCGCAGTGGTCGCCGTGGTGGAAGTAGCTCAGCTCCTCCGAGCTCCACGGGTTGGCGAAGCCCAGGTCGCGGTAGAAGGCCTGGGACTGGGCGTAGTCGCGGGCCGGGACGAAGACTTTCAGTTCGATGCTGTTCAGCTTGCTCATGGCGCTTCCTTGTCGTGGCACTGGCCGGCACGGTGGGCCGCCGCCTCTGCCGGGCGGCTGGCGCGCAGTCTAGCGCAGGCTCAGAGGGCGCGCTGCATGTAGCGGTGGCTGGCCACGCCCGGCAGGTTGGAGTGGCGCTCGGCCTGCACCACGAAGCCCAGGCGCTCGTACAGCGCCTGGGCGCGCGGGTTGGCCACCGACACGTCGAGGGCGGCCATGGGCAGGCCGGCGCGGCGGCCGCGTTCGAGGAAGTGGTCGACCAGTTGGCTGCCCAGGCCTTCGCCGCGCAGCTCCGGCGCCACGCCGAGGTGGGCGAGGTACAGCGTCCGCTTCGGTGGTGGGCAGATGATCCGCTCCAGCTGCAGGCCACGGCGGATCACCGCCGCCGCGCCCAGACCGAAGAAGCCGAGTACCTGCCGGCTGGCGGCGAGCAGGTAGCCGAGGTTCGCCTCGCCGCCGAACACGGTGCCCACCGCCACCACCCGCCCATCCCGTTCGCCCACCGTGTGCTGGCGCCAGCCGAACTGGCCGCCGCCCTGGACGAAGGCGTGGCGCAGGAAGTCCTGGGCGCTGTTGCGGTCGGGGCGGGCGAAGGCGTAGTCGAAGGCATCGGGGCCGGAGCTGTAGATCAGCGGGACGGCGGCGTCGACGTCCTCGGGGCGGGCCGGGCGGAAGCTCAGGGGCATGGCGCGGACTCTGCTGGGGAGAATCCGAAATCTAGCACTATGGTTCCAGTTTCAGCCAGCGCAAGGCGCCCAGGCCGGCGGCGCGGCCGCTGGCGAAGCAGGCGGTGAGCAGGTAGCCGCCGGTGGGTGCCTCCCAGTCGAGCATCTCGCCGGCGCAGAACACGCCGGGCAGGGCGTTCAGCATCAGTTGCTTATCCACAGCCTCGAAGGTGACGCCGCCGGCGCTGCTGATGGCTTCGTCCAGCGGGCGCGGGCGCACTACCGTCAGCGGCAGGGCCTTGATCAGCGCGGCCAGGCGCTGCGGCTCGGCGTAGTCGGCGGCTGTGGACAACTCGCGCAGCAGGCCGGCGCGCACGCCGTCCAGGCCCAGGCGGCCGCGCAGGTGGTTGGCCATGGACTTGGAGCCGCGCGGCTGGGCCAGGGCTTTCGCCACCTGCTCGGCGCTGCGGCCCGGCAGCAGGTCGAGCAACACGGTGGCCGAGCCGTCGCGGGCGATGCGCTCGCGGATGCCGGCGGACAGCGCATAGACCAGGCTGCCCTCGATGCCGCCGGCGGTGACCACGAATTCGCCCTGGCGCGGCGCCTCGCCCTCCAGGCTCATGGCCACCGGCTTGACCGGCGCGCCGGCGAACTTGTCGCGGAAGAACTCGCTCCAGCCCGCCACCTCGAAGCCGCAGTTCGACGGCCGCAGGGGCGCGACTGCCACGCCGCGCGCCTGCAGCATCGGCACCCAGGCGCCGTCGGAGCCCAGGCGTTGCCAGCTGCCGCCGCCCAGGGCCAGCACGGTCACGTCGGCCGGCAGGGCCTGGCGCCCTTCGGGGCCGTCGACCAGCAGGCGGCCTTGTTCGTCCCAGCCCTGCCAGCGGCTGCGGGTGTGGATAACCACGCCGCTGTCGCGCAGGCGCTTGAGCCAGGCACGCAACAGGGGCGCAGCCTTCATGTCGGTGGGGAAGACGCGGCCGGACGTGCCGACGAAGGTATTTATCCCCAGGCCATGGATCCACTCGCGCAGGGCCTGGCTGTCGAAATCCGCGAGCAGCGCGCCGATTTCCGTGCGGCGCTCGCCGTAGCGGCCGACGAAGGCGGCCTGATCTTCGGAGTGGGTGATGTTCATGCCACCCACACCGGCCAGCAGGAACTTGCGCCCCACCGAGGGCATGGCGTCGTACAGCGCCACTCGCACGCCGGCGCCGGCCAGCACTTCGGCGGCCATCAGGCCGGCGGGGCCGCCGCCGATGACGATGGCGCTGGGGGAGGGCAGGGAGCTGTGCTCGGTCATGGGCTGGGCATGGTCGGTGGAAAGGGCGCGCATTCTAGCCTAGCCGCTGGCGGCCGGGGCTGGTCAATTCGCCGGCGGCCGTGCGGGGGCCCCGGCGCGTGGGCAAGTCACAGGTTTGTACCCAGGATATCCACAGGCGGCTCCACAGCTTCCGGGGACAAATCAGCGTGCCCGGCCGACTGTAGGAGCGAGCTTGCTCGCGAACCCCAACCCCGCCGCGGCACCGTTCGCGAGCAAGCTCGCTCCTACGAAAAGCGCGTTGGTCATGTTTTGTTCATCGGGCTGGAGGGCCCGTGAATACTGGGCTGCAGCGAATGCCCCGCAGTTTTTCCACAGGAGGTTCCACAGCATCCGTGGAAAAGTCGCACCTTTTCCTTCGAACGCTGTCTGGTCATCTTTCGTACATCCGACTGCGGCCCAGGCCCGGCGTGGGCCAGGGCAGACTCCCCGCAGCTTTTCCACAGGTTGCTCCACAGTTGCCGTGGACAACTCAACCCAGGCCCAGGCGCTGCCAGACCCGCTGCGCGCTGTGGTGGAGAATGCCGTGACGCCGCGCCAGGGCCGCGCGGTCCTTGTCGTAGCCGCCGCCGATCACCCCGAGCACCGGGACGTCGCGGGCCAGGCAGCGTTCGATCACGCGCTCGTCGCGGGCGGCCAGGCCGGCGTCGGTGAGGTTCAGGTAGCCCAGGGCGTCGTCCTTGTGCACGTCCACCCCGGCGTCGTAGAGCACCAGGTCCGGCTGGTACAGCGGCAGCAGGTAGTCCAGCGCCTCGTCCACCACCCGCAGGTAGTCGGCGTCGCCCATGTGCAGCGGCAGGGGGATGTCCCAGTCGCTGTGCGCCTTGCGCGCGGGGAAATTCTTCTCGCAGTGCAGCGAGACGGTGATGGCGTCCGGCACCTGCTCCAGGATGCGCGCGGTGCCGTCGCCCTGGTGCACGTCGCAGTCGAAGATCAGCACGCGCCCGGCGCGGCCGCTTTCCAGCAGGTGCAGGGCGATCACCGCCAGGTCGTTGAAGATGCAGAAGCCCGAGGCGTGGTCATGGTGCGCGTGGTGGGTGCCGCCGGCCAGGTGGCAGGCCAGGCCGTGCTTGAGCGCCAGGTCGGCGCCCAGCAGCGAGCCGCCCACCGCGCGCACCGTGCGCCGGGCCAGGGCCTCGCTCCAGGGCAGGCCGAGGCGGCGCAGTTCCTCGCGGCTCATGTCGCCGCTGCAATAGCGCTCGATGTAGCCGCGGTCGTGGGCCAGGGCGAGGATGTCCGCCGGGCAGGGCTCGGGGCGCAGCAACGCCGCGTCGCTGGTCAGGCCGCTGTCCACCAGGTGTTCCTTGAGCAGGCGGAACTTCTCCATGGGGAAGCGGTGGCCGGCGGGGAAGGGCGGGCTGTAGTCGTCGTGGTAGACCAGGGGCAACGGCATGGGGCAGGGCTCGGGCGGTTCAGCGGCAAGGGTAAGCCGGCCCCGCGGCCGGGCGCCAGGGCCGCGCATGGGGCACAATAGGCAGCTGACGAACCTTGCCGAGGCGAACCATGCACCTGCCCAGCCTGAGCACTCCGCGCCTGCTGCTGCGCCCCTGGCGCGACGGCGACCTGGAAGCCTTCGCCGCCCTCAACGCCGACCCCGAGGTGATGCGTCACTTCCCCGCCTGCATGGGCCGCGAGGACAGCGACGCCCTGGCCGCGCGCATCCACGCTCACTTCGCCGAGCACGGCTTCGGCCAGTGGATAGTCGAGCGTCGCGACGATGGCGCCTTCCTCGGCGTGCTGGGTGTGCAGCACGTGGGCTTCGAGGCCGCCTTCACCCCGGCGGTGGAGATCGGCTGGCGCCTGAACCGGGCGTTCTGGCGCCAGGGCTACGCGCTGGAGGCAGCGCGGGCGGTGCTGGAATACGCTTTCGCGCACCTGCGCCTGACCGAGGTGGTGGCCTTCACCGTGCCGGCCAACCTGCCGTCCCAGGGCCTGATGCGGCGCCTGGGCATGCGGCGCGATGCGGCCGCCGACTTCGAGCACCCGCGCCTGCCCGAAGGGCACGCGCTGCGCCCGCACGTGCTGTTCCGCATCAGCCGCGAACAATGGCTGGAGGCGCAGACATGAGCGCCGCCGACGATGTGCGCGCCTACCACGCGCTGAGCTGCCACGCCCCGGAGCGCTTCGCCCCTGGGCCCGGCCAACTGGACTGGGCGACCCAGCCGGCGCCCTTCCGCCGCTATGCCGGGGCGCGGCCGATCGAATTGCTGCACCGCCCGCAGGAAGAATCGCCGGGCTACGACGGCGTGTTCGCCGGCCCCCTCGGCGAGCCCGCGCCGTTGGGCCTGGAAAGCGTCTCGCAACTGCTCTACGACAGCCTGGCGATCTCCGCCTGGAAGGAAGCCGGCGGCAGCCGCTGGGCGCTGCGCGTCAACCCCTCCAGCGGCAACCTGCACCCCACCGAGGCCTACCTGCTGCTGCCGGCCGGGGCTGTGGACAAGTCCGCCGTGCTGGCGCACTACACCGCCGACGAACACCTGCTGGAAGTGCGCGCCGAGCTGCCGTCCGCGCTGGCGCAGCAGGTGCCCGGTGGCGGCCTGCTGCTGGCGCTGGCCAGCATTCCCTGGCGCGAGGCCTGGAAGTACGGCGAGCGCGCCTACCGCTACTGCCAGCACGACTTCGGCCACGCGCTGGCGGCCCTGGCCATCGCCGCGGCCATCCAGGGCTGGGAAGTGCGGCTGCTGCGCGCGGTGGACGAGCGCCGCCTGGATGCCGCGTTCGGCCTCGACCGCGAGGGTTTCCACGAGCGCGAAGCGGTGGATGCGTTGCTGTGGATAGGTCCGCCCTGGGACAGCGAGCCCCGCGTGCCCGATGCGCTGCTGCGGGGGCTGGCGGCGCTGGAACTGCAAGGCGCTCCGAATCGCCTCTCGCGCAGCTACCGGCACTGGCCGGAGCTGGAGCGCGTCCACGAGTTGTGCCGCGCGCCGGCGCTGGCTCCCGCCGATTGGCGCCTGCCGCGTGCCGAGGCGACCACGGACAACCCCGGCCTGCCATTGCGCCCGATCCTGCACCGCCGGCGCAGCGCGCAGAGCCTGGACGGCCGCAGCGGCATCCACGCCGAGCTGCTGCTGGCCTGGCTGCGCCGCCTGCTGCCGGAAAACTCGCCGGTGCCCTTCGCCTGCTCGGGCGAGCCGCCGCGCATCGACCTGCTGCTATTCGTCCACCGCGTCCAGGGCCTGGCGCCGGGGCTCTACTGGCTGGGCCGCAGCGGCCGCGCGCCGGGCGGGTTGCGCGGGGACTTCCAGTGGCGCCGGGCGGACGCCGAGTTGCCGCTGTACCTGTTGCTGGAAGGCGACGCCCGCCAGCTTTCGGCCTTCCTCTCCTGCGGCCAGGACATCGCCAGCGACGGCTGCGTGGCCTTCGCCATGCTCGCCGACCTGGACGCCGCCCTGGCCGATGGCCCCTGGACCTACCCGCGGCTGTACTGGGAGGCCGGGCAGGTCGGCCAACTGCTCTACCTGGAGGCCGAGGCCGCCGGGCTCTCGGGCACTGGCATCGGCTGCTACTTCGACGAGGCGCTGCGGGAATTGCTCGGCGAAGGACCGGACCGCCCGGTCAGCCTCTATCATTTCACCATCGGCCGCGCGGTATGGGACACTCGCCTGAGCAGTTCGCCCGCGTACCCCCAGCCGCGCCGCCCGCATCCCATTCGCAGTACCGATTCCGAGGAAACGTCATGACCCAGATCCTGGACAACCTGGTGGCTTTGCTGAGCCTGGAACCCATCGAGGAAAACCTGTTCAGGGGCATCAGCCAGGACCTCGGCTTCCGCCAGCTGTACGGCGGCCAGGTGCTCGGCCAGGCGCTGTCGGCGGCCAGCCAGACGGTGGAGCCGGCGCGCCACGTGCACTCCATGCACGGCTACTTCCTGCGCCCGGGCGACGCCAGCATGCCGGTGGTCTACCAGGTCGACCGCGTGCGCGACGGCGGCACTTTCAGCACCCGACGCGTCACGGCGATCCAGAAGGGCCAGCCGATCTTCGCCCTGAGCACCTCCTTCCAGTACGACGAGGAGGGCTTCCAGCACCAGATCCCGATGCCCGATGTGGCCGGCCCGGAGAACCTGCCGACGGACCTGGAGCTCAAGCAGCGCAGCATCGCCCAGTTCCCCGAGCGCATTCGCGACAAGCTGCTGTACCCCAAGCCCATCGAAATCCGCCCGGTCACCCAGAACGACCCCTACGACCCGCAGGTCGGCGAGCCGATCAAGTACCTCTGGCTGCGCGCCGACGGCAAGCTGCCGGACGTGCCGGCGCTGCACAAGTACATCCTCGCCTACGCCTCGGACTTCGGTTTCCTCACCACCTCGCTGCTGCCCCACGGCCGCTCGGTGTGGCAGAAGGACATGCAGGTGGCCACCATCGACCACTCCGTGTGGTTCCACCGCGACCTGCGCGCGGACGAGTGGCTGCTGTACGCCATCGACAGCCCCTGGGCCGGCAACGGCCGCGGCTTCGTGCGCGGCAGCATCTTCAACCGCGACGGCCAGTTGGTGGCCTCGTCGACCCAGGAAGGCCTGATCCGCCGCCGCGAGGACTGGGCATGAAACCGGGCCTGATCCGCCACTGGGTGTTCGACATGGACGGCACCCTGACCCTGGCGGTGCACGACTTCCCGGCGATCAAGCGGGCCCTGGGCATTCCCCAGGAAGACGACATCCTCACCCACCTGGCGGCGCTGCCCGCGGCGGAGGCGGCGGCCAAGCATGCCTGGCTGCTGGAGCACGAACGCGAGCTGGCGCTGGCCTCCACCGCCGCGCCCGGCGCGGTGGACCTGGTGCGCGCGCTGCATGAAGCCGGCTACCGCCTCGGCATCCTCACCCGCAACGCCCACGAGCTGGCTCTGGTGACCCTCCAGGCCATCGGCCTGGGCGACTGCTTCGCCACCGGCGACATCCTCGGCCGCGGCGAAGCCCGGCCCAAGCCCAACCCCGACGGCCTGCTGCACCTGGCCGAGCGTTGGGGCGTGCAGCCCAGGGAGATGCTGATGGTCGGCGACTACCGCTTCGATCTGGAATGCGGCCGCGCGGCGGGCAGCTACACGGCGCTGGTCAACCTGGCGGAAAACCCCTGGCCGGAACTGAGCGACTGGCACGCCGCGGATTGCGCAGCGCTGGGGCGCTTGGCCGGGGTGTTGGCGTAGGGCGTATAACGCTCCGCGTTATACGCCGTTTAACGGCGATCCCCGGCGGCCCCGAGGTTGGCCTGGGCGTGGTCCGCCCTGCCGGCGGAATCGCGGACAAGGTCCGCTCCTACAGGGAAATGCCGTGCCTCACGGCGAACGTAGGGCGTATAACGCTCCGCGTTATACGCCGTTTAGCGGCGATCCCCGTCGGCGCCAAGGTTGGCCTGGGCGTGGTCCGCCCTGCCGGCGGAATCGCGGACAAGGTCCGCTCCTACAAGGAAATGCCGTGCCTCATGGCGAACGTAGGGCGTATAACGCTCCGCGTTATACGCCGTTTAACGGCGATCCCCGGCGGCGCCAAGGTCGACCTGGGCGTCGGGGCAACGGCGTATAACCGCGAACGGTTATACGCCCTACGGCTGGCGCGGGAGTGACGTCGGTAAACACGACGTTCACCCCGTCATTCCCGCGAACGCGGGAACCCAATAGATACTTGCCCCTACTGGGCCGTGACGAGGTGCTTTTCGTAGGAGCGAGCTTGCTCGCGAACGGCGTTTACCGGCAGCAGCGGTGTGTCGGGTTGGCGCCGCTCCCTCTCCCCAACCCTCGACTGCGCGCCCCGCCCTGAAGGGAGAGGGGGCTGTCCGGCATGAACGGAACGTTCGGCGCCAACCTGTAGGAGCGGGCCCTGCCCGCGATTCGCGCGCAGGGCGCGCTCCTACACTACAGCTCCGGCGTCCAGGTCAACGCCAGCAGCGCGGTACGTCCGGCTTCCTTGTAGTGAACGGTCTCGCTGGGGAAGCCCATGGGATCGGTCGGGCGCTGGTAGCTGGCGCGGGCGTAGTCGCGGTCCAGCAGGTTCTGCAGCTTCAGGTCCCAGCGCAGGGTTTCGCTGAACTGCCAGCTGCCGCGTAGGTCGAGCACACCGTAGCCGCCCAGGCGGTCCTGGTTGGCCGCGTCGGCGTAGCTGTTGCTCAGCGCGCGCCAGGTGCCGCCGACGCCGAAGGCGCCGAACTGGCGGTCCATATCCAGGCTCAGGGTGCGCCGGGCGCGGCGCGGCAGGGTGTGGCCGGTGTCGCGGTCGCGCGGGTCGATGATGCTCAGGCCGAGGTTGGCCTGCCAGCCGAGGACCTCGCGGGCCAGGCTGGCCTCGAAGCCGTCGATGCGCGCCTTGGCGATGTTCTGCGGCATGTTGCTGGCGCTGTCCCAGGCGATCAGGTCGTCCACCTCGGTGCGGTACAGCGCGGCCTCCAGATGGGTGCCGGCGAAGTCGCCGCGCCATTGCAGCTCGTAGGTCTTCGAGGTCTCGGCCTTCAGGTCCGGGTTGCTGGCGCCGGGGTAGTAGAGGTCGCTGAAGGTCGGCGCGCGGAAGCCCTCGCCGTAGCTGGCGATCCAGCTCTGGCTGGCGCCCACCGGCAGGGTGACGGCGGCGTTCCAGCTGTTCTGCGAGCCGTAGCGTTCGTTGTCGTCGTGGCGCAGGCCCAGCTCGGTGGAGAAGGCCTCGCCCTTGAAGCTGTGCTGGGCGAAGAAGGCGTGGTTGGTGCGGCTGTCCTCGGCGAAGGCGGTGCTGCCGTCGACCTTGTCCTCGTACCAGTCCGCGCCCAGGGCGAGCTGGTTGCGCGCGTCCAGCTGCAGACGGTTGAGCCAACTGGCGGAATGCCGGGTGGTTTCCAGGGTGCCGTTGTTCCACATCTCGGCGGCGCCGACGGCTTTGTTGCGGTCGAAGCTGCGGCCCAGTTCCACGCGGCTGTTCCACATCGAGGTCAGTTGGCCTTCGAGGTAGCCGCTGTAGCTGCTGACGCGGAATTCGTCGTGGGGCTCGGCGGGGGCGTAGCTGTAGGCGTCGTCGTATTCGCTGTCGCCGCGCTGGTCGTTGAGGCTGAAGCCGGCCTTCCAGTCGTCGTTCAGGCGGTGGTCCAGGTTCAGGTGCACGGCCTTGTTGCGCTGGCCGTCGTGGTCGCTGTCGGCGCCGACGTTGTCGCGGGTGTAGTCGTAGCCGCGGCTCTCGTCGAGGCTGGCGCCGAGGTCGAAGCGGGTGCGCTCGTCGCCGCCGGCGAGCGAGGCGCTGCGCTGGAAGGTGCCGTTGCTGCCGGCGGCCAGGCGCACTTGTGGGTGCAGGCCGGCTTCGCCGCGGCGGGTGAAGATCTGGATCACCCCGCCGATGGCGTCGGCGCCGTACAGCGCCGAGCGCGGGCCGCGGGTCACTTCCACGCGCTCGATGTTGTCGATGCTCAGGTAGTCCAGGCGGGCGATGCCGCTGCTGGCCGAGGCGATGCGCTGGCCGTCCACCAGCACCAGGGTCTGGCCGGGGTTGGTGCCGCGCAGGAAGTAGCTGGTCAGGCCGCCGGCGTTGCTCAGCTGCACGCCGGGCACGCGCTGCAGCAGCTCGGGCACGCTGCGCGCCTGCAGGCGCTCGATGTCGTCGCGGGTGAAGACGGTGTTGGCCGAGGTGGCCTGGCCGCGGGGTTCGGCCTGGCGCGCCGAGGTGATGACCATCGACGGCAGCTGGTAGGCCTGTTCGGCATCGTCGCCGGCGAAGGCCGCCGCGGGCAGCACGGCGACGGCCAGGGCAAGACGGGAAAGTTTCATCGCTGGGGTTCCTCAAAAGTGGACTTTCGAGGAGGGCTGGCAAGGGCGGGAGTGGCCGCGCTTGAAGGTGCGGCCCTCCGCAACACCTGTCATGCGTGTCGAGGGCGGTCTCCGGGCTGCCGACTCGCACGCTCCCGGCCTTCCCATGCGTGGCGCACAGTGGCGGGTTGGAGCGCGGCAGGCGCAAGGCCTGCGGTCGGTTACCGTTGCGGGGGCAGCGCAGGTCTTCCACCTGCTTCCCGTTACCTCGAACGAAAACGTGCGCACCTTACGAACAACGCGACGGCCGGGCAAGTCGGGCCGACGCGGAACCTGTCCGTCAGATGCCCCTTTCCTCTGCGGCCCGTCACGTCCATGGCGGCGCCCCGCCTGTGCCCGGAGGCTTTCCGGCGGCTGCGACAAAGTCACTCAGCACGGTGCAAACCGCGGCCGGAAAGCTCCGGCCGGCAACCGCCGATGTGGCGCCGTGCGGGCGTTCCAGCCGGTTTTTGTAGGAGTTTTCTGGTCTTTC
>Ga0222426_101107_pt1 | contig 12037 bp, 15 predicted proteins | sample 2B50Ametagenome_FD_180087 | JGI IMG/M metagenome (GOLD analysis project Ga0222426, IMG submission 180087) | Enriched microbial communities from leaf-cutter ant dump, University of Wisconsin, Madison, United States - 2B50A (version 2) | ecosystem: Environmental > Terrestrial > Nest > Insects nest... | reverse complement strand
CCCTGGCCCCTGCTCCTGCTCGCCGATCCCAGCCGCGACCAGATCGAACGCTACCTCCCGCAATCCCGCCTGCTGGCGCTGGTCGAAGGCGAGGCAGTCCGCGGAGTCCTGGCGCTGACGCCGGTGAGCTGGGGCGTGCTGGAAGTCACCAACCTCGCCGTGGACGAGGCCTGGCAGGGGCGTGGGCTGGGCAAGCGCCTGCTGGCCGCGGCCATCGAGGCGGCGCGGGCGGCCGGGGCGCTGCGGCTGGACATCGCCACCGGCAATTCCAGCCTGGCGCAACTGGGGCTCTACCAGCGCATGGGCTTTCGCATCTGCGCCGTGGAGAGCGATTACTTCAGCCTCAACTACCCCGAGCCCATCGTCGAGAACGGCATCCCCTGCCGCGACCGCCTGCGCCTGAGCCTGGTGCTCTAGTCGGCCAGCGCCTGATAGAGGGTGTCGACGTTGCTGCGGTACAGGCCCAGGTAGGTGCTGGCCGGGCCTTCGCTGGCCAGGGCGTCGGAGTGCAGGGTGCCGCCGATCTTCGCGCCGCTTTCCTCGGCGATCTGCTGCATCAGCCGCGGGTCCTTGATGTTCTCCACGAACACCGCGCGGATGTGCTGCTCGCGGATCTGCCGGATCAGCTCGGCGACCTCGGTGGCCGAGGCTTCGCGCTCGGTGGACAGGCCCTGGGGCGCCAGCAGCTTCAGGCCGTAGGCCTGGCCGAGGTAGCCGAAGGCGTCGTGGGAGGTGACCAGGGTGCGGCGGTCGGCGGGCAGGTTGCCGAGCTTGTCCTTGGCGTAGGCGAGCAACGCGTGGGCCTGCTTCAGGTAGGCCTCGGCGTTGCGCCGGTAGTCGGCGGCATTGGCCGGGTCGAGCTTCTCCAGGGCCTTGGCGATGTTGTCGACGTAGATGTCGGCGTTGGCCAGGTTGTTCCAGGCGTGCGGGTCGGGGATGGTCTGGCCGTCCTCCTCCAGGCTGCGCGGGATCACGCCGTGGCTGGCCTGGATCACCTGCGCGCGGGTCTCGGTGCTCTTCACCAGGCGGTCGAGCCAGGGTTCGAAGCCCAGGCCGTTCTCCACCACCAGCTGCGCCTGGCGCACGGCGCGGGCGTCGTCCGGGGTGGTTTCGTAGGTGTGGGCGTCGCTGTCGGGGCCGACCAGGTTGTTCAGCTGGATGTGCTCGCCGCCGACCGCGCGGGTCATGTCGGCGAGGATGCTGAAGCTGGTCACCACGCGCGGCTTCTCGGCGGCGGGCAGCGACAGGGGCAGGCAGAACGCGAACAGCAGCAAAAGGGCGCGCATGGCGGGTTTCCTTGGGTGAGTGATCATTGCGGGATGGGCAGCGGGCCGCGGCGCAACAGGCCGTGCACCGGGCCGAACAGCACGGAGAACAGGTAGAACAGGCCGGCGAGCAGGACGATGGCCGGCCCGCTGGGCAGCGACCAGGCGTAGGACGCCGCCAGGCCCAGCCACACCGAGAGCGCGCCGATGCCCGCGGCCAGGGCCAGCAGCGCCGGCAGGCGGCGGCTCCAGAAGCGCGCGGCGGCGGCCGGCAGCATCATCAGGCCGACCATCATCAGCGCGCCCAGGGCCTGGAAGCCGATCACCAGGTTGAGCACCACCAGGCCGAGGAACAGCCCGTGGGCGAAGGGTCCGAGGCGGCTGACGCTGCGCAGGAACAGCGGGTCGAGGCTGTCCAGCAGCAGGCTGCGGTAGATCAGCGCGAGCACACCGAGGCTGAGCACGGCCACGCCGAGCATGCCCAGCAGGGTCGTGCGGTCCACCGCCAGGGCCGAGCCGAACAGCAGCTCCAGCAGGTTCAGGCGCTTGCCGGCCAGGCCCAGCAGGAGCACGCCGCTGGCCAGGGAGATGGGGTAGACCGCGGCCAGGCTGGCGTCCTCGCGCAGCCCGGTGTGGCGCGTCACCCAGGCCGCCAGACCGGCCACCGCCAGGCCCGCGCCAAGGCCGCCGAGGGTCAGCGCCGGCAGCGACAGCCCGGCCAGCCAGAAGCCGATGGCGGCGCCGGGGAGAATGCCGTGGGCGATGGCGTCGCCGATCAGGCTCATGCGCCGCAGGATCAGGAACACCCCCAGGGGCGCCGCGCTCGACGCCAGGACCACGCCGCCCAGCAGCGCGCGGCGCATGAAGGCGAATTCGACGAAGGGCTGCCAGAGCGCGTGCAGGACCATCACGCCACCCGCGCCAGGCAGCGGCTGGCGATCAGCTCGCGGCTGCTGCCGTGGCGGCAACCCTCGGCGGCCACGCGCAGGCAGTCGGGGACGCGCTCGCGCACCGCGCCCAGGTCGTGGCAGACCAGCAGCAGGGTGCGGCCTTCGCGGTGCCAGGCGTCGATGTGCTGCCAGAGCAGCGTCTGACCGGCTTCGTCGAGGCAGGCGTCGGGCTCGTCGAGCAGCAGCAGCGGGCTGTCCAGCAGGCTCAGGCGGGCCAGCAGGGCGCGCTGCAGCTGGCCGCCGGAGAGCGCCGCCAGCGGGCGCTGCTCCAGTCCCTCCAACTGCCAGTCGGCCAGCACTTGGCGCAGCTTCTCGCGGCGCTCGGCGGTGCTCAGGCGGCTGTTCCAGAAGCCGGCGCCGACCAGCTCGCCGAGGCCGATGGGGAATTGCCGGTCGAGGGCCTGCTGCTGAACCAGGTAGCCGATCTCCCGCGGCCGCAGCTGGACGCGCACGCGCCCGGCCAGGGGCTTCTGCAGCCCGGCGATGACCTTCAGCAGGCTGCTCTTGCCGCAGCCGTTGGCGCCGACGATGGCGGTCAGGCTGCCGGCGCCCAGGTCGAGGTTCAGCGGCGGCGTCAGCGGCAGGCGCGGCGGGCCCCACTGCAGGGCCTGGCAATGGATCATGGGGCCTCCCTGCGCCACTGGCTGCGGGCCACGGCGTCGTGGGCGTGGAGGCTTTCGGCGTGGACCACGCTCAGCGCGAAGGCCTCCAGTTCCCCGCGTTGCGCCAGGGCGCGGTGCAGGCGGCGGGCGGCGTCTTCGCAGAACATCAGGTTCTGCCCATTGGCCAGGGCGAAGGCCTGCTCGTCGGCGCGCTTCACCGCGGTCTGCACGGCGGTGCCCAGGGCGGCCTCGGCGCAGTCGAGCAGCTCGCGCAGCGGCAGGCCGTCCAGGCCCTCGCGCAGGTGCAGATGCAGGTCGGCGAAGCTGCGCTGGCTGTGGGGCGTGGCGACTATGCCGGCGCTGCTGCCGAGCCAGGTGTGGACTTCCTGGTGGCTGGGCGAGCGGTCGGCGAACTCCTCGGCGAAGCGCTGCTGGATCAGTTGGCGCGCCAGGGCCGCCGAGCAGGGGCAGGTGGAGGAATAGGCCAGGCGCAGGCGCAGCTCCAGGCGCAGGCCCTGGTCGTCCAGGCGCGCGTGGACCTCGCAGGGGTACTGCTTCCAGCCGCTCAGCGGGCTGACCAGCGCCGGGCGGCTGAGCAGGGCGTCGAAGGCCAGGCGCAGGCTGGCGCGGCGCGACAGGCCGGCGTGGCTGGCGAGGAAGTCGTCGAGCACTTCGCGCAGTAGCTGCGGGCCCAGCTCGGCCTGCTCCAGGCGGGCCAGGGCCAGGTACAGGCGCGACATGTGGATGCCGCGGGCGGCGGCTGCGTCCAGGCTGACGCCGGCGTCGGCCAGCGCGTTCAGGCGTTCGCCGTGCAGGCGCAGCGGCAGGGCGATGCCCTGCATGCCGACCCAGTCCAGGGCGAGGGTGTCGGACGCGGCCTGGCTGGCGACGTCGGGGAGAAAGGCGGTCATGGGAATGGCTGGCGCTGGTGGATGTTATAATATAACATATTGTTTCCTACTCCTTCCTGCAAGCGCCATGAATCGACGCCGCCTGCTGCAAAGTCTGCTCGCCAGCGCCGCCTGGCTGCCCGCCCTGAACGTTTTCGCCGGCCCGCGCCTGCTCGGCGCGCGCAGTGAGGCCATGGCCGGAGGCCTGCGCCTGGTCCTCGACCTCGACGGGCCCTTCCACTACCGCACCTTCACCCTCTCCGCGCCGGAGCGCCTGGTGGTCGACCTGGACGGCGCCAGCCTGGGCGTTCCCCTGGCCTCCCCTGCCCCGTCCGGCCCGCTGCGCGGCCTGCGCAGCGGGCGCCTGGCCGACGGCGGCACGCGCCTGGTGCTGGACCTGGCCGAGCCGGTGCGATTGCAGGCCTTCGCCCTGGGGCCCCAGGCCGGCAGGGGCCATCGCCTGGTGCTCGACCTGCATCCGGCAGGGGCACCTGTCCCGGTCGCCACGGCGAAGGCTGTCGGCAAGGGCCGCGACATCCTCGTGGTGGTGGACGCCGGCCATGGCGGCAAGGACCCCGGCGCCCTCGGCTCGCGCGGCGAGCGGGAGAAGGACGTGGCGCTGCTGATCGCGCAGAACCTGGCGCGGCGCATCGACCGCCAGAGCGGCTTCAAGGCGCGCCTGGTGCGCAACGTCGACGTGTTCATCCCGCTGCGCCAGCGCGTGGAAGTGGCGCGGCGCTGCAACGCCGACATGTTCGTCTCGGTGCACGCCGACGCCGCGCCCCGGCGCACGGCGTCCGGCGCGTCGGTGTTCGCCCTTTCCGAGCACGGCGCCACCTCGACCCTGGCGCGCTTCATGGCCGAGCGCGAGAACGGCGCCGACCTGATCGGCGCCGCCGGCAACCTGCCGCTGCAGGGCAAGGACCCGGCGCTGGCCAAGGTCATCCTCGACATGTCGCTGAGTTCCACCATCGCCTCCAGCCTGGACCTGGGCCACAGCGTGCTGCGCAGCCTCGGCGGCATCACCCGGCTGCATCAGGAGCGCGTCGACCAGGCCGGCTTCGCCGTGCTCAAGTCACCGGACATCCCCTCTATCCTGGTGGAGACCGGCTTCATCTCCAACGACGCCGACTGCCGCCGCCTGCACGACGCGCGGCACCAGCAGGAGCTGGCCGGAGCGATCTTCGACGGCCTGCACGGCTACTTCCGCCAGCGCCCGCCGGCGGGGAGCCTGCTGGCGGCGTTGCGGGAGCAGGGCAAGGCGTAGGGCGAGGAGCGGATTCATCTGCGATTTCGCGGCGGGGCTCGGCCTATCGCGGACGGAGTTCGCTCCTACGAGGAAACTCCGTGCTTCACGACAATTGTAGGAGCGGGCCCTGCCCGCGATTCGCGCGCAGGGCGCGCTCCTACAGGGGAATGGCGTGGGTGGCGCAGCGTAGGAGCGGATCTCATCCGCGAATCGCGCCGGAATGTGGAATACCGTGCTGCCCCGCGAACCGTAGGAGCGGACTCCGTCCGCGATTCCCCATGCGTCCGGCTGTGGCGTGGCCGGGCGCCTACCGCACCTGCTGGCTGCACCCGCTGACACGTCCGCAGGTCAGCTTCGCCTGGCCGCCGCTGGAGCTGCTGAAGCGGCTGATGTGCGTCCAGCCGATGCCGCGGCTGGTACCCAGCCACACCTGGCCGTCGCTGCTCACGCCGCTGAAGAAGGTGAGGCGCCCGTAGCGCGTGCCGGTCTGCGCCCAGCGCTGGCCGCTGGCGGCGTCGAAGCCGCGCAGGTAGGTGTCGTGGCCCCGGGTGGCGACGCTGTAGTGGCTGCCGTCGCGGTCCATGCAGGCCAGCACGTTGGCCAGCCAGGCGCAGGCCGCCGGCGGCAGGCCGGGGAAGGCCAGCGGCGGCTCGCCCGCGGCCCGCGCCAGGGGCGCCAGGAGCAGCAGGCAGAGCGTCAGGGCGGCGGCTTTCATCGGGACCTCGGGGCGGGCTGGGCGGGCCTCCATGGTACGCCGGCGGATTGTCGAATACGAAATGTTATATTATAACAATTCAATCCCGTCCTTCCGGAGACCGCCATGTCCCTGCAAGCCGAGCCGGTCCTCAGCGAACGGCAACTGCTGGCGCAACCCGCCAGCGCCTACATGAACGAGGCCCAGCAGGCCTTCTTCCGCGACCTGCTGCTGCGCCAGCGCGCCGAGCTGCAGGCGCGCATCGACGGCGAATTCGACGCGCTGCGCGAGGTGGAACGGCCCGGCGACGAGGCCGACGTCGCCAGCCGCGAGGAACAGCGCCAGTGGCAGCTGCGCCTGCTGGAGCGCGAGAAGAAGCTGCTGGACAAGATCGACCAGGCCCTCGAGCGCCTGGCCCGCGGCGACTACGGCTGGTGCGCCGAGACCGGCGAGCCGATCGGCCTGCGCCGCCTGCTGCTGCGCCCTACCGCCAGCCTCAGCGTCGAGGCCAAGGAACGCCAGGAGCGCCGCGAGCTGCACCTGCGCGACGCCTGAAGAATCCATAACAGAGAGCCACCACCGTGAAGCAACGTCTACCCGTCACCGTCCTTTCCGGCTTCCTCGGCGCCGGCAAGAGCACCCTGCTCAACCAGGTACTGAAGAACCGCGAGCACCGCCGCGTCGCAGTGATCGTCAACGACATGAGCGAGATCAACATCGACGGCAGCGAGGTGCAGCGCGACGTCAGCCTCAACCGCGCCGAAGAGAAGCTGGTGGAGATGAGCAACGGCTGCATCTGCTGCACCCTGCGCGAAGACCTGCTGCAGGAAGTGGCGAAGCTGGCCGCCGAAGGCCGCTTCGACTACCTGCTGATCGAGTCCACCGGCATCTCCGAGCCGCTGCCGGTGGCCGAGACCTTCACCTTCCGCGACGAGCAGGGCCGCAGCCTGTCCGACCTGGCGCGGCTGGACACCCTGGTCACCGTGGTCGACGGCCTGAACTTCCTGCGCGACTACCAGGGCAGCGACAGCCTGGCCAGCCGCGGCGAGAGCCTGGGCGAGGAAGACCAGCGCTCCATCGCCGACCTGCTGATCGACCAGGTGGAGTTCGCCGACGTCATCCTGCTCAGCAAGGTCGACCTGATTTCCAGCGACGAGCGCGAGGAACTGCTGGCGATCCTCCGCGGCCTCAACCCCGACGCCGAGATCCGCCCCATGCTCATGGGCCAGGTGCCGCTGGAATGGATCCTCGACACCGGCCGCTTCGACTTCGAGCGCGCCGCCCAGGCCCCCGGCTGGCTCAAGGAACTGCGCGGCGAGCACGTGCCGGAGACCGAGGAATACGGCATCGCCTCCCGCGCCTACCGCGCGCGCCGGCCCTTCCACCCGCAGCGCTTCCACGACTTCCTTGCCACGCCCTGGAGCAACGGCCGCCTGCTGCGCTCCAAGGGCTTCTTCTGGCTGGCCAGCCGCTACCGCGAGGCCGGCAGCTGGTCCCAGGCCGGCGGCCTGATGCGCCACGGCCTGGCCGGGCGCTGGTGGCGCTTCGTGCCGAAGGAACGCTGGCCGCAGGACGAGGACGGCCTGCGCCAGGTGATGCGCCACTGGAGCGCGGAGACCGGCGATTGCCGCCAGGAACTGGTGTTCATCGGCCAGGGCATCGACTTCGCCCGCCTGGAGGACGAGCTGGACGCTTGCCTGCTGGACGACGCCGAATTCGCCGCCGGGCCCCAGGCCTGGGCGCGCCTGGCCGATCCCTTCGAGTCCTGGACGGAGGACGCCTGATGCTCGCCCGGTCATTGCAATGCACGCCGCGCCAGGTGCTCGGCGACGACCCGCAGGTGCTCGCCGAGGTGCTGCACGACGGTGTCAACCTGGCGGTCTGGCGGCGCCGGCTGTTCCCCGAGCTGGCGGCCTATGCCGAGGCCCTGGTACGGGGCGAGGCGCTTTACGCCCGCCACGCGACCCTGGAACTGGACGAGGCCGGGCGCAGCGACCAGCTGCGCGGCCTGTTCGACGAGAGCCCGGGTGCCGCGCTCTTCGCCAACGACCTGGCCTGGCTGGTGGAAGCCTTCGCCTGCCTGACCGGCGCGCGTCGCGTGGGCCTGCGCCTGCGCAGCCTGGAGCGGGCCATGTGCCCGCGCTTCCACGTCGACCACGTGGCGCTGCGCCTGGTCACCAGCTACGCCGGCTGCGCCAGCGAATGGCTGGAGGAAGGCGCCCTGCCCCGCGACCGTCTCGGCGAGGCCGAGCCGGCGCGCATCCAGCGCCTGGAAGTGGGCGACGTGGGCCTGTTCAAGGGCGAGAAATGGATCGGCAACGAGGGCGCCGGCATCGTCCACCGCTCGCCCGCCCCGTCGCCGGGCACGCGGCGCCTGTTGCTGACCCTGGACTGGCTCTAGGCCGGGCGGCGCATGTCGATGTGCGGGATGTCGTCTTCCAGGTACACCTCGCCCTCGGCGACGAAGCCGTAGCGGCCGTAGTAGCCCTGCAGGTGCGCCTGCGCCGAGAGATACACCGGGCTGCCCGGCCAGCGCCGCGCCGCCTCGTCTAGGGCGCGCTGCATCAACTGGTGGCCGAGGCCACGGCCGCGCCCGGCGGTGGCCGTGATGACGCGGCCGATGACCACCTCGCCGTCGTGCGTCGCCGGGTCGAGCAGGCGCAGGTAGGCCAGCAGCTGGCCGCCCTCGTGGGCCATCAGGTGGCAGGTGTCGCCGGACAGGTCCTGGTTGTCGATGTCCTGGTAGGGGCAGTTCTGCTCCACCACGAAGACCTCGCAGCGCAGGCGCAGGAGGGCGTACAGCGTCTCCTTGCTCAGTTCGCTGTGGTGTTGGCAGCTCCAGGTGAGGTCCATGGCGTGAGGCTCCGGCGGCAGGTGGAAAAGGCCGCCCATCCTCTCACGCCCGGGCGTTTCACACAGCCACCCGCGGCCCGGTCGGCGACAGCCCGCCGAGGTGCCGGCGCAGCGCCTCGATGGCCACCCGCACCTTGGCCGGCTGGGCGTCGCGCCGTGGCGTCACGGCGTAGATGCCGTAGGTGGGCAGGCGCCACTGCGGCAGCAGGCGCAGCAGCCTGCCCTCCTCCAGCGCCTCGCGCACTTCCGGCTCCGGCTGCAGCGACACGCCCAGGCCGTCGAGGGTGAACTGGCGCAGGGCGAGCATGCTGTTGGCCGCCACCCGCGGTTCCAGGCGCAGGCGGCAGCTCTCCCCGTCCGGCCCGTCGAACTGCAGCGCCTGGCCGTGACCGCGGGTGTTCAGCGCCAGCCAGTCGACCTGCTGCAATTGCTCGGGATGGTCGATTGCCCCGCAGCGGCGCAGGTAGGCCGGGGCCGCGCAGACCAGGTTCTGCCAGTTGCCCAGGTGGCGCGCCACCAGGCTGGAATCGGCCAGGTTGCCGACGCGGATGGCCAGGTCGATGCGCTGCTCGATCAGGTCGATCTGCTCGTCGTGGAAGAACAACTGCAGGCGCAGCTGGCGGTGGTTCTCCAGCAGCGGGCGCAGCGCCTCGGTGATCAGCCGCCCGGAAAAGCCCACCGGCGCTGCCAGGCGCAGTTCTCCCACCGGCGCTTCGCGCCACTCGCCCAGGCGCTGCTCGGCCTCCTCGGCGATGGCCAGCATCTGCGCGCAACTGCGGTAGAAGGCCTCGCCGGCCTCGGTCAGCGTCAGCCGGCGGGTGGTGCGGTGCAGCAGGCTCACCTGGGCCTGCGCCTCCAGCTTGCGGATCTGCTGGCTGACCGCCGAGGGGCTCATGCCCAGGGCCTCGGCGGCGGCGGCCATGGAGCCGCGGGCGACCACGGTGGCGAACACGGCCATGCCTCGGAGGTTGTCCATTGTGAAGCTCCGCTTAAGAGTGAAAGGCACGATAGCCGGTTTTTCCCGGGCTTTCTCCCGCCTAGCATGCGAAGCCTCTGAAAGAAGAGGATGAACGATGCCGACTTCCCGTGCCGACGTGCCCACCCCCGATGGCGCCCGCTACCTCAAGCGCCTGTGCAACCACTTCGCCCACAAGCTGTCGGTGGAACTGAGCGAGGACAGCGGCGTGCTGAACTTCGAGTTCGGCACCTGCCGGCTCAAGGCCGACACCGCCGCGCTGCACCTGCAGGCCGAAGCCGAGGACGCCGAGCGCCTGGCCCGCGTGCAGCAGGTGGTAGTCAGCCACCTCGACCGCTTCGCCTGGAAGGAAGGCCAGCTGCCGGTGAACTGGAGCTGAGCCCCCTGCCCTTTTCCTTTGCCGCCGTGGCCGCCGTGGCCGCCGCGGTTCAGCGCTGGCCGTTGAGAATCTGCTGGATCAGGCCGCTGGCCAGCTCGATCAGCAGGTAGTCGCCGTCCACTTCCTGCCACTGGTAGCCGTAGGCCGGCGGCGGTAGCTGGCGGCTGCGCCAGTCCTCCACGTAGTAGCGCCGCGCGCGGTATTCCGGCGGCAGGTACTGGCCGGTCTGCCAGTGCCGGCGCTCGGCCTCCTGGCGGCGCATGGCGTCTTCCCATTCGCGTTGCCGCTGCTCCTGCTGGCGGCGTTGCGCCTCTTCCCACTGACGCTGGCGCTCATCGGCCTGGCGGCGCTGCTCGTCCTGCCACTGGCGGTCGCGCTCGGCCTGCTGGCGTTGTTCTTCCTGCCAGCGCCGTTGCTGTTCCTGCTGGCGGCGCTGGGCTTCCTGGCGCTGCTGTTGCTCGGCCTGGCGGCGCTGTTCGTCGCGCTGGCGCTGGAACTCCTGTTGCTGGCGCTGCCGGTCCTCCATCTGCCGACGTTGCTGCTCGGCCATCTGCCGCTGCTGTTCCTGCTGCTGGCGTTGCTGCTCCTGCTGGCGGCGCTGCTGTTCCTCGTTTTGCCGGCGCTGCTGCTCGGCCATCTGGCGTTGCTGTTCCTGTTGCTGGCGCTGTTGCTCCTGCCATTGCTGCTGTTGCTGGGCGTCGTTGGCGTTCCAGGCGAGGGCCGCGCCGGCGGGCAGCAGCAGGCCCAGGCAAAGGGCGCGGAGGGAGGCGGTGTTGGGCATGGTCGGGTCGTCGGGCAGGGCGGCGAAATGGCCGGGAAAGTCAGGAAAGTGGACAGGGAAATGCCGGGAAAAGTTCCGATCTCGGAAAAATGCGTCGCTATATTGAAATACGCTTACTCAATATTTGGTCGCAACTAGATCGTTATAGCGCCTATTGGTCGCAAATAGACCAAATTACCTTGAATGATGCATTTGATCTATTTTTGTACAAAAAGAATAAGTCAATACTTTGAAATATTTTGTAACTGTGTGGCCACTTTTACCCCGGGTTATCCACAGAATCGATGCGCAAAATTTGTACATCGCGGCCTTTCACCCGGTAGGCGGCCTGGTAGGGCCAGCGTTCCAGCGGCAATTCGCGCACGCCGGGCACCTCGCTGGGCCGGCCGACGCTGCTCAGGCTGAGGTCGGCCAGCGCCTTCACCTGGCCGACCACGTCCTGGATGGCCTTCAGCGCCTTCTCCGGGCCGATCAGCACCACGTAGTGGTCGTACAGGCCGTCCAGGTCGGCGGCCGCCTTGTGCGTCCACTGCAGGCTCATGCCAGCCCCCACTTGGCTTCTATCTCCGCGTGCGGCAGCAGGTGCCCGGCGTTGGCATCGGCCAGGCCTTCGTCGATGGCCGCCACGTGCCAGCTCTGGCGCTCCAGGTACTGCGCCAGGGCCTGGCGCAGGTGGTAGGGGCGGTCCCGGTGGGTGGCCCGGGCCAGTTGGTCCAGGGCCTTGGCCAGGGCGTCATCGGCGCGGAAGGAGATTACGGTGGTCAATTTCTGAGCAGTCCGTTTACGCTGTATACAGAGTTTACAACGATAACATAAGTATACGAATCAGGCACTTGGCGTTGGCGAGAAGGGCCATTGGCAGGAGAGGGGGCGAGTGCGGCTGGGCGCTGGCGCGGAACTGGCTGGGCGGGCGGAAAGGCCCGGCTGGCGCGGCTTGCAGGGCACTTTCGCGGCGGCGCAAGTTGGCTTGCCGCTTTCGGGATTTGCCGCCGCCGCGGGGCGGTCCAGGCTGGCTGGGCAGCCCCTTTTCCGCCAGGAGACGCCCATGCCCCATGACTTCCCGCAACCGGTGGACGCCGCCGAGGTCCCGCGCTTCGCCGGCATCCCCAGCTTCATGCGCCTGCCGATCTTCGAGGACCCGGCCCAGGTAGACATCGCCCTGGTCGGCGTGCCCTGGGACGGCGGCACCACCAACCGCGCCGGCGCCCGCCACGGCCCGCGCGAGGTGCGCAACCAGTCCAGCCTGATGCGCAAGGTGCACCACGTCAGCCGCATCGCGCCCTACGACCTGGCGCGCGTCGGCGACGTGGGCGACGCCCCGGTGAACCCCATCGACCTGCTCGATTCGCTCAAGCGCATCGAGGGCTTCTACCGGCGCATCCACGCCGCCGGCGCGGT
>Ga0222426_101101_pt1 | contig 12071 bp, 10 predicted proteins | sample 2B50Ametagenome_FD_180087 | JGI IMG/M metagenome (GOLD analysis project Ga0222426, IMG submission 180087) | Enriched microbial communities from leaf-cutter ant dump, University of Wisconsin, Madison, United States - 2B50A (version 2) | ecosystem: Environmental > Terrestrial > Nest > Insects nest... | reverse complement strand
CTTACCTGCGAAAAGGTGGTATTACTATTGTCTATTGCCAGATTAGGGTTGGCAACTCCTGCTCCACCTACCCCCAGAATATCCACTGTTCCCCCAGTACCATCAAATGAAGTGGCAAAAGCTGGACTACAAGAATCGTTTCCCGAAAAATAGAAGGCATTATAAACTCGCAGGGTGTTAATAGTACCTAGCAGCATGGTATTGGTGTAATCCTCTATTTCGATGCTATTATAAGCAACACTTGGTGTAATTGCTATATAATAATATCCGTTGGTACCGTATACAAGTCTTGCATTTTCATTAGCAAAGCCATTAACAGATGAAGCTGTAAAAACAGGTGTTGCATTACCTGTTTCTTTAGCCCTAACCTGAAAATAATGATTCCCAAGGGCAATAGTTCCAGTTAGATTAGCCAATGCATTTCCTAATCCACCTCCTAAAAGGGTATTCAACAATGTTGCATCAGTTTGAATTCTAACATAACACGTTGTTCCCGCAGGAACCGTTGAGGGAAATCCCAATTCAATTCTTCCAGTATAGGAACCAAGGTTAATAGCAATACCTCCGTAAGATTCTAACGTTGAATAATCAGTTGTACTCACCGATACCGCATTGCCAGGCGCAGCAACATGGCTGTTGTTTCCAAGCAGTTGATTGGCATACACATAACTGACCTGCGCATAAGAGTTAGTATGGACGAATAAGAAAAATGCAAAAAAAAGCGAACAAAGCTTTTTAAAACATCCTTTCGAGGTAACATTACAATTCATAAACAATAGTTTTAAATTAGTGCAAGCTCGAATCACCCAACTTGAAATCTATAATGGAAAATCCCTAGATGTTTAATAAGCATATTGTCATCATATTTTTTACTAGAATAGATGTCCTAGCAAATCGATATGATTTCTTACTTTTTACTTTAGGAAATTTCGTTTATGAGAGAGAGCAGGAGTTTGAGCGTTATATTTAAAATGGTTATTTAACTCAAAATTTGTTAAAAAAAACAAAAAAACAAAAAAATCTTAGAGAAACGGATTGATATTGGACAAGTCACTACTAAATAGTGCCTCGCTAAATACTTATGCTATCTCATAAGTATAAAAGGCAAAAAATAACCATTTACACCAAAAGAAGGAAACAGAAGCTTTTTTTAAAAAAATGTCGAACTGAGTAAAACACCGTGCCACCTTAGCATTCAGCCTAACACCATAGCAAAACAAAAAAGTCCCGCAATTGCGGGACTTTCATTTTATTGGTCGACTTACCTGTACAAATCACGAACCTTTTTCTACATGATTTGAGGTTATTAGCGGCTTTAGTGCTACCAGAACGTAAAAATACATAGGTTGTGGTCATTGTACCGATTTTACCATTGCTTATTTATGTCATTTGCCGCCTAAATATTAAATCGTCTTCAAATACAGCTCCTGCACCTCTTCTGCCGTAAAAGACTTCGAAGGCAAGTGCTGCACCAACTCACCCTGTTTCATGATCCCAATATTGGTGGCTACACTAACCGCATTGAAAATATCATGTGTCGCCATCAGTACGGTACGGCCCTGCTGTCCCAACTGACGAACAATCTCCGTGAAATCCGCCGTAGCGATTGGATCCAAGCCACTTGTCGGTTCATCTAACAACAACACCTTTGCATCCTTGGCCAAGGCGATGGCAATACCCACTTTTTGGCGCATCCCTTTAGAATAGCCACCCAAATCTTTTTCATGTGCGATCTCTTGTAGACCTGTACGCAAAAGCAGTTCAGAAAGCTCCTTCTTAGTGTAATTGAACCCTGCGATTTTGGAAAAGAAATCCAAATTTTCGATCCCCGTAAGATTGGGGTACAGTAAAACGGTTTCTGGTATATAAGCCAAATGTTGTTTAATCTCTTGCGGATGCTCAGTTACGGAAATACCGTTGATATAGGCATCGCCAGAAGTGGCTTTCAACAACCCTAACAGGATATTGATCGTTGTACTTTTTCCGGCACCATTCTGCCCTAGCAATGCGAAAATCTCGCCTTTGCCCACTTCCAGATTCAGCGATTTTAGCGCAGTATATTCATTGTATTTTTTATGGAGATTAACGGTCTTTAACATAACTTCTTGAATTTTTGATTAGATAAAATAAGCAACAGCGTGATGAAAAATAGATAAGGTAAGAGCAACTGGAACAGATCAGACTTTCTACTATCGTTGAAAACCTTTACCGTTTGTTTGCTCCAGTCTACCATACCTGCCTGCTGCTCCGAGAAAATAAAGGGATAGAAAAAAAGTCTTTGCGACTCATGGAATTTCTGCAAAGCTTCGCCATAAGCCAAATAATTTTCCATTCCCGTTTTGGCTTCTTTACTGCCCATCAACTGTGTTTGTATATTAGGCAAAATATAACCGAGATATGTAGCCGCATCATTACGGTATTTCAACTGCTGGTCGTAAACTTTTGCTGCTACTGCAGCTTCCATATCTCCAGCATGCTGCATGGCATAATACCAAACATAAGAAGAACTCACATTTTCATCTACCTTATACTTGCTGAACTGTGGATATGCCTCGTAGAACTTCTGCATGGTAGGCGCCTTAGCCTCGTCCCATTTATTGTGGTATCCTTCACGCTGAGCTATCTGAGCTTCCAATCCCTCTTTTACAGGGTAAATTTTCTGAAAGATCAGGTTTGCACTCATAGGGATGATGAAATTCATCGCTACCCAACAAACCACCAAACTCAATGCATTCTGGGCAGAAGAACCTTGGAAAGAAATGATCCATCGACATAATGCGAACCAAAAAACCAGATACAACCAACCAATACCAGTAAAAATAAACAAGTGACTATCTAAAGGTATGCCTACCCAAACTACCGCCGTGAGCAGCAATATCAAGTAAATTACACTCACCGCTAGCACCCTAATCATGATTTTTGCATCGATGAGGCGACGGAGATTTCCACTCTGTACGGACAGCAATTTCCAAGTGCCCTTCTCTTGGTCTTCGGAAATAAGGTTATAACAAAAAGCGATAATCACGAGAGGAAAAAGAAATACCAGCACAAAACTGAAATCAAAATTTCCGGCAGCGGCATTGGCCGGATTATAGAAATCCGAATTGTGTTTCTGCTCTTCCAAATTTCGGATGGTTACGCCCTGTATAGATGGATTAAGATCCCTCATCCCTATGTTCAGTGCGGCAAGCTTAGGGGTTTCATTTACAAAATTGAACTTCAGATAGTAAAGTAGCAGCCCCATATTATCCTGATGCAGTGCAACATTCTTTGTAATGCTCTGTTGTTGATAAGAAGCACTTTTAGTAATGATATCTTCGTTCCGCTCTAAAAATTTCTTTCCGGTATAAATACCTACAGTTCCGGCCAACCATAGCAGCAACAATGCCACTAGATTACCTCTGTTCCTAAAAAATTGTTTATATAAGTAATTGTTCATTAGATCAGTTTTAGTTTCTTAGAAGAAGTTTCGATTAACCATATCGATAACAGTAACCAAAAAGCGCTAGCCAAAAGAGGAAGCCATTGGCTTTTAATGCTTTCGCCAAATTGCACAAATTGGTACCTAAACTGGGGAAACTGTTTCCAGTAAGATTGATTAACAACAGCAGGTTTTTCACCTTTTACGTTAGCAATATGTTGGATCTGCAGCTCGTTCATGTGCTGGGCCAATTGATAGCGGTAGCGCTCTGCTTGTTGTTTAAACTGTTCGTAGGCAAAGTAATCGGTTCCCGCAGCCAACATAGATAAGTTCTTGATGGCTACCACAGGATTTACAAACCCAGAAATTGTAGTCATCTCTTGTTGGTCATGATATTGATCTTCCAAAGCTTTCAAGTGGTCTGCGTATATTTTTGAGCTAATCCGTTCGCCCTCCTTCATTACAACGCCACTATAATTAATTGGCAATTCCTGAGTGGTCTTTACCTTATAATACGCCAGCAGCGAATCTTTTAGGTGCTTAAAATGAGGATCGTCAGAATTATGGCTATCACCTACTTTAAGTACCTCTTCCTCTACTTTGGTTTCAAAAGCAATTCTGGATGGTGTTGGATACGCATTCTGCGCTAAAAACTGAATACCTTTTGGTAAAAACAGCACCATGAATAGCCAGCAACCTATTAGCCCAACTAAAGCTGTTGCAGCACTGCGGCTACGTGCAGAAATAATAACGGTTAACGTGCTGATAAAAAAATAGAAGACCATATAGGCAGGAAGCAGCAATACCAATCTTAGCAGTACATCGCTCCAACTTGTTACATCTAATAACAAAGTCGCCACCAATACAATAGGAATTATGGGCAAGACAAACAGCAATGAAAACTGCCAAAGTCCCAAAACCTTGCCCCAAATGATTGTTCTTGCAGAAAGCCCCTGTACGTGAAGCAATTTTAGTGTTGCATTTTCCCGTTCCCTTGCTACCAGACCGAAGCCCAAAAACATAACAATTAATGGTACAATATTCTGCAAGATAAAGGCACTACTAAAAGTTCCGAAGCGAACCAACGTTCCCGAACTTCCCGCTTCGGAAAGATTTGCGGTATTTTGTTTGTGCGCCTCCAAGAAGATAACATTACCCAAAAAATCATCAATTCCGCCGTCAAAAATTTGCAGCGGGTGCGCATTGCGGAACACCATATAGCCGTAGTGCGCCATACGGTGTGGGTGTTTGTCTGGTCGCTTTTCCCAGTTTTGTCGAGTTTCATCCCGATATCGTTGTACTGTTTTGTTCGTATCGGCATATCGGGTAAAACCAACAGCAATACTTAAAATAGCGAACAATAGTACAGCGATGAGAATGGACAGACTGCGTTTTTCTTTCAACAGATCCTGCCTTGTTTTTTTGATGACCAAACCTAAGTTTGAAATAGCCATAGTATATAATTTTATGGTGATTAGAACATACATACGCATTTTGCCCACATAGACAAAAACAGCATGTACCAGGCCGTGTAATACTGTTAATTAGCACTACACTATCGAATAATTCTTTAGATACAAAAGCCTAGATCAAAAACTAAAAGCTTAAGCACAAAAATGGAAGGTTTATTGAGTTGGAGGTCCTCTGAAAGCGAGGTGTTCCAATCTCGAAGAACTAAAATGGAAACTATGCTTTTTTAGATTTGCCTTAAATATGATCGGGAGTTGTAAGAAACACAGACTTAAAACCCTAGGCAAAAAACCATTATTAAAGGTCAATAGTTGAGAACAGTCACAGTGTCCTCCAGACAGTTTGGTAGATTTCGACAGATCTTTATGGTGAACAGAAAGTTCGCTATGATGTCCTTCGTGCAGAATTTCCACGACAAGTCCTGTACTGTGCAAAACAAATACAAGTAGTAGAGAAAAAACGGAAAGTATCTTGAAAGACTTCTGCATATCAGTTTACAAAGTTATCTTTTGCAAATAAGGCTAGCTTTATTTTAGGGTTAAGGTTTTGTCATCTTTTAGAACCAAGATTTTGCTTTTATAAATCGAGACTTTGAAATAGCTTAGAAAAATTCCGCTTCTACTAACCTTATCGGCACATCTCCCGTATCACCTAACCTTAAAATACCTGTAATATGTATAGTTTTACTGGTAAAGGCAATTGGTTTCTTAGCCTCTACATAAATCATCGCTGGTATTCCATTAGCTCCACAAAAATGACATTGGTTAACCGGCAATGGTGACAGCAAAAAAGTATCATGTGTTTTTCTAGCCTTTAAAGGGATTAGGTAGCCTTCCAAATCAAACGGCTTATCCTTAAATCTTTTTACCGACTCGCTATAAACGGGAGAGAACTGATTTTTATCGTTAAGCACATAATTGATAGTAGATAAGATAGACCAATTGAGCGAGTTGATCTGGTCCGTAGATTTATGCGCCCTTTGCTGTGCCACTGCAGCAATACTGAAGAAAAAAGCGAACAATAAAACAAAAGATTTTTTATACATAAGGGAAGTTGAATGAAACCGAGCGATCACTACTATCAATGGTGTTTAATTTCTAATTATTTCCAAAGGCACTTTAAACCTACCATTTTTAAAATCACAGATTTCATTTTCATCTAACAGACATCTTTCCAAAGCAGCCTGTAATTCTTCTTGATCAAGGTCTTGGGCAATAAAAACAATTTCGTTCATTCTATCGCCAAAATCCCGATGCCACTTAGCCTCTATCGCTGCTTTATTCTCCACAAAATCTGCATACATGGTACGTTCCTGATACGACATGCTGCACCACCAAACACCTGCGCTTTCCAATCTGGATGATCCTCCTGCTTGAGAGAAATTCAGCGCTTCGTCAGGTCGGTCAGCCAACCAGAACAAGCCTTTTGAACGGATGATGTTACTTGGAAAATCCTGCTGCAAGAACCTCATGAAGCGTTGCGGGTGAAAGGGCCTTCTGTCTCTAAATACAATAGAACTGATACCATATTCTTCGGTTTCTGGTTTGTGTTCACTGTTCAGTTCTTTGATCCAGCCTGCCGAAGCCGATGCTTTATCAAAATCGAACAAACCTGTATTCAATATTTCCTTTGGATCTACCTTGCTAAACTCGCTTTCGATCAGCCTCGCATCTGGATTCAGCTTTTTCATCAGGGCTTTGATCAAACCTAAATCAACCGGTTTGATTAGGTCTGTTTTATTAAGGATAATCACATTGGCAAACTCAATTTGGTCGGTCAACAGGTTTACAATGGTTCGCTCGTCTCCTTCCATATCGGTCAGTTCCCTGTCTACCAATCTTTCGGTCGTACCAAAATCTTTGAAAAAGTTAAAACAGTCTACTACGGTAACCATCGTGTCTACATAACTAAACCGTGATAGATCAATCCCCTGCTCTTCATCTACGAAAGAGAAGGTTTGGGCCACTGGTACCGGTTCAGAAATGCCTGTACTTTCAATTACCAGGTAATCGAACCTATTTTCTTTGGCCAGTTTTTCTACCTCTATCATCAAATCTTCACGCAGGGTACAGCAAATGCAACCATTGCTCAGCTCTACCAGCTTCTCTTCGGTCCTAGACAGTCCGCCTTCCTTTTTTATCGTCTGCGCATCAATATTCACCTCGCTCATGTCGTTAACGATTACAGCAACCTTTAAATCCTGCTTGTTATGTAAAATATGGTTCAACAATGTTGTTTTTCCGCTCCCAAGAAATCCACTTAGTACGGTAACTGGTAATTTACTCATTAAGGTATGTTTTGTTGTTATTTGAAAGTCAGACAAAGCTATTTTTGCCCTAACTCAAATAAAAGTAGTAAATAATTCATAAAAGCAACAATGTTGCATTAAAAAATGATTTTGCTTTTAAACCAAAAGTAGCTTACGTAAAGAAAAATCGAATTATTGTGATCAAGCTCCACAGGTTGAAAAGTACAAAAACTAGGGGTGCTATCTTTTGCGGAATACTAAGTCCTATATTTTTACGGAAAAGGACTAGTACAGCCAACAAAGCAATCAGGTTCATGAAAAATGCCGAACAGAACATCACTTGCTTAAATGTACCTGTAAAGATCATGAAAGAAACCAAAACCAACTGGAGCAGGCTTGCATTGAAAGGTATACCTTTACCATTGTTACTAGCAATAGCATCCAATTTCCAATCATGCGCAAACCGGGCGATGACCCGAGGACCAATCCAGACCATTGCACTAATGGTAGCCAATAGCAACGCGGCCATCGATCCACCAAGCCAATTCCCTACCTTGGCACCAAATATCTGCTTTGCGGCAAGTACACCAGTTTCAAGCTTACCATCCATTGCGGTAAAGGGCAGTACCCTTAAAAAAACATAGTTAAGCAACAGATAAAGTATAACGACCAATAAACAGCCTAATAATATACTTCGCTTAATGGTACGCCTGGCATCCGAAATCTCAGAGAAAATATACACGCAGGAATTCCAACCTGAATAGGCAAAGGAAACATAAACCAATGAGATGGCAAAACTGTTTGAAAACAACAGCTTCTGATCACCTTCAGAAAATAGCATAGGATTACCTTTTGGAACTGCCTGTAGACCAAAAATAATCAGCACCAAAATCAACAGTACCTTCATAGCGGTAAGTGCCATTTGGAAACGACTGCCCCATTTGAGGTTAAAAAGATGTGGGAGCGAAACCAGCAGTAGCACAAAGAAGGCAAATAGCTGACGCGGCAGGTCCGGAAAGATCGCATTAGCATAGGCCGCCACCGTCATGCAGCTTAAGGATATGGGTCCTATAAATCCAGACAGCACAGAAATTGGGCCTACTCCGATTGCGAGCCAATTAGGATAATAACTACTGATATAATGATACTCACCACCTGTTCCAGGCACTAATTTGGCCAAATGGATGTAACTTAAAGCACCACAAAATGCCACTACACCACCTACAGCCCATAACAATAGCAAGATCGGTACGGATGGTAAAGCATCCACCTGAAATCCCAGACTAGTAAATACACCAGTACCGATCATACTCGCAACGACCAAAGCCGTTGCCGACCATACCCCTATTTTATGGTTTTGCATCTGCCAATTGTAATAAGCGCACAAAAAGTGGATAATAGGCTACTTTACCCTGTTGATCCGTAAATTTCTCCCTTAGCAGCTTATAGTTTACCAACACTGTAGCTGCTCTTTCTTTAATGGCCAAGTCTAAAGTACCAGGTTTACTATCCTTGGGAATAGCATATACAAATCTTCCGTTTTCCCTAGAAAATACCGGCATATTAAAGAAATCACGTTTTACGAACTCCTTTTTTTCATCATTGTGTATGGCAGCCTGCACAAAAAAATCAACGGCATGTGCCGGATAGCCAAACAGATTTCCATAAGATCGGAAACGGTCGTAGTTTTTTTCATATTCGGTAACAGCAATAAGCATTGGCGCTGGGGTTCCCGGCACAAAGCCAAACTGCCCGTAAAACGAAGCATTGGCCTTCACCAAAGAATCTACCAAGCTTTGGCGGTAGACATTGATAGACGCATTGCGATATCCATCGTAGGTTATTTTAAATGGATGAAATACAAAACATACATCGCCAAACTGCAGCGCATTTACCACCCTTTGATACTGCATTACTCGCTGGTAATCTTTACTGTTCACATCGGCAACTGTAGCTTTACCTTTTAAGGTACTATCCTTTTGAGCTAACAAGAACCTGAGATCGTAGACACTGCTCATTGGCTTGATCCGTCCGGACAGGGTAAAAAGCCCCTCATTTTCCATCGCATATTTTAACAGCGTATCGGCCAATTGTTTGTCATTGACAGAAAGCTGGCTATAAGCTGAACGCTTGTCATTTAACTTCAGCTGTTTAGTGCTGCTACAGGCACTTAAAAATATTAGGATTAATAAGCCTAGCCCTAAATTGAATTTTTGATATCTATTGATTTTCATTTTTAATCTAAGTTTTAAAATACCATGTTAAGGGAAATCTTTGCATGGTTTCTTTGTAGAGCATTTTTAGTAGATCGCAGATCATAACTTGCCGTCAAACGGTACCATTGTTTGTTTACAGGGAAAGTTACACTTGTTCCCATTCCCGCAAGCAGATAGGAACTAGACATGATGGTATAGTCTGGAACCTCCAACAGGTTTGAAATTACAGTTGGTTTCGCTATAGATAGGTCATTTTTTAGCGGAAAGCTATAGCCCATTCTTGGTGTAAAAGAAATACTAGCACTTTTGCGTAGCTCAAACCGCCAATCGAGTTCAAGCACCTGTTCAAAATTGAAGGCATCCCAGTCTGTACCAGTCATAAACTCGTAATGGTTCAGGTAGCCGGTATGGGTATGATAGGCCAAACGCCACTGCCCGCCATTAGCCCTCTGTTTCCAATAGGCAGCTTGAGTAGAGATATTCCATAGAAAACGTTCGGCGTTGACCCCGTTAAACCTTGGGTCAAATGCTTGTCCATTTTTCAACATAGCGTCAAAGCTTAAAGACCAACCACCCGAGGGTTTCGAACGCTGATAGCCTCCGTACGCATGAACTTGTAATTCATCATAACCTCCAACCAACAATGGTTTTAACACCTTCGTTACCGGGTCTTCGGTTATTCCTTCTTCAGCATCCTGTACCAGATAAGCAACATCACCTCCTAGCAGCCAAATATCTATTTCGTTGTGCTGCATAAAGAACAAACCTCCCTTCACAGCCGAACCGTGGTTATACCTACTGGCGCTCACTACGGGTACAAAATCATAGGTTCCATATCCTCTTAAACTATACAATTTGGTATTACTCCTGGAAACCTGTCCAGTCTCTATGGTTTCGGTCAACCTGCGATAACTGCCTCTTAGTGTTAACTTAGACTGGTCACCTACTTGATAGCTGATGGATTGTGCCATCTCCAAATCCAAGTAACGATACAATGGACGTGGATCATTCCCCCTGCTTCCTTGTTCAGTAAGGTAATCTATTGAAGTAGCAAAAGACCAGCAGCCAACAGGCGGGTAGGCAATCTGCAACAAACCCTTTAACTGGTCGGCTTTCCAATTGCCACCTATGGAGTCTGCTGTAATAAACGGACTAGCCTCATAAGGTCGGGCCACATTACTGTAGTTGATACTGTCCCGTTTCAGTTTCTGATAAGCAAATTCTCCGTAAAAACGCCAATTGCGCAGGCTACGGTAACCTTTTGCGTTCAGGCCATATTGCTGTATCTGCTGAGCTTCCTGTGGTCGCTTAAAATCTCCAGAAATATTTTCATAGCCTAGCCCAACGCTACCGTAATTACTTACCTGTTTTACGCTCAAGGCACCGAGTTCCCCAGTAAGTAGCCAAGGGAAGGTTGATGATTTGCGTTCCCATTCCATCAGGCTATCTGCCTGTAAATATTGCTTTTTATATGCTTTAACGGGGACTTCCTTTTGAGCAGATACTTTCTGCACATCAAATATCATCAGGCCGACCGATATCAAACAGAACGAAAAAACAGGTCTTAATTTTAACAAAATCACGATACCATCCTTTACTTCTATTATTTTAACCATAAACTTGCACCAACCAATTACGGCTGGTGCAGGTAAGGTTATTTAAAAAACTAGTTAAACTTCCTAGGTGTAGGGGTAGCCAACTTCACAAAGTCGTTTCCACTGTTATTGGTATCCTGTAATACGATACGCCCACCTACCGTACTGGATACTTTCCTTCTGAAACTTTCGGCAGTATAGGTATCAGAGGCATATACAAAACCCGCATCCAAAGCTACCGGCACACGTTTGTAGCTTGCGCTAGTGGCATCCTTTAAGGCCTCAAATGCATCGATAACTAAGCTATTTGGAATTTTAATACGCTCTGGAAGGGTGCTATTAGGAATCGCTACCTTTTCCAATTTGCTAAAATCATCAGTTCTAAAGATGACGATGCCGGGTCCAAAAACAGTAAGCAACCAATCAAAACCACCGGTAAAGTATAATTTTTCCAGGTTAGGCACATTCGGTGCATCGGCATCGCGGTTATCAGGACGCTCGTTATAGGTTTCCCAATCCGCATTCGAAAGGTCAACTGGACTATTAGGATTTAAGGTAGCTTCCTTGTGGTTCACGCCATCCTGAGCAATCACAATACTGGCTCCCGCCGCTAAAGGATGCTGCTTGCCGCTTCCCGGGATACGCCAAACATTACTCGCATAGGAGTTTCCTTGGTCGCTTTGAAATGGAGTTACTGGATTGCCAGGGTTGATCAAACCAGAATTACCATAAAGATCGGCAATGCAAAGTCCATCAAGATAGATGGTTTCGGCAGAATTGTTATAGATCTCTACAAACTGGTCTGAAAAATAGGTACTGCCCGATGCCGTTTTAGATCCAGTGTAGTAAACTTCCTTGATCAGAAGGTTACCCGCAGCAGAACCGTTCAATTTAAGCGTTAAACTGCCAGTCCCTCCATTCACCAAAAAATCATTGGCTGCTGCATTTAATTGTAAGGCCTGTGATACGCCTGTAAGCTGTTGTACCTGGGCTGCAGTTAAAGACTTAGTGGTAGATACGTTATAGGTACCTGGCACTACATTGTTAAGGGTAGCTACACCGTTTTCGTTGGTGGTAGCCGTAAGCGTGGTACCATCAGTTTTACTTACCAGTTTTACTTC
>Ga0222426_101098_pt1 | contig 12082 bp, 4 predicted proteins | sample 2B50Ametagenome_FD_180087 | JGI IMG/M metagenome (GOLD analysis project Ga0222426, IMG submission 180087) | Enriched microbial communities from leaf-cutter ant dump, University of Wisconsin, Madison, United States - 2B50A (version 2) | ecosystem: Environmental > Terrestrial > Nest > Insects nest >... | reverse complement strand
CACCGAGACCCGTGGACGCGGTTTCGCCGCCGCGTTCCGGCAGGGGCTGCTGACCAACGTGCTCAATCCCAAGGTGGCGCTGTTCTACCTGGCCTTCCTGCCGCAGTTCGTGAACCTGCACGCCGCCCGCGCCCAGCTCGGCCTGCTGGTGCTGGGCCTCAGCTTCGTCGCCATCGGCACGCTGTGGTCACTGGTGCTGGCGGTGATGGGCGGGCAGATCCATCGCCTGCTGCAACAACGCCCGTTCATCGGCCGCTGGATGGATCGCGTGTGCGGCGGCGTGCTGCTGGGCTTCGGCCTGAAGCTGGCGTTCCAGCAGCGCAGCTGACCGGCTACGGCTCGACTGCCGGCGGCACCAGCGCGATCACGGTCCAACCGGGCTTGGGTTCCAGCTCGCGCTTGGTCGAGGCCACGCGCAGGTTGCCGCGCTCCTCGACGCAGAACATCAGCACCGTGTCGCGACCGTACTGGGCAATGAAGCTGGGCCAGTCGAAGCTGGTGCTGAGGCGGGTGGTCTTGATCCGCCAACCGTCTTCCAGCATCTGCGCGAAGCGGCCGTGGGTCATTTCCTCGTCGAACAGCGGCGGTGCCAGCAAGCTGCCGGTCAAGGCCGCACGATCCGTGCTTTCCTGCGGTGTCAGGTTGCGCAGCCGGTAGACCCGCTGTCGGCCGAATTCCTGACGATAGTGCAGACAGGCCAGCGAATTGCGTTCGCGATGGGTGGACAGCGCCAGCAGGCGGCCGATGCCGGTGAGATCGAGATGCCGCTCGGCATGGGCCGAGGTCGGGTTGCCGAAAAAGGTGGACAGACCGTCCATCCGCGCCAACCGGATGCCGTCCCAGTCATCGTCGGCCAGCACCACCCGGAAACCGGCGTCAGCCAGGGTCTTGCCGATCGCCCGCGCCACCAGGTCGGAACCGAACACCAGCACGCCGCGCGGTTCGGGCTCAGCCACCTTCAGCCACAAGGCCAGCGGTCGTGCCGTGGCGCTCTGCAGCACCACCGTGCCGATGATCAGGGTGAACACCAGCGGCACCAGTGCCTCGGCGCCGGGCACGCCCAGCGCATCCAGGCGCAGCGCGAACAGCGCCGACACCGAGGCGGCGACGATGCCGCGCGGCGCCACCCAGCCGATCAGCGCACGCTCGCGCCAGCTCAGATGGCTGCCCAGGCTGGAGATCAGCACCACCACCGGCCGCACCAGCAATTGGGCCACCACGAACAAGGCCAGTCCCGCGCCGAGCATCCCGTCCGGCAGCGGCCACTGCAGCCGCGCCGCCAGCAGGATGAACAGCATCGACACCAGCACCGTGGTCAGGCTTTCCTTGAAATCGAGGATGTCGTCGATGTGCACACCGCGGATATTGCCCAGCGCGATGCCCATGATGGTTACCGCCAGCAGGCCCGACTCGTGGGTCAGCGTGTTGGACAGGCTGAAGGCCAACAGCACCGCAGCCAGCACCGCGTAGTTCTGCAGGTATTCGGGAATCAGCTGGCGACGCAGGAAGACCGCCATCAGCCATGCCGCCCCCGCGCCGACCACTGCACCGCAACCGATGGTGGCCACGAAGATGCCGATGGTGTGGCCTTCCTGGCGCGACACGATGGCTTCGTAGATCAGCACCGCGAACAGTGCGCCCAGCGGGTCGATCACGATGCCTTCCCAGCGCAACGTGTTGGCGATGCGTGCATTCGGGCGCAGGGTGCGCAGCATCGGCGAGATCACCGTCGGCCCGGTCACGCAGGCCAGCGCGCCGAACAGCAGCGCGATCGGCCAGGCCAGCCCGGCAATCACGTGAGCCGCCCACGCCAGCAGCAGCAGCGAGGCCACCGCGCCATAGCTCACCAGACCACGCACCGCCCGGCCGATGCCCGGCAATTCATGGAAACGCAGGGTCAGGCTGCCCTCGAACAGGATCAGCGCCACCGCCAGCGAGACCAGCGGGAACAACAGTTCGCCCAGCACCTTGTCCGGATCAAGCGCACCCAGCACCGGCCCGGCCACGATGCCGGCCAGCAACAGGAACAGGATCGCCGGCAAACGCACCCGCCAAGCCACCCATTGCGCCAGAAAACCGACCGTCAACAGGCCGGCGAACATCAGTCCAAGCTCCATCGTCATGCATTCCATGTGGTACCTGGGCGATATCCAAGCATGACCGGGGGCGTCAGCGGAAGAGCTGAGGAGTGAGTGCAGAGGAGTGAGAAGAGAGAGAAAAGCGGGGTGGCGTGGCAACGGCGGGCAGTGCCCGCCCTGCGCGATGTGGCGAAGACGTGGGCTCTTCCTCTCACTCCTCACTCCTCTGCACTCACTCCTCGCTCCTCGCCAAGCCTGAAAAAAAGCAGCCGGGCCCGTTGCGGGCCCGGCCGAATCCGACGCTGGGGCAGCGTCAGTCTTCCTGTGGCCACGTGCGGGGCCGCACGTTCCTGCACGCCATCAACCGGCCCACAGGGAGGAGGCCGTTGCCGCATGCGGAGCCAACCTGGTTCGCAACGCCTCAGAAGCCGACCGACAGGCTGGCGTGGACACGCCAGTCGCCGCTGCGGCTGCGGGTGGTGCCATGGAAGACTCTGGCACCTTCAACGCGGGCAGATACCTGCCCACCGAGGCTGTAGTGGGCGCCGGCGCCGGCGGAGATCGGAGTGGCCCGAGTGCCGGTGCCGCGCTGCCGGGCGTGGCCGGCATCGAGGAAAACATAGGGCTCCAACGCATCCCCCTGCCGGGCCTTGCGCAGCAGCGGCCTCGGCGCGGCGGCCAACGTGTTGCGCAACACCAAGCCGGCATCGAAGGCACCATCGTCCAGCGTGTAGCCACGCACCAGGCTGGCACCGCCGATGCCGATCTGTTCGGTGTCCGGCAGGGCGCGATTGGCGAGCCGGCCGATGAACTCGGTGCGCCAGCTGGCCCCACGTCCGAACACCAGGCTGTTGGCATAGCGCAGGTCGAGATAGACGTAGTTCGCGTCGCCGACGCGGCCATCGCTGTAGTCGCGCAGTGCGATCGGGTCATTCGCATCACCGAACCCGCCGATCCGGCCCGGGTTGGCGTGCAGCATCGCCGACCACGCGTACTGTCCCCGTGCGTGGAATCCACTCTTCTCGAAGCCGCCGTACAACTGCACGATATCGGCCTTGGCGCCGATCACCGGCACCCCGCCGAAACGCACCGTGCGCCGCGCGCTACGAGCCTCGGCACCCAGTCGCAGGTCGCCGAGCACGCCAACGCCGCCACGCCAGCCCAGCGCCGCCTCGTTGATCTGCTGGCGCACGTCAAACGGCCCGCTCGGCTGCGCAATCGCGACATGATCGAGCGTGAGCTCGATCGCCTGACGCGGCGCGATGCCGATGTCGGCCACGCCGGCATGACTCACATAGGCCGGATGCCCGCCGTCGAACACGTCGTCCGATGCGGTGACCTGATAAGCCAACACCACGTCGGGCGCAGCACGGAACGGCGCCGCCTGCACGCCCGCGAACAAGCGCGTGCGCCCAGTCGAGGACGAACCGCTGTTGGCAACGCCGGCATAGCCGCGCCACGGCCGGCTTTCCGCCAGTGCCAGATTCAGGTCCGAACGCCCCAGCGCATCCCCCGGCGCAAACAGGGCGCGGGCGCTGCGGAACGGGTTGCGCCCCAGCCAGTCCAGGTCCTCGCCCAGCTTGCGGGCGTCGATCGGCTCGCCGCTTTGCTGGCGGATGCGGGAACGGACATAGACCTCGCTCTCGTTGTCCGCACCGGACACGCTGATGTCCCCGGCATGGAACTCGATCACGCGAACCTGCAGCACACCCGAGGTCACTTCCTGCTCGGGCGTGGACAGCGCCACGAACGGATAACCTTGCGACCGGTACCGGCGGGCCATCGCCGCCTCCACCTCGCCGATCAGCCGCCGCGACAACGGTTGGCCCAGCCAGCCGCGCAGCAGAGCCTGCATCCTGGGTGTATCCAGTCGTGCCACGCGCCCGACATCGATGCCCGCCACCGGATTGGCCAGTACCGCATCTTGCGGCCCCAGCGCCACGATGCCGGCCAGGGCCGGGCCGATCGGTGTCGGGTCCTGGTCGGCCGGCAACGCATTGGGCACCGCCAACGGCTCGCCACGCGATGCCTGCGTCTGCGGCAGATGGCGCTCGACCACCTGCGCCGGCGCAGCCAGCGGCAGGGCCAGCAGGACCGCCGTCGCCAGCAGTCCGCCACGCATCACCACCGCACTCATGGCAGCACCGCCGTGAACCGGATCGCCGCGCTCTGATCGAGATTGGCCGGATACGGGGTCAGGCACGGGACGTCCTCGCTGCAGGACTGCGCCGGTGCCGTGGGCGGCTCCGGTGATGCCGGTGACGGGAAGCTGCTGCGCTCGATCGGCAGGCCGGCTTCGATCAGCACTGGCGCAATGGTCAGCGTGCCGGGCCGGAAATCGACCGCGTAATTGCCCGGAGCCATCAGGCTGCCCTGGCCGATCGCGTAGGTTCCCGGGGTTTCACCGGGGGCCCGTGCCAGTTGCCCTTTCAGCCGGTCGCCATTGACCAGTCCCTTGCCGCCAACCTGCCAGCCCAACAGCGGATCGTCCGCGCTCCAGTACTTGCCCTGATCGTCGGCAACGATCAGCAGCGGGCGCGGGGCAACGCCCAGTACCCCCGGTGTGAAGCTCAACGCGTAGTTGGGCGAGGCCGTCAGATTGCCCTGCTCGATGGCGTAGTCGCCCACGCTCGAGCGGACATCGGCGGCGGTCGCCAGTGATCCCCCCAGACTGTCGCCATTGACCAGACCCATGCCGCCCACGATCCAGCTCAACGCCGGATTGTCGTCACCGTAGATGCGCGACTGGTCGTCGGCCGTCACGGTGATCGCGCGGGCACCGATGCTCAGCGTGCCCGGCGTGAAGCTCAAATCGTAATTGTCCGAGGCCGACAGGCTGCCCTGACCGATCACGTAGTCGCCCACGTTCGAGCGGGCATCAGCGTCAGTTGCCAGCACACCGCTCAAGCTGTCGCCATTGACCAGTCCCATGCCACCCACGGTCCAGCTCAACGCCGGATTGTCGTCACCGTAGATGCGCGACTGGTCGTCGGCCGTCACGATGACCGCGCGGGCGCCGATGCTCAGCGTGCCGGACTCGAAGCTCAGGTCGTAATTGTCCGAAGCGGACAGGCTGCCCTGCTCGATGGCGTAGTCGCCCACGTTCGAACGGACATCGGCATCGGTCGCCAGCACACCACTCAGACTGTCGCCGTTGACCAGACCCATGCCGCCCACGGTCCAGCTCAACGCCGGATTGTCGTCACCGTAGATGCGCGACTGGTCGTCGGCCGTCACGGTGATCGCGCGGGCGCCAATGCTCAGCGTGCCCGGCATGAAGCTCAGTGCGTAGTTGTCCGAGGCGGACAGGCTGCCCTGGCCGATCACGTAGTCGCCCACGTTCGAGCCGGTATCGGCAGCGGTTGCCAGTGCGCCACTCAGGCCGTCGCCGTTGACCAGCCCCATTCCACCCACCGTCCAGGTCAGTGGGTCATTGTCGTCACCGTAGACGCGCGACTGGTCATCCGCCGTCACCGTGATCGCGCGGGCGCCAATGCTCAGCGTGCCCGGCGTGAAGCTCAGGTCATAGTTGTCAGACGACAGTCCGGAGACCTCGATATCGTAATTGCCGGCATTGATCGCTCCCTGCGAATCGCCACTCCATTGCAGCGTGCCGGTGAGTACCGTTGCATCCTCGCCATTGGCAAAGCCCGCGTAGGTCACGCCATTGCCGCCGGTAAATGCCAGGCCGTCATAGGTCTTGCCGGCATCCCCCGCGGTGACCGTCAGCGCGGCTTTCCCGATCTCCAGCTCGCCGGAGCTGTAGCTGATGTCGTAATTGCCGGACGACAGCCCGAATACCTCGATATCGTAATTGCCGGCATTGACCGCTCCCTGCGAATCGCCACCCCACTGCAGCTCACCGCCGAGCACCGAGGCATCCTCGCCGTTGACGAAGCCGCTGTATTCCAAGCCGTTGCCGCCGGTGAACGCCAGGCCGTCGTAGATCTTGGCGGCATCCCCCGCGGTGACCGTCAGCGCGGCTTTCCCGATCTCCAGCTCGCCGGAGCTGTAGCTGATGTCGTAATTGCCGGACGACAGTCCGGAGACCTCGATATCGTAGGTACCGGCGTTGATCGCCCCTTGCGAATCGCCACCCCATTGCAGCGTGCCGGTGAGCACCGTTGCATCCTCGTCATTGGCGAAGCCCGCGTAGGTCACGCCATGGCCGCCGGTAAACGCCAGGCCGTCATAGGTCTTGCCGGCATCCTGCGCGGTGACCGTCAGGGCTGCCTTGCCGATCTCCAGTGCGCCATCGTAGCCACCGAAGTAGTAGTCCGACGCGTTACCGCTGGCCACCTGGATGTCGAGCACACCGGGGCCATAGGCATAGGTTCCCGCATCCGTCGTCTCGTCGATCGCCGCATCCCATGCCACCGTGATGCCGGCATCATCGATGCCGGCAATCGTCGTCACTCCCGCCAGATCGGGATTGGCATCGCCATAGGTCTTGCTGGTATCCCCCTTCACCCGCACGAAATAATCGTAAAGGTCGCCACCGAAGGCGCGCAGCATCATGTAGCCATCGTTGGCACCCGATTTCGACTGGCTCCACGCCCCCGCGAAATCCCAGCCGGCATCGATGAAGCGGAACGGGTCCTGCATCTGGGTCGTGGTCAGGCCAACTGCGTCACAAGCGTCGCCGCCGCCACAGCCCGTCGCCTGGCCGATGGTGTCAATGTCGTAAAAGCTTGCCGTGACAGCACCGCTGTTATTCCCGACGAGGCCGCCACTCCATCCGGATGCCATTCCCGCCACTGCGCCAGTGGCATAGCTTTCGCTGATGGATCCGTAATTGGCTCCAACCAAGCCGCCGATTTCGATCAAGCCCGAACCGTCGTACGCGACCACCCCGCCAGTGGCGTAGCTTTCGCTGATTGATCCGGCATTATTTCCAACCAAGCCGCCGATTTCGATCGAGCCCGAACCGCTCACTCCACCAGTGGCGTAGCTGTTCCTGATCACACCACCACCGTTGACGAATCCAACCAACCCACCGCCTCGATCAGATGTCGTCACCATGGCGGCAGCGTGACTCTCACTGATGGAGCCGCGGGATTCGTATCCAACCAGCCCTCCTACAACGTAGTCCCCAGTCACCACGCCGGCAGCAAAACTCCCCTTGACCGTGCCACTGCTTTGCCCGGCCAGTATTCCTACAGAACCGGATCCGGTGATATCGGCGTTCTCCAATCCGACATCGCGGATCACGCCATCATCGCCAACCACGCCAAACAATCCGACAAAATCCTCACCGGGCCGATCGATCAGCAGGTCATCGATGACATGCTCTCGTCCGTCAAACCTGCCATTGAAGAAGTTCGTGGCGTAATCCCCCACCGGCACGAAACCCGCGCCACTCCACATGCCCGAGGGGTTGTCGGCAAAGCCACCGGTTTCCGAAGCATCGATATCGGCCGCCAACATGTAATCGGCGCCAGGATCCATCGCCATGAGCTGGAGCTGGTGGGCGTTACTGATGTTCGTGGACCATTCGGCACGCAAGAACGGCCGCGTCTCGCCGTCGACCATGAACCAGTCGTTGGTGAAGTCGAAACCGGCATGACTGGCCTGCTTGAACGCATCCGCCGTCGTCAGCCCGGTCACTCCCGTGCAGGCACCAGATCCGGATCCACAGGCAAGGTCCTGCCCGGTCGTCCCGCTGTCATAGAAACTCGTGGTGATGCTGCCGGGAAAATCGGTCGTTCCATTGCCACCGACCAGCCCACCAGCCGAACTGTCATCGCCATCCGTCGTCACTCGGCCCGAGGCATAACTGGCCCGGATCGTGCTGATGTTCTGCCCGACCAGTCCTCCGACCATGGCGGAGGTACCGTGGACCTCTCCGATGGCATAGCTGGTCCCGATCTCGCCATAGTTGTCTCCAACCAGTCCGCCGACCAGGCTCCCGCCTGACACTGCGCCGGCGGCATGGCTGGCGCGGATCGTGGCAAAACCGTCGTTGTGCCCCACCAGTCCACCGACATTGTCGTTTGTCCCCGTGACATCACCGGTGGCATGGCTGGCGATGATCTCGCCCCGCTGGAGGATGGTGCTTCCGGAGATCAAGGCGTTGTTCGACCCGACCAGCCCGCCCACCTGGAAACGTGTCCCCGAGACTGCACCGCTGGCGTAGCTTTCCTGGATCAGGCCGTAATTCTGTCCGACCAGGCCACCCACATAGTTGCCGCTACCCGATACCACGCCATCGGCGTGGCTGGCGTTGGCCTCACCGTAATTCCGCCCGACCAGTCCGCCCACATACCAGCCGCCCGTCACCTTTCCGGTAGCGTAGCTGGCATCAATCACGCCGTCATTGCGACCAACCAGAGTGCCCACGTAGTAGCCATCACTGGCGGTGATCGAGCCGCCGACCAAGCCGAGGTGACGGATCGCACCGGCTTCGCCGACAGCGCCGAACAGGCCGACGTAATTGTTGCCGGGACGGTTGATCTCCAGGCCATCGATGACATGACCCAATCCATCAAGTGCACCTGTGAAGCTGCTGCTGACGCTGCTCCCGATCGACACGAATCCCGCACCGCTGTTCCAGTCTGCGGTGGCCGAAGCATCGATATCGTTGCCCAGCGCGTAATGGCCCGACAGACCGCCCTGCATCGCCTGGAGCTGGTCGACGTCGTGGATCAGCGTGTAGTCCGTGCCGTTGATCGCCAGCGTCGCACCAGCACCTGACAGGGTGATCGGCGCGTTGACGTCGAAGACGCCGCCATGATCAAGCACCAGCCCCGCCGCCTCACCGGTTGCGGTGATCGGTGCATTGACGATCAGATCATTGTCCGCGAACAGGGAAAGGGCGGCATCGCTGCTCCAATCGATCGGCGCCGCGACAGTGAGGTTGCCTTCCGAATCGTCGGCCGTGATATCGACCGTCACCCGCGAATACCCGCCGATCGGTGGCCGGACCGGACCGGGACCATCACCCGGGTCATCACCACCGCCTGGATCACCACCATCACCCGGAGGATCACCGCCGCCGGGTTCGTCACCACCTCCCGGTTCGTCCCCGCCGCCGGGTTCCCCCTCCTGACTGGTGGTCACCACGACATCCGCGCCCGCGCCAAGCGCGCCCATGATGCTCTGCGCGGCATCCTCGTCGATCGTCACGTTCACCGGATCGATCAGCCATGTTCCGCCCGGGCCCGGGTCGACCTGGCTCCGCCCGAGGTCGAGCTTCCGCGCCGAGGTCTCGATGAAGCCGCCCGCGCCGGTGCTGACGGTCACGCCATCGCCGATCGTGGTGTGGCCGGTACCGGCGGTGCCGACCCGCACCGTCGCGCCGTGGCCAGCGGCGCGGATGTCGGTGTCGGTCACGCTGATGCGACCGCCGTTGTCGGCGGTCAAGAACACGCGACCGGCTTCGTTCGCCACGCCGGTCGCGTTGATGATGCCGCGCGTGTTGCCAGCCAGTGCGTAGATGCTGCCGCCGTTGGCGCGCAGTTCCGCGGTGACCGCCTCGATGGAGCCGGCCTGCGTCACCGCCGTTCCCGTACCGCCGGCCAGCACCGCGAAGCGGCCATCAGCGGCATCGCGATCGGACAGCAGCACAGCCTGCCCGGCCAGCAGGCCGACCGTACCGCCACTCGAGATACTGCCGCGATTGATCACGTCGTAACCGGCCAGCACCACGTCGCCGCCCAGCGCACCGATCCGGCCCAGATTGACCACGCTGGCGGTCGAGGCACCACTGAGCGTCAGCGTGCCACCGTCAAGAAAGGCCTTGTTCGACAGATCCAGCGTGGCGCCGACGAACGAACCGCCGACATCGACCACGCCCTGCTTGCCGACGATCACGCCGTCGGGATTGAGCAGATACACCGAGCCGCTGGCGCTGAGCAACCCGTCGATCGACGAGACGTGGCCCCCGGTCACCCGGTTGAGCGTGGCCCCGCTGCCGTTGTCGAAACGCACCGTGCCGCCAGCGCCGATCGAGAAGCCGTTCCAGTCGATGATCGCCCTGTCCGATCCCTGGCGGATGGTCAGCGACTGGCCGTTTGGCACGCCGATCGTCGCCTGGCCCGCCACCACCTTGCCGCCGTCGGGCAAGGTCACCGCCGCTGCTGCCACAACGGGAGACGCTGGATGCCTGCCGGCCAGTCCCGTGGCAAAACCGGCGTGCGCCGGGAGCACGGCCGTGTGTCCCGGTGCCGCGGTCATGCCAAGCGCGCTGGTCAACGCGGTGTACAGCAACAGCCTGCGCCGGCCTGCCACCACCCCCTTTGCCATGGTCCGCGCCATCTCCCACCCCCTTCGAATCGCTGAATTCCCCGATGGAAGCGACCGTGACCGGCCCTTCCGACAATCAGCGCCGAACCGTCGCACGGGGTGATGCCACCGCGGTAGTCGAAACGGATCACCCGGTTCGTCTTTTTGTTGCAGCGGCTGCAGGGCCCGCGCACGGCCACGCGCGGGTGACGTATGCTTGGCACCGTTGCCGGCCCGACCAGACAGCGTCGCCCGGCCGGGGATGGGGGATGTCATGACGCAATCGCAGCCACCGCTGCGCGGACCGCGTTTCTACCAGGCCGGTACCGATGCCGTACCTGCACGCGAACGCTTCGACTACTGGCACAGCCTGTTCGCCGGCGCCGATCTGGCACCGCTGGGTGCGCGCGCCGACTACCACGCACGGCTGGCAGGCTGCGACGGCGACGACGGCGTCATCTTCACCGACATGTCCTGCGCGCCAACGGCAGCGGCCTATGCCGGGCAGGACATCAATCATCTGCGGATCAGCATCGTCACCCATGGCGTGCTCCATGTCAGCGACGACAAGGACAACCGCACGGTGTTCAGGCCGGGACATCAACTGGCATTGTTCGATGCGTCACGAGCGGGAAAGGTCGACTCACCGAGCGGCTACCGCGCGCTGCACCTGACCCTGCCGCGCCCGCTCGTGCTTGCCGCGCTGGGCGAAAATCCCACCGGAGGAGCGCTGTTGCGAAGCCACCTGCCGGCGTCGCCGCTGGGACAGATGCTTGGCATGCAACTGGAGATGATCGCCTGTCACGGGCCGTGCATGAACGCCCGCGAGATTTCCGGCGCGATGCAGGCGGTCAGCGCACTCGTCACGACCTACCTCGGCCAGTTGCGTGAACACGACGACGATCCCCTGCCTGACACCGCCTTGTTCACGTCGGCCAGCGCGTTGATCGACCGCTGGAAGGAAGACCCGACGCTGACCGTCGAGCGGGTGGCGCATGCGCTGGGCTGCTCCCGGGCCAGTCTGTTCCGGCTGTTCGAACGCCAGGGCATCGGCATCGGTGCACATATCCGCGAGACCCGGCTGGCACACGGCAAGCATCTGCTGCGCGACACCTCGCTCGACATCGGCGAAGTGGCGCTGAGGACGGGATACGCCGACGCCTCGGCCTTCGGCAAAGCCTTCCGCCACCGCTACGGACTGTCACCGCGCGACTGGCGCGCAGCCTTGCCTTGAGCGAGGAGCGAGGAGTGAGTGCAGAGGAGTGAGAAGAGAGTAAAGGCCAAGGCCTCGCACGCCCCTGCTCTTCTCTCTCATCCCCCACTCTTCTGCACCCACTCCTCGCTCTTCGCTCTTCGCAAGTTTGCGGCGTCACGGAAGGCGGGCAGTGCCCGCCCTGCGCGGTGGGGCGGAGGCGTGGGCTCTTCTCTCACTCCTCACTCCTCTGCACTCACTCCTCGCTCCTCGCTCCTCGCAAGTTTGCGGCATCACCGATGGCAGGCAATGCCCGCCCTACGCGGTGGGGCGGAGGCGTGGGCTCTTCTCTCCCTTCTCACTCCTCTGCACTCACTCCTCGCTCCTCGCAAGTTTGCGGCGTCACCGATGGCGGGCAGTGCCCGCCCTACGAAGGGTGGCGGGTGATGGAGAGTGGCTTTCTCTCCCTTCTCACTCCTCTGCACTCACTCCTCGCTCCTCGCTCCTCGCAAGTTTGCGGCATCACCGATGGCAGGCAATGCCCGCCCTACGCGGTGGGGCGGAGGCGTGGGCTCTTCTCTCACTCCTC
>Ga0222426_101096_pt1 | contig 12086 bp, 8 predicted proteins | sample 2B50Ametagenome_FD_180087 | JGI IMG/M metagenome (GOLD analysis project Ga0222426, IMG submission 180087) | Enriched microbial communities from leaf-cutter ant dump, University of Wisconsin, Madison, United States - 2B50A (version 2) | ecosystem: Environmental > Terrestrial > Nest > Insects nest >... | reverse complement strand
CTCCAGGCCGAGGCTGCGGCCCAGGCCGACGATGGCGCGGCAGATGGCGCTCAGCTCGGGGTCGTCGGGGACCTTGCCGATGAAGCTGCGGTCGACCTTCAACAGGTCCAGTGGGAAGCGCTTGAGGTAGCCCAGGGACGAGTAGCCGGTGCCGAAGTCGTCCAGCGCCAGGCGCACGCCGTGGGCGGCCAGCTCGCGCAGGCAGGCGAGGGTCTCGGCGCCGTCCTGCATCATCAGGCTCTCGGTGATCTCCAGCACCAGGCTCTGCGGCGCCAGGCCGGTCTCGGCGAGGATCTGCCGCACCCGCTCGGCGAAGCCCGGCTGCTGCAGCTGGCGGATGGACAGGTTCACCGAGCAGTACAGCCAGCCCTGGCCGTCGCGCTGCCAGGCGCGGGTCTGGCGGCAGGCCTCGCGCAGCACCCAGTCGCCGACGCGGACGATCTCGCCGGACTCCTCCAGCGCCGGGATGAACTGCAGCGGCGACACCGGCTGGCCGTCGCGCTGCCAGCGCAGCAGCACTTCCACCGCGATGGGCCGCGGCGGGTCGACGTCGATGCGCAGGATCGGCTGGTAGTGCAGGCTGAACTCGTCGCGCTCCAGCGCCTGGCCCAGCGCGCTCTCCAGCTCCAGGCGGCGCTGCGCGGCGGCCTGCAGCTCGCTGGAGAAGCGCGCGTACTGCGCCTTGCCGGCCTCCTTGGCGCGGTACAGGGCCAGGTCCGCGGCCTGCAGGGTGTCGATCGCCTGGCCCTCGGCGATCAGCCCGGTGATGCCGATGCTGGCGCTGACCACCAGGGTGCGGCCGTCCAGGTGCAGCGGCTGGTGCAGGCAGTCGAGCATGCGCTGGGCGACCTGTTCGGCGTCGGCCAGGTTGGCCATGTCGTCCAGCAGCACCACGAACTCGTCGCCGCCGAAGCGCGCCAGGTGGTCGCCGGGGCGTAGGCAGCGCAGCAGGCGCTGGGCCACCTCCACCAGCACGCGGTCGCCGACGGCGTGGCCGAGGCTGTCGTTGATCAGCTTGAAGCGGTCCAGGTCGATGAACAGCAAGCCGGCCTCGCGCGCGCCGGGGCGGCTCTGGCGTTGCAGGGCCTGCTGCAGCAGCTCGTCCAGGCGCAGGCGGTTGGCCAGGCCGGTCAGCGGATCGTGGCGCGCGGCGTGGCTGAGCTGGTGCTCGCTGGCCTTGCGCTGGCTGATGTCGCTCTGCGAGCCGGCCATGCGCCCGTCGGTGATCACCCCGCGGGCCTGCACCCAGAGGTAGCCGCCGTCGCGCTGGCGGATGCGGTACTCGTGGTTGAGCAGGGCGGCGCTGCCGCGCAGGTGGGCGTCGATGGCCTGGCGCAGGCCGGGCAGGTCGTCGGGGTGCACGCGGGCGAACCAGCTGGCGCTGCCCTCGCCGAGGCTGTCGCGGCTCAGGCCGAGCATGCGCGTCCAGCGCTCGGAGACGTACAGGCGGTCGTTGGCCAGGTCCCAGTCCCAGATGCCGTCGTTGGCCCCGCGCAGGGCCCGGGCGAAGCGCGCCTCGCTGTCCTCCAGGGCCTGGCGCTGGGCGGCGCCGTAGGTGTCGATGGCCAGCGACATGTCGAAGAACACCCGCTTGAGCAGGCTGGCGAAGGTCGACGCCTGCGGCGCGTCGCCGAGCAGCTCGTCGAGCATGTGCTGCAGGTACAGGCGGTAGGCGCCCAGGTACCACTTCAGCTCCACCCCCACCTGCTGGTGGACCAGGCCGATGCGCAGGCGGTCGCGCACGTAGCCGCCGTCCTGCGGGGCCTCCCAGAGCTGCTCGTAGTACTGCGCCTGGCTGCGCTTGAGGCGCTGCAGGGTGGCCGGTTCGGAGAGGATGGCCGCCAGCGGCGGGAACTGGCCGAGGTGCGCGTAGAGCTGTTCGATGAAGCGCGCGTGGCTGTCGCCGCGCTCGGCGGCGGCCTGCTGCAGGCGCTGCTCGTCGGCTTGCTGCCAGTGCAGGTAGCGCAGGCGCTGGTCGATCTCCGCCGGCGACAGGCCGATGCGGTCGAGCATGTGGTCGAGCTTCGGTCCCAGGCCCATGCTTGCCTCCTTGTTTTTCTGCGGGCATGAAAAAAGCGCCGCGCCCGTCGCACGATGAATTCGGCGACAGGCGCGGCGCTTTGTCTTGCAGGCCCTTGGCGTCCTGCCCGGCAAAGCCGGCTTCCGCGGTGGCGGAACGTTGGTCGGGGTTTTTTACACCATCGGCGGGGAGGCGGACAACTCCCGCAATGCGGCCTCCAGGCGCCGCCGCAGTTGCCCCAGCTCGCGCGAGCGGAAGGCGTGGCGGCTGCGTTCGAGCACGCCGACGGCGTCGGCCAGCAAGGCGTGCAGGCGCGCGGTATCGCTCAGCGCGGCATCCTTGAACCAGCGGCACAGCGGGGCCTGCTCGCAGTCGCCGGGGCCGGCGAGTACCGCGCAGGGCACCTGGTAGACCGTGAGCAGGGCGCGCACCTGGCGCGCCACGCTCTCGTCCTGGGAGGTCACCAATAACTGGGCCGGAAGCCGGCTAAGGGTCATGGCGTCATGCTCGTGGCTGGCAAAGGGCCACCACCCTAGCCGAACGCCATGCCCGGGCATTGACGCGGATCAGTCCCGCGGCGAGCTGCCACACGCCGTCCGCCGGCCGGGCCCTCAGCCGGCCGCGCTGGATCCCGGCGGCACGCCGTGGCCCGGCGGTTGGGCGGCATCTTCCAGGGCCTGCTCGACGTAGTCGTCCTCGGCCTCCTCGCCGCTACCGGCCTCGGGATTGTCGAGGACGGCGTAGGCGATGGCGCAGAACAGCGAGTTCAGGCGCTTCATGTCGGCGATCAGGTCCAGGTGCAGCGAGCTGGTCTCGATGCTCTGCACCACCTGCTGGCGCAGGCGGTCGACGTGGGAGTGGGCGTAGCGGCGTTCCTGCAGGCGGAAGCGCTGCTTGGCCCGGCGCAGGCGCCGCGCGCCTTCCTGGTCGCCGTTGAGGAACACCGACAGGCTCAGGCGCAGGTTGACCAGCAGCTGGCTGTGCAGCGCGGTGATCTCGGCCAGGCCGTTGTCCGAGAAGGAGCGGCTGCGCGAGGTCTTCTTGTCCTGCACGGCGCTGAGCATGTGCTCGATGATGTCGCCGGCCTGCTCCAGGTTGATGGCCAGCTCGATGACCTCGGCCCAGCGCCGGCTGTCGCGCTCGCTCAGGTCTTCGCGGGGCATGCGCGCCAGGTACAGCTTGATCGCCGTGTAGAGCGCGTCGACGTCGTCGTCGAGCTTGCGGATTTCCTTGCCCAGCAGCGGGTCGCCGCCGCGGGTCACCTGCAGCAGGTTGATCAGCATCTGCTCGACGATGTCGCCCATGCGCAGCGTCTCGCGCACCGCGTTGACCAGCGCCAGGCTCGGCGTGTCCAGCGCCGCCGGGTCGAGGTGGCGTGGGCGCACGCGGTCCTCGGGGGCCGCGCGGTCGGGCATGATGCGCGTGCAGAAGGCCGCCATCTGGGTGGTCAGCGGCAGGCAGGCGAGGCAGCGCACCGAGTTGTAGAGCACGTGGAAGGCGATCACCAGCTCCTGGGTGCGGAACGGCCAGCCATCCACCCACTGCGCCAGCGGGCCGATCAGCGGCAGCACCAGCACGCAGCCGGCGACCTTGAACAGCAGGCTGCCCAGGGCCACCCGGCGGCCGGCGGCGTTCTGCGAGCTGGAGCCGATCAGGGCGAGGATGCCGGTGCCCAGGTTGGCGCCCACCACCAGGCACAGCGCGACCTTCAGCGAGATCACCTTGGAGGTGGCGAGGGTCGCGGTGAGCAGCACGGCGGCCAGGCTGGAGTAGGAGATCATGGCGAACAGCGCGCCGGTCAGGGCGTCGAGCATGACGTCGCCGGTGAGGCTGGAGAACAGCACCTTCACGCCCTTGGCCTGGGTCATGGGTTCGGCGGCCTCGACGATCAGCTGCAGCGCCAGGATGATCAGGCCCAGGCCGATGAACACCCGGCCCAGCTGGCCCAGGCGCGTCTGCTTGCGGGTGAGGAAGAAGATCACCCCGAAGAAGATCAGCAGCGGCGACAGCCACGACAGGTCGAGGGTCAGCACCCGCGCCATCAGCGCCGTCCCGACGTCGGCGCCGAGCATGATCGCCAGCGCCGGGGCCAGCGCCATCAGGCCGCTGGCGACGAAGGAGGTAGCCAGCAGCGCGGTGGCGTTGCTGCTCTGCACCAGTGCGGTGACGCCGATGCCGGCGGCGAAGGCCAGCGGCCGTTTCTGCACGCTGCGGCTGAGAATGCGCCGCAGGTCGCTGCCGTACACCCGGAGGATGCCGGTGCGCACGATATGCGTGCCCCACACCAGCAAGGCGACGGCGGAAAGCAGGTTGAGCAGTGTCAGCATGGCGGCCCCCCTCGTTACTGCATGGCCGCCCAGGCGTGACTACGCTGTGGGACGACTCTGGCCGATTTTTCTGTCATCTAATTGTCATGGTAGACCCCTGCGGTCCCTTAGGGGTTCGACAAGATGCTGATTCGTCGGGGCGTTTCCCTTGAGTAAAGCCGTTGGGGCGTAACCCGGGGGAGTTTTTGCAGGGAATCTCGGACGTAGGAGCGGACTCTGTCCGCGATTGAATTTGCTGGCCACGCCGGACCATGGCGGTGACGATGGGTAACCCATCCTACGGGCGTTGTGTTTGCCGGAATGCGTAGGTGTAACTGTCTATTGGGTTCCCGCGTTCGCGGGAATGACGGGTTGAGAGTCGTGTTTTCCAACGTCATGCCCGCGAACGCGGGAACCCAGAAACAGCGTAGGACCTTGCCCGCGATAGCCAGCGGTGTCGGCGCCATTCCCCTGTAGGAGCGCGCCCTGCGCGCGAATCGCGGGCAGGGCCCGCTCCTACAAGGGGTATCCGAACCGTGGTTTCTCCCGATCACCCCCGCGGGCTAGACTGCCCCGGACATCACCGCCAGCGGAAACCCCCGATGCCCAAGCGCCTTCTCGCCACCCTGCGCCTGTTCCTCGCCCTCGGCCTGATCCTGGGCCTGGGCGCCTGCGCCAGCCTGTTCGGCAACGACCCGCTGAAGATCGACCTGGTGGGCCTTGAGCCCCTGGCCGGACAGGGCATGGAAGCGCGCTTCGCGGTCAAGCTGCGGGTGCAGAACCCCAACGACCGCGACATCGACTACGACGGCGTGGCCCTGGACCTGAGCATCAACGGCCGCCCACTGGCCAGCGGGGTGAGCGACCAGCGCGGGCAGGTGCCGCGCTTCGGCGAGGCGCTGCTCAGCGTGCCGGTGAGCATCTCCGCCTTCCGCCTGGTGCGCCAGGCCTGGGGCCTGGGCAACGCGCCGCCGCGCCAGGGCATGCCCTACGAAATCAGCGGCAAGCTCGGCGGCGGCCTGTTCGGCACCGTGCGCTTCAGCGACAAGGGCACCCTGGAGTGGCCGGCCGGGGCGCCCTTGCCTACGCTCTAGGGCGCTACTGGCCGGGAATGTCCCGGCGCAGCTGCACCGGCTCGACCGGCTTGCGCCCGCGCGCCATGCGCATGCGGATGTTCAGCGCTTCCACCGCCAGCGAGAAGGCCATGGCGAAGTAGACGTAGCCCTTGGGCACGTGGACCTCGAAGGCTTCGGCGATGAGCACGGTGCCGACCACGATGAGGAACGACAGCGCCAGCATCTTCAGCGACGGGTGCTTGTCGATGAAGTCGCTGATGGCGCCGGAGGCGAGCATCATCACCAGCACCGCGACGACGATGGCGGCGACCATCACCGGTACGTTGGAGACCATGCCCACCGCGGTGATCACTGAGTCCAGCGAGAACACGATGTCGATGATGGCGATCTGCACGATGGTGCCGAGGAAGCCGCCGAGCAGGCTCTTGGGCTGCTGCTCGGTCTCGTCCTCGCCTTCCAGGCCGTGGTAGATCTCGCTGCTGCTCTTCCACAGCAGGAACAGGCCGCCGAAGAACAGGATCAGGTCACGCCCGGAAATGCCCTGCTCGAACACCGTGAAGAGGTCGGCGGTCAGGCGCATCACCCAGGTGATCGACAGCAGCAGGAGGATGCGCGTGACCATCGCCAGGGCCAGGCCGAACAGCCGCGTGCGCGCCTGCAGGGCCTTGGGCATGCGCCCCACGAGGATGGAGATCATGATGATGTTGTCGATGCCCAGGACGATCTCCAGGGCGGTCAGGGTGAGGAGCGCGACCCAGATTTCCGGGTTGGTCAGCCATTCCATTTACGGTTTTACCAGTCGTCAGTCGTTGAACAGGGGGAACAGCCCCAGCAGCAGGGCGGCGGCGAGGATAGCGAGACAGACCAGCACTGCCCAGCGCAGGGTGAAGCGCTGGTGGTCGCCGAAGTCCACCTTGGCCAGTCCCACCAGCAGGTAGGTGGAGGGCACCAGCGGGCTGAGCAGGTGCACCGGCTGGCCGACGATCGAGGCGCGGGCCATTTCCACCGGGGTGATGCCGTACTGCGCGGCGGCCTGGGTCAGCACCGGCAGCACGCCGTAGTAGAAGGCGTCGTTGGACATGAAGAAGGTGAACGGCAGGCTGACCAGCGCGGTGATGGTCGCAAGATACGGCCCCAGCGCCGGCGGGATCACCGCCAGCAGGCTCTTCGACATGGCCTCGACCATCCCGGTTCCGGAGAGGATGCCGGTGAACACGCCGGCGGCGAAGATCAGCGAGACCACCGCCAGGACGTTCTCGGCGTGGGCGCCGATGCGCTTCTTCTGCTCGAGGATGCACGGGTAGTTGACGATCATGGCGATGCCGAAGGCGATCATGAACAGCACCGGCATCGGCAGCAGCCCGGCGATCAGCGTGCCCATCAGCACCAGCGTCAGCGCGCCGTTGAACCACAGGAGCTTCGGCCGCCGCGCCTCGGGGTATTGCGAGACGCTGACCTCGGCCGCGTCCAGGTGCTCGCCGGGCAGGTGCAGCTGGCCCAGGCGCGCGCGCTCGCGCTTGCCGTAGGCCCAGGCGATGCCGAACACCGTGGCCAGGCCCGCGACCATCGCCGGGATCATCGGCACGAAGATGTCCGCCGGGTCCACGTGCAGGGCGCTGGCGGCGCGGGCGGTGGGGCCGCCCCAGGGGGTCATGTTGAGCACGCCGCTGGAGAGCATGATCAGGCAGGCCATCAGCAGCGGGCTCATGCCCAGGCGCTGGTACAGCGGCAGCACCGCGGCCACGCAGATCATGTAGGTGGTGGAGCCGTCGCCATCCAGGGAGACGATCATCGCCAGCGCGGCGGTGCCCATCGACACCTTCAGCGGGTCGCCCTTGACCAGCCGGAGGATCTTGCGCACCGCCGGGTCGAACAGCCCCGAGTCGATCATGATGGCGAAGTAGAGGATGGCGAACATCAGCATCACCCCGGTCGGCGCCAGGGTGCGGATGCCGTCGAGCATCATCGGCCCCAGGCCCGCGGCGAAGCCGCCGAGCAGGGCGAAGGCGATGGGCACCAGGATCAGCGCGATGAGCGCCGAGAGGCGCCGCGTCATGATCAGGAGCATGAAGGTCGCCACCATGGCGAAGGCGAGCAGGGTCAGCATCGGGAAGGCCTCCGTCGGGTTCAGCGCGGCGGGTGGCCGGGCAGGGACGGGGCGGGTCGGCGGTTCAAGCGTGTCATGGCATCACCCGTGTTGTTCTTGTGTGGATAACCTGCCGCCGGGCAGCGGAGGGGAGGGCGGATGCTAGGGGCTCAAGCTTTCAGCAGCCTTTCTTGGGAAAAACCGGCGATCGTCGGCGAAGAGCTGGTGTTTCCGGATATTTCAGAACGGGCTTTTCGTAGGAGCGAGCTTGCTCGCGAACGGGGATTTCCCGGCGGCTGCGGTGCCATGCGGTTCGCGAGCAAGCTCGCTCCTACAGGAAAGGGCGCTCTCGGGGCATTCCCCCGCCCCGTTGCGGTGCACCGCGGGAAAAACGCCGGATTCGCTTGAATCCCCCGCCCCGCCTGGGTTATCCATGCTTCGCCCTTTCGCTGAAGCCATGGATACGCCGTATGACTTTCCCAGTGCCAGCCCACCTTGCCGAAGGCGCCGACAAGCCCGCCGGCCGCATTCGCCAGAAGAACGAGGAAGTCATCCTCGCCGCCGCCGAAGAAGAGTTCGCCCGCCACGGCTTCAAGGGCACCAGCATGAACGCCATCGCCCTGCGCGCCGACCTGCCCAAGGCCAACCTGCACTACTACTTCAGCAACAAGCTGGGGCTCTACACCGCGGTGCTGGGCAACATCCTCGACCTCTGGGACAGCACCTTCAACCACCTGTCCGCCGAGGACGACCCGGCCACCGCCCTGGCCGGCTACATCCGCGCCAAGATGGAGTTCTCCCGCCGCCACCCGCTGGCCTCGCGCATCTTCGCCATGGAGATCATCAGCGGCGGGCAGTGCCTGAGCAGCCACTTCAACCAGGACTACCGCGCCTGGTTCCGCGGCCGCGCGGCGGTGTTCGAGGCCTGGATCGCCGCCGGCAAGATGGACCCGGTGGACCCGGTCAACCTGATCTTCCTGCTCTGGGGCAGCACCCAGCACTACGCCGACTTCGCCACCCAGATCGCCTTCGTCACCGGGCGCAAGCGCATGTCCCGGCAGGACTTCGGCGATGCCGCCGACCAACTGATCCACATCATCCTCAAGGGCTGCGGGCTGACGCCGCCGGCCACGGCATGAGCTTCACCCTCGCCGGCCCGGCCAGCTACGCCGAGGAAATCCGCAAGAGCCGCTTCACCTGCCTGGCCGCGCCCATCGCCAGCGAGGCCGAGGCCCAGGCCTTCCTCGCCGCCCACCGCGACGCCAGCGCCGGGCACAACTGCTGGGCCTGGAAGCTCGGCGCGCAATACCGCTTCAGCGACGACGGCGAACCCGGCGGCACCGCCGGGCGGCCGATGCTCGCGGCCATCGAGGGCCAGGCCATGGACCGCGTGGTGGTGCTGGTCAGCCGCTGGTTCGGCGGCATCAAGCTCGGCACCGGCGGCCTGGCCCGCGCCTACGGCGGCTGCGCGGCCAAGTGCCTGCAGGACGCCGCGCGCATCGAACTGGTGCCCAGCACCCGCCTGGCCTTCGCCTGCGGCTTCGCCGAGCACGCGCTGCTCAAGGCGCGCATCCTCGCCCTGGGCGCCAGCATCGAGGACGAGGCCTACGGCGCCGAGGGTGTGGATATCCGCCTGAGCCTGGCCGATGCGAAGGTCGAGGAACTGCAACGCCTGCTCGGCGACCTCAGCCGCGGCCGCATCCAGGCCGCCCGCCTCGACGACTGAAGGCAATTATCCCCAGGGCTTTTCCAGCGGACGCGGGTTTTTGTCCCCGGTTCCTGTGCGGCATCCTGTGGACAAACTGTGTCCCCTCCTTTCCAGGCCATGCCAGCCGTGGCCTGCATAGCATTGCGCAGAATTTGCGCAAACGACGGAAAAGGCCGTCTGCGGCTATCCCCGGATAGCGTGGGCAAGGCTGTGGAAAAACTGTCGATGAAGGCTCCGGGAGCAGGCATTCCGGGGCTTGCGAGAGGCTGTACGTTTTTTGTTCTGTCACGGGCCGAAAGCCGCGCCAGTCAAGGGCTTAGGCCAGGTCTTGAAGCCTCGGAAAAGGGGCCTGTACAAGTCCGGTATAAGCCCTTGGCAAGCTGTGAATATCCTGGTGGAAAACTGTGCCATGGGCGGTACTTATGCAGGGCTGGGGAAGGAGCGGGGAGAAGCCGGTGGAATCGGGGTTTTCCACGGATGGGCGAATGGATTGCTCACAGAGGCCGTGGACAGTGTTGTGGATATCCTCTGGGGAAAACTGCCCATGCCAGAACCACCGCCGGCTGGCGAAAACTGTACGTTATTTGAGCAAAAAGCCCCGGAATTGCTGGACTGCAGGCGGGTATCCACAAATCGCCGAGGCAAAAATGCAACCATGGAGCCTCCCTGTGGAAGCCTGCCGCCTGTGGACAGCGAAAACCGCTTTTCAACAGTGGATAACCGAGCCCGATCGGGACGTCGGCGGTTCGCGAGCAAGCTCGCTCCTACAGGTCGGCACCGTACCGGCTCTTCGTAGGAGCGAGCTTGCTCGCGAACCCCCCCACCCGTCACAAGCGGAACTGCCCCATCTGCCGCTGCAGGTCGTCGGCCAGGCCGCGCAGGGCCTGGCATTGTTCGCGGCCCTGGTGCACCTCGCCGGTGGTGGCGCGGGCCAGGTCGGCGATGCCCTGGACGTTGCGGTTGATCTCCTCGGTGACCGCGCTCTGTTCCTCGGTGGCGGCGGCGACCTGGTGGTTGATGTCGCTGATGCGCTCCACCTGGTCGGCGATGGCGCCCAGCGAGGCGCCGGCGCGCTGGCTGGCGGCCAGGCCTTCGCCGGTGGCCGCCTGGCCGGACTGCATGGAGCCGACCGCTTGCTCGGCGCCCTGCTTGAGGCGCTGGATCATCGCCTGGATCTCGTCGGTGGAACCCTGGGTGCGCCCGGCCAGGGTGCGCACCTCGTCGGCCACCACGGCGAAGCCGCGGCCCAGCTCGCCGGCGCGGGCGGCCTCGATGGCGGCGTTGAGCGCCAGCAGGTTGGTCTGCTCGGAAATGCCGCGGATCACCGCCAGCACCTGGTCGATGGTCGCCACCTGGGCCGCGAGGTCGCCCACCGCCTCGGCGGCCTGGCCGATCTCGGCGGACATGCGCTCGCCATGCTGCAGCGCGCCGCCCACCACCTGGCGCGCCTGGCCGGCTTCGCCACGGGCCTGCTGCGAGGCGCTGGCGGCCTGCTCGGCGTTGCGCGCGATCTCCTGCACGGTGCTGCCCATCTCGTTCACCGCCGTGGCCACCATGTCGGTCATCTCCTGCTGGCGGCTGGCGTGTTCCGCAGTGTTATCCACAACCCGCGCCACCTCGGCCACGCTGCGTTGCAGTTGCTCGCTGGTGGCCAGTACCGCGCCGATCAGTTGGCGCTGGCCTTCGAGGAAGCGGTTGAAGCCGCGGGCCAGGTCGCCCAGTTCGTCGGCGCGGGCATCGTCCAGGCGGCGGGTCAGGTCGCCGCCGCCGGCGCCGATGTCCAGCAGCGCCGTGGTCACCTGGCGGATCGGCCGCACCAGGCCGCGGGCCAGCAATACCACCAGGCCCAGGCAGAGCAGCGCCACCGCCGCGCCGGCCAGGCCGGATAGGCGCAGGGCCTGGCGCGCGTCGGCGTAGACCTCGGCCTCCGGCACCTCGCTGACCAGCGTCCAGCCCAGGTCGCGCAGCGGCAGGCTGGCGGCCAGGTAGGTTTCGCCGTCGCGCTCGAAGCGGCTGCTCTGGAAGCTCGGATGGCCGAGCAGCGCCTGCGCCGCGTCGCTGCCCACCAGGTCGGCCAGGGCCTTGCCGCGGGCCCGGGCCGGGTCGGGGTGGATCTGCACCTGGCCGTCGTTCTTCACCAGGTACACGTGGCCGGACTGGCCGAAGCGGAAGTCACGGATCAGTTTCGACAGCTCGTCCATGCGCAGGCCCAGGCCGGCGATGCCCAGCAGCTTGCCGTCGCGCTCGACGCGGCGGTCGATGAACAGCGTGAGTTCGCCGCTGCCGACGTCGGTGTCGATGTTCAGCACCTGCGGCCGGCCGCTGTCGACGAAGCGGAAGTACCAGGCGTCCTGCGGGTTGTCGCGGGACAGGGTGCGTTCCTTGCCCTTGTCGCTGTAGTAGGCGTCGCTGGCCTGGCTGGCGATGAGCGCGGCGAAGGCCTGCTGCGAGCTGCGGATGCCGCCCAGGTAGCGGACGAAATCGGCCTGCCGCGCCGGGTCTTCGCCGGCGGCCAGCCAGTCCTGCACCAGGCTGTTGTCGGCGATGCCGGCGGCGGCGGTGAGCGGGCCGGTGAGCTGGCGCTCGAAGTCGTTGGCGATGGCCTGGATGCTCGCCGGCAGCGCCTGTTCGAGCAGGTAGCGCTCGCTCAGGCGGTTGACCAGCACGGCATAGAGGCCGAGCACGATGAGCAGGCTGAGCAGCAGGGCGCTGCCCATGCTGAGGATGAGTTGGGTCTGGATGCTGCGAAGGCGCATGTTCTTGTTGTCCTCTTGGCACGCGGCGAATCCGTTCGCGGTGGGAGACGGGCGTAGGGAAGGGGCCGAAGGGGTTATCGGCGGGTACGGGAAAAACTGTTGTCCCGTCGGTCAGGTTTTTTCGGCGGTGCGGG
>Ga0222426_101093_pt1 | contig 12107 bp, 10 predicted proteins | sample 2B50Ametagenome_FD_180087 | JGI IMG/M metagenome (GOLD analysis project Ga0222426, IMG submission 180087) | Enriched microbial communities from leaf-cutter ant dump, University of Wisconsin, Madison, United States - 2B50A (version 2) | ecosystem: Environmental > Terrestrial > Nest > Insects nest... | reverse complement strand
CCCGGACAAGGGAATCATCTCCTACGGTTCAGGGAAGCACGGGCGTAGGAGCGGACTCCGTCCGCGATGGGATCCACCGGTCACACCGGACGCCCCGGTGGCACGGATGGCGGCGGATAACCGCGAACGGTTATCCGCCCTGCGGTTCTGTTCGCGAGCAAGCTCGCTCCTACGAAGGGCGCCTTGGCACGGCCTTGCAGGCTGACTCTGTACTTGCTGTCCGCACCGGACGGCCCCCTCTCCCTTCAGGGAGAGGGTTGGGGAGAGGGAGCGGAGTTCGCCCAAACAAGGGGGTCTCCGGTAAGGCACCCGCCGCAAAGGCCGATGGACGCCAGCTATCAATTCCCCCGGGACAGGAAAAGGCCCACGGCACTCGCAGAACCAGGGCCTTCAGCGAGAGCTGGGCTCTGATGTTAAGTGGCGCCAACCTCAACCGAGCCACCAGGAGCCCCGATGAACGAATCCCACTGCTGCCCGCACCACGCACCCGAGGACCCGCGCCGCCGCGCCCTGCTCAAGGGCGGCGCCGGCCTCGCCGCCCTCGGCCTGCTCGGGGCCGCCGGCTGGCTGGGCGCGCCGGGCCAGGCCCATGCCGCTGCGCTGGGCAAGGCCGAGCGCGACGCCCTGACGCCCGACCAGGTCATCGAACGCCTGCGCCAGGGCAACCGGCGCTTCCGCAGCGGCCAGGCATCGCAGCATGACTACCTGGCACAGAAGCGCGCCAGCCGCGACGGCCAGTATCCGGCGGCAGTGATCCTCAGCTGCATCGACTCCCGCGCGCCGGCGGAAATCCTCTTCGACCTCGGCATCGCCGACACCTTCAACGCCCGTGTGGCAGGCAACGTGGCCAGCCCGGAGCTGCTCGGCAGCCTGGAGTACTCCTGCGCGGTGGCCGGCGCCAAACTGGTGCTGGTCATGGGGCACACCGGCTGCGGCGCGATCAAGGGCGCCATCGACGATGCCCGGCTCGGCCACCTGACCGGCCTGCTGGACAAGATCGAGCCGGCCGTCGCCGCGACGGCCCATGACGGCGAGCGCAGCGCCAGAAATGCCGCCTTCGTCGATGCCGTGGCGAAGACCAACGTGCGCCTCACCCTCGAACACATCCGCAACGAGAGCGCGGTGCTGGCCCAGCTGGAGCGGGAAGGGCGGATCAAGCTGGCCGGGGCGCTCTATCACCTGAATGGCGGCGAGGTCGAGTTCTTCGCCTGAGTTCGTTCGCAGCGGCGGGGCGCAAGGCCCTGCCGCCTTCTGCGCCGCCGCGCCTCAGGCCGGCGCCCGCCACAGCGCCAGGGCATTGTCCAGCATGCGGTTGGAGAAGCCCCATTCGTTGTCGTACCAGGCCATCACCTTCAGCAGCCGGCCGCTGACCTTCGTGTGGTTGGCGTCGAAGATGGCCGAGCGCGGGTCGTGGTTGAAGTCCACCGACACCAGCGGCTGGCTGTTGTAGCCGAGGATGCGCGAGCCCTGGCTGGCTATCCTGAACAACTGGTTGACCTCCTCGACCGTGGTGTCGCGGCCGACCTGCACGGTCAGGTCCACCAGCGAGACGTTGATCACCGGCACCCGCACCGCAAGGCCGGTGAGCTTGCCGGCCAGCTCCGGCAGCACCAGGCCCACCGCCTCGGCGGCGCCGGTGCGCGTGGGGATCATCGACTGGGTGGCCGAGCGCGCGCGGTAGACGTCGCCGTGGTACACGTCGGACAGGCTCTGGTCGTTGGTGTAGGCGTGTATGGTGGTCATCAGGCCCTGTTCGATGCCCAGCTTGCGGTGCAGCACCTGGGCCACCGGGGCCAGGCAGTTGGTGGTGCAGGAGGCATTCGAGATGATCTGGTGCGAGGCGCGCAGCAGCTCGTGGTTGACGCCATGGACGATGGTGGCGTCGACGCCGGCCCCCGGCGCCGAGACGATCACCTTGCGCGCGCCGGCGGCCAGGTGCGCGGCGGCCTTGTCGCGCCGGGTGAAATGTCCGCTGCACTCCAGGACGATATCGACGTCCAAGCCTTTCCAGGGCAGCTGCGCCGGGTCGCGCAGGGCCGTGACGGCGATGCGGTCGCCGTTCACCGTCAGGCTCTCGTCATCATGCTCGACCTGCCCGGGGAAGCGCCCGTGGACGCTGTCGTACTGCAGCAGGTGGGCGTTGATGGCGGCGTCGCCGAGGTCGTTGATGGCCACCACTTCGAGCTGTTGGCGGTAGTCGGCGGTATAAAGGGCGCGGAGGACGTTGCGGCCGATGCGGCCGAACCCGTTGATCGCCAGGCGAATGGTCATGGAGGTCGTCTCTTTTGTGTTTTTGTGGTAAAAACAATTAAATTTTTTCGTCAAACAAAAGTAAATATCCTTTAACCGATGATTATGTTGTAAAAACAACAATCGTTAGTCTGCAGGAGAATGCTGCCATGCACCCGCGCGTGCTCGAAGTCACCCGTCGCATCCAGGAACGCAGCGCCGCCACCCGCCAGCGCTACCTCGCCATGGTCAAGGCCGCCGCCACCAAGGGCCCGCACCGCGGCACGCTGCCCTGCGGCAACCTGGCCCACGGCGTGGCCGCCTGCGGCGAGCACGACAAGCAGGCGCTGCGCCTGATGAACCAGGCCAACGTCGGCATCGTCTCTGCCTATAACGATATGCTCTCGGCGCACCAGCCGCTGGAACGCTTCCCGGCGCTGATCAAGGACGCCCTGCGCGAGATCGGCTCGGTGGGCCAGTTCGCCGGCGGCGTGCCGGCCATGTGCGACGGCGTGACCCAGGGCGAGCCGGGCATGGAGCTGTCCCTGGCCAGCCGCGACGTGATCGCCATGGGCACCGCCATCGCGCTGTCCCACAACATGTTCGACGCCGCGCTGTGCCTGGGTGTGTGCGACAAGATCGTCCCCGGCCTGCTGATCGGCGCGCTGCGCTTCGGCCACCTGCCGGTGGTGTTCGTCCCCGCCGGGCCCATGCCCACCGGCATCTCCAACAAGGAGAAGGCCGCGGTTCGCCAGCTCTACGCCGAAGGCAAGGCCAGCCGCGAGGAGCTGCTGGTCTCGGAGATGGCCTCCTACCACGCCCCGGGCACCTGCACCTTCTATGGCACCGCCAACACCAACCAGCTGCTGGTGGAAGTGATGGGCCTGCACCTGCCGGGCGCCTCCTTCGTCAACCCGAACACCCCGCTGCGCGACGAGCTGACCCGCGAGGCCGCGCGCCAGGCCAGCCGCCTGACCCCGGAAAACGGCCAGTACGCGCCCATGGCCGAGGTCATCGACGAGCGCGCCATCGTCAATTCGGTGGTGGCCCTGCTGGCCACCGGCGGCTCCACCAACCACACCCTGCACCTGCTGGCCATCGCCCAGGCCGCCGGCATCCAGCTGACCTGGCAGGACATGGCCGAGCTCTCCGAAGTGGTGCCGCTGCTGGCGCGCATCTATCCCAACGGCCAGGCCGACATCAACCACTTCCAGGCCGCCGGCGGCATGTCCTTCCTGATCCGCCAGCTGCTCGACGGCGGGCTGCTCCACGAAGACGTGCAGACCGTGGTCGGCAAGGGCCTGCGCCGCTACCTGCAGGAACCCTTCCTCGACGGCGGCAAGCTGGTCTGGCGCGAGGGCCCGGCCGACAGCCTGGACGAGGACATCCTGCGCCCGCTGTCGCGCCCGTTCTCCGCCGAGGGCGGCCTGCGCCTGATGGAAGGCAACCTCGGCCGCGGCGTGATGAAGGTTTCCGCCGTGGCCGCCGAACACCAGGTGGTCGAGGCGCCGGTACGCATCTTCCACGACCAGGCCAGCCTGGCCGCGGCCTTCAAGGCCGGCGAGCTGGAGCGCGACCTGGTCGCCGTGGTGCGCTTCCAGGGCCCGCGCTTCAACGGCATGCCCGAGCTGCACAAGCTGACTCCGTTCCTCGGCGTGCTGCAGGACCGCGGCTTCAAGGTGGCGCTGGTCACCGACGGGCGCATGTCCGGCGCCTCCGGCAAGGTGCCGGCGGCGATTCACGTGTCCCCGGAAGCCAGCGCCGGCGGCCCGCTGGCGCGCCTGCGCGACGGCGATGTGGTGCGTGTCGACGGCACCACCGGCGAGCTGCGCGTGCTGGTCGACGCCGCCGAATGGCAGGCCCGCCCGCTGGCGCCATTGCCCGAGGACGACGGTAGCGGCATGGGCCGCGAGCTGTTCGCCTTCATGCGCCAGTCGTTCAGTTCCGCGGAGCAGGGCGCCTGCGCCTTCACCGCCGAGCTGGACAGCTTGCGGTAGGGGCTATGCTTGGCGGAGCATTCGCCTCCCGGAACCCGCTCAAACCTTTCAGTTGCCCGAGCTTGCGATGAATTCCAACAACAAATCCCAAGCACCGACCGGCATTGCGCTGGTCGGCGACATCGGCGGGACCAATGCCCGCTTCGCCCTCTGGCGCGAGCAGCGCCTGGAGGCCATCGAGGTGCTGGCCTGCGCCGACTACCCGCGCCCGGAAGACGCCGTACTGGAGTACCTGCAGCGCGTCGGCCAGCCGCTCGGCGCCATCCATAGCGTCTGCCTGGCCTGCGCAGGTCCGGTGGGCGAGGCGGACTTCCGCTTCACCAACAACCACTGGGTCATCAGGCGCGAGGCCTTCCGCGCCGAACTGGGCCTGAACCACCTGCTGCTGGTCAACGACTTCAGCACCATGGCCTGGGCCGCTTCGCGCCTGGACGGCGAGGACCTGGTGCAGGTGCGCGACGGCCAGGCCTTGCCGGGCCGCGCCAAGCTGATCATCGGCCCCGGCACCGGCCTGGGCGTCGGCAGCCTGGTGCCGCTGCCCGGCGGCGGCTGGGACGTGCTGCCCTGCGAGGGCGGCCACGTCGACCTGCCGGTGACCGGCGAGCGCGACTTCGCCATCTGGCAGCAGCTGCGCGAGAAGTACGGCCACGTCTCGGCCGAACGCGCACTCTCCGGCAGCGGCCTGGAAAACATCTACCAGGCCAGCTGCAAGGTCGACGGCATCGAGCCGCTGGCGCTCTCCGCGGCGCAGATCGGCGAGCGCGCCCTGGCTGGCGACGCCTACTGCGACGCGGTGCTGGAGCACTTCTTCGTGTGGCTGGCGCGGGTCGCCGGCAACGCCGTGATGACGGTCGGCGCCCTGGGCGGCGTGTACATCACCGGCGGCATCGTCCCGCGCTTCCTCGAACGCTTCCAGCGTAGCGGCTTCGCCGAGGCCTTCTGCACCCGCGGCAAGACCAGCGGCCCCTACCTGAGCCAGGTGCCGGTATGGGTGATGACCGCCAGCCATCCGGGCCTGTTCGGCGCCGGCGTGGCCCTGGAGCAGGCGCTGCAGGCAAAAGCCTGAACGACCAACGGCAACCACTAGAACAACAACAAGGGATGCCCCGTGAACGCACCCGCCAAATCCATCCTGCTGGTGGATGACGACCAGGAAATCCGCGAGCTGCTGGAAACCTACCTGAGCCGCGCCGGCTTCCAGGTGCGCAGCGCCGCCGACGGCGCGGCCTTCCGCCAGGCCTTGCTGGAAGAGGAGGCCGCCCTGGCCATCCTCGACGTGATGCTGCCCGACGAGGACGGCTTCAGCCTGTGCCGCTGGATTCGCTCGCACCAGCGCCTGGCCTGCATGCCGGTGATCATGCTCACCGCCAGCTCCGACGAAACCGACCGGGTGATCGGCCTGGAGCTGGGCGCCGACGACTACCTGGGCAAGCCCTTCAGCCCGCGAGAGCTGCTGGCGCGGATCAAGGCCCTGCTGCGCCGCGCGCAGTTCACCCAGGTGCGCGGCGGCGAGGTGCTGGCCTTCGACGACTGGCGCCTGGACACGGTCAGCCACCGGCTGTTCCACGAGGACGGCGAGGAGTTCTTCCTCAGCGGCGCCGACTTCGCCCTGCTCAAGCTGTTCCTCGACCACCCGCAGCAGATCCTCGACCGCGACACCATCGCCAACGCCACCCGCGGCCGCGAGGTGCTGCCCCTGGAGCGCATCGTCGACATGGCGGTCAGCCGCCTGCGCCAGCGCCTGCGCGACACCGGCAAGGCGCCGCGGCTGATCCAGACCGTGCGCGGCAGCGGCTACCTGCTGGCGGCGCAGGTCCGCCCGCACCTGGGGCTGTGATGGGCGAGCGGCGGCGCTGGCCGCTGGTCCCGCGTTCGCTGCTGGGGCGCATGCTGCTGCTGACGCTGCTGGCGATCCTCGTCGCCCAGGGCCTGTCCAGCCTGTTCTGGCTCTCGCACCTGCGCTCCAGCCAGCGCGAGGGCCTGCTCACCAGCTCGCGCAGCCTGGCCTATTCCATGGCCGCCAGCGTCAGCTACTTCCGCTCGCTGCCCATCGGCTACCGCCCGCTGGTGCTGGACCAACTGCGCAGCATGGGCGGCACGCGCTTCTTCGTCTCGCTCAACGAGCGCCCGCTGCAGATGCAGAGCCTGCCGGACACGCCGAACAAGCAGGCGGTGCTGGACATCGTCCGCGACGTGCTGCAGCAGAAGCTGGGCAAGGACGTGGAGCTGGAAGTGGAGTTCGTCGCCCCGGACGACCTGCGCCTGTTCAACAGCCAGCTGAAGCTGGAGGAGCTGCCGCGCTCCTGGGCCCACTACGCGCTGACCCTGGAGCCGGTGAACCCGCCGGTGCTGGTGACGCAGATCCGCATCGGCGAGAACGAATGGCTCTACATCGCCAGCCTGATGCCGGCGCCCTACGTCAGCCTGGAGCCAGAGGCGCTGCAGCCGCAGCAACTGCTCTCCATCGGCCTGACCAGCCTGTTGCTGCTGCTCTTCGCTGGCCTGTTGGTGCACCAGCAGAGCCGCCCGCTGAAGCGCCTGGCCCGCGCCGCCCGCGAAGTCGCCCTGGGCAGCCCGGCGGCGCCGCTGGAAGAGCGCGGCGCCCGCGAGCTGGTGGAAGTCAGCCGCGCCTTCAACACCATGCGCGAGAGCATCGACCGCTACCTCAGCGAGCGCGGCCAGCTGTTCAGCGCCATCTCCCACGACCTGCGCACGCCCATCACCCGCCTGCGCCTGCGCGTCGAACTGCTCGACGACGAGCCGCAGCGCGACAAGCTCAACCAGGACCTCGACGAGCTGGAACTGCTGGTCAAGGGCGCCCTGCAATGCGTGAAGGACACCGACATCCACGAGAACATCGAGCCGGTGGACGTCAACCAGCTGCTACAGCACGTCGCCGGCCCCTACCTGGCCGACGGCCGCGTGAAGCTGCTGGGGGAGGCGGGCGAACCCTATCCCGGCAAGCCCCTGGCCCTGCGCCGCTGCATCGGCAACCTGCTGGACAACGCCCTGAAGTACGGCGAGCGCGCGCAACTGCAGGTCGAGGACGGCCCGGAAGCGCTGCTCGTGCACGTCGACGACGAGGGGCCCGGGGTGCCGGAGCAGCGCCTGGAGCAGGTGTTCGAACCGCGGGTGCGCCTGTCGCAGCGGGGGCAGGGGTATGGGTTGGGGCTGGGGATCGCGCGGAATATCGCGCATACCCATGGCGGGGAGGTGAGTTTGCAGAACAGGCGGGAAGGGGGGTTGAGGGTGACGTTGAGGTTGCCGAGGTTGGTGGTCGAGTAAGGAGTGTTCTTCCATTCGACTCCGATGTCGCCGGCGTACTCCGTAATCACATCTCGCAGAGGACAGCCCCCTCTCCCTTCAGGGAGAGGGTTGGGGAGAGGGGCTCTTCAACCCGAGCCTAGTAACTTCCCTGATCTCACAAAAAAGGAGATCAAGGATGCCTCCGTCATACCGCGACTTCTCCCGCCAACTCCGCAAGGACCAGACCGACGCCGAACGAGCCCTCTGGCAACAACTCCGCGGCCACCGCTTCATGGAGCTGAAGTTCAAGCGCCAAAAAGTCGTAGGCCCCTACATAGTCGACTTCATCTGTCTGGAAAGAATGCTGGTCATCGAACTGGACGGCGGCCAGCACCTGGGCTCTGCTTCCGATCTGGAGCGAGACGCCTGGCTCTGCGCCCGAGGTTTCCAGGTGCTACGGTTCTGGAATCATGACGTGCTGTTGAAGATGGATTCGGTGCTGGAGGCGATACGCTTGGCGCTCGATTCGAGTCCGCAACCCTCTCCCCAGCCCTCTCCCTGAAGGGAGAGGGGGCCGTTCGGCGCGGGCTGCAATCATGGAGTTAGCCGGCAACACCTTGCTATCAGGATGACGCCGAACATATAGCCCCTCAGGACCAGCCCCCTCTCCTTGACGGGAGAGGGGGCAGTTCGGAGTGAAGCGAGGCGATGGCGCTCGCCGGCAACATTCGACTATCAGGATGACTCCGAACATACAGCCGCTCAGGACCAGTCCCCTCTCCCTTCAGGGAGAGGGTTAGGGAGAGGGGCTCTCGGCTCTTCAACCCCAACCCAACCCCCAAATGTCACCACCCCGTGACAATCCCCCATCCCTTCGTTACCCGGAGCAGGAAATGCCTTGGATAGACTCGGACTACCGCAAGCGCAGACTTGCCCCGAATAACAAGAACAGGTCCTCCCCCATGAATGCGCTCCGCCGCCTTTCCGCCGCTGTCTGTCTTTCCTCGCTTTATCTCGCCACCCCGGCCCACGCCGGCGAAGTCGAAGTCCTGCACTGGTGGACTTCCCCCGGCGAGGCGCGCGCCGCCGAAACCCTGAAGAAGCTGGTCCAGGCCAAGGGCCACACCTGGAAGGACTTCGCCGTCGCCGGCGGTGGTGGCGAGGCCGCCATGACCGTGCTGAAGACCCGCGCCGTGTCCGGCAACCCGCCGGCTGCCGCGCAGATCAAGGGGCCGGACATCCAGGAGTGGGGCCAGCTCGGCCTGCTCGCCGACCTCAACCAGGTCGCCGCCGAGGGCAAGTGGGACCAACTGCTGCCGCCGCAGGTGGCTCAGGTCATGAAGTACCAGGGCGACTACGTCGCCGTGCCGGTCAACGTGCACCGGGTGAACTGGCTGTACATCAACCCCGAGGTCTTCAAGAAGGCCGGCGCCACGCCGCCGACCACCCTCGACGAGTTCTTCGCCGCCGCCGACAAGCTCAAGGCCGCCGGCTTCGTCGCCCTGGCCCACGGCAGCCAGCCCTGGCAGGACGGCACCCTGTTCGAGAACCTGGTGCTCAGCAAGATGGGCCCGGACGGCTACCGCAAGGCCTTCGTCGAGCAGGACAAGGCCACCCTCACCGGGCCGCAGATGGTCGAGGTGTTCAGCGCGCTGAAGAAACTGCGCGGCTACATCGACGCCGACGCCGCCGGGCGCGAGTGGAACGTCGCCACCAGCATGGTCATCAACGGCAAGGCCGGCATGCAGATCATGGGCGACTGGGCCAAGAGCGAGTTCACCGCCGCCAACAAGGTCGCCGGCAAGGACTACCAGTGCCTGCCGTTCCCCGGCACGCAGAAGGACTTCGACTACAACATCGACTCCCTGGTGATGTTCAAACTGAGCAACGCCGAGAACCGCAAGGCCCAGGAAGACCTGGCCCGCGCGGTGCTCGACCCGGCGTTCCAGAAGGACTTCAACTTGGCCAAGGGCTCCATCCCGGTGCGCCTGGACGCCGACATGGCGCCCTTCGACGCCTGCGCCCAGCAGTCGATGAAGGACTTCAAGGCGGCCTCCGCGGCCGGCACCCTGGTGCCGAGCATGGCCCACAGCATGGCCGCCTCCAGCTACGTGCAGGGCGCCATCTTCGACGTGGTGACCAACTTCTTCAACGACCCCGCCGCGGACCCGCAGAAGGCTGCCCAGCAGCTCTACGCGGCGATCGAGGCGGCGGCGCAGTAAGCCGCGCGGCGCCTTCCACCAGGCGCCGCCCCACTCCCAGCCGACCCACTCCGGGCCATCGCCATGGCCCGGACGGCTTCACTCGCACCCGGGAAGACTCATGGCGACAGAAAACCCCACCTTCACCCCCGCGGCGGCCCCGCGCGCCTCGCTGCTCGACGGCCTGCAGCGCTGGCTGCCGAAACTGGTGCTGGCCCCGAGCATGCTCGTGGTGCTGGTCTGCGTGTACGGCTACATCGGCTGGACGCTGCTGCTGTCCTTCACCAACTCGCGCTTCATGCCCAGCTACAGCTGGGCCGGGCTCGGCCAGTACCTGCGCCTGTGGGACAACGACCGCTGGTGGGTGGCCAGCCGCAACCTGCTGCTGTTCGGCGGCCTGTTCATCGTCATCTGCCTGCTGCTCGGGGTGTTCCTCGCCGTGCTGCTGGACCAGCGCATCCGCCGCGAGGGCTTCATCCGCACCGTCTACCTGTACCCCATGGCGCTGTCGATGATCGTCACCGGCACTGCCTGGAAGTGGCTGCTCAATCCCGGCCTGGGCCTGGACAAGCTGCTGCGCGACTGGGGCTGGACGGGTTTTCGCTTCGACTGGCTGGTGGACCCGCAGCGCGTCGTCTACTGCCTGGTGATCGCCGCCGTGTGGCAGGCCTCGGGCTTCGTCATGGCGCTGTTCCTCGCCGGCCTGCGCGGCGTCGACCCGGCCATCGTGCGCGCCGCCCAGGTGGACGGCGCGAGCCTGCCGACCATCTACCTGCGCATCGTCCTGCCGAGCCTGCGCCCGGTGTTCTTCAGCGCGCTGATGATCCTCGCGCACATCGCCATCAAGAGCTTCGACCTGGTCGCCGCCATGACCGCCGGCGGCCCCGGCTACTCCTCCGACCTGCCGGCGATGTTCATGTACGCCCACACCTTCACCCGCGGCCAGATGGGCCTGGGCGCGGCGAGCGCGATGCTGATGCTCGGCGCAGTGCTGGCCATAGTCGTGCCCTACCTGTATTCCGAACTGCGAGGCAAGCGCCATGCGTGACGCGACCTTCAAACCGAGCCTCGGCCGCCTGGCGGTCCACGCCACCCTCTGGGGCGCCGTGGCGCTGTACCTGATCCCGCTGCTGGTGATGCTGCTGACCAGCTTCAAGAGCCCCGAGGACATCCGCAACAGCAACCTGCTGGCGCTGCCGGAAGTGTTCACCCTGATCGGCTGGGTGAAGGCCTGGGGCGCGGTGGGCGACTTCTTCTGGAACTCGGTTCGCATCACGGTGCCCGGCGTGCTGATCTCCACCTTCATCGGCGCGCTGAACGGCTACGTGCTGTCCATGTGGCGCTTCCGCGGCTCGCAGCTGTTCTTCGGCGCGCTGCTGTTCGGCTGCTTCCTGCCGTTCCAGGTGATCCTCCTGCCGATGTCCTTCACCCTCGGCAAGCTCGGCCTGGCCAACACCACCACGGGCCTGGTGATGGTCCACTGCATCTACGGCCTGGCCTTCACCACGCTGTTCTTCCGCAACTACTTCGTGGCCATCCCGGATGCCCTGGTGAAGGCCGCGCGGCTCGACGGCGCCGGCTTCTTCACCATCTTCACGCGCATCCTCCTGCCGATGTCCACGCCCATCGTCATGGTCTGCCTGATCTGGCAGTTCACCCAGATCTGGAACGACTTCCTCTTCGGCGTGGTGTTCGCCAGCGGCGACGCCCAGCCGATCACGGTGGCGCTGAACAACCTGGTGAACATCAGCACCGGGGTCAAGGAATACAACGTCGACATGGCCGCGGCGATGATCGCCGCGCTGCCGACGCTGATCGTCTACGTACTGGCTGGAAAGTATTTCGTGCGCGGCCTGACCGCCGGCGCGGTCAAGGGGTAATCGGACATGGCAACACTCGAACTGCGCAACCTGCACAAGTCCTACGGCGGCGGCCTGGCGGACACCCTCAAGTCCATCGACCTGGCGATCGAGTCCGGCGAATTCCTGATCCTGGTCGGCCCCTCCGGCTGCGGCAAGTCCACGCTGATGAACTGCATCGCCGGCCTGGAGGACATCAGCGGCGGCGCCATCCTGGTGGATGGCCGCGACATCAGCGGCATGAGCCCGAAGGACCGCGACATCGCCATGGTGTTCCAGTCCTACGCGCTGTACCCGACCATGACGGTGCGCGAGAACATCGCCTTCGGCCTGAAGATCCGCAAGCTGCCCCAGGCCGCCATCGACGAAGAAGTGGCGCGGGTGGCCAAGCTGCTGCAGATCGAGCACCTGCTGCAGCGCAAGCCCTCGCAGCTCTCCGGCGGCCAGCAGCAGCGCGTGGCCATGGGCCGGGCGCTGGCGCGGCGGCCGAAGATCTACCTGTTCGACGAGCCGCTGTCGAACCTCGACGCCAAGCTGCGGGTGGAGATGCGCACCGAGATCAAGCTGATGCACCA
>Ga0222426_101092_pt1 | contig 12129 bp, 8 predicted proteins | sample 2B50Ametagenome_FD_180087 | JGI IMG/M metagenome (GOLD analysis project Ga0222426, IMG submission 180087) | Enriched microbial communities from leaf-cutter ant dump, University of Wisconsin, Madison, United States - 2B50A (version 2) | ecosystem: Environmental > Terrestrial > Nest > Insects nest >... | reverse complement strand
TTCCGCCGCCTGGGCGCGCGCCCGGAGTGCGTGAGCGTGACCGGCTCGATCAAGTTCGACCTGAGCATCGACCCCGAACTGCTCGCCCGCGCCACGGCCCTGCGCCACGACTGGCAGGCCGAGAGCCGGCCGGTGTGGATTGCAGCCAGCACCCATGCCGGGGAAGACGAGATCGTCCTCGCCGCCCACCGCAAGCTGCTGGAAACGCACCCGGACGCCCTGCTGATCCTGGTGCCGCGCCACCCGGAACGCTTCGACGGCATGTTCGAACTGTGCCGCCGCGAGGGCTTCGCCACGCTGCGCCGCTCCGGCGGCGAGCCGGTGCAGGCCGCCACCCAGGTGCTGCTCGGCGACACCATGGGCGAACTGCTGTTCCTCTACGCCCTGGCCGACGTCGCCTTCGTCGGCGGCAGCCTGGTGCCCAACGGCGGGCACAACCTGCTGGAGCCGGCGGCGCTGGGCAAGCCAGTGCTGTCCGGGCCGCAGCTGTTCAACTTCCTCGAGATCGCCGCGCAACTGCGCGAGGTCGGCGCCCTGCGCGAGGTGCTGGATGCGCCGACGCTGGCGGTGGCGGTGGGGCAGTTGTGGGATGAGCCGGCGGTGGCGCAGCGCATGGCTGAGGCTGGGTTGGGGGTGCTGAAGGCCAATCAGGGGGCGTTGCGGCGGCTGCTCGACGGTCTGGCGCGGTTGTTGGGGTAGGGCGGATAACGTTCGACGTTATCCGCCGTTTGACCGTGGCCCCAGGCGGCTCCAGGGCTGACCTTGGCGTGGACGGCCCGTACGGTCAGGCGGCGTATAACCGCGAACGGTTATACGCCCTACGCTGAGGATCAGAACGTCGGCGGCGTAATCACCCAGAGCACCACCGCATCCACGTCCCCGGGGTTGCCGTAGCGGTGCGGCTCCTGGCTGGAGTAGCTGAAGCTGTCGCCTTCGTTGAGCAGGAAATACCGCTCGCCCACCCACAGCTCGAAGGTGCCGCTGAGCAGGTAGCCGGCTTCCTCGCCCTCGTGGCTGTAGCTCTGCTGGCTGTAGGTGCCGGGCGGGAAGCGCGAGTGGAGGATTTCCAGCTGGCGGGTGGGCTGCGGGCTGAGCAGTTCGTCGACGATGCCGTCCTCGTAGTGCACGCTGGTGCGCGCGTTGCGCCGCACCACGTAGCCGGCGTCGGCCGGGTCGGCCTGCACCTCGCTGGCGAAGAACCACTGGATGGTCACGCCCAGGCTGCGGGCGATGTTGAACAGCGCCGGGATCGACGGGTAGGCCAGGTTGCGTTCCAGCTGGCTGATGTAGCCGGCGGTGAGCTTGCTCTGCTCGGCCAGCTCGGCCAGGGTCATGCCGCGCCGCTTGCGCAGGCCGCGAATGCGCGTGCCGAGGAACTGCGCTTCGGCGCTGGCGGGGGCTTGCTGCGGGGCTTTCGGGCTCATGCGGCACGGGTCCTGGCGAGTCGGTCGTGGGGCATTCTAAACAATGCGCCGCGCCTGTGGGTCGCGTAGGGCGTACAACCGTTCGCGGTTGTACGCCGCTACACCTCGCTTGCCGCGAATGCCGTTGCTGGACTTGGCGTGGCGTGGGGCGGCGCGGGGCGGCTTCGGGTTCGGCTCCGAGCGCGCGCAGGCCAAGGTCAAACGGCGGATAACCGCGAACGGTTATCCGCCCTACGCCCGCCCCAGCGACTCAGATTGCCCAGGCTGCCTTGAGGCCTTCGTAGATCGCCTCTTCGGCCGTGCGCGGGGCCAGGCAGTCGCCGATGCGGCGGAATTCCACCAGGCCTTCCAGTTCGGCGGCCAGGTCGTCCACCGGCTGGTGGCCCTGGCACAGCACCAGGGTGTCGATGCCTTCGAAGATCATCGGTTCGCCGCTGGCGCTGTGCTGCAGGTAGACGCTGCTGTCGTCGCAGCCGTACAGCCGCGCGTAGGGGGTGATCTCGATGCCCAAGCGGTGCAGCTCGCCGGCCAGGTGGTCGCGCACGTAGAGCGGCAGGTTCTCGCCGGCGTGGGTGCCGTTCACCGCCAGGCGCACCTGGTGGCCGGCGCGCACCAGCCGCTCGGCGATGCCGGGGGCGATCCAGTCGCAGCGCCAGTCGGTGACCAGCACCGAGCGGCCGACCTGCACCTCGCCGCGCAGCACCTGCCAGGCGTCCACCACCTGCAGTTCGCCGCCGCGCTCGAAGGGCGGCCAGTAGGGCTTGGCGCCGGTGGCGACTATCACCAGGTCGGGTTTCTCGGCTTCCACCAGGGCGCGGTCGACGCGGGTGTTGCGCCGCACTTCCACGCCGGCCAGCTGCATTTCGCGCTGCAGGTTGGTGGAGGCGCCGCCGAATTCGGCGCGGCGCGGCAGCAGCTGCGCCAGGTTGACCTGGCCGCCGAGCTGCGCGCCGGCCTCGCAGAGGATGACCTCATGGCCGCGCTGGGCCGCCACCGTCGCGGCCTTCATGCCCGCCGGGCCGCCGCCGGCCACCAGCACGCGCTTGCGTTGCGCGGCCGGCTCGATGCGCCCGTACTGCAGCTCGCGGCCGGTTTCCGGGTGCTGGATGCAGGAGATCGGGTAGCCGCGGTGGAAGTGGCCGATGCACGCCTGGTTGCAGGCGATGCAGGCGCGCACGTCCTCGACGTGGCCGGTCTCGGTCTTGTTCGGCATCTGCGGGTCGCAGATCAGCGCGCGGGTCATGCCGCACACGTCGGCCTGGCCGCGGGCGATGATCAGTTCGGCCTCCTGCGGCTGGTTGATGCGCCCGGTGACGAACAGCGGGATGTCCAGGCGCGCCTTGAAGGTCGCCGCGTTGCTGGCCAGGTAGGCGGCCTCGATGGCCATGGGCGGGACGATGTGGATGGCGCCGCCGAGGGAGGCGGAGGTGCCGGCGACTATGTGCACGTAGTCCAGCTCGCCCTGCAGTGCGCGCACGGCCAGCAGCGACTCGTCCTCGGTCAGGCCCTCGGGGTCGCGCTCGTCGGCGGAGATGCGCAGGCCGACGATGAAGTCTTCGGCGGTGGCCGCGCGCACCGCGGCGATCACCTCGCGGGTGAAGCGCAGGCGCGCGTCGAGGTCGCCGTTGTAGCCGTCCGTGCGGCGGTTCACCCGCGGGTTGAGGAACTGCGCCGGCAGGTAGCCGTGACTGGCCACCACCTCCACGCCGTCCAGCCCGGCCTGGTGCAGGCGCCGCGCGGCGGCGGCATAGCCGGTGACTATCTCGTCGATCATGCGCTGGTCCAGCTCGCGCGGCATGACGCGGAAGCGCTCATTCGGCGAGGCCGAGGCGGAGTAGGCCACCGCCAGCAGGCCGTCGCTGGACTCCATGATCTCGCGCCCGGGGTGGAAGATCTGCGACAGCACCAGGGTGCCCTCGGCATGGCAGGCCTCGGCGACGCGGCGGTAGCCGGGGATGCATTCGTCGTCGGTGGCCATCAGCACGTGGGAGGTGTAGCGGGCGCTGTCGTGCACCCCCGCCACCTGCATCACGATCAGCCCCACGCCGCCCTTGGCGCGGGCCTGGTGGTAGGCCACCAGTTGGTCGTTGACCAGGTTGTCGGTGGGCATGGAGGTGTCGTGCCCGGTGGACATGATGCGGTTCTTCAGGCGCTTGCCACGGATTTGCAGCGGGCTGAACAGGTGCGGGAAGGCATGGCTCACGGACGTCGTCCTTTCTTGTTGTTCTGCGGGGGGCTCAGGCGTTGCGGGCCTGCCAGTCGACCGGGTAGAGGGCGTAGAACACGCAGGCCTTCTCGCCCTCGTAGGCCAGCGGCGTGCGCTCCGGCACCCAGATCACGTCGCCCGGCGCGGCCTCGATGACGCGCTCGCCCAGGCGCAGGCGGAAGTGGCCTTCCAGCACCACGATCAACTCGTCGTAGAGCACCGTCCACTCGATGGAGCAGCCGTCGAAGCGGGCCAGGCCGGCGCCCATGGTCTGGCTGTCGGCCGGGCCGATCAGGCGGCAGATGGCGGCGTTCTCCGGCGCCTGGCCGGCATAGGGCTGGAACTGCAGGGCGGACTTCTGGAAGTGGATGACGTCGGACACGGCGGGGCTCCTGGTGGGCGGATGGTCATCTAACGTATTTCCATGGAAATTTACCTTCAGTAAAAAATCAACTTGTTTTTTTAAAAGTGACTGGGTAGTTTCATTTCCACGCCCCGTCGCCGACGGGGCGTGCCCAGCGACGTACTCCACAACAACTACAAGAGGAGATGCGCATGAACCGTGCCCCACGGTGTCTACCCGCGCCGGCCGCTCCACGCCGCGGCGCCCCTTCGCCTCTGACTGCCAGTCGCCTCCATCCGCGAGTTGTTCCGGTACGCCCAACCCACCTCCGCCGTGCCACCGCGGTGGCCACGGTTCGCATCCACAGAGGGTCCGCTCGATGATTTCGCGCAAGAACGCTTTGCAACCCCTGCTGCTGCTCCTGGGACTCGGTCTCGGCAGCGCCCAGGCGCAGGATTCCATGGTCGTGGTCGGCTATGGCGGCGCCGGGCAGAAGGCCCAGGACCTGGCCTTCTTCCAGCCCTTCGCCAAGGCCAGCGGGGCGCGCCTGACCCAGGCCGAGTACAACGGCGAGATGGCGCGCATCAAGGTGATGACCGATACCGGCCACGCCGACTGGGACGTGGTGCAGATCGAGGGCCCGGACCTGGCGCGCAACTGCGACCTGGGCATGTTCGTGCCGCTGGACTGGAAGCAGCTGGGCGGCGCCGACCAACTGGTGCCCAACGCCGCCAAGGAATGCGGCTCGGCCGCGCTGGTGTGGGGCGTGGCCATCGCCTACGACGCCGACAAGCTGAAGACCGCGCCCAGCGGCTGGCAGGACTTCTGGGACCTGAAGAAATTCCCCGGCAAGCGCGGCCTGCGCAAGCGCGCGGTGTACAACCTGGAGTTCGCCCTGATGGCCGACGGCGTCGCCCCGGCGGACGTCTACAAGGTGCTCTCCACCAAGGCCGGCGTCGACCGCGCCTTCGCCAAGCTCGACCAGATCAAGCCATCGATCCAGTGGTGGGAAGCCGGCGCCCAGCCGCCGCAGTGGCTCGCCGCCGGCGACGTGGTGATGACCACCAGCTACACCGGACGCATCGCCGACGCCCACAAGAGCGGGCGCAACCTCGACCTGGTCTGGCCAGGCGCGCTGTACGGCATGGACTACTGGGCGATCATCAAGGGCTCGCAGCACGTCGACCTGGCCAAGCGCTTCATCGCCTTCGCCAACCAGGCCGACGCCCAGGTCGACTACGTGCACAACATCCCCTACGGCCCGACCAACAAGCAGGCCGCCGAACGCCTGCCGCAGGACCTGGCGCGCTGGGTGCCGACCGCGCCGGCGAACATCAAGGTGGGCCTGGCCATGGACGACGAGTTCTGGGCCGACCATGGCGAGGAGCTGGAAGAGCGCTTCAACGCCTGGGCGGCGCAATAGGTCAAGCTATAGGCTGCAAGCTGCAAGCTGCAAGCTGCAAGCTGCAAGCTGCAAGCTGCAAGCTACAGGCAAGAGCGAAGAGCCGGTCCCCTGTAGGAGCGAGCTTGCTCGCGAACCAAACCCGGCACCGTGCCCGCCCGGTTCGCGAGCAAGCTCGCTCCTACGAAGAGCCCCGCATATGCTCTTCGCCTGTCGCCCGAACAACAAGAGGAACCCCGGCATGACCATCCCGATGCCCTCCCGTGAAACCTGCTCCGCCGAAGAGTGGACACTGCGCGAGGAGTTGGCCGCCTGCTACCGGCTGATCGCCCATTTCCGCATGAGCGACCTGATCTTCACCCACATTTCCCTGCGCCTTCCGGGACCGGATCACCATTTCCTGATCAACCCCTACGGGCTGATGTTCGACGAGATCAGCGCCTCCAGCCTGGTGAAGATCGACCTGGCCGGCAACCCGGTGGCGCCGACGCGCTACAAGGTCAACCCGGCCGGCTTCGTCATCCACAGCGCCATCCACGCCGCCCGCGAGGACGCCCAGTGCGTGCTGCACACCCACACCCGCGCCGGTTGCGCGGTGGCGGCCCAGGCCGCGGGGCTGCTGCCGCTGAACCAGATGTCCATGGAGTTCTACGGGCGCCTGGGCTACCACGACTACGAGGGCATCGCGCTGTCGTTCGACGAGCAGCAGCGCCTGGTGCGCGACCTCGGCGACCACCTGGGGATGATCCTGCGCAACCACGGCCTGCTGACCGTGGGCGCGAGCGTGAAACAGGCGTTCCTGCGCATGTACTACCTGGAGAAGGCCTGCGACATCCAGATCGCCGCCCAGGCCGGCGGCGAACTGGTGATCCCGCCGGACGCGGTGTGCCGGCGCACCGAGCGCCAGTTCAACGAACCGCATCAGCCGCAGGCCGAGGGCGAACTGAGCGACCCGGACGGCATCGACCTGGCCTGGGAAGCGCTGCTGCGCATGCTGGACCGCATCCAGCCGAACTATAGGAACTGACGTAGGGCGTATAACCGTTCGCGGTTATACGCCGCCCAACCGTACTGGTCGTCCACGCCAAGGTCGACCTCGAGCGGTCCGCAACTCCGGTCAAACGGCGGATAACGTCGAACGTTATCCGCCCTACGCCCCTGCATGGGAATGGCGCGGGTGGCGTGGCGTAGGAGCGGATCTCATCCGCGATCCGCGCCGGGACGTCCGGCTATCGCGGACAAGGTCCGCTCCTACGGGGGAGGAGGAATACCGTGCTCCCCAGCAACCTGTAGGAGCGGGCCCTGCCCGCGAAATCGCGCGCAGGGCGCGCTCCTACATGGAAATGGTGTGGGGGTGTGGCGTAGGAGCGGACGGAGCCCGCTTCGCAAACGACAAGCCCGGCTTCTGCCAGGCTTGTCGTTCACTGCTGGGTCCGCGCCTTGCTGCTGCTTTCCAGCTGCTGCTCGGCGGCCTTGGCCAGGTCCGGCGGGAGGAAGTCCTTGTCCGGGTTGTAGTCGGCCTTGAGGTAGGTGCCCAGGGCCTGCAGGTCGGCCGGGCTGAGGGTGCCGGCGGTCTGCTTCAGGCGCAGGTTGTCGAGGATGTAGTCGTAGCGGCTGTTGTTGTAGTCGCGCACCGCGCTGTACAGCTGGCGCTGGGCGTCGAGCACGTCGACGATGTTGCGGGTGCCGACCTGGTAGCCGATCTCGGTGGCTTCCAGCGAGCTCTGGTTGGAGATGATCGCCTGGCGCCGCGCCTTCACCGTTTCCACGTCGGTGTTCACCGCGCGGTGCTGGTTGCGCGCGTCCTGCACCACCTGGCGGCGCTGGCTTTCGCGCAGCTGCTCGCTCTGGTTCAGGCGCTGGTACGACTCGCGCACCTGGGAGCTGGTCAGGCCGCCGCTGTAGATCGGGATGTTCAGCTGCACGCCGACGCTGGTCTGGTCCACCCACTTGCCGTAGTGCGGGACGCTGCCGTCGGCGTTGGTGAAGCCCAGCGCGTCGTTGTCGCCCTTCTGGTACTGCACCACCGCGTCCACGGTCGGCAGGTGCCCGGCCTTGCGCTGGCGCAGGGTTTCCTCGGCGGCGGTAACCGCGAAGTTGCTGGCCTGCAGGGCGATGTTCTGTTGCACCGAGGTATCCACCCAGGCCTTGGCGTCGTTCGGCGTCGGCACCACCACCGGCAGCGAGTGGAGGATGCCCTCGATGCCGCTGTAGTCGCGGTTGGTCAGGGTCACCAGGGCCTGGAAGGCGTCTTCCACCGCCTGTTCGGCGACGATCCGGTTGGCCCGCGCGGTGTCGTAGCCGGCCTGGGACTCGAGCACGTCGGTCTTGTCCGACAGGCCGACGTCGAAGCGTTCGTTGGACTGGTCGAGCTGGCGCTTGAAGGCCGCTTCCTCGGCCTTGCTGGCGGCCAGGTTGTCCTGGGCGCGGAGCACGCCGAAGTAGGTCTCGGCGGTCTGCAGGATCAACCGCTGCTGGGTCGCGGAGAATTCCAGCTGGGCCTGTTCGCTGATGTTTTCCGCGGCCTTGAGCTGGAACCAGCGGTCGGCGCGGAACAGCGGCTGGCTCAGGCTGGCCTGGACCAGCTGGCTGCTGCGGTTGAGGGTCACGTCCGGGGTGTCCAGCGAGGTGCGGCTGGTGCCCAGGCTGCCGCCGGCGTTGATCTGCGGCAGCAGGCCGGAGCGCGCCTGGGGCACGACTTCCTTGCGCGCCAGGTAGTCGGCCTGGGCGGCGGCGAGGTCGGCGTTGTTGTCTACGGCATCCTTGTAGACGCTGATCAGGTCGGTCTTGGTCGGCAGTGGAGCGACGCTCGACGTGGGCTGTGCTGCCCAGACGAAACCTGTGGAGGCGGCCACGGCGACAGCCAGGGAGAGTCTGCGCAGCATTCGTTCGTCCTAGAAAGTGTGCGGGTGGGGCAAGGCTACGGTCGCCCCGATTGGCGGTCAAGGCGCCATCTTCGGGCAATTCGTTGCAGCATTGTAGTTGCCGGGGCGTGACCGCGAAGTCGCATCCGATACTTTCGGCCCGGCGGCATTGGCCAAGCACCGAACTCTTGTTTAGACTGCGGACGTTCTTGTCGGGGTGCCCCATTGCGAGGGGCTGAGATCGGATAGTTCCGGATCCCGTTGAACCTGATCGGGTTAGCACCCGCGTAGGGAACAAGAAGTCCGCGTCCCCAGTGCCTTTCCGGCCGGCCCCAGCCCTCCCCGGACGCGTCCTTTCTCCGCAGTGCCTTGCGGCTCCCGCGTCACCCAGGTTCTCCCGACAATCAACCCAGGAGAGCCAGGATGAGCACCCAGAAGAACAACGTAACCCGCCTTGAACAGCTCGATCGCCAGTCGGCGCAGCCTTTCCCCAATTCGCGCAAGGTCTACCTGACCGGCTCGCGCCCGGACATCCGCGTGCCGGTGCGGGAAATTTCCCTGGCCGACACCCCCACCGCCTTCGGCGGCGAGAAGAACGCCCCGGTGTTCGTCTACGACACCTCCGGCCCCTACACCGACCCCGAAGTGCGCATCGACCTGCGCAAGGGCCTGCCCGATGTGCGCTCGCGCTGGATCGACGAGCGCGGCGACACGGAAATCCTCCCCGGCCTGACCTCCGACTTCGGCCAGGCCCGCCTGGCCGACGCCAGCCTCGACGCCCTGCGCTTCGCCCACGTGCGCACCCCGCGCCGGGCCAAGGCCGGGAAGAACGTCACGCAGATGCACTACGCGCGCCAGGGCATCATCACTCCGGAGATGGAATACATCGCCATCCGCGAGAACCTGAAGCTGCAGGAAGCCCGCGCCGCCGGCCTGCTCAAGGACCAGCACCCGGGGCAGAGCTTCGGCGCCAGCATCCCGCAGGAGATCACCGCCGAGTTCGTCCGCGAGGAGATCGCCCGCGGCCGCGCCATCATCCCGGCGAACATCAACCACACGGAACTGGAGCCGATGATCATCGGCCGCAACTTCCTGGTGAAGATCAACGGCAACATCGGCAACAGCGCCCTGGGCTCGTCCATCGAGGAAGAGGTGGAGAAGCTCACCTGGGGCATCCGCTGGGGCGCCGACACGGTGATGGACCTGTCCACCGGCAAGCACATCCACGAGACCCGCGAGTGGATCCTGCGCAACAGCCCGGTGCCGATCGGCACCGTGCCCATCTACCAGGCGCTGGAGAAGGTCGGCGGCATCGCCGAGGACCTGAACTGGGAAATCTTCCGCGACACCCTGATCGAGCAGGCCGAGCAGGGCGTGGACTACTTCACCATCCACGCCGGTGTGCTGCTGCGCTACGTGCCGCTGACCGCCAAGCGCGTCACCGGCATCGTCTCGCGCGGCGGCTCGATCATGGCCAAGTGGTGCCTGGCGCACCACCAGGAGAACTTCCTCTATACGCACTTCGAGGAAATCTGCGAAATCATGAAGGCCTACGACGTCAGCTTCTCGCTGGGCGACGGCCTGCGCCCGGGCTCGGTGGCCGACGCCAACGACGCCGCCCAGTTCGGCGAGCTGGAAACCCTCGGCGAGCTGACCAAGATCGCCTGGAAGCACGACGTGCAGGTGATGATCGAAGGCCCCGGCCACGTGCCCATGCAGCTGATCAAGGAGAACATGGACAAGCAGTTGGAATGCTGCGACGAGGCGCCGTTCTACACCCTCGGCCCGCTGACCACCGACATCGCCCCCGGCTACGACCACATCACCTCGGGCATCGGCGCGGCGATGATCGGCTGGTTCGGCTGCGCCATGCTCTGCTACGTCACGCCCAAGGAGCACCTGGGCCTGCCGAACAAGGATGACGTGAAGACCGGCATCATCACCTACAAGATCGCCGCGCATGCTGCCGATCTCGCGAAAGGTCATCCGGGCGCGCAGATCCGCGACAACGCGCTGTCCAAGGCGCGCTTCGAGTTCCGCTGGGAAGACCAGTTCAACCTCGGCCTGGACCCTGACACCGCGCGCGCCTTCCATGACGAGACGCTGCCGAAGGACTCGGCCAAGGTCGCGCACTTCTGCTCCATGTGCGGGCCGAAGTTCTGCTCGATGAAGATCACCCAGGAAGTCCGCGACTACGCCAAGGAAAACGGCCTGACCGACGAGCAGAAGGCCATCGAGGCCGGCTTCCAGGAACAGGCCGCGCGCTTCAAGGATGAAGGCTCGGTGATCTACAAGCAGGTCTGATCGCTACACCGCGGCACCCGTAGGAGCGAGCTTGCTCGCGAACCGGCCCCGAGCCCGGGCTGTTCGCGAGCAAGCTCGCTCCTACGAAAAGAAGACACATCCCAATAACCCCAGAGCCTTGCGCACATCGTGACCACTCTCACCGCAACCAACTATTCCCCGGCCGTCGCCGTTGGCTCCGCCCAGCGCGTGCTCGGCCTGCGCGACCTGTTCTCCCTGTGGTTCTCCCTCGGCATCGGCCTGATGGTGCTGCAGACCGGCGCGCTGCTGGCGCCCGGCCTGGGCCTGGCCGGCTCGCTGCTGGCGATCTTCCTCGGCACCCTGGTCGGGGTGCTGCTGCTGGCCGCCGCCGGGGTGATCGGCAGCGACACCGGGCTGGCCGCCATGGCCTCGCTCAAGCTCAGCCTCGGCGGCCACGGCGCGGCGCTGCCGGCCGTGCTCAACCTGCTGCAACTGGTGGGCTGGGGCGCCTTCGAGGTGATCGTCATGCGCGACGCCGCCAGCCTGCTGGCCGCGCGCGCCTTCGGCGAGGGCAGCGCCTGGACCAGCCCGGCGCTGTGGACCCTGGTGTTCGGCGCCCTGGCCACCCTGCTGGCGGTCAGCGGGCCGCTGGCCTTCGTCCGCCGCGTGCTGCGCAAGTGGGGCATCTGGCTGCTGCTGGCGGCCTGCATCTGGCTGACCTGGGACCTGCTGCACCGCGCGGACCTCGCGGCCATCTGGGCCCGTGGCGGCGACGGCTCGCTGCCGCTGGCGGTGGGCTTCGACATCGCCATCGCCATGCCGCTGTCCTGGCTGCCGCTGATCGCCGACTACTCGCGCTTCGGCAAGCACGCCGGGCAGGTGTTCGGCGGCGCCGCGCTGGGCTTCTTCATCGGCTGCTTCTGGCTGATGGGCCTGGGCGTGGCCTACACCCTGGCGTTCGCCCAGGGCAGCGACGCCAACGCCCTGCTGCTGGCCCTGGCCGGCGCCGGCATGGGCATCCCGCTGCTGCTGATCCTACTCGACGAGTCGGAAAAGGCCTTCGCCGACATCCACTCGGCGGCGGTTTCCAGCGGCATCCTGGTGCCGCTGAAGGTCGAGCACCTGGCGCTGATCATCGGCGTGCTCTGCACCCTGATCGCCTGGTTCGCGCCGCTTGAGCAGTACCAGAACTTCCTGCTGCTGATCGGCTCGGTGTTCGCCCCGCTGTTCGGCGTGGTGCTGGTCGACCACTTCCTGCTGCGCCGCCGCGCCGCCGCCGAAGTCCGCCCCGGCCTGCGCTGGGGCTCGCTGCTGGCCTGGGCCGGCGGCGTGGTCACCTACCACCTGCTGGCCAACTACGCCCCGGACCTGGGTGCCACCCTGCCGGCGCTGCTGGTGGCCGGGGTGCTGCAGTTGGCGTTGGGGCGCATCGGCGCGAAGGGTTGATCGGCCTGGCGGCCGGATCGCGGACGGAGTCCACTCCTACGTTGCAGGCGGGCATGGCTTCTCGTAGGAGCGAGCTTGCTCGCGAACAAACGCGGTGCCATGCGGTTCGCGAGCAAGCTCGCTCCTACGAAGAGCACTTCGGTGCAGCCTGTAAGACAGCTGCTCCTACAGGTTGATGC
>Ga0222426_101085_pt1 | contig 12193 bp, 9 predicted proteins | sample 2B50Ametagenome_FD_180087 | JGI IMG/M metagenome (GOLD analysis project Ga0222426, IMG submission 180087) | Enriched microbial communities from leaf-cutter ant dump, University of Wisconsin, Madison, United States - 2B50A (version 2) | ecosystem: Environmental > Terrestrial > Nest > Insects nest >... | reverse complement strand
TAGGGCACATAGGCGGTGGCGGCGATGTTGGGGATGGCGAGGAAGCGGTCCTTGTCCTTCTGCGCCTTGGCGGCGTCGTCCTCGTTCATGTTCCAGTGCATGTCCCAGCCGAAGGTCCGGGCGAACTGGGCGTTGCGCCCGTAGTTGGCCTCGAAGGTGAAACCGAAGGCGAAGTCCTCCGGCTTGGGCCCCGGCAACGGGGTGATGCGCGGTACGAAGGTGCCCTTGAGCGCCTTGTCGACGAACAGGTGCAGGCTGCCCCACTCCAGGCCCTCGTCGGACATGCCGGTGAGCGGCAGGTTGCTCAGGCCGTCCTCGCGCTCGTCGTGGGTGGAGCGGTTGTTGCGCGCGTAGGCGATGTCCAGCAGGCCGGAAACCGTGATGCCGTAGTCGCGCTCCAGGCTGTCGCCGAAGAGGCCCTTGAACAGAGCGCCCTCCCCCGGCGCCGGCGCCTCGGCGGCATGACATTCCACGAATGCCAGGGCGGCCAGGACCGCACCAAGCGTTTTCACCTTGATGTTGAGCATGCTTCTGTCTCTTGTTGTTGTTTTCAGAGGGGTGCCGCGGGGAGTGCCCCGCGGCAGAAGGGACCTAGACCTGGGCGGCGAGCGGCCGGCGCTCCTCGCGCAGCGCGCCGCCCTGGCCCTGCTGCAGCGCCAGGTCGCGGCGCAGCGCGTCGAGCAGTTGCGGCAGTTCGCTGGCGTGGCCGATGCCGCCGTAGATGTAGAAGTCCGGGCGCACCAGCACCGCCTGCAGCCCGGCGGCGCGGAGGAACTGGTGGTACTTGCCGGACAGGTCGCGGCAGGTGCCTGGCGCGCCGTCCTCGCTCAGGCGCACGGCCTTCACCTCCAGCTGTTCGAGCAGCGCCTTGTGCGCCTCGCCCAGCCCGGCCAGCGGGTCGTCGCCGATGCTCAGCAGGTGGAAGCCGCGGCCGAAGGCGTCGTCGTAGCGCTGGCGGTGTTCGTCGCGCTCGATTTCGCCATGCACGCCCAGGCAGCCGGCCGGGCCCAGGGCACGGCCGTTGCGCTCGTCCTTGTGCACCACGCCGTCGACCAGGCCGGGGAACGGCGGCAGCGGCGGCACTTCGCCTGCGAGGAAGGCGGCGTCGCGCTCGGCGGCCTTCTGCGGGTCGGCCACGCAGACCACCTTGCCCATTTCCACCGAGGCGTCGATCACCGCGCGGATCTGCGGCTTGCGCTCCAGGGTGTAGCTGTCCAGCAGCTGTTCCGAGCAGATACCGAGGAAGATCAGGTCCAGGCGCCAGGACAGGTTCCAGGCGTCGCGGATGCCCGAGCACATGCCCTGGCCCATGAACGGCGGCATCAGGTGCGCGGCGTCGCCGGCCAGCAGCACGCGGCCGTGGCGCCAGGTCTGGGCGATGCGTGAGCGGAACTGGTACACGGCGTGGCGCACCAGGCTGGCGGTGTCCGGGGTGACCCAGGGCGACAGCAGTTCCCAGACCTTCTCGGTGCTCTGCAGGTCCTCGATGCTCTCGTGGGGCAGGCGCATGAATTCCCAGCGGCGGTAGCCGGGGCCGCCGGGGACCATGGTGGTCGGCCGCGCCGGGTTGCACCACTGGCCGATGTCCGGCACGTCCAGCTCGACACCGGGGTTGGGCTGCAGGTCGACCACCAGCCAGTCTTCCTGGAAGCCCAGGTCCTGCCAGTCGATGCCGCATTCGCGGCGCACCGCGCTGTTGGCGCCGTCGGCGCCGATCACGTAGCGGGCGCGCACGCTGCGCTGCTCGGTGGCCTGCGCCGCGTCGCCACGCTGGGTGCGTTGCATGCGCAGCTCGCAACCCTGCCCGTCCTGGCTCAGCCCCAGCACTTCCCAGCCCTGGTGGACTTCGACGTTGGCGATGGCCTTGGCCCGGCGGTCGAGGATGGCCTCCAGGCCGGGCTGGTTGAACAGGTAGCCGAAGGGGCCGTCGCTGATCGATTCGGCCGACCAGTCGATTTCCACCAGCACCTTCCAGTCGGCGTTGAACCACTGGTAGCAGGCCGAGGGCTGGGAAATCTCTTGCAGCTCCTCTTCCAGGCCCATCATGCGGAATACGCGGCGGATCTCGTGGTCGTGGAACACCGCGCGCGGCAGCGGGTAGAGGGACTGCCAGCGCTCGTACACGGCGACGCTGTAGCCCATCTTGCCGAGGAGGATGGCGAGGGTCTGGCCGACCGGGCCGTAGCCGACGATGGCCACGTCATGGATCTTGTTTTCGTTCATCTGTGCTGACCTGAAACCGGGTGGGTTTTGGGCAAGCCGCTCCCCGCCTCCCTGCGCGGCAGGAAAGTGTTCGGGACCAGGGAGCGGCCTGCGTCGCTGGGGGGCGCTAGCTTTTGGCCGGCGCGCTGTCCGTCTCGGTGTTGACGACGAAGTACTCGGGGACGCTGGGGCCCCAGAGGTACAGCGAGTTCTCGGGCGGGAAGTCGCCGGCCGGCCACTGGCTGCCGGCGTCGATGAAGTCCATGTCCGCCGAGTACTCGCAGAACGAGCCCCAGGGGTCGCGGACGTAGTGGAAGTAGTTGGAGCCCAGGCAGTGCCGCCCGGTGCCCCAGCCCTCGCGGTAGCCGGCGCTGGCCATCTGCTCGGCGCCGTTGCCGACCTCGTCGACGCCGTCGACTTCCCAGGCGGCGTGGTGGAAGCCCTTGGCGCCGCTCTTGCAGAAGGCCACCAGGTGGTGGTCGCAGCCGTGGGGGGCGTGGGTGAAGGCGATGATGTCCTGGGAATGGTCGGACAGGCGCAGGCCCAGGGCCCGCTCGTAGAAGGTGACGGCCTGGGGCACGTCGGGGCTGAACAGCAGCACGTGGGACAGCCGCCGCGGGCGCACCCGGGCCACTTCGTCGCGGGTGCCGACGCCACGCACGGCGGGCTGCGCCGGCGCCGCGGCGCGCTTGCTGTCGGGCATGTGCTTGGCGCCGACCCTGACCTGCAGCAGGTTGCCGTCGGGGTCGCGGAACCAGAAGCCCTCGCCGTCGCCGGCCTCGAAGCGCGCGCCGGCGACCTCGGCCTGCTGGCGCAGGGCGTCGTAGTCCTCGGCGAAGCAGTTGAAGCTCAGGTAGGCCAGGCTCTTGCGCGGGCCCTGCAGCATCCGCGCCCAGCGGTGGCCGTCGGCGGCGCGCAGTTCCAGGGCGTCCGCGGTTTCGCCGACTTCCAGGCCGAAGCTGGCGAAGAAGGTCCGCGCCTCGGCCAGCGAGGGCACGAACAGCGCGTAATGATCGATCGAATGCACACTGCGGGGAGTGACAGTCATGATCGCCTCCGGTTGTTGTTCTTGTCGTCGAAGCCTCGGAGCGGGAGGCTTCGATCTGGCCGGGAATGCCCGGGGTCAGGCTTCGTCCAGCACCGGGTTGACCAGGGTGCCGATGCCTTCGATGGACACTTCCACCACGTCGCCGGCCTTCAGGTAGACCTTCGGGTCCATGCCGAAGCCGACGCCGGCCGGGGTGCCGCTGACGATCACGTCGCCCGCTTCGAGGGTCACCGCCTCGCTGAGGGTGGAGATGATGGTGGCCACGTCGAACAGCATGTCCTCGGTGTTGGCCGATTGCACCACCTTGCCGTTGACGCGGGTCTGCAGCAGCAGGCCCTTGCCGCCGGCCGGCAGTTCGTCGGCGGTCACCAGGTCCGGGCCGAAGGCGCCGGTGTCGTCGAAGTTCTTGCCCACGGTCCACTGCGGCGACTTGAACTGGTACTCGCGCACCGAGCCCTCGTTGAACAGCGCGTAGCCGGCCACGTGCTGCAGCGCCTGCTCCTTGGCAATGTGCCGGCCGCCGCTCTTGAGCACCACGGCCATCTCGCCCTCGTAGTCCAGGGTGTCGGAGACGCGCGGGCGGACCAGCGGCTTGTTGTGGGCGATCAGGCTGCTGTTGAAGCGCGGGAACAGCGTCGGGTAGTCCGGCTGGGCGTAGGGCGATTCCTTGGTGTGGTCGGCGTAGTTCAGGCCGACGCAGACGATCTTGCCGGGCTTCTTCATCAGCGGCAGGTAGTCCTGCTCGCCGATCTCCACCAGCGGCCCCTGCGCCTCGGCGCCGTAGGTGGCCAGGTCCACGCCGCGCTCCAGCAGCGATTCCAGCGATTCCTCGCCGAGAACCCGGACGCCTTCGGCAGTACGCACGCCCAGTACCGGGCGGCCTTGGTGAGTGAAGCGAACGTAGCGCATGGAGCTGACCTCTTGTTGTGGTTCGTGACGACCGCCAGGCAGTGCGGTATGGGCCCTAAGCTAATCCGAGGAAAATATGCCGTCAACGATAAAATATATTTTTCCAGAATTATCGATAAAAGGCCGCTCTGTGTATCATCTGCCTCATCCGTCATCACCCGTGGTAAAGCCCATGAACCGAGCCGAACGCTGGGCACAGCAGCCCGAAGTCTCGGAGAAGCGCACCATGGCCTCGCAACTGGAGGCCCGGGTCCGCGAAGACATCATCAACGGCCGCCTGGCGCCGGGCAGCCGCCTGCGCCTGAAGGAGCTGGCCGAGCACTACGACGCCGGCGTCATCCCCCTGCGCGAGGCGCTGTCGCGCCTGGCCGCCAGCGGCTTCGTCAGCGCCGAGGACCAGAAGGGCTTCAGCGTCGGGCGCATCTCCGCGGAGGAAATCCGCGACATCACCCACACCCGCCTGCTCATCGAATGCCAGGCCCTGGCCGAGTCCATCCGCAACGGCGACCTGGAGTGGGAAAGCCGGCTGATCGCCGCCCACCACCGCCTGGACCGCCTGCCCATCGTCGAAGGCCCGGAACGGCTGCTGAAGCCGGAATGGGAGAACGCCCACGTGGCCTTCCACGAGGCGCTGATCGCCAACTGCCGCTCATCCTGGCTGCTGCGCCTGTCGCACATGCTGCGCGACCAGACCGCGCGCTACCGCATGCTCTCGGTGCACTACAACGACGGCGCCGAGCGCGACGTCCCCGGCGAGCACCGCGAACTGCTCGACGCCGCCCTGGCGCGCGACGTGGACAAGGCCTGCGCGCTGCTGGCGCAGCACTACGAGACCACCACCCGCAGCGTGCTGGCTCATGAGGCGTTGAAGGGTTGAGCCCAGGGCCCGCACCTACATCCACCGCCAAGCATGGCTTTTCGTAGTCCCGTAGGATGGGTTGAGCGAAGCGATACCCATCGCCATCACCGCATGGGTTTCGCAGGCTCAACTACGGGGCATTGTGTTTGCCGGAGGGCGTAGGAGCGGACTCCGTCCGCGATGTGCATCGGTTCGGACCGGGGCGAATCGCGGATAAATCCGCTCCTACAAAGTGCAGGGGAAACCGTCCCGTAGGATGGGTTGAGCGAAGCGATACCCATCACCACGGCAGCATGGGTTTCGCAGGCTCAACTACGGGGCGTTGTGTTTGCCGGAGGGCGTAGGAGCGGACTCCGTCCGCGATGTGCATCGGTTCGGACCGGGGCGAATCGCGGATAAATCCGCTCCTACAAGGTGCAGGAGAAACCGTCCCGTAGGATGGGTTGAGCGAAGCGATACCCATCACCACGGCAGCATGGGTTTCGCAGGCTCAACTACGGGGCATTGTGTTTGCCGGAGGGCGTAGGAGCGGACTCCGTCCGCGATGTGCATCGGTTCGGACCGGGGCGAATCGCGGATAAATCCGCTCCTACACAAGGTGCAGGGGAAACCGTCCCGTAGGATGGGTTGAGCGAAGTGATACCCATCGCCATGGCCGCATGGGTTTCGCAGGCTCAACCCATCCTACGAAAAGCACTTCGAGGCAACGGAACGCGTCAGAAGTAATACAGCGCTTCGACCATGGTTCCCAGCCGCGTGCGATCACGGCCGTTGCCGTAGGGGCGGTCGTGGTCCCGCGCGTCGAACCAGTCGTAGCGGACTTCCGGGCGCAGCACCAGGCTCCTGGTCAGGTCCCAGCGCAGGCCGGTGGTGAGCGCGTTGTAGTTGCCGCGGGCGGTGCTGGTGGGGAACAGCGCGTAGCCGTCCGGGTCCTCGAAGTGCTCGCCACGCACGGACAGCGACACCCGCGGGTGGAACTGCCAGGTGACCACAGCGTTGGCGCCCCACCAGTGCGCGCCGTCGAAGCCGGGGCCGGTGACCACGTCGACGGTGCTGGCCTTGCCGTCGCCGGCCTGGTGGCCGTAGACCAGTTCGGCGCCCATGGACCATTGGTCGTTGAACTTGTGCCAGCCGTTGAGCGAGTGCTGCTGCTTGAGCTGGCCGCTGTCGGCGATCACCCGCGAGGGCGGCGCCTGGACATCGGAATAGCCGTCGTTCTGTTCGTCGCCGACGAGGAATTCGTAGTCCACCCAGGTGTTCATGTCCGCCGTGCGCCAGCGCAACGCGCCCATCAGCGACTTGCTGTCGTTGTTGTCGCGCAGGTTGTTCCAGCCCTGCACCACGCCCAGTTCCAGGCCGAGAATGCCGGAAGCGTCGTTCATCAGCCGCACGCTGCCGAGCACGCCGGCCACGGTGCCCGGCTCGCTGACGAAGGCGTAGGTCTTGCTGGCGAAGGGGTTGCGGGCGAAGCGTACGTTGGGCGGGATCTCGTAGCCCTGGGCCGGGCCGAACACCCCGGCCATCAGGCTGATGCCGGGGCCGTAGGGCAGGTAGGCGGTGGCGGCGAAGTTGGGCAGCGCCAGGAACAGGTCCTCGTCCTTCTGCGCCTTGGCGGCGTCCTTCTGGTTCAGGTGCAGGCCCATGTCCCAGCCGTAGGTGCGGGCGAACTGGGCGTTGCGCCCGTAGTTGGCCTCGAAGGTGAAACCGAAGGAGAAGGCCTCGGGCCTGGGCCCGGGCAAGGGGGTGATGCGCGGGACGAAGGTGCCCTGCAGGGCCTTGTCGACGAACAGGTGCAGGCTGCCCAGTTCCAGGCCTTCGTCGGACATGCCGGTGATGGGGAAGTTGCTCAGGCCGTCGCGGCGTTCGTCGTGGGTCGAGCGGTTGTTGCGCGAGTAGCCGACGTCGAGCAGGTTGGAGACGCTGATGCCGTAGTCGCGTTGCAGGCTGTCGCCGAACAGGCTGCGGAACAGCGTGCCTTCGGCGGGTTCGTCGGCCGGTTCGGCATGGCAGTCGATTATCGCGAAGGCGGCCAGCACCGCACCCAGCGCTTTCACCCGGATGTTGTTCATGGAAGTGGACTCTTGTTGTTGTTCTGTCAGTGGGGTGAGGTCCGGCGTCCCTGCCGGCGCGGGCCGTTGCCGGCCCGCGGATTCACGCAGTCAGAGGTGGGTGGCCTGGAACGCACACTGCCGCCAGCCGCCCTCCCCGCGCAGCCACACCTGGGTGGTGTAGGCCTTCATCAGCCGCTCCTCGCCGCTCTCGCGCAGGACGATGGCCTGCTCCAGGCGGCCGCTGGCGATGGCGGTGTCGCCGAGCACGCGCACGCGCATGTCGCTGCGCTCGACGCTGAGGAAGTCGATGTGCCTGGCGACCATTTCCAGGTACTGCGCCTTGTCGTCCACCTTGCCGGTGGCGTGGACGTGCACCAGGGCCTCGTCCATCAGCGCCGCCAGGGCTTGCAGGTCGCGCCGCACCAGGGCGCGGCAGCGCTCGCTTTCCAGACGCAGGATTTCCTGCTGGATGGCTTCAGTGTGCATGCTCGTCTCCCACGCGCTCGGCGCGCACCGTGTTCTGGATGGCGCCCAGGCCGTCGATCTCGACCCGTACCCGGTCGCCCTCGCGCAGCCAGCGCGGCGGCTTGAAGCCCGCGCCGACGCCACCGGGGGTGCCGCTGAAGATCACGTCACCCGGCTCCAGGGTCATCACCTTGGACAGGTGCTCGACCTGCTGGTAGCAGTCGAAGATCAGCTCGCGGGTGTTGGACTCCTGGCGCTTCTCGTCGTTGACGAAGCAGCGGATGCCCAGCTCGTGCGGGTTGCCCAGCTCGTCCGGGGTGACCAGCCAGGGGCCGAAGGGCGCATGGCCGTCGAACGACTTGCCGAGCACGAACTGCGAGGTGCGCAGCTGCCAGTCGCGCACGCTCACGTCGTTGCCCACGCAGTAGCCAAAGATCGCTTCGCGCGCCTGCTCGCGGCTGACGTGGCGGCAGCGCTTGCCGATCACGAAGACCATCTCGGCCTCGTAGTCCAGCTGCTCCGACACCAGCGGCAGGTCGATCGGCGCATAGGGGCCGTTGGCCGCGGTGTTCATCATGGCGAACCACAGCTGGTCGGCCGGCGTAGCCATGCCCGACTCGGCGACGTGGTCGGCGTAGTTCAGGCCGATGCCGAGGATCTTGCCCGGGCGCGGCAGCGGGGCCAGGAGGGTCACTTCGTCGAGGACGAAGTCGGCCTTCTGGATCTGCGCCAGGCGCTGCAGCGGCTCCTGCCAGAGCTGCCATTCGCCGATCAGCCCGGCCATGTCGCGCGGCGCGGCGGACAGGTGGTCGGCGATGCGGATGATGCCGTCGCCGTTGACGATGCCGACGCCCACCAGGCCGCCGGGGGTCTTGAAGGTGCAGAGTTTCATGGTCGTTTCCTTATCCCAGTACGGTGCGGGTGCCGGTGGCAGCGGTGCCCAGCCGGCAGAGTTCGGCGTCGCTGGCGCCGCTGCGCCACAGCGCGACCATGGCGTCCGGGTCGAACTCCAGGCCGATGGGGTCGTTGGCGAAGGTTTCACTGTGGAAGAAAGCCGCGGCGTCGGCGGCCTCGACGAAGTTGTCCACCTGCAGCTCGATGTCGTTGTTTTCCGGGTCGCGGAAGTACAGCGAGGTGGTCGGCCCGTGGTTGATGCACCAGTAGGGGCGGATGCCCTCCTGCTTCAGGCGCAGGTAGGTGTTGAGCAGGTCGGCGATGCTCGCGTAGCTGTAGGCGATGTGGTGCATGCCGGTGGTCTCCTCCGCCTTGGGCGGCAGGTGCGGCATGTTGAAGAAGGCCAGGCGGTGGTGCTCGTCGTCGTAGGTGATGAAGGTGAGGATGTCGTCCTCGAACACCAGCTCGGCCTGGAACAGCTTGCGGTACCAGTCGACCATGGCCTTGCGGTCGGCGCAGCGGAACACCAGGTGGGCCATTTTCATCGGCACGATGCGCTCGGCGGGCGTGGCGTGGGAAGCAGTCATATCCGTTCTCCTTGTTGTTGTCGTACTCAGACCAGCACCCGGCGGAAGTCGCCGAGCAGGGTCGCCAGGTAGGCCAGGAAGCGCCCGGCCTCGGCGCCGTCCACCGCGCGGTGGTCCCAGGACAGCGACAGCGGCAGCTGCAGGTGCGGTTCGAAGGCGCTGCCATTCCAGCGCGGTTGCAGCTCGGCGCGGCCGACGCCGAGGATCGCCACTTCCGGCGCGTTGATGATCGGGGTGAAGTGGCCGCCGCCGATGCCGCCCAGGGACGAGATCGAGAAGCAGCCGCCCTGCATCTGCGCCGGGCTCAGCTTGCCGCTGCGGGCCAGTTGCGAAAGCTCGGCCATCTCCTGCGCCAGCGCGGCGATGCCCTTGCGCTCGGCATCACGGATCACCGGCACCACCAGGCCGTTGGGGGTGTCGGCGGCGAAGCCGATGTGGAAGTAGTGCTTCTGCACCACTTCGTCGCCCTCCAGGCTCACGTTGAACTGCGGGAAGCGTTGCAGCGCCGCCACGCAGGCCTTGATCAGGAAGGCCAGCAGGGTGACCTTGGCCTGCCCTTCGCGGGCCTCGCCGTTGAGCTGCACGCGCAGCGCTTCCAGCTCGGTGACGTCGGCCTGACTGTGGTTGGTGACGTGGGGGATGCTCACCCAGTTGCGGTGCAGATTGGCCGCCGAGATGCGCTTGATGCGCGACAGCGTGCGGCGCTCGATGTGGCCGAACTGGGCGAAGTCCACCTGCGGCCAGGGCAGCAGGTCGAGCCCGCCGCCGAGTTTGGCCGCGGCCGGTTGTTCGCGCTGGGCCTTGACGTAGGCCAGCACGTCCTCGCGCAGCACCCGGCCGTTGGGGCCGCTGGCCGGCACCTGGTCGAGGTCCACCGCCAGTTCGCGGGCCAGCTTGCGCACCGCCGGGCCGGCCAGGGCCAGTTGTGGCTTGCGGACTTCCTCGGTGCTGGGTGCCGGGGCGGTGGCGACAGGCGCGGGAGCGGCGGCCACCGGCTCGGCTTTCGCCACGACGGGCGCAACCTCGGGAGCCACAGGTGCAGCGGGAGTAGCAGCACCCTCCCCGGCCGGCTCGATATGGGCGATCACGCTGCCGCGGGAGACCTTGTCGCCCGGCTTGATCAGCACTTCGCGAATGGTGCAGGACAGGGTGCTGGGCACGTCCATCACCGCCTTGTCGGATTCGAGCACGATCAGCGGCTGTTCCACGGCGACCACGTCGCCGGCCTTGATCAGCACCTCCACCACCGGCAGGTCCTTGAAGTCGCCGATATCCGGAACCATCAGTTGTTGCATGGCGTTCACTCCTCAACGGTTCCAGGGGGCGCCGGCGGCGCCGTCGATGGCGTAGCGCGCGCGGGCCCGGGCATGCTTGTCGCGGTCGATGCCGGCCAGCGCCGCCAGGGCGATGTGCTGGCGGTCCAGCTCGAAGAAGCGGCGCAGCGCCGGGCGGGTGTCGCTGCGGCCGAAGCCGTCGGTGCCCAGGGCGGTGTACGGCGCCTGCAGGTAGGGCGCGATCAGCTGCGCGTAGCCGCGCACGTAGTCGCTGGCAGCCACCACCGGCACGTCGCCGGGCAGGCAGGTTTGCAGGTGGCTGCGCGCCTCGCTGTCGTCGCCGAACAGTTGCTCGCGCTCGACCTCGCGGGCCTCGCGGGCCAGTTCGGAGAAGCTGGTGACGCTCCAGATCTCGCTGGCCACGCCCCACTCTTCGGCGAGCAGTTCGGCGGCGCCGATGACCTCGCGCAGGATGGCCCCGGAGCCGAGCAGGCGGACCGCCGGCTTGCCCTCGCCACGGCTGCCGAACAGGCGCATGCCCTTGATCACGTCGGCGTGCTGCGCGGGCTCCAGCGGCGCCTGCACGTAGTTCTCGTTGGTCACCGTCAGGTAGTAGAACTCGTCGTGCTGCTCCTGGAGCATGCGCCGGCCGCCGTGGTCGATGATCACCGCCGCCTCGCTGGCGAAGGCCGGGTCGTAGGCGCGGCAGTTGGGCACGGTGGAGGCGATCAGCTGGCTGGTGCCGTCCTGGTGCTGCAGGCCCTCGCCGGCCAGGGTGGTGCGCCCGGCCGTGGCGCCGATGAGGAAGCCGCGGGCGCGCTGGTCGGCGGCGGCCCAGATGAGGTCGCCGATGCGCTGGAAGCCGAACATCGAGTAGTAGATGTAGAACGGCAGCATGGCCACGCCGTTGACGCTGTAGGAGGTGGCCGCCGCGACCCAGGAGGAGATCGCCCCAGCCTCGGTGATGCCTTCTTCCAGCAGCTGGCCGTCGCGCGCCTCCTTGTAGTAGAGCATCGCCCCGGCGTCTTCCGGCTCGTAGAGCTGGCCGGCCGGCGAGTAGATGCCGATCTGGCGGAACAGGTTGGCCATGCCGAAGGTGCGTGCCTCGTCGGCGACGATCGGCACGATGCGCGGGCCCAGCTGCTTGTCCTTGAGCAGGTTGGAGAACAGCCGCACCACCGCGGTGGTGGTCGAGCTTTCGCGCTCGTCCGGTTGCAGGGCGAACTGCGCGTAGCTCTCCAGCGCCGGCAGCGCCAAGGGTTCGGCCTGGCCAACGCGGCGCGGCAGGTAGCCGCCCAGGGCCTCGCGGCGCTCGCGCAGGTAGCGCAGCTCGGCGCTGTCCTCGGCCGGCTTGTAGAAGCGCATCTCTTCCAGGGCGGCGTCGTCCAGCGGCAGGGCGAAGCGGTCGCGGAAGGCCTTGAGCGCGTCGATGTCGAGCTTCTTCTGCTGGTGCGAGGTGTTGCGCGACTCGCCGGCCTGGCCCATGCCGAAGCCTTTCTTGGTCTTGGCCAGGATCACCGTCGGCCGGCCGTCGTGCGCCTTGGCCGCGGCGAAGGCGGCGTGCAGCTTGCGGAAGTCGTGGCCGCCGCGGCGCAGCCCGTCGATCTCCTCGGGGCTCATGTGCGAGACCAGCGCCTGCAGTTCCGGGTCGAGGTCGAAGAAGTGCGCGCGGTTGTAGTTGCCGTCGTTGGCGCCGAGGGTCTGGTACTGGCCGTCGACGGTGTGGGCGAAGCGGCGCAGCAGCACGTGGTTGCGGTCGCGGGCGAACAGCGCGTCCCAGTCCGAGCCCCAGATCACCTTGATCACGTTCCAGCCGGCGCCGCTGAACAGCGCTTCCAACTCCTGGATGATCTGCCCGTTGCCGCGCACCGGGCCGTCCAGGCGCTGCAGGTTGCAGTTGATCA
>Ga0222426_101081_pt1 | contig 12212 bp, 10 predicted proteins | sample 2B50Ametagenome_FD_180087 | JGI IMG/M metagenome (GOLD analysis project Ga0222426, IMG submission 180087) | Enriched microbial communities from leaf-cutter ant dump, University of Wisconsin, Madison, United States - 2B50A (version 2) | ecosystem: Environmental > Terrestrial > Nest > Insects nest... | reverse complement strand
GCAGTAAACGGAACCCGAGCGATCAACTTGCGTTTCTATTCTTACTTCGTTTCGATCAGTCCGTATGATATGAGCTTTTAGCAAGCCATTTAAGAGTGCATAACTCACTTGGTTGAGATCTTTGGAAATATCTCGATATTTCAAATATAGTCTGAGTGACCTGACTGTATTTCTACCGAAAAGTAGCATTCCGACTGCACTCAAGCTGGCCATGTAAATATAAAAATCTTTTAGGCTTTGCATATTTTTTAATGCTCTAAAAAATCCCTGTACATTGTCAAGTCCAAAACTAAGCCAGGAAGCGCCCACTGTCGCGAGTAAGTTTCTAATTGTTTTGTTGAGATACAACGATTTTACACGTTGATAATCTTGTTCTTCCGCAAAAGGTATCTTGATCTCCTCGACGAGATTCACTCCTTTGCTAAGCGCATCATTCCACCGCTGTCTGAGGTTCTCTCGGTCGGCAGCAAATAACAACATTTCCGCATTTTTCCGTGAAATTTCCCCAACGTTGTTTATGTTTTCGGGTAGATCAAAACGGCCTATACCATTTTCAATTTCAGGTTCTTGTCGCAGCGAGACGCCGACAAAACTTTTGAACCGTCGCTTTAATAATTTAAGGTCATCACCGCCCGTTGCGGAAGTGGAGTCGGCACATACCAAATGCCAGATATTTGCCGTTTTGTCCTTATTGCCCTGTTGCGCTCTGATAGCCCGACCCCGCATCTGATTGGAAAGTACAAATGAGCCGACAAAGCTCGCTAAAATCAGGGCATTGATTGCCGGAGCGTCCCAGCCTTCACCTAACAATGACTTGGTCCCCAGTAGGACTTCAATTTCTCCAGTCTGGAATAGCTGTGTGACGATGTGAACGATATCGTGTTTAAGTCCCTCTGTCTGGTTTATTAAAAGGTAATTTGTATCAAAAGGAACAGGGCTCGCAGCGTTGTCATAAATATCATACTTAGCAGCAGTGGTTTGAAATGCAGCGTAAGTGCTAGCCGGAATAATGATCATGGATCCTGTAAGTACAGCGATTTTCTTATTATTCTTATTTTCCCGTCTCAATTTTTCGAAAATAGGGATAACACCTATTTTGTTCAATTCAAGCGTATTATGGTCGGTGCTTACATAGAATTCTTTTCGGATAAAATCCGAAAGGACTACCAGCCGTAGGTTTCTACCCAATCTTTCATATTCAAAATCCACAATCGCTGTAATAGCGTCCATTTTACTGATACTGGATGTCAAATATTGTCGGACACGGCTATTTTGGGAAAAGTTAACCCGTTTTCTTTCCGTGGCACCATGCCTTTGTAATCTATTTTCTAGCATGTTGCGGTGTTCTTCAAACGCATTGAAATGTACCTTTTCCTGGTACAGATAAAATTCAAGTAGAATTTCGAGCCATTCATAATCCAGGCGAGGTATTTTAAAATCTTTGCCACCGATGATCTCCATATGGAGCTCGGGAATTGGAATTTGGTTGGCATGGAGAAAAATTAGGCATGCTGAGTAATATTTCAGGTTATTATAGACCCAGTCGAGATCATCCATCGGGTTTAACCATATCGGATGATTTTGGACCGCCTGAAGTACGATTTTGTCGCTGCTTACTTCCTTAAACAGTTTAAGCATGCCATCCCTATAATCGGCAATAAACTGTCTTTCCTTTTGGCTAGGATTGGTGAAATAGATATAATCCTGATGTGGACATAGATCACCCTCAATGACAAGTTCGGGGACGGAAATTTCTGCATCTATGGGGCCATTGAGGTCCATGTAGCGCTGCCATTCTATTGGAGTGACATCGTAAGGTGGAGTTGCTGTTAGACCAACAACCGTCGGCTTCAGCTTTTTCTTTATATGGGTTAATGTATGCCACCATTCATTTTTAAGATGGTGTGCTTCGTCGACGACAATCGTACCGATTTTTTGCGATTTCAATCCCTTTAGGATAAGCTCAAGGTTTGACCCGAGCTCCGGTGCATCCTGATCATTGCAGGCAGCATGCAGCCCCTGATAGGTTACTACGGTGAAAAATTTCGGATTCCGGATATCCCTGGAGATCCAGTCCGGCACGGTGTCCGTTTGAAGAAAAAGTTCACAGAACCGTTGTATCCATTGGTTACGGATTGCACGTGTCGGTGCGAGAATTAGTGTTGGTTTATTGATGCGTATAGCGACTTCAAGCCCTAAAACTGTCTTACCTGAACCAGGTGGTGCCACCACATGTAAATGACCATCTTTAAGATGCTCTTGTAATTCTTCAAGTACCCGAAGTTGGTACTTGCGCCATGAATATTTGAATTTAATTGCTTTAGGGTATTCAGTCAATAGATCCGGATAATTTAAAATTTACACTATATTGTAGTGCAATATACCAATTTTGGTTGCAAATACGATTTGCCGTAAAAGACTTGTGTAATTCCTTCTATTGACCTCGAATATAAGTGGTATATTAAAATTATATTTCTTTTAAGTTAAATATTGTATATACTTACCGAAGGGAAAAAAATAGCCGTTTTATCCAACATGGAGGTGCCCCCTAAGTACGTTTAAAGCATTTTCAAAGCACTAGTCCCTTGTGCCTGATCAGTGTTATATCCGTGCTTGATCTGTGCTTGATCCGTACACCCTCCAAAAACGGGCTAGTTTCAAGCGATTAATTTTAGCAGTTGGTTAATTTTTGATTAATTCTGGGCGAGCGGGATTTGGCATCGTTTCATCCTCCGTTAGGCTTATTGGACAGCGGAACAATTATTATTCGCGGAGACAGAATTTATATTCGTACATCACTCCCGGAAAATAACTTGATATCTTTGTAAGCGTACTTGAAAGTGTTATCGATGAATAGACAACAGTAATTATAAAAATACGGGTAATATGGGAAAAATTATATTCAGATTTTGGTTGGTTAATGTACTGATAAGTGTCGCGCTATTTATCCTATACCGACTTGTTATCGCAGAGACGAATACGGCTGCTACAGGATTTCTGGAGACGATTATAGTTATACTGGACATTGTTGTCAATTTAGGTTTTTCAACAATTTATCTTTTCGTAGTGATTTTATGTTCTTTACTATTTTTTCTAAATCACATCGAAAAAATTCGCCGAAATAAAGTATTATCGTTTCTGACATTTTCGGGAATACCTGCTGTTTGTCTGGTCTTACTGATTATTTATATTTTGGTTGGAGTTTATAAATATAATATGGTTCTCGCCCCGTTAAAAATGCTGCTCCTGTTTTCTGTTGTTTATCTAGCCAGCACCGTCTTAGAATTTGTCCTGTTCAGAAAAATAATCGAAAAACAGCAGGCTGCTCCGAAAGTTCAGCAATAAAACTGCATCATTGTCGTCTGTCTGACTATTTGCTTAATCAAATTAATCAAAATTGGCTGAGTTCAGATACCCCGATGATCTTAATGTTTCTAAGATGTAATTCGCTTCAGCTTGATCCATGTCATTCGCGAATTTTATTGTTTTAAAACCATATTCAAATCGAATAGTCCCTCTATTTTTAAACAACGACAAATCATTCCTGCGGCCCCAAAAAACAAATTCAAAGGGTTCCTCTTCGATATGAAAATTCTTTACTTCCCGTAGATCAAATATCTTATTTCTGAAGAATATATCATTTTTTCTGGCGATGCTGATCTGCTCACGATCTATCACGATGATTTCTTTTCCAATTAAGTACCACGATAATGTTTTAATCACAAATAAGCCCCCCAGAGTCCAGCCAATCAACCAGATTACTTGAAACAACCGATCAAATTCTAATCCGCTATTTCCGTTATTAAAAAAGTCCTTTACGAACGAGCCTCCAACAAAATTTAATCCAATAAACCAAGCGACCAGCCACAAACTAAGGAATGTTATGACAGGCATATGTTTTTTTGCAGGGATGGTAATTTGGTATCCATTTGACGTTTGGTCAATATTTGCAATACCATCATAAGGTCTTTCCATGGTGATAATTTGTTACTCGTTCAAAATTGGTTAATTTAACAGGGACTAATATGCGAAAAGTAAAAGAATAAAGAAACAATTTTTTATCATTAAATTATACTAATTTTTTCAGGATAAGCCATCTGATTTGTCCGTAATTCGCAGATCAAATTTTTCTATTGCTGTTCTCGATGAATTCTAATGCTTCCTCTAACTGATTTTCATCAAAATATCGCTCTTCTAAAGCCGAGTTAAATAAATGGAGCATCTTGTTTTCAATATTGACTATTGACTTCATGAAATCAGAATGGGATACAACTGCACTGCGTCCGATTTTTCCGAAATGTTTAATTCCCCATAATTCCCCTTCAAAAAATGCTTTTAATTTCATGTCTTTCATCACAGACATGTCTTTAACCTTAATCAATATGTTGACATGCGCATAACCTTCATTCAATTTTTCTTCGAAAAGCTGTTCTATCAAAAGCACATCAGTTTCTGTAAATGTTCCTATTAATTCCAGCGCAAGTGCATTGCCTTTAAATTTTTTTATTTGATTGATCATATTGGTTTTATTATTTTGTATTTCATCTGTATAGTAAAGTTAAAAAATATGGAACGTAATTGAAATTGAGTTACGAACATGAATTGAAACCCAATTGCGGGGGCTGACGAATGAATGGTCACTTTCTGGCATATTTACTTTCCTTTACAAAAAAACGTAGGGGTAGAGCCGCGTGTTCCTGAGCATAAGCGATACCGATTCGTGCTGCTTTTCCGATTTGTGCGGGATTGTATTTTAATCCCTGATCTTCAATCCAAATGCGGTCGTTGGTCAATAGCGCATCATTAAACGACGCGTCAATTCCCAAAGCTTTGGCCGAAGAACCTGGTCCGTTGGAAAATGAGGGTTTTTCTGGTAACACGTGTCTCCGTAAAGCCATCACGTCAATGCCAACGAGCGGTTCAATACTCCTGATTAAAACGCATTGAGGATCCGCTGCACCAGAGGTAACAATATTCAACAGATGGTGAATCCCATAACATAGATATACATAGGCCACACCACCTTCACGATACATCGGCTCAGTCCTGGAGGTTCTCTTTCCGTTAAATGCATGAGATGCTTTATCCATAACGCCAAAGTAAGCTTCAGTTTCGACAATTCTACCCCCTGTTAGCAGGCCGTCTTTTTGCGTATAGAGTACCTTTCCTAACAGATCTTCTGCCAGGAATAAAGTATCGGTATTGTTATAATAAGATTTAGGCAGTTTACTCATCCTTTATACAAAAAATTGACTTATTTATCATTCGTATGGTACTCGTATCGGTAGAGGTATTCAATCCTTCTCTAAGCACAGTTTTGTTTATCCCTATTTCCCAGTTCTTTTTCTCCTAGGTTACATCGTATGTGTTCTCCAAGATTAGCCAATCCAAATCTGAAAGCAATACCATGCCATAACTGGCAACATCAATAACCTTACCCATCATCATCTATGAATCAAATTGTCAACGATTATGTCCATCGTCTAACGTTGATTAAATATAGGGAAAATCACCATTTTATCGCTAACGAAGAGTAGTTAAGCAAATGATTTTCAAACTCAAATTACAGCGCGGATAAAAAGCCTTTTTATCTTAATTTTCGTGAAGCCTAACAGCGGCAATAGGGAAGGTGGCATAGGCTGACAAATAGTAAGCAATGTATACGTATGGTCTGCCAAAAAAATATGATGACGGCGATTTTTCAGGTATCCATACCAATATTGCTTTAACGTGGCACGCAGTAAATAAGGACAACAGTGTGGCGCTGAGCATTGAGCCGACGGAAGCAAAAATACAAAAGGTATTTACATATTACCTTGTCCTAATTGACCGAGCCAAGGTTCGGGTTTTTGTGATGGCAAAAGATTTTGATGAACTGCTGAACCGCAAAGAAAATAGGAGTGAGATCAAATTGCCTGGCCAGTTCTGGGAATATGTAAGCTCCTGGAAATACCTTTACGAACTCGATGAATAGGGGGCGTCATTTTTTTATTTTATAAGATATGGGTTGCACCAAATTGACCAGGCATTAAAGTTGTTGCCACTTTGATCTTGCGTAAGGAGCTCAAGATCATCGACACCTGTGATATCTAGATCAAAAAGATACTGTTCATTGGGCTTGACATTATGGGAAGAAAGGATTTTCCTATTACCACGGATGATAAATTGAATGCCCTCTGGTTTTTGAGCGCCGTCACGTAAAGCTGCGATGATTTTTAATTGCCGCCACTTTTTTGCAAGCTTGTACTTATATAGGGATGGTGCATGGGCATATAATCCTTTGCGATATACCTTAGCGCTGTTTTCTAGAAAAAATAAAGCGTTAGATTCTGCTGTGTAATAATTTCTCGCTGGGTTTTCCCAACCTACGTAAGCTTCTTCCCATGCTGCGTCAGAAAGAAAGATACTATCCTTTTTTATGGTTTTAAGGTTGATGGGTTGGTCGTCCTGCAACAATTGATTTAAGACACTCAACTTGGCCTGTTTTTGATTATCCAGGCTGTCATTTTCTACTACTCTAATCAGGTCATTGACGGTAGCCTGACCAAAATTATTAATGGTTAGGAAATCTCCTTCGTTACTATGGCTAACCATTTTTCGGTATTCTTTAACTGATCCGTTGTCAAATAAAAACAGCATTCTAATTTCATAGGGTATATTGCCTTCAAAAGGAACAATATCAATTTCTACAGAATTGCTCTGGTTGACTACAGCGGTAAAGCTGTTGCTCAAATACTCGGAGGTATTATAAGGGTGGATCAACACTACAACGCCATATGGTACTGTACCTGCACGGTACTGGAGCTTTAATTTTGTCGTATTTTCAGCTTGAAATAGCTTAAATGATTGTAATAGGAATTCGTTTTTTTGTTGGATAGGTTTTGGTCGCTGTGTAAATATGGGATGACTACTTAATTGAAATACTGAGGCTTTGGAAAATTTAGCTGATTTTAAACCTCCCCATTTTTCGTCTTTGTAGTGCCTGCTGCCATATTCTCCCATTAAGGAAATCGTTTTTGAATTGAACTCATTTGGAAAACCATGATCGTGTGGTAATCCAAAAAGGTGGCCCATTTCATGTGCGATCCCACCAAGGTACCAACTGTTGAACTCTCCTACAGTACATGCTTTATTTGTGGCAAACATCTCAGTAAAAGTTATTTTGGTGCTTGCGTCCGTGAGTAGTGCCGGATCTAGGAGGTCGCAGTCTGCAACCATGCACAAGCCCGAGGAAGCAGAGCCCCTTCCATAGTATGGCGAATGAAAGATGTAGGTACCATTTTCATCTTTATGGCTTAAAGCATTAATAACAAGGATATGTTCGGTGTTTGGATTGATAGCAGGTGCCAGTTTTTCGAAGATTTCATTTTCTATTTCACGCCCTGAATTTATTGTATAATCATTTGAGGATTTCGCCCCTTGAACCAAGTGGTACCGATAACCCGAATCGTCTGTCTCAAAAGAGATACCATCACTCTTAAATCCCGAATTTCCAAGCTCAGTTTTGTAATAGGAGGAGATATCTTTCAGTGTTCGGTCGAGACGATTTTTCCAATCGGAAGATAGTTTTTTGTCAGTAGGATAAAAATAAACAACCTTAACAGTATGAAGCAGTTTATTTTTATTTTTTGAAATTGCTCCTTGAGCGAATTGGTTGAGTGTTAATAGTAAAATAGACAGCATTATCCAGAGGAAGCTTGGCTGACGTTTCATCCATGGTAATATACAATCGCTATTGATTTCAATTAGGTTTAATCTAGGTTTCATATTATCTAGACACTAAGTTAAATAAAATCAGCATGATTTTCATTAATAATATGCATAAGTTCTTCTTCTATATAGTTTTATATCCTATTTGGCTTGAAACGCTGGTGAAGGGGAAATCAATTTATTCTTCCTTACGATAACCCAAGAGATCAAGTCCAGCTTGATTGGCCCAAATAATAACTCCTCCGTTTTTGGTCTTTTGTGGTTTCTATTTTCATATTTTATTTGGGTGGAGTGCTGTCCATCTGTCAAGGTGTTATGCATATGCGGAGCCCGAATTGATGAAAGATCCTTTGTGGAATTATATCCTCTTAATACTCTCACGTATTTGTTATAGCAGCTGCTTTCGTTTTATAAATGGGAGTATCAGCGGAGGTAGCTTTATGCCAGGATTGCAGAGGTAAAGCGTTGATTATGCCTAGTACGATCAGATGAACCATTGTGATATTTGGGGATGATAACTTAGCGATTGATATTTACCGAAAAATAAGAGAATTGATATAAGAATGACAATGTAAAGATGTAAGTTTGTATATCACCAATATTAAATTTAAGGTTATGCTATATTTAGGAATTCTAGTCTTTTTTGGACTTATTACATTATTTGCTTCATTTTATACGGTAAAACAAGAATCTGCTGCTGTGATAGAAAGGCTGGGTAAATTTTTAAAAGTAAGTCATGCTGGTTTGCATTTAAAAATTCCGTTTTTGGATCAAATATCTAAACGTCTGAATCTTAGAATAAAGCAATTGGATGTCATAATTGATACCAAAACACTGGATAATGTTTTCATCAAGATGAAAGTTTCTGTCCAGTATCAGGTAATCAGAGACAACGTAAAAGATGCTTATTATCGTTTGGAGAATCCCGAAAATCAGATCACATCGTATGTTTTTGATGTTGTGCGTGCTGAAGTTCCAAAAACAAAATTAGATGACGTTTTCGTAAGAAAAGATGATATTGCCATTGCCGTAAAAAGTGAATTGCAGGATGCGATGCAAAGCTACGGTTACGATATTATTAAAGCATTAGTGACAGATATTGATCCTGATGAACAGGTCAAACATGCCATGAACAGAATCAACGCTGCTGAACGCGAAAAAACAGCCGCAGAATATGAGTCTGAGGCTCAGAGAATACGAATTGTTGCTGTAGCAAAAGCTGAGGCAGAATCTAAAAAACTACAGGGACAGGGTATCGCAGATCAGCGAAGAGAGATTGCGAAGGGACTGGAAGAATCTGTAAAAATGCTGAATGCTGCCAATATCAATGCACAGGAAGCCTCTGCGTTAATCGTGGTTACGCAACATTATGATACACTGAATGCTATCGGCGCCAATAGCAGAAGTAATTTGGTTTTGCTTCCTAACTCGCCGACGGCAGCAAGCTCTATGCTGAATGATTTGGTTGTTTCAATTGCAGCGGCACAGAAGATTGATGGACATAATAGTGCGCAATTGCCTGATCTACCTAAAGATGGCGGTCTTTAGGGATAGAAATCCAAAGAAGCTCTTCCATAGACGTATTATCTAAATGTTGATGTAACTGAATTCCTCAAAAGCAGGATATGGGATAAGATTACCAAGGGTACCACCAGGTTGGGCAATAAAGCATATGGAAATTGTAACATAGCAATATTTGGCTGATCGTAAGCGATCAATTGTATAGGAATTGGGGATGACAGTATTCCTAGAAGAACAACAATGAGAACTGAGCAAATACCGAATATGTTCCATAATCTGAAAATCTGGAAATTGAAAATTTTACGAAAGAATATGCCCGTTATCAAAAATATTAAGGCAGTAATTCCGAAAACTATATCATAATTGCAGCCAATAAAAGTCATTTCTCGCGGGAGCATTTTAGCTTTGAATAAAGCATAGAGAATAAATTCTACAGGAATACGCGAGATATGGATCGCCAAAAGCAAATACATATTTATTTTTGTATTAACCAATAGTATCGAACAACAGACGATTGTTATAACTGTACCCAATAGCGTTAAGGCGAAAGATGGGGGAAATTGTATAAAGAACCCTGCAACAGCGGCAAATGATATGAAGAGCGACCAAATGATATAAACTCGCGTAGAAAGTTTGTGGCGTACAGCGAACCAAAATAATACAAAACAACTTATTGTAATAGCTATAAATAGATTCTGCATGATTAAAAAGCATATATCTTATAAAACTAAAGCATTAAAGGCCTAAAATACTTGCCTTAAGGCAAGTATTTTAGTGACAGGAACTCCTCGCTATATGCTTTTGACCAAAATGAGAATATTATAACGACAGATGCTCCAAGCATTGGTTATTATCGAGAAAATTTTATTTAGCTTCCTTCAACAGGTATTTAGGAGAGCTTTTTACTTCGTTACCTCAAAACGATTTGCTCCATAATTCGAGTTATTCAGTGATAAGCCCATTGCGAATAGTAACTAATCAGCTACGAATTCTAAGTGACCATTTACAGATATTTAATCATCATTTAAATAATTAAATGTGTCTTTATTTTTACTGCCATATACAAGGGTATGTCTTCAAAACATACCATGGTTTAACAAGTAAATTTAAAGACAATGAAAAGATTAATGATGAGTTTGGTAGCAATGGTGATGCTATCATCTGTTGCTTCGGCCAAGACAGCCGCAACAACAGTCAACGGAAATGCATCTGTGAAAACAACTTCCCAGCGCCTGGCCAACAATACGGTTAGGGTTACCGAGGCAACCACGGAAACGAATGCGGCATTCGTACGCTGTAATTTTAAAGTAAGTATTTATAGCTGTGATGGTGTTTTATTAGGCAGCGCTGTCTACACAGATTATGCTTCTTCAGCTGGCGGCTGTGCTAATTTCTTTGCAGCAATGCATGACTGGGTTGCAAACAACTAAACTTTTATTCATTCTTACACAAAAACAAAAGCGGGGCTTTGACCCCGTCTTTCTAAACTAAATTATCATGCGTAAATATTATATATTCTTTTTATTTCTATTCCTTTCCAGATTATCTTTTGCACAGCGGCTTCATGCGATATATGAATACATCCCATCAGCCATGGCTACTTTTAAAGAAGATGTTTATTATGATGGAACAGTGAAGATTGCAGTTCGTGATTCGATGCCAATACGCAAGCAGGAGCTCAACAAAGATGGCGATGATGAAGTAGCTTCCTCATTTTCGATAACAATCGGATCTGGAAAGAGGTATAACAGGGTCGTGATCCATCAAAATAAGGCTGACCAACAGCTAGAAACCCGTTCCATTCAAGGTGTTAACTATTTGGTGACGGACAAATTTCCGGCATTGGTCTGGAATACCGATTACACCGATGTGGATACGTTAGGCAAACATGTATGCCACAAAGCAACGGCCTCTTATCGTGGAACTACTTTGGTCGCTTATTATACCAATGATATTCCCGTACCTGTGGGACCATCGAAATTTGGTGGCTTGCCGGGCCTTATTGTGATGCTGTATAACGAAAGTGCCAATCCGAACTATTGGTACCTGAAGGAGGTAAATTATCCCTATGCGGGAAATATTCCCGTAAATGATAAATATATCCAGTCTTTACCCAAATTGAGCCTGGAAGAATTTGTCAAGAAAGACGACCAAATCAATGAAGAACAAATGCGTATTATGTACAGCAAAATGCCAATGATGGAAGGTGTAAGCGTTGATAAGCAAAAAGTTAGAGGCAGTGTAGAGCAAGTGTATGAATGGGAACATCAATAAGCGGATAGCGGCCTTATTCAGCTTTTGTCTGTTGTTTATGGTCGTACATGGACAGGTTGCTATCCATGGAAGCGTTAGTACTGAGGGAAAAGCGTTAGGAGGGGTACGTATTGATTTACGGCGTGATGGCGATAACAAAATGTTGGCTTATACGTTTAGCGACGGCCAAGGCAAATATCATGTGCAAACGGCCCAAAGTGGACCATTTACGTTGCTATTCAAGGCGCTTAGCTTTAAGCCAGTTTCCCTTTCGATTACGCCTACGCAGGCCGACACGCTAATTGATGTACAGTTGTCAGCTGGAGGGGTGGAGCAATTGCAGGAAGTGATTGTCCATTCCAAAGGCCCCTACCGCCGGGGCAGAGATACCATTGAGCTTGCTGTGAAATCCTTTTTGCAGGGTGACGAGCGTACGGTAGAGGATCTTCTTCAAAAGATTCCCGGCATTCAGGTGGGGACCGATGGGAGTATCAAAATAGGCAATAAAGAAGTAGAAAAAGTGATGGTGGAAGGGGACGATTTTTTTGAAAAGGGCTATCGCCTGCTGACACAAAGTATGTCCGTTCGTCCCTTGGAAAAAATTCAGATATTGCAGCGGTATTCTAATAATAAACAGCTGAAAGGTATCGAAAATTCGGACAAAATTGCACTAAATCTGCAACTTAAGGAGGAAAGCAGGGCACAGTGGCTTGGCTCGGTGGATGCGA
>Ga0222426_101080_pt1 | contig 12213 bp, 8 predicted proteins | sample 2B50Ametagenome_FD_180087 | JGI IMG/M metagenome (GOLD analysis project Ga0222426, IMG submission 180087) | Enriched microbial communities from leaf-cutter ant dump, University of Wisconsin, Madison, United States - 2B50A (version 2) | ecosystem: Environmental > Terrestrial > Nest > Insects nest >... | reverse complement strand
GCCTGGCGGAGGCCATCACCGCCCCCGAGCGGTCCATCGTCATTGCATTGCAGAGCCATACTTCCGCTGAAGATCAGCCCTCAACTCGACCTTGACCGGTAATTCGAGGTCTCCAAGTGTGAAAGGAGGAAGCGAAGGAACCGTGTCGGTATCCACACCCTGCCGTCAGGGTTCTGGAGTTCCGGAAAGGCCGCCACGATTTCCGAGAAAGCCGGCAAATATCTATCGTGGGCGGCTATATATTCGCCATCTCTGATATTTGACATTTCATAACCCGCCGATCCCAATGACCAGTATGCAATATCCTCGGCAAAATTGTCCAGCACGAATATTCAGTTTGGTAAATTACAAACCTTAAAACCCGTAAACTTTAGGTGAGGTGAAAGTCGTCTTTTGCCGCTTAATGAATGCAGCACTTGCAAGTACAGCTTTTCGCAGCACGTATGTTTTCGATGGAAGCAGCAACCATGACACCGCCACGCATACTCTTCCCATGAAACGGTCTGCACCAAATCGTATTCGAAACCTTGCCAGCCAATATCATAGTCTTGAGGCTGGAAGCAGGCTCCCGTGATCCGACCGAAACCGCGCCGTGTCGAGCGCGGCCGCCATCAGCGTTTGCGTGTAGGCGTCGCGAGGCGCGTCGAAGATCGCCTCGGTCGGCCCCTCCTCGACGATCCGGCCTTCCTTCATGACAATGATGTAATCGGCCATGGCGCGAACGACGGCCAGGTCATGGCTGATGAACAGATAGGACAGGCCGTGGTCGGCCTGCAGGTTGCGCGGCAGGTCGACGATCTGCTTCTGCACCGAACGGTCGAGCGCCGACGTCGGCTCGTCGAGAACCACCACCTTGGGCTTCAGGATCATGGCCCGGGCGATCGCGATGCGCTGGCGCTGGCCGCCGGAGAATTCGTGCGGATAGCGGTTGCGCGCATTGGGGTCGAGACCGACTTCCGTCAGCGCCGCCACGGCGCGCTGGTCCCGCTGTTTGGCGGTCAGGGCCGGTTCATGCACCAGCAGTCCTTCGGTCACGATCTGCCCGACTGTCATGCGCGGCGACAGGGAGCCGAACGGATCCTGGAAAACCAGTTGCAGTTCGCGCCGCAGCGGCCGCATCGCCGAGACGTCTGCATGGGAGATGTCACGATCATCGAAGCGGATCACCCCGTCGCTCGGCAGCAACCTGAGCAGCGCGCGGCCCAGGGTGGACTTGCCGGACCCCGATTCGCCGACGATGCCGATGGTCTGGTTGCGCTTCAGCCGGACCGAAATGTGGTCCACGGCGCGCAGCATCAAGGTCTCGCCGGAGAGAAAACCGCCGCCGATGCTGAAGGTAACATCGATGTTGCGGCCTTCGAGCAGAATGGGCGCATTGGCGGGCGGCGGCGCCTTGTGGCCGGTCGGCTCGGCCGCGAGCAGCATTCGCGTATAGGGGTGCTGCGGCTTGGTGAAAACCGCTTCGGCCTCACCTTCCTCCACCACTTCGCCCCGGCGCATCACATAGACGCGGTCCGCGAAGCGGCGCACGATGCCGAGATCATGCGTGATGAAGACGATGGCCATGCCGAGCTTGCTCTGCAACTCGGCCAGAAGCGACAGAATCTGCGCCTGGATGGTGACGTCGAGCGCCGTGGTCGGTTCGTCGGCGATCAGGATGTCGGGATCGTTGGCCAGCGCCATCGCGATCATGATGCGCTGGCGCTGGCCACCCGACAGTTCGTGCGGGTATGACTTCATCCGTCGCTCGGGCTCGGGAATATGCACGAGGCGCAGCAGATTGAGCGCGTGTTCGTGTGCAGCGGAACGGGAAAGCCCGCGATGACGCCGGATCGGCTCGATGAGCTGGCTGCCGATCGTGTAGAGCGGGTCCAGCGAGGTCATCGGTTCCTGGAAGATCATGCTGATCCTGGAGCCGCGGATGGTGTTGAGCTCCGCCTTCGACAGACCGAGCAGGTTGCGGCCACGATAATCGACCGCGCCAGCGGCTTCGCCGTTCGATGCCAGCAGGTTCATGGCGGCCATCATGGTCTGGCTCTTGCCGGACCCCGATTCGCCCACCACCGCCACCGTCTCGCCGGCACCGACATGGAGATTGACGCCTTTCACGGCCTCGACGTCGCCGTCGAGCGTGCGGAAGCGGACCTTCAGGTCCCTCACGTCCAGTATGGTTTCGCGTGCCGTCATGTCAGCGGTCCTTCGGGTCGAGCGCGTCGCGCAGGCCGTCGCCGACGAAGTTCAGGGCGAACAGCGTGGAAACGAGGAAGAACGCCGGGAAAAGAAGCATCCAGTTGGCGCTGCCGATGTTGTGCGCGCCGACGGAAATCAGCACGCCCCAGCTCGTCATCGGTTCCTGCACGCCAAGGCCGAGGAAGGAGAGGAAACTCTCCAGGATGATGACATGCGGCACCAGCAGCGTCATGTAGATGACGACCGGGCCGAGCAGGTTCGGGATGACGTGGCGCTTGAGGATGCCGCTCTGGCGCACGCCGAGCGCTTCGGCCGCCTGGACATATTCGTGGCGCCTGATCGACAGCGCCTGGCCGCGCACGATGCGCGCCATATCGAGCCACAGGACCGCGCCGACCGCCAGGAACATCAGCACGAAATTGCGACCGAAAAACACCACCAGCATGATGACGAAGAAGATGAAGGGCAGCGAATAGAGCACATCGACGATGCGCATCATGACCTCGTCCACCTTGCCACCGAGGAAGCCGGCGGTGGCGCCGTAGACAACGCCGATGGTGACGGCCACCACGCCGGCCAGCAGGCCGATCGCCAGCGATATGCGCCCCGCAACCAGGGTTCGGGACAGCAGGTCGCGGCCGACATTGTCGGTGCCGAACAGGAAATACTGCTGCTTGACGGCGGCGCTGAAGGTCATCTCCAGGCCATCCGGCGACTTTGCTTCCATCCTGGCGTCATCGAACGTGTCGGAACGGTCGACATAGCGCAGGTAGCGCTCGTCGATCGGCCGCGTTCCCGCCACCGTGATGGTTGCCCTTCCGTCCTCGAGCTTCCAGTCCTTGAGATCGACACGCATGCGCTTGAGCACGTCATCCAGCGCGCCTTTCACCATGTCGGCCTTGGGATAGGCCTCCGTGCTGGGCGGCGTGCGCACGTAATCCGAGTAGATCGTCGTATAGTCGTGCGGCACGAACCAGGGACCGGCGATACACACAAGCGCCATCAGGCCGAGGTAGAACAGGCTGAACATGGCGGCGCGATTGGCCTTCAGCCGCGCCCACGCATCTCCCCAAAGCGAGCGGCCGACGACCACATTGGCGGCCGGTTCGTTATCGACGGCAGCGTCAGTCATAGCGCACCCTCGGATCGACCACGGCATACATGATGTCGACGATGAGATTGAAGACGATGGTGAAGATGGCGATGACCACCACCGTGCCCATCACCAGCGTGTAATCGCGGTTGAGCGCGGCATCGACGAAATAGCGCCCTACGCCCGGAATGGCGAAGATGGTCTCGACGATGATCGAGCCGGTCAGCAGCGCCGCGGCCGCCGGCCCCGTGAACGACACGATCGGCAATATGGCGCCGCGCAACGCATGGCGCACAACCACGGACCAGTCGGAAAGGCCAAGCGCCCGTGCGGTGCGGATATGGTGCGAGCGCAGCGCCTCGATCATCGACCCGCGCATGAGGCGTGCGACGATGGCGATCTGCGGCAGGGCAAGCGTCAGCACAGGTCCGATCTTGTTGAGCATCGCCCCGCCGCCCCAGCCGCCCACCGGCAGGAGCTTCCAGCTCAGGCCGAAGACGAGCTGGATGATTGGTGCGATGACGAAGGTTGGAATTGTGGAACCGGCCGTCGCCAGCGCGATCACCGCATAATCGCCCCATCTGTTCTGGTTCAGGGCCGCGACAGTACCGAGCAGGCAGCCGAGCAGCAGCGCCAGAACCAGAGCGGATGCGCCGAGCTGTATTGAGATGGGAAGGCCTCGGGCGAACAGTTCCCCGACAGTAAAGTCCGGGAGGTTGTAGCTCGGGCCGAAGTCCCCGTGCGACAGGTTCTTCAGATAGTGGCCATATTGCAGCCACAGCGGGTCGTTGAGGCCGTATTCCGCTTCCAGATTGGCCTTGATCTCGGGACTGAGGCCTCGCTCCTGGTTGAACGGTCCGCCCGGCGCGACGCGGATCAGGAAGAACGCCAGCGTCACGATGACGAACAGCGTGGGGATGGCGGTCAACAACCGCCGCAAGACGTAGAGCAGCATGGTCGCCCTCCAGCAAGTGGACAGGCCGCCGCCCGGTCAGGCAGCGGCCTTCCGGCCTCAATCCTTGCTGATGAAGCGCGACGGATGCACGTCCATCACATTGTCGACGAAGCCATGCAGCTTCGGAGACACGATGTCCTTGTAGGAATAGTAGAGCAGCGGAATGTTGCCGACGTCGTCGATCATGATCTGCTCGGCGTCGGCGAGGTCTTTCATGCGCTTTTCGGGCTGTCCGCCGTCAGCGGCCGCCTTGTTCATCGCCTCCTCGAATTTGGGGCTGTTGTAGCGCGAATAATTGTTGCCGCTGGCCGCCCGCGAGATGCCGAGGAAGGTCTCGGGATCCTTGTAGTCGGCGATCCAGCCGGCGCGCGCCAGGTCGTAGTCGCCCTTCTGCTCCAGGAAGGCGTAATGCGTCTTGGTGTCGGTGTTGATCAGGCTGACGTCGACGCCGAGGGGCTTCAACTGCTCCTGGATCGCCACTGCTGTGTTCTTGTTGTTTTCCGACGTGTTGTAGCGGATCTGCATCTTCAGCGGCTTGTCCGGTCCATAGCCGAGCTTGGAGAGGATCTTCGTCGCCTCGTCCTCGCGGTCGATCTGGGCCATGTCCGCGAACTTTGCCATCGAGGGCGTGTAGCCCTCGATGCCGGGAGGCACCATCGAATAGCCTGGCAGCATCGAATTCTGCCACACCTTCTCGGCCAGGAAGTCGCGGTCGATGGCCATGGAGATAGCGTTGCGCAGGTCGACATTGTCCCACGGCGCCTTGTCGGTCTTGATGGCGAAATAGAAGGTACCGAGATAGGGACCGATGTGGATCTTGTCGCCGAACTTGGCCTTCAGGTCGGCAAGCTGTTCGGTCGGCAGGTCGTTGTAGCTGTCGAGCTCGCCCGCCTCGAAACGCTTCATGGCCGAGGAGCGATCCTCGGTGGTGATATAGTTGACCGTGTCCAGCTTGACGGTATCGGCGGCCCAGAATTTCGGGTTCTTGACCAGCTTGATGTGGTCGTTGGGCACCCACTCGGCCAATGTATAGGCGCCGTTCGAAACCAGCTTGCCCGGCTTGATCCAGTCGGCGCCCAGCTTCTCGATCGACGCCTTGTTGACCGGATAGTTCGCCTGGTGCGTCAGCATTTCGAGGAAGTATGGCGTCGGCGCGTTGAGCGTGATCTCGAGCGTATGGTCGTCGATCGCCTTGACGCCCATGTCCTCGAGCTTGCCCTTCTTGGTGTTGGCGTCCTCGGCGCCCTTGATGGGATAGAGCATGGACGCATATTCGGCGCCCGTGGCCGGATCCTCCAGGCGGCGGAAGGAATAGACGAAGTCTTCCGCGGTCACGGGCGAGCCATCGGACCAGACGCCGTCCTTGCGCAGCTTGAACGTATAAACCGTGCCGTCGTCGGAAACCGTCCAGCTTTCGGCTGCGCCCGGAACGACGTTCGCCTTGGCGTCCTGCATCACGAGACCCTGGAAGAGATCGCGCAGGATGTCGGCTTCGTAGATGGTCGAGGTCTTGTGCGGATCGAGCGATTCCGGCTCGGCGGCCGAGCCCCGGTTGTAGACCGTATCCGCGAAGGCTGGCGCATGGAACGCGCCGGCGGAAACGGCAAGGGTAGCGGCGAACACGGTCGCCTTCAGCATGGTTTTAAGCATCTGGTTCTCCCTGTGGCGCCGCCCCCTCAGACACGCCATACGAGTGTTGACGCCCAGGAACCGGTTCCTCCGGTTTCTGTGAGCGAGCCGTCGGTTCCCATCCGCGGCTGGTGAACAGGACACTAGACAGGCGGAAATCTTATTTCAACATCGTCCCGTCTGCCCTTGGGGCAAGTCCTGCGATCATCGGCTTCCGGTCCCTGGAGACGATGCGCTTGCCGGCACTACAACCGCTATAAAACCTCAAGTTGCATTTCCGCTTTGATCTTTGTCGATGGACGCGCGCCACACTATGCGTATGGCCAAGGATCCGCGATTCCCGACATCATACCGCCACCGGCGCGCTTTCCTCTTCGACCGGAAGGGAACGTCCGCCGTGGAATTCGCCATGCTGGCACCGCTGTTCATCCTGCTTTTGCTCGGCATGGTTGCATATGGCATCTATTTCGGGGCAAGCCATTCCGTCCAGCAGATTGCCGCGGATGCCGCGCGGACCGCAATATCGGGCCTCGACCAGCAGGAACGACAGCAACTGGTCAACAGCTTCGTCCAGAAAAACGCCGGCGACTATCCTTTCGTGGACATCGCAGGATTGACGGTGAGTGCACAGGACAGCACCGCCGACGGTTCCCAGTTCGTCGTCTCGGTGCGTTACGACGCCCGCAACCTGCCGATCTGGGACCTGCTTTCCGACCTGCCGATGCCCGACGTGATTATCGCCAGAAGCTCGACAATCCGAATCGGAGGACTGTGATGCGGCGTTCAGCGCTCGACGCCCGGCCCTGGCGCTCGTTTCTGCGCGATCGCCGCGGCAATTTCGCGGTCATGACGGCGCTATGCGTGCCGGTTGCCGTGTGCCTTGCCGCCGTCGCGGTCGATGAAGGCTCGCTCTACACCGAGCGGCGTGAGGTCCAGGCGCTGGCCGACCTGGCGGCGATCACGGCCGCGGCCAATATCGAAACGGCGGAAGACGCCGCCCGCACGGCGCTAAGCGACAACGGCCTTGTCGCGGCAGATACGGACGACCCGGCCACGGCGGATACGAACCCCGGCACGCCACGGCTGCGCGTTGTACGCGGCCGTTACGCGGCCGATCCATCCATTGCCGCCTCCGACAGGTTCGAGCCGGACAAGACGCCTTACAACGCCGTCGAAGTGCGGTTGCAGAAGCGGGGGCACCTGTTCTTCGGCAGCGCCCTTATGGCACCGCCGACGATCGCGGCCACGGCCATCGCAAGCACGAGCGCGCAGGCGGCTTTCTCGATCGGCACCCGCCTCCTCAGGCTCGACGGCGGCATGCTGAACGCGGTGCTGGGCAGCCTGCTCGGCACCACCCTTTCCCTCGACGTCATGGATTACAATTCCCTGATCTCCGCCGACGTCGACGTGCTGTCCTTTCTCGACGCTCTGGCGACGGAACTGGACCTGACGGCAGGGAGCTACGACGACGTGCTGGATGCCGACGCCACCGTCGGGCAGATCGTGGCGGCGCTGGCGAAAGTGCCCGGTACAAACGCCAGGAACCGGCTTACCCTGCAAAGCATCGCGGCCGGTGCGACAAACGATCTTGCCATTCCGCTCAGCCACCTTGTCGATCTCGGTTCGCTCGGTCGTCTTGCGCTGGGTCAGCGCTCACCCGGCCTGCCGGTCGAGGCCAGCGTCTTGAGCCTCGTTTCGGCGTCGGCCGCGCTGGCGAACAGGGCGCACCAGGTGGAGGTCGATCTCGGCGCGACCATTCCGGGACTGACCTCAGCCAGATTGGCCATTGCGATCGGCGAGCCGCCGCAATCCTCACCGTGGCTCTCCGTCGGCGAGATCGGAACCTTGGTGCGGACGGCCCAGACCAGGATCCGGCTGACGGCTTCCGTCGGCATTCCGAACCCCGCAGCCGGCGGCGGCGTCAAGCTCCTGTCCGTCACCTTGCCGCTGCATGTCGAGATCGCCCATGCCGAAGCCCGGCTCACGGACATCAGTTGCGCCGCGGGCCGGCCCGACAGGCCGCGCGTCACGATCGCGGCACGGCCCGGCGTGGCGACCGTGCGGCTGGCCGAAAGCCCCGACAGCGGCTTTGCCGACTTCAGCAAGCCGCAGAGCTTTCATGACGCCACGATCGCGGAGGTCAGCCTCAAGCTGCTCCTCCTGAGTCTCGATCTCCTCAAGGTGAACGGCCAGGCCGCCGTCGAAATCGCCAATCTCACGCCGACGACGCTGGCATTCGACAGCGCCGAGATCGCGGCCGCGAAGACGAAGACCGTCTCGACCAGGAACATCACCCAGTCGCTCACGCTGTCGCTGGTCAACAATCTGTCGCTGTCCGTCAGCGCGCTGGGGCTTGGCATCGACGTCACCGCGCTGCTCGGCACGGTCAAGCCCGCGGTGACCGCCCTGCTGACCTCCGTTGCGGAGCCGGTGGATACGCTGCTCTATAACACACTCGCCATGCTGGGCATCGGCATCGGCCAGGCGGATGTGCGCGTGACCGGCGCCACCTGCGGCCGCGCCGTGCTGGTGCAGTGAGCGGCGCGGTCAGCCGAGTTGGCCGATGAAGGCGCGAAGGCCGGGAAGCGAAATGACGCCTTGCCTCGGCGCTGCGCCGTAGCCGGCGAAATCCACCGCTTCGACCGGGCCGAGATCGCAGGGCATCGGCCAATCGGCCGTTCCGTCACCGAAATTGAAGACGCACAGCAGTTTTTCGTCCTGCCATTCGCGGATGAAGGCGAGCAGATTCCCTTCGGCTTCGAGGAAGCGAATCGATCCCCGCGCCAACGCCGGATGCGCACGGCGGATACCGAGCACCGCACGATAGTGGGCGAGCACGGAGGTCACGTCCGACGCCTGAGTATCGACGGCACAGGCGCGCTGGCTGTCCGGCACCGGTAGCCACGGCTTTCCGGTCGAGAAGCCGGCGTTGGGCGCATCCCTTTCCCAGACCATCGGCGTGCGGCAGCCGTCACGGCCCTTGTTGCCCGGCCAGAAACGGATGCCGACGGGATCGCGCAAATCCGCATAGGCAAGCTCGGCCTGCTCCAGGCCCAGTTCCTCGCCTTCGTAGAGGCAGATCGAGCCGCGCAGGCAGGCGAGAAGCTCGATGGCGAACCTGGCGACCGCGCCGGGATCGCCGCCGGGCCGGGTCCAGCGCGTGACATGGCGCACGACGTCGTGATTGGAGAAAGCCCAGCAGACCCAGCCGTCCGGCGCGCCGCGCTCGAACGCCTCGACGCAACCGCGGACATATGCCGCGGAAAAATCGCCACCCAGCATGTCGAAGGTGTAGCACATGTTGAGCTTGTCGCTGCCCGACGTATAGGCGGCGAGCGTCCGCAGCGAACGGTCCTCGTCGCCGATCTCGCCGACGGCGGCCCGATCTCCGGTGCTGTCCAGCACACCGCGCAGACGGCGAAGAAAATCGATGTTCTCCGGCCGCGTCTTGTCGAACAGATGCTCCTGATAGAGGTAAGTGTTGTTCTGGTCGATGGTGCCGGCGACGCTTTCGGGCAGCGGCGGATTGGAGCGCAGCCAGCGGTCCTGGAAATAATAGTTGACCGTGTCGAGACGGATTCCGTCGACGCCGCGAGCCAGCCAGAAGCGTACGGCATCGAGCAATGCGTCCTGCACGGCTTCATTATGGAAATTGAGCGCCGGCTGGGCGGCAAGGAAATTGTGCAGATAATATTGCCGGCGCGTCGCGTCCCATTCCCAGGCGGGGCCGCCGAAGACCGAGAGCCAGTTGTTGGGTGCGGAGCCGTCCGGTCTCGCATCGGCCCAGACGTACCAATCGGCCTTGGCGTTGTCGCGGCCGGAACGGCTTTCCACAAACCAGTCGTGCTTGTCCGACGTATGCGCCAGAACCTGGTCGATGACGACCTTGAGGCCGAGCCGATGCGCCTCGGCCACCAGCGCGTCGAAATCGGCCATCGTGCCGAACATCGGGTCGACGGCACGGTAGTCCGACACGTCGTAGCCCATGTCGGCCATCGGCGATTTGAAGAAGGGCGACAGCCAGACGGCGTCGACGCCGAGCGAGGCGACATGCGACAGCCGTTCGGTCACGCCCTGCAGGTCGCCGCTGCCGTCACCGGTCGTGTCCTGATAGGAGCGCGGATAGATCTGGTAGATGACGCAGCCGCGCCACCATTCGCCCATCGTCGCCTCGGTCATTGCCCCGCCTCCGAACCCGTCCTGCGCTCAATCATGAAAGCCACGCCGCGCCCCGCGACAGCCGCGCCTTCATCCGGCTGGTCCGCCAGGGCGGAAATCCAGCGATAGCCCACCCGGCTCGGCAAGGCGAATGTCGAGGCACGCCGGTCGCCGTTGAGGAGCACGGCCAGCCGGCCGCTATCGGCGTCGCCGTCCCGCAGGATCATGGCGAGGCGATGACGGGCCGGGTCCTGCCAGGCCGCATCGTCGAGAGCGGCGCCGGTCTCGGTCAGCCATTCGACGTCCGGTATCGAGCCATCGGCAGGCCCGCCGGTGAGAAAGCCGACCGCCGTCAGGGCCGGTGCCGCGCGCCGCAGCGCCGACAGCGCCGCCACGAAATCCTCCAGTTCGGTGTCGCGGCCGGCCCAGTCCAGCCAGGTCGTTTCGTTGTCCTGCGCATAGGCGTTGTTGTTGCCATGCTGGCTGCGGCCGAATTCGTCGCCCGCCGTCAGCATGACGGCGCCGCGCGAGGCGAACAGGGTCGCAAGCAGCGCGCGCATGTCGGCGCGGCGGCGCGCACGGACGGCCGGGTCGTCGGTTTCGCCCTCGGCGCCGCCGTTCCATGAAAAATTCTCGTCGTGGCCGTCTCGGTTGTTCTCGCCGTTGGCCTCGTTGTGCTTCTTCGCATAGGCGGTGAGATCGGCCAGCGTCATGCCGTCATGCGCGGCGATGAAGTTCACGGTGCGGGTTTCGGCGGCAGACCCTCCGAACACGTCGGACGAACCGGCAAGCCGCGTCGCCAGCGCACCGATCGCGCCGGCATCGCCCCGCCAGAAACGGCGCACATCGTCGCGGAAACGATCGTTCCATTCGAGGAAAGGCGGAGGGAAATTGCCGAGCTGGTAGCCGTTCCCGCCGATGTCCCAGGGTTCGGCGATCAGCACGCGGTCGGAGAGCAACGGGTCGGCGCGCATGGCTTCCAGCAGCGGCGCATCCTTGTGGTAGCCATTTTCGTCGCGGCCGAGGATCGGGGCCAGATCGAAACGGAAACCGTCGATGCCGGCATGGCGCACGAAATGGCGCAGGCTGTCGAGGATCAGGTCCCGGACGACAGGCCGGTCGCAGGCCAGCGTGTTGCCGGTGCCGGTGTCGTTGACGAGCTTTCCGTCCGCATCATGCCGATAGTAGGTCCGCGCATCCAGTCCGCGCAGGGACAAGGTCGGACCCAGCGCGTCGCTTTCGCCCGTATGATTGAAGACCACGTCGAGAATGACGCCGATGCCGGCCTCGTGCAGCGCGCCCACCGCTTCGCGCAGGTCGGCCAGACCGCCCAGCGCCAGACGCGGGTCGAGCGCCATGAAGGTGACGGGGTTGTAGCCCCAGGCATTCGTCAAGCCGAGCGGCGGCAGATGCCGCTCGTCGATCCAGGCTGCGACCGGCATCAGTTCGACCGCCGACACGCCGAGCTTCTTCAGATGATCGAGGACGGCCGGCGCTTTCAGCGCGCGCAAGGTGCCACGATCCGGCTCCGGCACGTCGGGATGGCGGATCGAGAACGCCCTGACCGGCAGTTCGTAAATCAGGCCGCCGGGCTCGAAGAGCGGAGGCCGTTTGGGTCCGGCGTCGGGAAGAGCCCGCACAATGGCCTTGGGCACGAGCGCGGCGGTATCGCCCCCCTCCCCTCGCCGCGCCGCCTGACGCGGATCATGGACATAGGGCCGGTCGATCTCGACCGCATAAGGATCGACCAGCAGCTTGTCTGGATCGAACCACAGGCCTTTGTCGTGGTCATAGGGTCCGTCAGCGCGGAAGCCGTAGCGCTGGCCGGCGGCAAGATCGTTCCAGAAACCCCAGAAGATCGAGCCACCTCGGTCAAGCACGCCTTCAAGCGAAATTTGTGGAAGTTCCCGCCGGTCGATTTCCACCTCGCCGGACTCATCAAAAAGCGAGACCCAAACCTTGATGGCAGACGCCGAATAGACGCCAAATCCCACGCCGGGACCAACGACATTAAACGACGGTATGCCGCCAAGCCCTATCCGCCTCGAATGTGATTGAGCGGCCGGTTTCAGGTGATCACGCTCGGCTTATCGCGGCCGGTATGTTTTCTGATGCCGGCAATGTCCTCGGCGGCTGCGATCAGGTCGGCAAGGGCTTCCTGCGTGTCGATGCCGTGCTTGGCCGCATC
>Ga0222426_101079_pt1 | contig 12221 bp, 13 predicted proteins | sample 2B50Ametagenome_FD_180087 | JGI IMG/M metagenome (GOLD analysis project Ga0222426, IMG submission 180087) | Enriched microbial communities from leaf-cutter ant dump, University of Wisconsin, Madison, United States - 2B50A (version 2) | ecosystem: Environmental > Terrestrial > Nest > Insects nest... | reverse complement strand
CCCGCCCTGCTCCTCGCCCTCTCCCTCCCCGCCCTCGCTCAGACCGACGGCCCCTGCCAGGTCACCGCCGTCACCAGCGGCGATCACCTGACCTGCCGCCTGGCCGAGCGCAGCGTCGATGTGCGTCTGCGCGGCATCGAGGCGCCCAAAGCCGGCGAGCCCTGTGCCCAGGCTTCCCTGGACAACCTGCGGCGCCTGGCCGAGGGGCGCAGCGCCACCCTGGTACTGCCGCGCGAGGAAGCCGCCGGTGCGCTCAGCGCTGCGGTGTGGGTGGAGCCCGCGGACTGTCCAGGCTGCGGGCATACCCTGGATGTCGGCCGGGCGCAACTCGCCGTGGGCATGGCGCGCTGGCGGGTGGACGATCCCCAGGGCGAGGAAGAGCGCGCCCAGTACAACTTCGAGGAACAGGAAGCGAAGGCGCGCAAGGTCGGCCTGTGGCGGCCGGCGCGCACGCCCTGAAAGCACGAAGCCCCGGCACTGCCGGGGCTTCGTCGCTCTACTCGCAGCGAATCAGGCGCTGGCGAAGGCCGAGGCGATCTCCGCGCGGGCGCCCTTGATGGCGTTGGCGCGCGGTTCCTCGCCGTAGGCCAGGCCCTCGGCGCGGATCACTTCGATGTCGGTGATGCCGAGGAAGCCCAGCACCAGCTTCAGGTAGTCCTCGTGGGCGGCGCCGCTCGGCTGGCCGGCGTGCAGGCCGCCGGCGGTGGAGACGATGATCACCTTCTTGCCGCCGGCCAGGCCCTGCGGGCCGTTCTCGGTGTAGCGGAAGGTCTTGCCGGCCACGGCGATGCGGTCGATCCAGGCCTTCAGCTGGCTGGGCACGGTGAAGTTGTACATGGGCGCGCCGATGACGATGGCGTCGGCGGCGAGGAATTCCTCGATGCTGTTCTCGCCCAGGGCAGCTTCGTGCTTCTGCGCGGCGTCGCGCAGTTCCGCCGGGGTGCCGGCGGCGACCAGGCTGGCGGCGGACAGGTGGCTGATGGCGTCGGCGGCCAGGTCACGGTAGGTCACCTGTACGCCCGGCTCGGCGGCGGCCCAGGCCTGGACCACTTCCTGGCTGAGCTGGCGGGAGGCGGAGGCGTCGCCGAGGATGCTGGAATCGATGTGCAGAAGTTTCATGGGGTGGCTCCTGTGAATGGGGGTAGGAAGCGATGGGACGGATGCTACGCATGTAGCCAATGAGCGATAAGTCGGCAAAAATGCGATGAATCGTCCCACCAGCAGGACAATCCCATGCAGGACCTCAACGATCTCTTCTATTTCGCCAAGGTGGTGGAAGCCGGTGGCTTCGCCGCCGCGGGCCGCGAACTGGGGCTGCCGAAGTCGCGGTTGTCGCGGCGCGTCGCCGAGCTGGAGGCGCGCCTGAACGCGCGCCTGCTGCAGCGCACCACGCGCAAGCTGGCGCTCACCGACATCGGCGAGCGCTACTACCGGCACTGCCAGGCGATGCTGGTGGAGGCGGAGATGGCCGACGAGGTGGTCGCCCAGCTCAGCGCCGAGCCCCGCGGGCGGGTGCGCCTGTCCTGCCCGGTGGCGATGGCCGAGACGTCGCTCAACGCCATGCTGCCGGGCTTTCTCGCCAGCTATCCGCAGGTCAACCTGGAGCTGCTGCTGACCAACAGGCGCGTCGACCTGGTCAACGAAGGCGTGGACGTGGCGCTGCGCGTGCGCGCCCCCGGCGACGAGGACCCGTCGCTGGTCACCCGCCGCCTGCGCCCGGCCGCGGCAGTGCTGGTGGCCACACCGGAGCTGCTGAGCGGCCGCCGGTTGCAGGGCCCGGACGACCTGGCCGGGCTGCCGGTGCTGGGCGCCATCGGCAACGACCGCAAGGTGCACCTGCAGTTGCACGGCCCCGGCGGCGAAGTCCGCGAACTGGCCCTGGAGGCGCGCCTGGCCGCGGAAGACTTCAACCTGCGCAAGAACGTGGCGCTGGCCGGCCTGGGTATCACCACCCTGCCCCTCTATTACTGCCTGGAAGAACTGGCCAGCGGCCAACTGGTGCGGGTGCTGCCCGACTGGCAGGAACCGGCGGCCTTTCTCCAGGCGGTGTACCCGCACCGGCGCGGGCTGCTGCCGGCGGTACGGGCGCTGATCGATTACCTGGCCGAGGGCTTCGGCCGCAGCGACGAACCGCTATAAGGCGGCTCAGAACGCCGGCAGTACCCGCGCCAGCAGCACACCACCGAACAGGCGGTCCAGCCAGAACACCTGGTGCAGCAGCACTATCGCCCAGAACACCAACTGGTAGCTGGGCTTGCGCGTCTTGTGGCGCAGCAGGCGCTGGGCCAGGAAGGCGCCCGGCCAGCCGCCCAGCAGTTCCAGCAGGTGCAGGGTCTGTTCCGGCGTGCGCCAGGCGCCCTGCTCGGCGCTGCGTTTGTCGCGCCAGTAGGCGAAAAAGGCGACCAGGCTGAACAGCGGGTAGGCCAGCAGCCACCAGGGTACGGCGCCGGCGAGCAGCAGGCGGCCGGCGCCGACCGCAGGCAACAGCAGCAAGGCGGCGAGCCAGCCCAGCGCCCTGCCCCAGCCGTTCGGCCGGGACGGCTCGGCGATCTGCCGGCCGCTGCGGACCTTGGCGCGGGTGGCAGGCGCCGCCGGCTTGCGGCGGATCTCGGGCAGGTCCACGGCCAGCCCGGCCAGGCGCGCATGTTCGGCGCGCGGGCGGCCCTGGCGATCGGAACCTGCGACGAAGCGCACCGCATCGCCGGCCTGGGGCCGGCGGTCGCCGCGGAATGCCGAGATGTGCAGGAAGAGTTCCTCGCCGCCGGCGCGCGGGCGGATGAAACCGAAGCCCTTGTCGTCGTCCCAGCGGCTGATGACGCCGTCCTTTTCCATGTTCATCCGCGCGGCCTCAGGGAGCGGCGCTGCTCCAGTCGATCAGGCTGAACTGCCAGGTCGCCAGGATCAGCAGGCCGAAGCCGATGCGGTACCAGGCGAACATCGCGTAGCTGTGGTTGGCGATGAACTTCAGCAGCCCGCGCACGGCGATCATGGCGAAGATGAAGGAGGTGACGAAGCCCACGGCGAACACCGGCAGGTCGCTGGGCTGGAACAGGTCGCGGTACTTGTAGCCGGAATAGACGGCGGCGCCGACCATGGTCGGCATGGCCAGGAAGAAGGAGAACTCCGTGGCCGCCTTGCGCGACAGGCCGAACAGCAGGCCGCCGATGATGGTGGCGCCGGAGCGCGAGGTGCCGGGGACCAGCGCCAGGCACTGGGCGCAGCCGACCTTCAGGGCGTCCTTCCAGGTCATGTCGTCGACGCTCTCGGCGCGGATGCGGTGCTCGCGCTTTTCCGCCCAGAGCATGACCACCCCGCCGACCACCAGCGCCGCCGCCACCGTGATGGGGTTGAACAGGTAGTGGTGGATCAGGTCGGCGAAGGCCACGCCCAGCACCACGGCGGGGAAGAAGGCGACCAGCAGGTTGATGGTGAAACGCTGTGCGCGAGGCTGGCTGGGCAGGCCGCAGATGACCTCGAGGATCTTGCCGCGGAACTCCCAGACCACCGCCAGGATGGCGGCCAGCTGGATGATGATGTTGAAAGCCTGTGCCCGCTCACCGACGAACCCCAGCAGGTCGGCGACTATGATCTGGTGTCCGGTGCTGGACACCGGCAGGAACTCGGTCAGCCCCTCGACCACTCCCAGGACGAACGCCTGAAAGGCACTCCAAAACTCCATACTGCTTCCCCCGAAGGCGCATTTCTTTTCGTGTTCTTCTGTTTTTCCGTGCAACCGTCGAGCACCCGCGGTGGGGCCCGACGAAAGGCTGGGCATGCTACTGCATTGCGCTGCCGCGGGTCAGTGTGTAACGAAAATTTCTCGCATCCACGCCATCCAGCGTCCGGCCATGGCCGCAAGCAGGCGGTGGGATGAGACACCCGGCCCCGGCGATCATTCCCTTAACACTTCCATTCCCGTCGCTAAGCCCTTGAAATAAAACGTGCACATTCGTACCAAAAGCAGGCTTTCCTGGCCATCATGTATCACCTCTGAAACAGCCGCAGGCCGCCAAGCCTCAGGAATGACGCAGACATCGATGGCATCACGGAAAACTGTTTCAGCGCTGATACGCCTATACGCAAAGCCCCATTCCAGAGCACTTGCCCCACTTTTGGTGGGGATGGCCACCCGCCCTTCTGTCTCAACGGCGAAACAGGTTTCTCTCAGGGGTTTCTGACAGTCATTCGTAAGCCCATGAATTTCAAGCGATAAGCAAAAGCGGCACGGCTTCTGCTCCATCCCGGTACTGCTGTTTAGGGCACAGCGCACCAGAAGGGATCGCCATCATGGGGAACATCGACTCAAGGATCGTCGGACTGCTCGCCTCCCTCGCCTGCATGACCGCTGCTGCGTTGCCGTCAACGGTTCAAGCGGGTGACGGCACCATCGTCATCCAGCGCACCGTACAGCCACGGGTCGCCACCCGCCCGACCATGGTGCCCGATCCGAATCCGATCACCGTCAATCCGAACATCTCCGCCCAGATCAATCGCCAGGTCGGCAACGCCGAACTGGATGACGCCGAGTTCGCCCGCGTCACCAGCGGTTCGAGCCTGTCCCAGCGGATTCTCCCGGGCGGCAACCTGGTGGGCATGGACAACGGCGCCAACCAGACGCTGCAGTCCGGCAGCCTGGGTGGCGGCGGCGGCAGTGGCGCCGGCATCTCCAACTCGGTCAATCGCACCGTGCAGCAAGGCCTGTCGCCGCTGCGCATGCTGACGGGAGATCGCTGACATGAAAGCACGCCTGACCCTTCTCGCCCTGCTCTGCTGCTCCAGCGCCTTCGCCGCCGACCCGCAGTTGGTGAACAACGCCAGCATCGACAACGCCGGGCGCAGCTACAACGGCGTGGCCAGCGTCAACCAGGCCGCCGGCGACGAGCAGCAACAGGCCAACGGCCGCGCCATCGCCATCGGCACCAGCGGCGGCGCCAGCACCCAGTTCCATCAGACCGTCATCACCACCGCCGACCCGAGCCAGGCCGCCAAGGCCTCGATCACCGGCAACTCATTCTCCAACGGCAGCGGCGCCCTGGGCGTGAACCAGGCCGCCGGTACCGCCAACCAACAGGTCAACGCCATGAGCATCAGCGTCACCGCGGTGCCTCAGAGCGTCGACGACAACGTGCTGTCCCAGCAGAACATCACGTTGTCCCAGAACTCCGGCCCAGCCGGTTCCACCATGGGCAGTCGGCAGGTCGTCACCAGCGACCAGGCATTCGCCGGCAGCCGGGGGGTGGTCCAGGTGAGCCAGAGTGCCGGTATCGGCAATCGCATTGCCAATACCTTGAGCATCCGGGTCGCAGATTGACCCACGCCAACAACCAGAAACACTAAGCACACTAAATGCAAGGAGATACACCATGAAACCTACAATGGCCCTCAAGCCTCTGGTTTTCGCTGTTACGGCAGTCATGGCTGTAAGTGTTTACGCAGGCAATGATCGCGGCCCCCGTCACGGCCATGATCACGACAACCACCATGGCCAACAGCAGTACGATCCGTACAAGGATCCGCGGATTCCGGCCGGTGCCAGCGCTACCGTCATCGATAGCCAGTCCAGCTACAGCAACAACGTCATCAACCAGGGGACCAAGAACACCGCAGGTGTCAGCAACTCCCTGGGCGGCGCTTCGGGCAACGTCGGGGCCAACGTCGCCGCTGGCGACATGAACCAGCAGGCCAATGCCGCTGCGCTGGCCACCGCGGATGAACACTTCATCTTCGGTTCCGCCTATGCGGCCACCTCGGTGACCCAGACCAACACCAGCAACACTGCCTGGAACTTCTCCACCGCCAACAACGCCGCTCTGAACAGCTCGGCCAACGGCGCCTCGGGCAACGTCGGCATCAACATCGCCGCCGGCAACTACAACCAACAGAAAAACGACATGGCCGCCGCCGTTTCCGGTGGGCGCCTGGCCGGTGCCAGCAGCGGCGCCAGCCAGACCTCCAGCGGCAACAACGTAGCCAACCTGGGCATCGCCACCTTCGACACCAAGACCCTCAAGTCCAGCTTCTACGCTCATGGCACCTATCAGGGCCATGGCTCGGGCGTAGTGCTGGATGACCCGGAAAAAGGTGGTCATCACGGCGGCTATGACAACAAAGGCAAGGGCCACGACAAGGTGGACAAGGATCCGCTGTACTTCAGCGAGTCGGGCACCATCGATCTGCGTGGCCAGGCTACCTATCAGGTCCTGGTTCCCACCGGCTGGAAGGACCCGGTCGTGAACAACGCCTCCATCAACAACTCGCTCAACGGCGTGTCGGGTAACGTAGGTGTGAACGTTGCTGCCGGCGTCGGCAACCAACAGAGCAACTCGCTGTCCATCGCCGCCGGTTGCCAGGCTTGCGTAAGCACTGGCGCAGTCACTGGCTTCTAAGCGACACCGTGCTGTACCTGGAGGCTCCGGCAACGGAGCCTCCCCTTTCTCAGCGCTGGCATAGGCGTCACGATCATGCGCACGCTCGCTTTCCTGCTCCTCGCACTCTGCTCCGGCCTGCTCCAGGCCGCGCAGCTGCCCTTCGCCATACTGCCCGGGGGCACGCTGGCCTATAAGCATGTGGAGAGCATCCGCGAACGTCGCTTCAGCAACCTGGTGGAGCAGAAGACCGACTTCAGCTGCGGCGCCGCCGCCCTGGCCACCATCCTGCGCACCGGCTACAACCTCGACGTCGACGAGGAGTTCGTCATCCGCGGCATGCTGGTCAAGGCCGACCCCCAACTGGTGCGTACCCAGGGCTTCTCCATGCTGGACATGAAGACCTACCTGGAAAGCATCGGCATGCGGGCCCGCGGCTACCGCATCCCGGTCTCCTCCCTGGAGAAGCTGACCATTCCAGTGATCGTGCTGCTGGACGTGCGTGGCTACAAGCATTTCGTCGTGCTGCAGCGCACACACAACGGTTACGTCTACGTGGGCGACCCCGTGCTCGGCCACAAGCGCTACACGGAAGAAGATTTTCTCAAGGGCTGGAACGGCATCATCTTCGCCATCATCGGCCCCGGCTATGACAGGGCCAACGCCCTGATGAGCCCGCCGGAACCCCTGACCGCGAAGAACCGCCTCGATACCTTCCGCCCCGTCAAGGACGCGGAGCTCATGGATTTCGGATTCATCCAGAGCGACTTCCTGTGAGCCAAACGATAACGAGAGGTGGGATCCTCTCGGGGAGCGAACGATGAGAACCATTCCGCTGCTCGCCACCGCCTGCCTGGTGGCCAGCCTGCCGATCCAGGCCTCCGAGATTTTCCGGCCGATCGAGCTGCACGACCAGGAGCTGGCCCAATTGCGCGGCCGCTACGTCATGCCCGGGCGCATCATCAGCTTCGGCATCGTCATGAGCAGTACCTGGAAGAACGCCGTCGGCGACAACATCGGCGCCAAGGTGAGCATGCAGATCCAGGAATCCACCATCAAACCGCAGTTCTACGTCACCACCACCAAGGAAACCGGCAACGGCGGCACACCCTCGGCCGCGACCGGCAGCATCGTCGGTGGCGCGGGGCTCAACCAGACCCAGGGCGTCACCCAGAGCGCACGCTCGGCGGGTGACTACAACACCGCCTACAACAACGTCGGCATCAACGTGAGCGAAGCCGACCAGGCGCCCGCCGCAAGCAACCAGGGCACGCCCCTGAACGGCACGGTCAGCGCCAGCAACGGCGCCGGCACCGTCACCGTGTCCCCCGGCAGGGGGAACATCCAGTTGGCGATCAATGCCAACGGCCAAGGCTCGAGCCTCCAGCAACTGGGGGCCGGCGGCCTGGTGCAGGCCACCAACCTGCTGGGTAGCAGCAACCTGGTCAACAACCTTACCCAGCTGAACGTGGTCCTGCGTAACAACGCACCTTCCGTCGGAGCGCTGGATTGCAATCTCGACCAGCTCAAGGGCCTGCGATCCATGGGAATGTGATCTACGCTCAGTGGCGGAAGTAGTGCCCAAACGATAAAGATAGGGATAGCGCGCCATGCACCGATCGCTCACGCTTCGCACCGCAATCTGTGTATCCGCTTTGCTCCCCTCGGCCTTCGTCCATGCTGCGACGGAGGCCGAGGTGGAGGCTCTGAAACAGGAACTCATCGAGCTCAAGCAACGCTACGAGTCGCAACAGAAAGCGCTCATGGTGCTGGAGCAGCGGGTTCGCCAGGTAGAGGAACAGCCGGCGGCGACTCCGGCGCAGCCCAAACGCCTGGTCACTGCCACCAACAAGCCGACGCCGCCGGGCACCGGCAGTTCCTACGGCGAATCGCTCAAGGACGACAGCAACAACCCGCCCAAGAGCGTGGAGAACCTCTACGACGAGGCCAGCGGCTTCTTCGGCAACGGCGCCTTCAGCTTCGAGACGGGCCTGACCTACACCCACTACGACACCAAGCAGCTGATCCTCAACGGCTTCCTGGCGCTGGACACCATCTTCCTGGGCAACATCGGCGTGGACAACATCAAGGCCGACAACTGGACCCTGGACCTGACCGGCCGCTACAACTGGAACAACCGTTGGCAGTTCGACATCAACGTGCCCGTGGTCTACCGCGAGAGCACCTACTCCTCGGCCGGCGCCGGCAACTCCACCGCGCAGTCCACCGACGAGAAGGTCGATCGCGACCCGACCCTGGGCGACGTCAACTTCGGCATCGCCTACAAGTTCATGGACGAGACCGAGTCGCGCCCGGACGCGGTGTTCAGCCTGCGGGTCAAAGCCCCCACCGGCAAGGACCCGTACGGCATCAAGCTGGTCCGCGCGCCGGACAACGACAGCCTCAACGTGCCCGACGACCTGCCCACCGGCAACGGCGTCTGGTCCGTCACCCCGGGCATCTCGCTGGTCAAGACCGTCGACCCGGCGGTGCTCTTCGCCAGCCTGAGCTACACCCACAACTTCGAGCGCGACTTCAGCGACATCAGCCCGCAGCAGGGCACCAAGCTCGGCGGCAAGGTGGACCTGGGCGACTGGTTCCAGGTCGGCGCCGGCGTGGCCTTCGCGCTGAACGAAAGGACCAGCATGTCGTTCTCCTTCTCCGACCTGATCTCGCAGAAGAGCAAGCTCAAGCCCGATGGCGGCGACTGGCAGTCGATCACCGACAGCGACGCCAACGCGGCCTACTTCAACTGGGGCCTGACCTACGCCTGGAGCAACAACCTGACCATAGTGCCGAACCTGTCCATCGGCATCAGCCCCGATGCCCCGGACTTCAGCTTCAGCGTCAAATTCCCCTACTACTTCTGAACCCCGCACACGACAACGGCCCCTTTCGGGGCCGTTGTCGTTTCTGCACCCTGCTCAGCGCAGCTGGTGCTTGTGCAGCAGGCGGTAGAAGGTCGGCCGCGAGATGCCCAGCATGCGCGCCGCCAGGCTCAGGTTGTCGCCGTGGCGGGCCAGGGCATCGCACATGGCCTGGCGCTCGGCGCCCAGCTTGTACTCCTCCAGGGTCACCAGCGGCACCTTGCCGGAGCCGCCGCGCTGGCGCTCCAGGCCCAGGTCGCGGGCCTCGATCTGCCTGCCTTCGGCCAGCACCAGGCCACGGCGCACGCGGTTGGCCAGCTCGCGCACGTTGCCCGGCCAGGCGTGTTCGGCCATCGCCGCCAGGGCGTCGTCGCTGAAGCGCCGCGGGCGGCGGCCGGTCTCGACGCTGTAGAGGTGGGCGAAGTGGTTGGCCAGCAGCGCCAGGTCGCCATTGCGCTCGCGCAGCGGCAGGGTGGAAACCTGCAGCACGTTCAGGCGGTAGTACAGGTCCTCGCGGAAGCTGCCGGTGCGGATGGCGTTCTCCAGGTCCAGGTGGGTGGCCGCCAGCACGCGCACGTCCACGGCGATGGGCTGGCTGCCGCCGACGCGCTCGATCTGCTTCTCCTGCAGCACCCGCAGCAGGTTGGCCTGCAGCTCCAGGGGCAGGTCGCCGATCTCGTCGAGGAACAGGGTGCCGCCGTTGGCCTGCTCGAAGCGGCCGATCTTGCGCTGGTGCGCGCCGGTGAAGGCGCCCTTCTCGTGGCCGAACAGCTCGGACTGGATCAGGTGCTCGGGAATCGCCCCGCAGTTGATCGCGATGAACGGCCGGTTGGCCCGCCGCGACTGGCGGTGCAGGGTACGCGCCACCAGCTCCTTGCCGGTGCCGCTCTCGCCGCGGATCAGCACCGGCGACTCGGTGGGCGCGAACTTCGCCAGCAGGCGGCGCAGCTCCTGCATCGAACGGCTCTCGCCGAGCAGCTCGTGCTGGTGCTCCACGCTGTGGTAGGTGCCGCCGCGCCCGCGCAGGCGCGCCATGCCGAAGGCGCGGCCGAGGGTGACCTGCACCCGCGCCACGTCGAACGGCAGGGTATGGAAATCGAAGAACCATTCGCAGACGAAATCGCCCACCTCCTGGATGGGCAACGCGTCCGGGCTGAGCACCGCGATCCACTCGGTGCCGCTGCGGGTGATGAGGTCCTTCACCGACTCCGGGCGCTCCAGGTGTTGCGGATGCAGACGCAGCAGGCCGACGTCGCAGTTGCGTTCGCTCGCGACGTCGAGTCCGCAACTGTCTACCTCCCACCCTGCTGCCCGGAGCCCGGGCAATAATCGCTGGCAGTCATCGCAGGGATCGACCACCAGCAGGCGACGCCGTTTCGACGCTACTTCGAGCATGCTCCCTTCCTTGGCGCCATTTTTTTGAAAAACTTTATAAAACAGAAACTTGGCGCTCCAAGTTGTAAAGCTAGCAATATCTTGACGCGCCCATTGACCGTTTTCCTATAAGGCCGATGCCGAAACGATCTCAGCAGCCCGTTCCGGCCTATTGACTTATGCCGAAAGCCTCTGGGAAAGCCCTCCTTCATGCCCTTTCCACTCACCTCGCGTCGGAAAATCGTCTTTTCCGGATGACGAGGGCCCGCAGCCGGCTGTTCAGGGCACCATGGCCATGCCGACGCCGAAGCGGTTCCAGGCGTTGATGGTGGCGATGGCCAGGGTCAGGTCGACGATCTCGGTGTCGTTGAAGTGTTCGCGCAGGGCGTCGAACTGCGCCTGCGGGGCGTGCTTCTCGGGCAGCAGGGTGAGGCTTTCCACCCAGGCCAGCACGGCGCGCTCGCGAGCGCTGAAGAAGTTGGTCTCGCGCCAGACGCTTAGGGTCTGCAGGCGCGCCTCGCTCTCGCCGGCCTTGCGCGCGTCGTCGGCGTGCATGTTCACGCAATAGGCGCAGCCGTTGATCTGCGAGGCGCGCAGGCGGATCAGCTCCAGCAGGCCATTGTCCAGGCCGGACTTCGCCAGCGCCTGCTCCAGGCCGAGCATGGCCTTGTAGGCGCTGGGGGACTGCCCGGCCCATTCGATACGTGCACTCATGGTTCTCTCCAGTGGCGCCCGCCGGTTGCGGGAATGCAGATACCTTAGCCGCCGCGGCGGAGCCGCCGAATAGCCAATGCCGGGCAATAGCGGGAGTCCATTGCGGCCCTAGCGGTCGATGCGGGTGGAGAGAATGATCGACGACATGGTGCGCTCCACCCCGTCCAGCGCGCCGATGCGGTCGAGCAAGGCGTCCAGGTCGCGGATCGACAGGGCCTCGACGATGGCGATCATGTCGAACTGGCCGCTCACCGAGTGCAGCGTCTTCACCTCGGGAATCTTCTCCAGCGCCTGCACCACCGGGTGCGACAGCTTGGGCAGCGCCGTCACCAGCACGTGGGCGCGCACCAGCGACTGCGCGTAGCTGTCGGCCACCTTGATCGAATAGCCGCTGATGATGCCCTGCTGCTCCAGGCGCTCGATCCGGCTTTGCACCGTGGAGCGCGACACCCCGAGCTTGCGCGCCAGTTCGGAAACCGACTCGCGGGCATTGGCGCGCAGGAGGTTGAGCAGGGCCGCATCGGCGCTTCTCGTCATTTTGTCAAATCCATTGGTTGAATTGCCTGGAATAGCTCCGTCATTTTGCAGATTGGCGGATTCATTTCAACGACCGGCTTTGCCACCATGTGCACCAGCGCCGGCCCGCCAGGGCCGGCCGACAAGCCTGGTCCGGCTTGCCCTCTCCGCGTTCGCGCCATCCATCGGAAGGCCGGCCGCGGAACGCGTGCGGCGGTGCAAGAGACACCTGCCTGGGCAATGCTGGAACAAGGGCCAGGCACGCCAGAACCCTTGGGAGAGATAAATGCACAACAACCGCCACCCCCATACCCCCGGCAAGCAACCGGTGACCATCTTCGGCCCGGACTTCCCCTTCGCCTTCGACGACTGGCTGGAGCACCCG
>Ga0222426_101076_pt1 | contig 12249 bp, 10 predicted proteins | sample 2B50Ametagenome_FD_180087 | JGI IMG/M metagenome (GOLD analysis project Ga0222426, IMG submission 180087) | Enriched microbial communities from leaf-cutter ant dump, University of Wisconsin, Madison, United States - 2B50A (version 2) | ecosystem: Environmental > Terrestrial > Nest > Insects nest... | reverse complement strand
GAGGTTGCCGGTGAGCAGGTGCAGCAGCGGCCCGCCCTCCAGGTTGCTGGAGCCGCGCAGCTGGCGCAGGTACCAGTGGCCGCGGCTCTCGCCCTGCAGCACGCTGGCCGGGAACACCGCGGCCTTCTCGGTGAAGTGGCCGCAGAAGATCACCGTGAAGGTCCACAGGTTGCGCAGCAGGTTGGCCACGAGGTTGCCGCAGAACACCGCCCAGAAGCCGCCGGCCAGCAGGCCCAGCAGGGGGAAGGCGAGGTAGTCCTTGGCCCACTGGCGGCCGAGCTTGGCGTTGAACTGGCGCAGCAGCGGGCGCAGTTCGTCCTTGCCCAGGCGGCCCTTGAAGTACTGGTCCAGGCGCAGGTGCTGGATGGCCACGGCGTACTGGAAGAGCACGGCCTGGATCGTCACCCACAGCGGCTGCCAGCGGTAGAAAGGCTTCCACTTCTGCTCGGGGAACAGGCGCACCACGCCGTAGCCGACGTCGTCGTCCTTGCCCAGGACGTTGGTGTAGGTGTGGTGGATGTGGTTGTGGGTGTGCCGCCAGAAGTCGGAGGGGCCGGCGATGTCCCATTCGTACTGGCGCCCGGCGAATTCCGGGTCGTTCATCCAGTCGTACTGGCCGTGCATGACGTTGTGGCCCAGTTCCATGTTCTCGAGGACCTTGCCCAGGCCCAGGAGCAGGCTGCCGAGCAGCCAGGTAGGGGCGGACCAGCCGCACAGCAGCAGCGCGCGGCCGGCCCAGCAGCAGGCGCGCACGGCGCTGCGCACGCGGCGGATGTAGCGGGCGTCGGCGCCGCCGAGGTCGTCCAGGGTGCGTTGGCGCAGGGCGTCCAGTTCGGCGCCGAAGGCGGCCAGCTCGGCCGGGGTGAGGTCGCGGTCTTCGCGCATGCGGGGGTTCCGGGGAGGCTAGAGGTCGAGGCTGACGTCGCCCTGCGGGGCGCTGACGCACAGGCGGATGGGTTGCTGCGGCTCGCTGTGCAGCGCGCCGCTGCGCAGGTCGCGCACGCTGCCGGCGAGCAGGGTGCAGGTGTAACTGGCGCAGATGCCCTGGCGGCAGCCGTGGGCCGGGCGCAGGCCGGCGGCCTCGGCCTGTTCCAGCAGGCTGCGCTGGTTGTCGCCGGCCACCTGGCGGCCGCTGCGGGCGAAGTGCAGGTGAACCTCGCGCTGGGCCTCGTCGGTGGTCCAGGCGGGCGCGCTGAAGGCTTCCCACTGCAGACTGGCGGCGCGGGGTTCGAGATGGTCGCGCACGGCGCCGACGAAGCCGGCCGGGCCGCAGGCCAGCACATGCCCGGCGGGCAGGCCCTGCAGGTGTTCGGCGTGGAAGCGCCCGCGCAGTTCGCCGGCCTGCGCCGCGCCGCCGCTGATGGCCCAGCGCGGGTGGAAGTTGGGGTACTCGCGGGCCAAGGCCTGCAGGCGCTCGACGAAGGCGCGCTGGCTGCGCTCGCGCACGTAGTGCAGCAGCGTCACCGGGCCGCGGTAGCCGTCGGCCAGGGCCTGGCGCAGCAGGCCGAGCAAGGGCGTCAGGCCACTGCCGGCGGCCAGCAGCAGCACGCCGCGTTCGTCCTGCGGCCAGTGCAGCTCGCCGCCCGGCGCGCCCAGTTCCAGCACGTCGCCGACGCACAGCCGGCCCAGCAGCAGCGGCGAGACCCGCCCGCCGGGCTGCAGCTTCACCGCGATCTCCAGGCAGCCGTCCTCCTCGGCGATCAGGCTGTAGCTGCGCCCCAGGCGCACGCCGTCGTGCTCGATGAACAGCTGCAGGTGCTGGCCCGGCCGCGCGCCACGCCAGTTGGCATTGGGCCGCAGGCGCAGGGCGAGCATGTCGTCGGCCACCCACTGGCGGCCTTCGACGCGGACGAACACCCGGTTCAGCGCCCAGGCCGGGTTGAGCACGGCCAGCACGGCATCGACATCGGCCTCGCGCAGCCAGCGCTGGCGCACCAGCGCGCGCAGGGGGCCGAGCAGCGGGCGCAAGGCGCGCAGCCAGGCCAGGGGAAGCAGGGACATGGACGGCATCCAGACAGTAAACACTTGTTCACTAAACTGGCATGCCGCCACTTTTCAGTCAACAGTCGTTCACTGAAGTGGCCGGCGCAGTCGCCGATTTCCCCGGCCATTTGCTAGAGTGCCGGGGCCCCTGCCATGGAAGCCCCGATGTCCTCTCCCCGCGCCGAACAGAAACAGCAGACCCGCCAGGCCCTGATGGACGCCGCGCGCGGCCTGATGGACAGCGGCCGCGGCTTCGGCAGCCTCAGCCTGCGCGAAGTGGCGCGCGCGGCGGGCATAGTCCCGGCCGGGTTCTACCGGCACTTCGCCGACATGGACGCCCTGGGCCTGGCCCTGGTGGCCGACGTCGACGAGACCTTCCGCCAGACCCTGCGCGCTGTGCGGCGCAACGAGTTCGAGCTGGGCGGGGTGATCGAGGCCTCGGTGCGCATCTTCCTCGACGCGGTGAGCGCCAACCGCACCCAGTTCCTGTTCCTGGCCCGCGAGCAGTACGGCGGCTCGCTGCCCATCCGCCAGGCCATCGGCACCCTGCGCCAGCGCATCACCGACGACCTGGCGGCGGACCTGGCATTGCTCAACAAGCTGCCGCACCTGCAGGCCCAGGACCTCGACGTGCTCGCCGACCTGGTGGTGAAGACAGTGTTCGCCACCCTGCCCGAGCTGATCGACGCGCCGGCCGAGGCGCTGCCGGCGCACTTGACGCCGGAGGCCAAGGTTACCCAGCAGCTGCGTTTCATCATGATTGGGGCAAAGCATTGGCTGGGGATCGGGGCGAAGGGCTGAGGCTTCCTTGTAGGAGCGAGCTTGCTCGCGAACCAGCCGGTGGCACCTGCGCTCTGGTTCAACTCCGCTCCCTCTCCCTAACCCTCTCCCTGAAGGGAGAGGGGACCGTTCGGAGTGCTCGAATGCTCTGGAGTTCGCCGGATGCCGTGATACCCGGCTGAAGCCTTGCTGTCAGCCGGCACGGACAAGCCCCCTCTCCCTTCAGGGAGAGGGCTGGGGAGAGGGCAAGGAGGTCGGGCCGACTACGTTGTCACCGGCCAACACCTTTCGCGAGCAAGCTCGCTCCTACGAAAAGCCCCATTCCGCCCCACATCGGTGCGCACCATTTACGTGCGCACCAGCAACGCGCACGCGCACCATTCCTGATCACTCGGACAACCCGCCCAGCCCCCGCCATTGCTGGCCGCGCCCGCCCCTGGCAAGGCCCTTGCTGTAGCTCGGCCATTGCCTACTGCCGGACACCGCCATGCTGGTCATCCACCAACGCATCGAGCCCCGCGAGCGCTGGGACGCCGAACTGCACCTGAACTACGAGGCGCGCAGCAAGAGCCGCCTGCGCTGCTACAGCCGCGATGGCGAGGACGTCGGCCTGTTCCTCGAACGCGGCCAGCCGCCGCTGGCGGACGGCGACTGCCTGCTGGCCAACGACGGCCGCGTGGTGCGCGTGTGCGCCGCGCCCGAGCAGCTGATGCACGTGACCTGCGCCAGCCCGCGCGAGCTGAACCGCGCCGCCTACCACCTGGGCAACCGTCACGTGGCGCTGCAGGTGGGCGAAGGCTGGCTGCGCCTGCTCGACGACTATGTGCTCAGGGCCATGCTCGACCAGCTCGGCGCCACGGTGCAGAGCATCGAGGCGCCGTTCCAGCCCGAGCACGGCGCCTACGGCGGCGGCCATCACCATTCGCACCATGGCGAGGCGGAATTCAACTACGCGCCGAAGCTGCACCAGTTCGGAGTGCGCAAGTGAGCAACACAGGCCTCTGGCCGTTGCTGCGCCTCGCCAGCCCGCAGTTGCCCATCGGCGGCTACAGCTATTCCCAGGGCCTGGAAGCCGCCCTGGAGCATGGCCTGGTGAGTGACGCCGACAGCGCCTTCGCCTGGCTGGCCGACCAGTTGCAACTGAACCTGGCACGCTTCGAGGGCCCGCTGCTGGCCGAGCTGCTGCGCGCCGCGCTGGCCGCCGACTGGGCCGCGCTAAGCGATGCCGCCGAACGCCACCGCGCCAGCCGCGAGACCCGCGAACTGGCCCTGGAAAGCCGGCAGATGGGCTTCTCCCTGGCGCAACTATTGGAAGCCCTGCCCGAGCTGGACGAAGCGGCCCGCGCCTGGCTGGCCGCGCAGCCGGAGCCCTCGCTGGCCGCCACCTGGGCGCTGGCCGCGCGGGCCTGGGGCCTGGACGTGGAGCAGGCCCTGGCCGCCTGGCTGTGGAGCTGGGCCGAGAACCAGCTCGCGGTGCTGATGAAGGCCCTGCCCCTGGGCCAGCTGGCCGCGCAGAAGCTCACCTCGCGCCTGCTCCCCGAACTCGAACGCGCCTGCGCCGCCGCGCTGGCGGAGGACTCGCCCGGTGGCGCGCCCTTCGGCCTGGCCCTGGCGAGCATGGTCCACGAAACGCAATACAGCCGTCTGTTCCGTTCCTAGGAGAACCCCGCATGAACTCCCAACCCCTGCGCGTCGGCATCGGCGGCCCGGTGGGCTCCGGCAAGACCGCCCTGACCCTGGCGCTGTGCCACGCCCTGCGCGAGCGCTACAACCTGGCCGTGGTGACCAACGACATCTACACCCAGGAAGACGCCCAGTTCCTGGTGCGCAACCAGGCCCTGGCGCCGGAGCGGATCATCGGCGTGGAAACCGGCGGCTGCCCGCACACGGCGATCCGCGAGGACGCCTCGATCAACCTGGAGGCGGTGGACCAGCTCAACCGCCGCTTCCCGGGCCTGGAGCTGATCCTGGTGGAGTCCGGCGGCGACAACCTCTCGGCCACCTTCAGCCCCGAGCTGTCGGACCTGACGCTGTACGTGATCGACGTTTCCGCCGGCGACAAGATCCCGCGCAAGGGCGGCCCGGGCATCTGCAAGTCCGACCTGCTGGTGATCAACAAGATCGACCTGGCGCCGCTGGTCGGCGCCTCGCTGGAGGTGATGGAGCGCGACGCGAAGAAGATGCGCGGCGAGCGGCCCTTCGTGTTCAGCAACCAGAAGACCGGCCAGGGGCTGGACGAAATCATCGCCTTCATCGAACGCCAGGGGCTGCTGACCGCGGCCTGAGTTTGTTTTTGGGTTCCCGCGTTCGCGGGAATGACGATGTCGACGCTCACCTGCGTCTCCCCCGCGAACGCGGGGGCCCAATAACCCCATGTATCAAGGAAGCCCCATGTCCCTGCGCAAAAGCCTCTACGCCCTGGCGCTGTTCCTCACCCCGGCCATCGCCTTCGCCCACCCCGGCCACGGCGAGCACGGCCTGGCCGCCGGCGTGCTGCACCCGCTGACCGGCCTCGACCACCTGCTGGCGATGTTCGCCGTCGGCCTCTGGGCCGCCCAGCAACGGGGCGCGGCGCGCCTGGCGCTGCCCTGCACCTTCGTCGGCGCCATGCTGCTCGGCGGCCTGCTCGGCTTCGACGGCGTGCAGTTGCCCTTCGTCGAGACCGGCATCGCCGCCTCGGTGCTCGCCCTCGGCTTGTGCGTGGCCCTGGCGGTGCGCCCGCCGCTGCCGCTGGCCATGGCCGTGACCGCGCTCTTCGCCCTGGCCCACGGCATCGCCCACGGCCTGGAGCTGCCGGAACTGTCCAGCCCCTGGGCCTACGCTGCGGGCTTCGTCTGCGCTACCGCTGCGCTGCATGCCGCGGGCTATGCGCTGGTGCGCTTCCTGCCGCAGGCTGCGGCGCCGTTGGTGCGTGTGGCGGGTTTGGCATCGGCGGGGGCCGGGGTGTGGTTGCTGGCGGGTTGATGGGGAACGACGGATAACCGCGAGCGGAGTCCGCTGCCCCCCGCGTCATTCCCATGTAGGAGCGCGCCCTGCGCGCGAATCGCGGGCAGGGCCCGCTCCTACAGGTTGCCGTGAAGCCTGGCATTCCCCCCGTAGGAGCGACTGTCTATTGGGTTCCCGCGAACGCGGGAACCCAGTGACGCTGATGGGTATCGCTTCGCTCAACACCATCCTACGGCGGCGTCGGGGGCTCTTCGTAGGAGCGAGCTTGCTCGCGAATGAGCCCCGCTGCGGAATCTGTTCGCGAGCAAGCTCGCTCCTACGAGAAGCCATACACACCACCCCGTCAGAGCGAAATCGGGTAGTTGAAGATCACCCGCGTCTGGTCGAAATCGCTGTTGAAGCTGCGTCGGTTGCTCGCATGGTTGACGCGCACGTTGAGCTTCTTCAGCGGCCCGCTCTGCACCGTGTAACCCAGCTCCACGTCACGCTCCCATTCCTTGCCGCCGCTGCCGGCCTTGGTGGTGGCGTTGTCGCCCTTGCCGTAGCGCACCATGCTCACCAGGCCGGGCACGCCCATCGCGGCGAAGTCGTAGTCGTAGCGCAGTTGCCAGGAGCGCTCGTCCTCGTTGGTGAAGTTGCCGTTGAACATGTCGTTGCCCATGGTCCTGCCGCTGCTGCCGTAGACCGACTGCCAGCCACCCTCGCCGCCGACCTTCTGCAGGCCGAGGTAGAGGGTATGCCCGCCATGGTTGGCCGAGAGCAGCGCGTAGGCGGTGTGGCTGTCGATGTCGCCGGCCAGGGCGCGGCCGTCGTCGCGGTCGAAGAACAGGCCGAGGTTGGCGCCCAGCACCCAGTCGCCCACCGGCTGCTTGTGCAGCAGGTTGAAATAGCGCTGGGTGTAGATATCTTCCAGCTGCGCGTACCAGGCGCCGACCAGGGTGCGCTGGTCGTTGAAGCGGTATTCGCCGCCGGCATAGTTGAAGGCATCGGATTTCGCCGTGGGCGCCGACCAGGACGACAGGTCCTGCATGTCCGCCGAATTGCGCAGGCTGACCTGGTCGTAGCGCCCGCCGTACAGGCTCACCCCGGCCCACTCGCGGGACACCAGCGCCGCGCCGCGGAAGGTCTGCGGCAGCAGGCGGCCGTCGTCGTAGCGCAGCACCGGCACGTCCGGGAGCATCTCGCCAATCTTCAGCTCGCTGGCCGACAGCCGCAGCTTGGCCGCCACCGCCACGCGCCCGTACTCGTCGGCGGCCTTGCCGTCGTCGTGCACCGGCAGCAGTTCCGAGCCGCTCTGGTCGCGGCTGCCGTTCAGCTTCACGCCGTACAGGCCCATGGCGTCCACGCCGAAGCCCAGCGGCCCTCGGGTGTAGCCGGAGCTGAACTTGAGGATGAAGCCCTGGGCCCATTCGTTGATCAGGCTCTTGCCGGCGCTGTGGTCGCGGAAGTCGCGGTTGAACGCGTAGTTGCGCAGCACCAGGTCGGTGCGCGAATCCTCGAAGAAGCCGCCCTCCTCGGCCAGCGCGGGCGCGCACAGCAGCGGCAAGGCCACGCAGGCGAGGGACGGCAATACGGCGGTGTGACGGTTTTGCATTGTTATTGTTCTCCGTTTTTTCGGGGTGCAGCGGCCCGCGGCGCGTCCGTGTGAGCGCGCCGTGGGCGGGATTGGTGGCAGAACCGGTTAGGCGATCAGAACGGGTAGTGGCGCGCCTCCCGTTGCACGCTCACCCAGTGGTCGCGGGTGAATTCGTCTATCGCCCAGTCGCCGTTGAAGCGGCCCAGGCCGGAGTTCTTCTCGCCGCCGAAGGGCGCGTTGGCCTCGTCGTTGACCGGGATGTCGTTCACGTGGGTCATGCCCGCGCACACCTTGCGGGCGAAGGCCACGCCGCGCTCCAGGTCGCGAGTGAACACGGCGCTGGAAAGGCCGTACTCGCTGGCGTTGGCCAGTTCCAGGGCATGGGCCTCGTCGCGGGCGCGCAGCAGGCCGATCAGCGGGCCGAAGATTTCGTCGCGGGCGATCTCCATGTCCGGGCCGACTTCGCCGTACACGTGGGGCGCCAGCAGTTGGTCCTGCACGCCGCCTTCGTACAGCGGCCTGGCGCCTTCGCGGCGGGCCAGGGCGACCTTCTCCAGCAGGCCTTCGAGCTGGCGGGCATTGATGATCGGGCCCACCGCGGTCTCCATCGACTGCGGGTCGCCGACCTTCACCTGCTTCACGCGCTCGACGAAGCGTTCGGCGAAGGCGTCGTACAGCGCGTCGACCACGATGATGCGGTTGATCGCCATGCAGATCTGCCCCTGGTGCAGGAACTTGCCGAACACCGCGGCGTTCACCGCCTGCTCCAGGTCGGCGTCTTCCAGCACCACGAAGGGGCTGTTGCCGCCCAGCTCCAGGGCCACGTGCTTGAGGTGCGCGCCGCCGCTGGCGATGCGCCCGATGTTGCGCCCCACCGGGGTGGAGCCGGTGAAGGTCACCAGGCCCGGCACCGGGTGCTCGACGAAGGCGTCGCCGATCTCGCTGCCGGCGCCGACCACCACGCCGAGCACCCCGGCCGGCAGCCCGGCCTCCTCGAAGATGCGCGCCAGCAGCAGGCCGCCGCACACCGGGGTGTCGCTGGCCGGCTTGACCACCACTGCGTTGCCCAGCGCCAGGGCCGGGGCCAGCGAGCGCTGGGTGAGGTGCAACGGGAAGTTCCACGGGCTGATGACGCCGACCACGCCGATGGCGCTGCGGTACACGCGGCTTTCCTTGCCGGGGATGTTGGAGTCGACGATGCGCCCGTGCACGCGGCTGGGGAAGGACGCCGACTCCAGGGTGATGCCCCGCGCCGCGCCCCATTCCAGGGTGGCCTTCAGACGGGTGCTGCCGGACTCGCGGATGATCCAGTCGATGATCTCCTCGCGGCGCCGGTCGAACACTTCCACCACCCGGTGGAGCAGCGCGGCGCGCTCCGCCGGCGGCAGCGCGGCCCAGGCCGGCTGCGCTTCGGCGGCCTTGCGGTAGGTGGCATCCAGGTCCTCGCGGCTGGCCTGGGGGATTTCCGCCAGCAGGCTGCCGTCGTAGGGGTTGCTGTCGCGCAGCACCTTGCCGGCGCTGCCGGTGCGCCATTCGCCGGCGAGGGGTTGCAGGTGGAAGTCGGTGTAAGCGGTCATGGACGTTCTCCTGATCAAACGGGTTTTTCCGGGGCGGCGAAGGCCGCGCCGGCGTCGCGCGGACGCACGCGGATGAAGCCGATGGCCAACGCGCCGATGACGCCGGGCAGGGCGAAGGCCAGGAAGTTCTCCTGGAACGGCAGCTCCAGGGCCAGCAGGCTGCCGCCGAGCATCGGCCCGGCGATGGCGCCGAGGCGGCCGATGCCGGCGGCCCAGCCGACCCCGGTGGAGCGCACGTGGGCCGGGTAGAACTGCGAGGCGTAGGCGTGGATCACCGCCAGGGTTCCGATGGTGGTGGCGCCGGCGATCACCAGCAGGGCGTTGAGCAGCCAGGGGCCGGGGTTGATGCCCAGCGCCGCCAGCGAGGCCGCGGCCAGGGCGAAGAACAGCACCAGCGTGCGCTGGGTGCCGAGGCGGTCGGCCAGCCAGCCGCCGAACAGCGCGCCGAGGGTGGCGCCGACGTTGAGGGTGACGAGGAACACCAGGCTGGAGGTCAGCGGGTAGCCGCCGTTGGCCATCAGCTTCGGCAGCCAGGTGTTGAGGCCGTAGCTCATCAACATGCACATGGCGAAGCCGAGCCACAGCAGCAGCGTGCCCAGCGCCTGGCCGCCGGCGAACAGCTGCGGCAGGCGCGCCTTGTCCGCGTCGGCATGGGGTTTGGCGATCGCCAGTTCGGCCCCCGCACGGTAGTTCGGCTCGACCTTGGCCAGCAGCGCATCGAGTTCGCCGCGGCGGCCCTTGAGTTCGAGGAACGCCGCCGACTCCGGCAGGTAGCGCAGCATCAGCGGTACGCTCAGCACCGGCAGCACGGCGACGTAGAACACCGACTGCCAGCCCCACTGCGGGATCAGCGCGATGCCGACCAGCGCCGAAAGCACCGCGCCCACCGAGTAGAAGCTGGACATCACGGTGATCAGCGTGGCGCGGCGCCCGGCCGGGGCGAACTCGCTGATCAGGTTGACCGCGCTGGGCACCAGGGCGCCCAGCGCCAGGCCGGTGCCGAAGCGGCAGACGCCCAGCTCCAGCGGGTTGCGCGCATGCCCGGTGAGGAAGGCAGCGAGGCTCGCCAGCAACGTCATCAGGATCACCAGGCGGCGCCGGCCGAAGCGGTCGGCCAGGGGCGCCAGCAGAGTGCCGCCGAAGAGCATGCCGAACAGCGCGCAGCTGCCCAGGGTACCGGCCTGCACCGGGCTGAGCTGCCACTCGTGCATCAGGCGCGGCACCACCGAGCCGTAGACCACCATGTCGTAGCCGTCGAACAGCATGATGAAGCAGCCCCAGGCGAGGATCAGCCAGTGGGTGCGGTTGAAGCGGGCGGCGTCGATCACCGCCGCGACTGTCGTCTTGTGCATAACCACCTCTTGTTATTTTTCTGTGGGTGTAGCGGGAGGCGCCCAAGGCAGGGCGCGCACGCGTCAGGGTTCGATGGTCAGGGTGGGCACCTCGATCAGCACCGGCTCGTCGCCGGCCAGGGCGCGGGCCAGTTCCGCGCGCAGGCTGGCGGCGTCGGCGGCCTGCACCGAGCGCACGCCGTAGCCGCGGCCGAGCTGGCAGAAGTCCAGGCCGGGCACGTCCAGGCCCGGGGCGTCGGGCACGTCGAGCACCCCGGCGAACCAGCGCAGCGCGCCGTAGGTGCCGTTCTTGAGGATGATGAACACCGCCGGGATGCGGTACTGCGCGGCGGTCCAGAGCGCGGTGATGCCGTAGTTGGCCGAGCCGTCGCCGATGATGCCGATCACCCTGCGCTGCGGTTGCGCCAGCTGCACGCCGACCGCCGCCGGCAGGCCGAAGCCCAGGCCGCCGGCGGCCGGGAAGAAGTAGCTGCCCGGCTCACGCATCTGCACGCGCTGCCAGAAGGCGGTCACGGTGGAGGTGGATTCCTTGACGAAGATGGCGTCGTCCGGGGCCAGTTCGTCGATCACGTCGAACACGGTTTCCGGGTGCAGCGGGCCCGCTTCGGCGGCGCGGGGCGCCGGGCGTGGCAGGGCTTCGGGCATCGGCCGCGTGCTGGGGCGAACCGACTCCACCAGGGCTTCGAGGGTGAGGAAGATGTCGCCGACCAGGGCATCGCCCATGGGTGCGCGGGCGGCCTCGCCGGGGTCGCAGGTGATGTGCACCAGCTCGGCGCCGGCGGGCAGGTAGTCGCCCGGGGCGAACTGGTGGTAGCGGAACACCGGGGCGCCCACCACCAGGATCAGGTCATGCCCGGCGAGCCGTTGCGAGATGCCGGCGATGGCCGCCGGCAGCACGCCGCGGAAGCACGGGTGGCGCGTGGGGAACGGGCAGCGCGAGGCCGAGGGCGCGATCCAGGCCGGCATGCGCAGCTTCTCCGCCAGTTGCACGGCCAGCGGGTTGGCGCGGGCACCGTCGACGTCCGGCCCCAGCACCAGCACCGGGTTGCTCGCCCGCGACAGGCGCCCGGCCAGCTCGCCCAGTTGCGCCGGCGAAGGCAGCCCGGCGCTGGCCACGTTGCGCGCGGCCAGGTGCTCGACGCCCGCCGGCGCCGGCTGCGCCCAGTCGTCATAGGGAATCGACAGGTACACCGGCGCCTTGGGCGCCAGGTTCGCCATGTGGATGGCCTGGCTCAGCGCGCGCGGCACGTCCTGGGCGCAGGCCGGCTCGGCGCTCCATTTCACCAGCGGCTTGGGCAGCTGCGGCGCCTCGACGTTGGCCAGCATGGCCTCCACGCCGATCATCGAGCGCACCTGCTGGCCGGCGCTGATCACCAGCGGGCTGTGGCTGTACCAGGCGTTGGTCAGCGCGCCCATGCCGTTGCCGGTGCCGGCCGCGGCGTGCAGGTTGACGAAGGCCGGCTGGCCGCTGGCCAGGGCGAAGCCGTCGGCCATGCCGACCACCGCGCCTTCGTGCAGGCCGAGGATGTAGCGGAAGTCCGCGGGGAAGTCCTTGAGGAACGGCAGCTCGTTGGAACCGGGGTTGCCGAAGATGGTGGTCAGGCCGTGGCGACGGAGGATGTCGTAGGAGGCGCGCTGGACGGTTTTCATGCTGGCCCTTCAGGCTCGTTCTTGGGTTTGCGCTACTGTCGCAGCGGCCTGATAATCGATCAAATCGATAGTCTTTCTATCGAAAATAAAAACTATCTATGTGACTGCCATGGCCCAGATCGACCTCAACCTGATCCGCACCTTCGTCACCCTCTACGAGGCCGGCAGCGTGACCGCGGCCGCCGAGCGCCTGTTCGTCACCCAGCCCTCGGTGAGCTACGCCCTGGCGCGGCTGCGCGAGCTGTTCGACGACCCGCTGTTCAGCCGCAGCCGCGACGGCATCCAGCCGACCTTCGTCGCCGAGCAGCTGTACGCCACCCTGCGCGAGGCGCTGACGCGCATCGAGGGCGCGGTGCAGAGCACCCGCCAGTTCGACCCGGCCACC
>Ga0222426_101073_pt1 | contig 12270 bp, 9 predicted proteins | sample 2B50Ametagenome_FD_180087 | JGI IMG/M metagenome (GOLD analysis project Ga0222426, IMG submission 180087) | Enriched microbial communities from leaf-cutter ant dump, University of Wisconsin, Madison, United States - 2B50A (version 2) | ecosystem: Environmental > Terrestrial > Nest > Insects nest >... | reverse complement strand
ATGTGGCGCAGCGACACCGACACCCGCGAGGGCCTGATGCGCATCTGGCGCGCCATGCAGGACTGCGTGAACAACGGCCTCAAGGCCGAGGGCATCCTCCCCGGCGGCCTCAACGTGCAGCGCCGCGCCGCGCGCCTGCACCGCAACCTGCAGGAGATCGGCAAGCCCAACGTCATCGGCTCCACCCTCAGCGCCATGGAATGGGTGAACCTCTATGCCCTGGCGGTGAACGAGGAGAACGCCGCCGGCGGGCGCATGGTCACCGCGCCCACCAACGGCGCGGCCGGCATCGTTCCGGCAGTGCTGCACTACTACATGCGCTTCAACCCCGATGCCAGCGAGCAGGACGTGGTGGACTTCTTCCTCGCCGCCGCGGCGGTAGGCATCCTGTGCAAGAAGAACGCCTCCATTTCCGGCGCCGAAGTCGGCTGCCAGGGCGAGGTCGGCTCGGCCTGCGCCATGGCCGCCGCCGGCCTGGCCGAAGTGCTCGGCGCCACGCCCGAGCAGGTGGAGAACGCCGCCGAGATCGGCCTGGAGCACAACCTGGGCCTGACCTGCGACCCGGTCGGCGGCCTGGTCCAGGTGCCCTGCATCGAGCGCAACGCCATCGCCGCGGTGAAAGCCATCAACGCCGCGCAGATGGCCCTGCGTGGCGACGGCCAGCACTTCATCAGCCTCGACCAGGCGATCCGCACCATGCGCGACACCGGCGCCGACATGCACGACAAGTACAAGGAAACCTCCCGCGGCGGCCTGGCCGTCAGCATCATCGAGTGCTGACCCCCTTTCGCGCACTCCGCGCGCCCGGCGCCACCTTTTGGCGCAGCGTCGCGTCGTTATCGGACAGGTCTGACAAGCGTTACTTTCGGAAAATGCTGGCACCCGGCAGCCACGGGCCGAGTGCTACCAAATGCCCCAGAGGCCACGCCCCATAGGCATTTGCGACATGCCAGGCGTCGCATCCAAGCTCCCAAAAGCGCCGTTCCCAGGCGCTTTTCTTTTTTTATTGAACGCTCAATCAATATAGGCACGGCATTTGCCTTGCTCTTGGAAGCGGTGGTGACCTGCGGGTCACCCAGGCAGAAAACAAGCATAAGAAAGCCCCTCAGGGGCAACCGTGACTAGCGTGAGGAGATCGAGCATCATGAATGCTTTCAACCCCGGAGTTCCCCCGCAAAACCGAGCTCCGCAGTCCATCGGCTTCCTGCTGCTGGACAACTTCACCCTGATCTCCCTGGCCTCGGCGGTGGAACCGCTGCGCATGGCCAACCAGCTCTCCGGCAGGGAGCTGTACCGCTGGCACACCCTCACCCTCGACGGCCGCCAGGTGTGGGCCAGCGACGGCCTGCAGATCACCCCCGACGCCAGCACCGACGGCGCCCCGCCGATGGATTCGCTGATCGTGGTCGGCGGCGTGGGCATCCAGCGCAGCGTCACCCGCGAGCACGTAAGCTTCCTGCAGACCCAGGCGCGCCTGGGCCGCCGCCTCGGCGCGGTGTGCACCGGCAGCTGGGCGCTGGCCCGAGCCGGCCTGCTCGACGGCTACGACTGCAGCGTGCACTGGGAATGCCTGGCGGCGATGCAGGAGGCCTTCCCGCGGGTGGCCATGAGCACCCGCCTGTTCTCCATCGACCGCAACCGCTACACCTCCTCCGGCGGCACCGCGCCGATGGACATGATGCTGCACCTGATCGGCCGCGAGCACGGCCGCGAGCTGTCGGCGGCGATCTCCGAGATGTTCATCTACGAGCGCATCCGCAACGAGCAGGACCACCAGCGCGTGCCGCTCAAGCACATGCTCGGCACCAACCAGCCGAAGCTGCAGGAAATAGTCGCGCTGATGGAAGCCAACCTGGAAGAGCCGATCGACCTCGACGAGCTGGCGGTCTACGTCAACGTCTCGCGGCGCCAGCTGGAGCGGCTGTTCCAGAAGTACCTGCACTGCTCGCCGTCGCGCTACTACCTGAAGCTGCGCCTGATCCGCGCGCGCCAACTGCTCAAGCAGACCTCCATGTCGATCATCGAGGTGGCCTCGGTGTGCGGCTTCGTATCCACCCCGCACTTCTCCAAGTGCTACCGCGAATACTTCGGCATCCCGCCGCGCGACGAACGCCAGGGCCAGCCGATCGGCCAGCCGGTGATGGTCATGCCGATACCCCAGGACCTGGCGCTGATGCCGCACTCCTCGGCGATCTCGGCGCTGAGCCAGGCGCAGGGGGAATCGACTTTTGCCAGTGTGAGGGTTTGAGGGGGCTTTTTGCTCCGACGGCGTATAACCGCGAACGGTTATACGCCCTACGTTCTTTACCTGTGACGGCGGTGTCTCGGTTTGGCTCCGCCCCTCTCCCTAACCCTCTCCCTGAAGGGAGAGGGGACCGTTCGGTGCGCTTGGATACTTCAGAGTCAGCCGGCTACTCCACAGGTATCAGGACGAAACCATACCTTCTCTCGGCACGGACAAGCCCCCTCTCCCTTCAGGGCGGGGCGCGCAGCCGAGGGCTGGGGAGAGGGTGCGGAGGTGACCTGAAACACCCATGCCGCCGGCCAGCACCATTCGCGAGCAAGCTCGCTCCTACGAACAGCCGTCAGGCCACAGGACGTAGCTCAACCACTCGCCACAGCACTGGCCACGCACTTGTCCCGCCCGCTGCGCTTCGCCTCCAGCAGCGCCGCATCGGCCCGGCTGAGTGTCTGCGAGTAGCTCTCGCCCAGGCGGTATTCGGCCACGCCGAAGCTGGCGGTCACCGACAGCGCCTCGGTACCCACGCGCACGGCCAGCGAGCGGATGTCCTGGCGCACCCGGTCGATCACCTGGTCGGCGTCGGCCATGGCGGTTTCCGGCAGCAGCAGGAGGAACTCCTCGCCGCCCCAGCGCCCGCACAGGTCGTACTGGCGCAGCGCGGCCTGCATGGTGCAGCCGATCTCCACCAGCACGCGGTCGCCCACCTCGTGGCCCCAGTTGTCGTTGACCTGCTTGAAGTGGTCGATGTCGAGGATCACCAGCACGTAGGGCTTGCCGCTGCGCTGGGCGCGCTCGCTTTCCTCGCGCAGGCGCTCCATCAGCAGGCGGCGGTTGCCGATGCCGGTCAGCGGGTCGTGGGTGGAGGCCTCGCGCAGCGCCACGTTGAGGTCGCGCATCATGTTCTGGTAGCGGTCGGAGATGCGCGCCACCTTCTCCAGCTGGCGCAACTGCTTGTGGTAGCGCTCGGACAGCGTCGAGTTCTGCGCCCGCGCCATCGACTGGAAACCGTCGGAAATCCGCGCGATGCGCTCCAGGCGCGCGAGCTGGTCGAGGGACTGCTGGTGCTTGAGGAACAGCGCCTCGCGCAGCGGATGGTCGAAATACTGCGGGTCGGCCAGCAGCTCCTCGATCAACAGGTCCAGCTCGCGTTCGCTGTTCATGGCATCACTCGTCGTAGGGCTGTATGACGAACGGGAAGCTACAGTCTTCGCGGAATTCCTCGGCCAGTTCGGCGACGCGCTCGTTGCGGCGGTCGTAGTGCCAGCTCACCTGGGTCTTGCGGCCGCCGGTGTGGGCCTCTTCGAGCAGGTCGAAGATATCCATCATCGCCTTGATCGAACTGGTATTGAGGTATAGCAGACGCAGGTCCAGGGCCAGCGGGCGCTGTTCCTCGGCGAGGAAGCGCTGCACCCATTCGATCACCTGGCCGAAGAGTTCGTAGGAGTTCTCGGGATAGGAGTCGCCCTGCATGGCCAGGACGCCGGCTTCCCAGTCACCGTGGATCGACGGGGTGGACTGGGTGCCGCTGATGTGAAGGTCACTCATACCTTTGTATTCCTGAAACGCGTGGTCAGATCACGGCGCGCAGACTGAAGAACGCGCGCCCATCGGGTTGTTCGGTAAGGGAGGTCTGCAAGGGCATGCCGGACTTGCGGGCGATGTCCAGCAGGCCCAGGCCGGCACCGCTGCTGACCCCGGAATCGCGCGGGCGGCGCAGCTGCTCCTTGTAGGCCGCCTTGAGCTGGGCCTTGTCGAGCCCGGCGATGGCCTCGATGTTGCGCACCAACTCGCGGCCGTCCGCCAGCTCCACCAGGTTGCCGGCGGACACCACGTAGTGGCCGTCGTCGTCGCGGGCGATGGCCACGGTGGCCGAGGCGTCCTGGTCGCCGTAGCCGCGCTGGGTGGCGTAGTGGCGGATGTTCTGGGTCATCTCGATGTAGACCGCGAAGACGTCCATGGCCTCGCTGGGGTGCGCCTGCTCGGCCTGCATGTAGTTGCGCAGGGCGTGGCCGATCTCCTCGATCAGGCTGCGCGAGATCGGGCCGTTGAAGCACAGCAGGATGCGTTGTCGGGTGTAGCTTTCACGCATGGCCAACAGGTCTAGTGTCTCCATGGCGTACTCCTACTCGAATCGGAAGGACAGGATGGTGATGTCGTCGCGTTGCGGCCGTTCGCCCTGATAGTCCACCAGGGTAGCGGCAAACACCCGCGCCTGCTCGGCCAATGGCAGACGTGAATGACGGCGCAGCAGTTCGGCGAAGCGGCTGTTGCCGAAACCGAAGCCGTGCTCGCCACCGGCCTGGTCGAGGAAGCCGTCGGTGCACAGGTAGAAGGTCCAGCCCGGCTCCAGCGGCAGCTGGATATTCTCGTACTCTCCCTGGCGCTTGTCGCCGATGGCGCGTCGGCCGCCCTTGTATTCGCGAACCTCGTCACCATTGCTGGCGAACAGCGAGATCTTCGCCCCGGAGAAATGCAGCAGCCGGCGGCCGTGGTCGACGCGCACGAAACCGGCGTCCATGTTGGTGGCCAGGGCCTGGGTCACCCGCTCCTGGCTGATCATGCCGCGCATCACCTGGTCGGTCTCGCGCAGGATCGACGCGGGGTCGTGGCTCTGCACGCTGTCGATGGCGTGGTCGATGGCGGCCAGCGCCAGCATGGTCATGAGCGCGCCGGGCACGCCGTGGCCGGCACAGTCGACCACGCCGATCAGGCTGTCCTCGCTGCCTTCGCGGTAGATGTAGAAGTCGCCGCCGACCACGTCGCGCGGCTTCCACAGCACGAAGTGGTGCTGGCCGAGGGACGACTGCAGTTGGCGGTCGGGCAGGATGGCGCGCTGGATCAGGCTGGCGTAGTCGATGGAGTCGCCGATCTTCTTCTGCGCCGCGGCCATCTCGCGGTTGGCCTGCTCCAGGGCCTGGGTGCGCTGGCGCACCTTGTCCTCCAGGTCCTCGGTGTGCCGGCGGACCTGGTTGGCCATGCTGGCGAAGGCGTCGGACAGCTCGCCGATCTCGTCGCCGCGGGACTTGGGCAGAGGGTTGTCGTACTGCCCGGCGGCGATCGCCTTGGCCGACTGGCGCAGGCCGCGCAGCGGCTTGAGCAGCAGCAGCTCGACGGTGTAGGCGAAGCCGATCAGCAGCAGCGCCAGCAGGCCCAGCAGGGTGCCCGCCAGCGGCCAGATCCAGCGGCTGTCGAGCACCTGCGCGGCGTGCAGGTCGACGGCGCTGAGCACGTGCCAGCGCAGCTCGGGAATGTACGCGGTGGCCAGCAGCTGCCGCTTGCCGTCGAGGGTGGCCCAGAAGGTGCGCACCTCGCCCGGGTGCGCCTGGGCGTCGTCCAGCACCTGGCGCAGGCCCTTGCGTTCCTCGTCGCTGGCCAGCAGGTCGAAGACCCGGTGGCCGCCGTTGTCGGCGGTGCCGGCGCCGGAACTCAGGGCGATCAGCTTGCGGTCCGGGTGCGCCTGGATGGCGCCGTCGGCGTCGACGATCATCGGCGTCACCCCGGGCTCGCGGCGCGAGATGAACTGGTCGAGGAAGGCGGTCAGGTCCAGCCCGCCGCCGGCCAGGCCGACCTTGTGGTTGCCGGCGATGACCTGGACGTTGAACCAGACCTTGGTGGCGCGCAGCTTGGCGTCGTAGTTGACGTTGATGTTGTAGGGGCTGTCGCTGGCCATGGTCGCGAAGTACCAGGCGTCCTGCGGGTCGTCGCGGCTGAGGGTGTAGCGCGGGGCGTTGGACAGCGGCGAGGTGGAGTCGTTGAAGTAGTAGTGCAGCGAGGAGTCGACGATGACGAAGTAGGAATACTCGCCCTGGTCGCCGCGGTAACCGTCGGCCTCACGGAAGAAGCGCGTGCGCCGCTCGGAACTGCTCTCGTCCAGCAGCCAGTCCTGGGTCACCACCGACTCGGCCAGGCGCCGCGACAGCGACAGCTCGCGGATCACCGGGGCGAGGATCTTCTGCTGGTTGAGCAGGGTGAAGTTCTTCGCATAGGCCAGGCCGAAGTGCGTACGGATGTCCTCCATAGCCTTCCAGCCGAGCAGCACCGCGGGAACCAACGCCAGAACGCAGGCCAGTAACAGCGCTACCACCGATTTGCCGCGCAATCCCCATCGTGCCGCCATGGCTGTCCCCAGAAATCCCGTTCGCCGAGTCAGTGTCGTTCTTTTGGCGAAAGCGCAATTGTGCAGGCGAGCCTTTCCCCAGGCAATGCAAATTAATGGCTATTTGCCATATTTTTGACGTCATCCGACTGACTCATTCTAGACGCGATTCCCCCCACCGCCACGGCGCCCCCGCAGCGGCACGGGGAGGCGGTCCTCCCGGGGTCTTGCGCCTCAGCCGGCGGCGAAGGCTGCGTGCAGTTCGCCCAGGTTGGCGAAGTAGTGCGCCGGGCTTTCGGCCAGCAGCTCCTCGCGGCTGCCGAAACCGTAGCCGACGCCGGCGGCGCTCAGGCCGTTGCGGTGCGCGCCGATCAGGTCGTGCTTGCGGTCGCCGATCATCAGCGTCTGCGCCGGGTCCAGGCCTTCGAGGCGCAGCAGGTGCTCGATCAGCTCCACCTTGTTGGTGCGGGTGCCGTCCAGCTCGCTGCCGTAGATCACCTTGAAGTGCCGGGCGAAGTCGAAGTGCCGGGCGATCTCGGTGGCGAACACGGTGGGCTTGCTGGTGGCGATGAACAACGTGCGGCCCTGGCCGCCGAGCAGCGCCAGCAACTCGCCGACGCCATCGAACACCCGGTTCTCGTACAACCCGGTGTCCTTGAAACGCACCCGGTAATGGTTCACCGCCTCCCAGGCCCGCGCCTCGTCGAAGCCATAGGTGCTCATGAAGCACTGCAGCAGCGGCGGGCCGATGAAATGCTCGAGCCGGCGCAGGTCCGGCTCGTCGATGCCCAGCTGCGCCAGGGCGTACTGGATCGAACGGGTGATGCCCTCGCGCGGGTCGGTGAGGGTGCCGTCGAGGTCGAAGAGGATGTTCTGGTAGTGCATGGGAACTCACTTGGGCTGGGCCGGGCGCAGATTGACGCTGACGCCGCCTGGCGAAAAGAGATGACTGACGGACGGCCTACCCGGCATAGCCCTCGGCGATGTGCTGGTCCTTCAGCTTCACATAATTGCCAGCGGTATAGGCGAAGAAGGACCTTTCCTTGTCGCTCAGCGGGCGGGCCTTCTTCGCCGGGCTGCCGACATAGAGGAAGCCGCTTTCCAGCACCTTGCCCGGCGGCACCAGGCTGCCGGCGCCGAGGATCACTTCATCCTCTATTACCGCGCCGTCCATGACGATGCAGCCCATGCCGACCAATACGCGGTTGCCGACGCTGCAGCCGTGCAGCAGGACCTTGTGGCCGACGGTCACCTCGTCGCCGATGGTCAGCGGGAAGCCGTCGGGGTTGTAGGGGCCGGCGTGGGTGATGTGCAGCACGCTGCCGTCCTGGATGCTGGTCCGGCTGCCGATGCGGATGCGGTGCATGTCGCCGCGGATGGTCACCTGCGGCCACACCGAGCTGTCGGCGCCGATTTCGATGTCGCCGATGAGCACGGCGCTGGGGTCGACGAAGACGCGTTCGCCGAGTTTCGGCGTTTTACCCTGATACGAACGTATGGCCACGATAGTTTTCCTTCAGGCTGCGGATGCCGTCGATTGTATTTAAGATGGCCGGGTGTTTCCTCAGCCAAGGTTGCCACCGTGAGCGCGAATCCCCTTCTGCAGTCCTACGACCTGCCGCCCTTCTCCGCCATCCGCCCCGAGCACGTGAAGCCGGCCATCGAGCAGATCCTCGCCGACAACCGCGCTGGGATTGCGCGCATCCTCGCCGAACAGGGCGCCAACCCGAGCTGGGACGGCCTGGTGCTGGCCATGGACGAACTGCACGCGCGCCTGGGCGCGGCCTGGAGCCCGGTGAGCCACCTCAACGCCGTGTGCAACAGCGCCGAGCTGCGCGAGGCCTATGAAGGCTGCCTGCCGATGCTCTCGGCCTACTGGACCGAACTGGGCCAGAACCGCGAGCTGTTCAAGGCCTACGAGGCCCTGGCCGCCAACCCCGCCGCGGCGAACTTCGACGTGGCGCAGAAGACCATCCTGGAACATGCCCTGCGCGATTTCCGCCTGTCGGGCATCGACCTGCCGGCCGAGCAGCAGAAGCGCTACGCGGAAATCCAGGCGCGCCTCTCCGAGCTGGGCAGCCGCTTCTCCAACCAGTTGCTGGACGCCACCCAGGCCTGGACCAAGCACGTCACCGACGAGGCGGCGCTGGCCGGCCTGACCGACTCGGCCAGGGCGCAGATGCAGCAGGCCGCGCAGGCCAAGGGCCTGGACGGCTGGCTGATCAGCCTGGAATTCCCCAGCTACTTCGCGGTGATGACCTACGCCGACGACCGCGCCCTGCGCGAAGAGGTCTATGCCGCCTACTGCACCCGCGCCTCCGACCAGGGCCCCAACGCCGGGCAGAACGACAACGGCCCGGTGATGCAGGAAATCCTCGACCTGCGCCAGGAGCTGGCGCGCCTGCTGGGCTACGCCAACTTCTCGGCGCTGTCGCTGGCGACCAAGATGGCCGAATCCCCGGAGCAGGTGCTGCACTTCCTGCGCGACCTGGCGCTGCGCAGCAAGCCCTACGCGCAGCAGGACCTCGACCAGCTCAAGGCCTACGCCGCCGAGCAGGGCTGCGCGCAGCTGCAGAGCTGGGACTCCGGCTACTACGGCGAGAAGCTGCGCGAGGCGCGCTACAGCGTGTCGCAGGAAGCGCTGCGCGCGTACTTCCCGGTGGACAAGGTGCTGTCCGGCCTGTTCGCCATCGTGCAGAAGCTCTACGGCATCCAGATCCGCGAGCTGCATGACTTCGAGCGCTGGCACCCGGACGTGCGCCTGTTCGAGATCGAGGAGAACGGCCAGCACGTCGGGCGCTTCTACTTCGACCTCTATGCCCGCGCCAACAAGCGCGGCGGCGCCTGGATGGACGGCGCCCGCGACCGCCGCCGCGACGCCGCCGGCCAGCTGATCGCCCCGATCGCCTACCTGGTGTGCAACTTCACCCCGGCGGTGAACGGCAAGCCGGCGGTGAACGGCAAGCCGGCGCTGCTGACCCACGACGAAGTGACCACGCTGTTCCACGAATTCGGCCACGGCCTGCACCACCTGCTGACCCGCGTCGAGCATGCCGGCGCCTCGGGCATCAACGGCGTGGCCTGGGACGCGGTGGAGCTGCCCAGCCAGTTCATGGAGAACTGGTGCTGGGAGCCCGAGGGCCTGGCGCTGATCTCCGGCCACTACGAGAGCGGCGCGCCGCTGCCCCAGGACATCCTGGAGAAGATGCTGGCGGCGAAGAACTTTCAGTCCGGCCTGATGATGGTGCGCCAGCTGGAGTTCTCGCTGTTCGACTTCGAGCTGCACACCAGCCACGGCGACGGCCGCAGCGTGCTCGACGTGCTCAACGGCGTGCGCGACGAGGTGGCGGTGATGCGCCCGCCGGCGTACAACCGCTTCGCCAACAGCTTCGCGCACATCTTCGCCGGCGGCTACGCGGCCGGTTACTACAGCTACAAGTGGGCGGAAGTGTTGTCGGCCGACGCCTTCTCGCGCTTCGAGGAAGAGGGCGTGTTCAACCCGCAGACCGGCGCGGCCTTCCGCGAGGCCATCCTGGCCAAGGGCGGCTCGCAGGAGCCGATGGCGCTGTTCGTCGCCTTCCGCGGCCGCGAGCCGTCGATCGACGCGCTGCTGCGCCATTCCGGCCTGACCGGGGAGGCTGCGTGATGGCCGAGGTGAAGAAGCGCTTCATCGCCGGCGCGGTATGCCCGGCCTGCAGCGAGCAGGACAAGATCCTGATGTGGGACGAGGACGGCGTGCCGCACCGCGAGTGCGTGGCCTGCGGCTACGCCGACACGCTGAATGCCCAGGGGCAGTCGGTGCCGAAGGAGTTGGCTACGCGGGTCAATGCCAGCGCTTTGAAGAAGCCGGATGATCCGAAGGTGCAGGGGGTGCAGTTTTTCCCTAATCCGAAGTTGAAGAAGAAGGATTGAGGTTGTTGGGGGGATTGGTGCTGGGGGTTTAGAGCGCCCTCTCCCTAACCCTCTCCCTGAAGGGAGAGGGGACCGTTCGGCGTGTTCGGGGGTTTCGGCGTTAGCCGGCAAGCTCAGCGACATCCGGCTGAAACCATTTCCTCTCTCGGCACGGACTAGCCCCCTCTCCCTTCAGGGCGGGGCGCGCAGCCGAGGGCTGGGGAGAGGGAGCGGAGTCAACCCGACACGCCAGAACCACCGGCAAACCCGGTTCGCGAGCAAGCTCGCTCCTACAACCCCGCCCCTCTCCTCACCAACCACTCCTCCAGCGCCGCCGCCGGCAAGGGCCGCGAGAACAGGTAGCCCTGAGCCACCGGATAGCCCTGCTGGCGCAACAGCTCCAGTTGCGCCTCGTCCTCCACCCCTTCGGCGACCACCATCAGTTCCAGGCTGCGGCCGATGTTCATCACCGCGTCGGTCAGCGCCTGCGCCGCCGCGCCGGCGTTCAGCTCGGCGACGAAGCTGCGGTCCAGCTTCAGCTCGCTGATCGGCAGGCGGTGCAGGTAGCCGAGGCTGGAGTAGCCGGTGCCGAAGTCGTCCATCGACAGGCGCACGCCCAAGCCGTGCACGGCGCGGAGGATGTCGAGGGTCGCCGGGTGGTTGTCCAGCAGCATGCCTTCGGTGATTTCCACCACCAGGTCGGTGCCGGCCAGGCCGTTGCGCTGCAACAGGTCCTGCAGGCGGGCCGGCAGGTCGGGGTCGCGGAAGTCGGCGGGGGACAGGTTGACCGCCACCGCCGGGATGTGGATGCCGCGCCGGCGCCAGTCGGCCAGTTGCCGGCAGGCCTCGCGCAGCACCCACTGGCTGAGCTCGCCGATGATGCCGCACTCCTCCGCCAGGGGGATGAAGCGGTTCGGCGCCACCGCGCCGAGTTGCGGGTGGCGCCAGCGGGCCAGGGCTTCCACCGCGTGCACGCGGCCGTCGTCCAGGCGCACCTGGGGCTGGTAGTGCAGGCTCAGCGCCTGGCGCTGCACGGCCTCGCGCAGCGCGCTTTCCAGGGCCAGGCGTTCCTGGGCGCGCTGGTTCATCTCTTCGCTGAAGAAGCGGTAGCTGCCGCGCCCACCGTTCTTCGCCTGGTACATGGCGATGTCGGCGCGGTGCAGCAGCGTCTCCATGTCCCGGCCGTTGCTGGGGAACAGGCTGATACCGATGCTCGCCAGGGTGATCAGGCTGACGCCGCCCACCCGGTGCGCCAGGGCCAGGCGGGCGAGGATGCGCTCGGCGATCTGCGAGGCGAGCAGGCCGCCGCAGTACGGCAGCACCACCACGAACTCGTCGCCCGACAGGCGCCCCACCAGGCCCTGCTCGCGCACCACTTCCTGCAGGCGCGCCGCCACCAGGCGCAACAGCTCGTCGCCGGCCGGGTGGCCGAGGGAATCGTTGATCTGCTTGAAGCGGTCCAGGTCGATGAACAGCACCGCCATTTCCGCCTCGTCACTCTCGATGCGCGTCATCGCCTGCTCGGCCTCGGCCAGCAGCAGGCTGCGGTTGGGCAGGCCGGTGAGGGTGTCGTAGAAGGCCAGTTGGCGGATGTGCGCGCGGGCTTCCTCGCGCTCCAGGGCCAGGGCGCAGAGCGGCAGGCTGACATCCACCAGGCGCAGGTGCAGCTCGTCCGGGCCGCGGCACTGCTCGTAGTAGAAGGCGAAGGTGCCGATGACGCGACCCTCGCTGTTCTTGATCGGGCTCGACCAGCAGGCCTTCAGGCCCAGGGGCAGCGCCAGATGGCGGTAGTCGTCCCACAACGGGTCGCTGGCGATATCGCTGACCATCACCGCCTTGCCCCGGTAGGCTGCGGTGCCGCAGCTGCCGGCGCGGGGGCCCATGCGCGCGCCCTCGATGGACTGCGAGAAGGTCTCCGGCAGGCTCGGCGCAGCCAGCGGGTGCATGCGCCCCTGGGCGTCCACGCGCAGGATCGAGGCCTTGACCTCCGGGGCGATGCGCTCCACCTCGCGGCACACCAGGTCCATCACGTCCACCAGCG